>Ga0180085_1000004_pt1 | contig 62088 bp, 59 predicted proteins | sample EasRiv730_16_10D_FD_123013 | JGI IMG/M metagenome (GOLD analysis project Ga0180085, IMG submission 123013) | Soil microbial communities from meander-bound floodplain in the East River, Colorado, USA - East River metaG ERMLT730_16_10D | ecosystem: Environmental > Terrestrial > Soil > Floodplain ... | reverse complement strand
CCTCGCCCTCAACCTGAGCGACTTCGTCAACGGCGTGGCCAAGCGCCATGCCGAAGTTTCCGCCGGGATGTTTCCCGGGTATCAACTGCGTGCGATCACCAACGGCGTTCATCCTTACACGTGGACGGCCGAGAGCTTTCGCGCGCTCTACGACCGTTACGTCCCGGGCTGGTGTCACGAGCCGGAACTGCTGGTGCGAGCGCATGCGATTCCGGATGCCGTGATTACCGATGCGCATGCTCAGGCCAAGCAGACGCTTATAGACACCGTGCGCAATTCCATGGGCGTCACGCTGCACCCGAAGAAGCCGATACTCGGCTTTGCGCGCCGCATGACCGCGTACAAGCGTCCGGACCTGTTGTTCTCGGACCCCGAGCGCCTGCGCGCGATCGCGCGCGAGCGCTCGTTCCAGATCGTGCTTGCGGGCAAGGCTCATCCGCACGATGAAGAGGGCAAACGGCTCATCGCGCGCTTGCACGAGCGGGCGCGTTCGCTGGCCGATGCGGTTCCGGTGGTCTTTCTGCCCGACTACGACATGGCGCTCGCGCAGGCAATGGTGGCCGGTGTCGACGTGTGGGTGAACACGCCGCAGCCGCCCATGGAGGCTTCGGGAACCAGCGGCATGAAGGCGGCCTTGAACGGGGTGCCCAGTCTTTCCGTGCTGGACGGCTGGTGGATCGAAGGATGTATCGAGGGTGTGACGGGTTGGGGAATCCAGGATGCGGCGACGCTCTACGACAAGCTCGAGCGAACCGTGCTGCCGCTCTTCTACGGGTATACGGACGACCCGCGTGGCTGGATCAAGGTGATGAAGAGTGCGATCAGCACCAACGCGTCCTACTTCAACAGCCATCGCATGATGCGCCGCTACGCGACCGAGGCATATTTGCGTTGATTTCCTGGAAGGTCCTTCCTGCTTCGGTTTCGGTCACCGGGCTCGGCTAGGTACTTTCACTAGCAGACCCGATGCCTCCGGTGGCGCAAAATACACGCTCGGAAGGGCACGACAGGAGGGGAGCCACAATGATCGCGGTAAGGACCGATCGAAGTGCCGAGATTGCGCGCCAGCGGCTCCGGCCGTTAGCCAAGCACGGGCTGCCCGACGAAGAGGGCCGAGATGAGGCGCTCCTGGTTAAGGTGCAACGCCCGGGCGTCGAGGGGCACAAGCCAACGGTTGATGCGGACCTGTGTTTCGGCTGCGTCGACTGGTACATGTATCCACGGCAGCAGGCCGGCAAGGAATCCAGCGACAACAACGGCTGATCGGGCACCGGTCCCCGCCCGCGGCCGTACATGCCCTGGAATCCAAAGCGCTATCCGCCAGCCATGGCTCATCTGCCGCGGCCCGTGCGCACAAAGGCGATCGAAATCGCCAATGCGTTGCTCGCCGAAAGCTATGACGAGGGCAGGGCGATCCGCATCGCCATTGCGCAGGCGAAGAGATGGGCCGGGCGCGCCGTGAGACCTCACGTATGAACAAGCGCCAAATCCAATGGAACATCGCCTATCTCATCGCCGCGATGCTGGCGCTGATGCTGTTCCAGTCGTGGTGGAGCGAAGCGCGCCTCGTGCAGGTCGTGCCCTACAGCGAGCTCGAGAGCGCGCTCGCAGCCGGACGAGTGGAGCGCGTCGTCATCGGCGACCGTCACATCATGGGATACCTGAAGTCGCCGGACGCTCAGGGCAAGCGCATCCTGACGGCCAATCTCGTCGAACCGGATTTCGCCGAGCGGCTGTCGCGCTTTGACGTTCCGTTCACGCGCGAGTACGAGAGCGGATTTCTGCAGCAGCTCATTTCGTGGGTGGCACCCGCGCTGATCTTCTTCGGCATCTGGTTCTTCCTGTTTCGCCGCGTGGCCGAGAAGCAGGGCATGGGCGGTCTGATGTCGATCGGCAAGAGCCGCGCCAAGGTGATGATGGAGATGACCACCGGAGTGACCTTTGCGGACGTCGCCGGTGTGGACGAGGCGAAAGAAGAGCTCAAGGAAGTCGTCGACTTCCTCAAGGACCCGCAGAGCTATGGACGACTCGGCGCGCATATCCCGAAGGGCGTGCTCCTGGTCGGACCGCCGGGCACGGGCAAGACATTGCTGGCACGAGCGCTCGCGGGCGAAGCGGGCGTCGCATTTCTGTCCACCAACGGCGCGGAGTTCGTCGAGATGTTCGTCGGTGTCGGCGCCGCGCGCGTGCGCGACCTTTTCGAGCAGGCTCGCAAGCACGCGCCAGCCATCATCTTTATCGATGAGCTCGACGCCGTGGGCCGGGCGCGTGGCGCGTATGGTCTCGGCGGCCAGGACGAGAAGGAACAGACGCTGAATCAGCTCCTCGCGGAAATGGACGGCTTCGATCCGTCCGTCGGCGTCATCATCCTGGCCGCGACCAACCGGCCCGAGATCCTGGATCCGGCGCTGCTGCGCGCCGGGCGCTTCGACCGCCAGGTGCTCGTCGATCGCCCCGACCGCAAGGGCCGGCTCGAGGTGCTGCGCGTGCACGCGCGCAAAGTGAAGCTCGCGCCTGATGCGGACCTGGACCAGGTCGCCGGCATGACGCCCGGATTCGCGGGGGCTGATCTCGCCAACCTGATCAACGAAGCCGCGCTCCTCGCCACGCGGCGCGCCGCAGAGGCAGTGGGAATCGCCGACTTGACGGCCGCGATCGAACGCATCGTCGCCGGCCTCGAGAAGAAGAATCGCGTGCTCATCCCTCGCGAGCGCGAGACGGTCGCCTATCACGAGATGGGGCATGCGCTCTTGGCGATGGCGCTGCAGGGCACGGAGCCCGTGCACAAGGTCTCCATCATTCCGCGCGGCGTCGGGGCGCTCGGCTATACGATCCAGCGTCCGACGGAAGACCGGTTTCTCATGGCGCAGGACGAGCTGGAGAACAAGCTGGCGGTCCTGCTTGGCGGACGCGCCGCCGAGATGCTGGTGTTTGGCAAGCCCTCCACCGGTGCCGCGGACGATCTCGCCAAGGCGACCGACATCGCGCGCGCGATCGTCATGCGCTACGGCATGCACGACAAGCTCGGGCTCGTGGCGTATGAAGAGGAGCGGCACGTTTTTCTTCCAGGCGTGCCCGTAACGTCTACCGAACGCCGCTATAGTGAGGAGACGGCGCGCGAGATCGATTGCGCGGTTCGCGATGCGATCCACAGCGCCTTCGACAAGGCCACAAGCGTGCTCACGCCGGCCCGGCGCGTTCTCGAGCGCGGGGCCAAGCTGCTGCTGGAAAAGGAAACCCTCACCGATATCGAGCTGGTGAAGCTCCGGGACGAACTGTTCGCAAGCCTCGACAAGCCTGGGAGGATGAGCGTCGGCGCGAGCGCGGCGTAAAGGGCTGATTCCTCGATCCAAGCACGACCGCTCCCAGTCACCCGGCTTCGTTGAACGCCGCTTCGAGCTCGGCTTGAAGCTCAGCCCCGCGACCCTCATAGCGGGGTGAGAAATGGAATGGAACGATGACAGACACACCGGCTTGGCGGCCAAGTGTGCCGGCCTGGCGGGCCGTCAGATGGCAGCGGCTCCGTGCAAGCTCGGCGTCCTGATCGAGAAAGGCAGCCTCGATGAACAGCAGATCGGCACCGGCGGCGAGTCTCAGGATGCGTTGCGCGTTCTCCTTCGTGTACGCGGCATCGGTGACATAGCAGACCTTCTGCCCGCGAGTGAGCCTCACGGCCTTTGCTCTGAGCTGGCCGAGCGCGAGCACCCGTTCGTGAGGACCCTGCCGATCGCGCCAGCTCGCACGTATCGGCACGTCGTCGGGTGCATCCGCGAGGAGCGCCGCCTTGAGCTCCTTGAGCCACGGACCGGTCGGAATACCCAGCTCTGTGAGCCCGTTCTTCCAGATGTTGACGTGTACGCACTCCTCGAAGGCGAACGCGAGACAGGGCGTCTTGTGATCGAGGAGAATCGCGCGCACGCGAAACTGCGGTTCAGCGAGTAGTAAGCCCCCGGAAGCTGTCTGCTCGTCGAGCGTCTCACGCTCGAAGCGCTTCCGGGACCGAAAGCGCGCGACGCTCATGCGCCAGTCCGGCAAGATCGCATGGGCCGTCAGAGTGAAATCCGACGCATAGCTCTCGACGAGATTCCACGTGTAAGCCGCCAGCTTGTGCTCCAGCTGGTCGATAAAGTGCGGTGGGCCATAGAGGCGGATGCTCGTCGCCCGCCCGAGATCCACGCGCAAGAGCCGATCCAGGCCCACGAAGTGGTCCATGTGTGTGTGCGAGACGAACACGTCGCTGACGCGCAGCAGCTTGCGCGTGGGCAGACACGCGAGATCCCCGAGATCGAAAAGCAGGGCGCGGCGTTCGAACTTGAAGTCGATCAGCAGTCCCGGATCGCCAAACGCGCCGTTGATGAGCTCAGGTGTCACCATCGGTCGCATGTCGCTCTCCGGATGCGGTGACCGAGAACATATCGCTTGGGCGCAGGACGGAGATGGCGGTCTGGTTGCCAAGCACGTCGATGCGGACGAGCTTGTCGGGGTGATTCAGGTCAACCTTGCGGTCGATCGCCCGCGCCAGGTACACGATGATGTCCTGCGTGTGATGTTGCTGCCAGCCACGTCTCTCGACCTTCATGCCCCACGTTTCATCCTCCGCGATCCGCCCGCGCACCTCTGCTTCGAGCAGCTTGCGTATCGCTTCGAGATCGGTCTCGCACCAGTAGTCCACAGGTACCCACTTGATCGCGAACCGGAAAGCGAACGATTCGTGGCACAGCTCGCGGCAGCGGCGCACCACTTCGCGCCCGTCGAGCGTGGTGCGCACGACGGCGATCCCGTTCACGCTGGTGCGTTCGATCTGGCTCTGCTCGTCGCCGCAGCGGCGCAGCACTTCGCGGATCTCACGCTTGGAACGGCCAAAGCGCCCGCATTCGTAGGAGACAAGGATGTCCATCGTGTTGCCAGATCACTGCAGTCAAACCGATCGCAGATGCATTCTGCGCCGCACGGCCATGGCATCAAAGGGCCGCGCTCCCATCCGCGTTTCATTATCCGCGCCTTGCGGAGAGCAGACCCCAGGCGGCTGCCAACCGACATTGCGGGATATCACGATTGCGCGGGCGGCCGAGTTGGGGTGGGATCGTCCGCGTTGAAGAGGCGAGAGGCCGCATGATTGCCGATGACCCCGAAGCGGACGCGAAACTCGGAGACGGCAACGGACCTGCTGCAGCGCCACGTGGCACATCGCGTACGGTGACCTTGTTCCTGTGCGGCGACGTCATGACTGGCCGCGGCATCGACCAGATCCTGCCGCATCCCGGCAAGCCGCGGCTCTTGGAGACTTACGTGGAATCGGCCCTCACGTACGTCGAGTTGGCAGAGCGTGCGACCGGACCGATTCCAAAGCCGGTGGGCCTTGACTACGTGTGGGGCGACGCGCTGGCCGAGCTGAGACGTGTGCAGCCCGACGCGCGGATCGTGAACCTTGAGACAGCGGTGACGGCGAGCGAGGAGGCCTGGCCGGGCAAGGATGTCCACTATCGAATGCATCCCGAGAATGTGCCGTGTCTTGCTGCCGCGGCGATCGACTGCTGTTCGCTGGCCAACAACCACGTACTCGACTGGGGACGATCCGGCCTGACGGAGACGCTGGCCACGCTTCATGACGCGGGTATCCGCACGGCTGGTGCCGGCAGCGATGCGAGAGCGGCAGCGGCTCCAGCGGTCATCGACATTTCCGCGGACGTCCGCGTGCTGGTGTTTGCATTCGCGACGGAAGGCAGCGGAGTGCCACGCGACTGGCGGGCAACGCGCGAGCATTCGGGCGTCAATCTGCTTGAGGAACTGTCCACGCGCAGCGCCGATATGATCGCCGGGCAGGTTGCGGTGTACGCGCGAAACGGCGATATCGTCGTGGCGTCGATCCACTGGGGCGGCAACTGGGGCTACGAGATCCCGGCGCCTCAACGTGAATTCGCGCATCGGCTGATCGACGCGGCGCGCATCGACCTGGTGCACGGCCATTCGTCGCACCATGCCAAAGGCATCGAGGTCTATCGCAACAAGGCCATTCTGTATGGGTGCGGAGACATGCTGAACGACTACGAGGGCATCACCGGCTACGAGGGCTACCGCGGCAATCTCGCGCTGATGTACTTCCCGACCCTCGATGCCGGAAGCGGTGATCTGCAGCGCCTGTCGATGACGCCTACGCACACGCACCACTTTCGCATCAACCGGGCATTGCCTGAGGCCGCTTCGTGGTTGTCGCAGATCATGGATCGCGAATGCAGAAAACTGGGCGCGCGAGTGGAGCAACAGTCCGACGGCACGCTGGAGTTTAAATGGAGCTAACCCACGAAGGCGGATGACACTATGAGTGCAACCACAAATACGACGGCCCGGGAACTATCGATCGCCGCAGGGGCGGTGACGCTGCAGGGCCTGCTGCGCATTCCGCGCGACGAGCGTGGAATCGTCTTGTTCGCGCATGGCAGCGGCAGCAGCCGATTCAGTCCGCGCAATACCTACGTCGCGAATGTGCTGTGCGATGCCGGAGTCGCGACGCTGCTCTTCGATCTGCTGACCGCCGACGAGGAAGAGATCGATGCGGTCACGGCGGAGTTGCGATTCGATATTCCGCTCCTAACGGAGCGGCTGGTCTCCGCCACTCGCTGGACGCTCGAACAGCCACATCTGAAGGACCTTGCGATCGGATACTTCGGGTCAAGTACGGGCGCCGCGGCGGCGCTCGCCGCCGCCGCGCGTGTCCCCGAGGTCGCTGCGGTGGTGTCTCGGGGTGGTCGGCCCGATCTGGCAGGCCCGGCGCTCAAGAAGGTCCGCGCCGCGACGCTGCTCATCGTGGGGGGCGATGACCGTCAGGTGCTAGCGCTAAATGAGTCTGCGCTCGCGCAACTGAGCTGCGAGGCACGACTGGAGATCGTGCCGGACGCGACGCACCTGTTCGCTGAGCCTGGCGCATTGGAACAAGTAGCATCACTGGCGGCTGCCTGGTTCGCGCGCCACCTCGGTTCTCAGGCCAGGAAATCCGCGCCCGGCCAGTCTCACGCGACGACGTGAACCGTGCTCGCCTGCGGTCCGAGGTCGCCCGGCTCCTCGGCGAATCGGACCTCGATGCCAGTCGCGAGGTCCTCGAAGCTGCGACCCAACACGCTGTTGCGATGGAAATAGATCAAGCGGCCATCGTCCGCCTCGATGCGGCCGAAGTTGCGCTCCGGATTGAGCTCGCAGATGCGACCGTGCTGTGGTCCAACGTGTGTCTTGACGTCTTGGCGGCGTTCGCGTTCGTAGTCCTGGAGTTTCCGTCGCGCCGCTTTGAATGCGTCTCGCAGCGCCACGTAGGCGTCCTCGTGCGCGTGGTCGGCAGGGCGCGTATGCCGGATCGCAATCTCCTTCCCGGGCACCGTGATATCGATTCTCACGTCGAACAGCTCTCCCTGGTGCTTGTGCCGGTGCGGGGTCTCGATGATCACGTGGCAGTGCATGATTTGCGGACTGAACTTCTCCAATCGCACTGCGAGCTCGCGGGCGCGGCTCTCAAGTGCTGGAGACGGGTCCATGCCCCGGAAAGTGACCTGTAATGGAATCTGCAAGGGTGCTTCTCCGCAGTGGCGTCACAACGCATTGACGACGGCCGTTGCGCCTCGTGGACAAAATCCTGCGCCGCTCGTGCGGCGCCGTGAATAGGTACATCTACATAGGAGTCGCAGCCCGCGCCGACGCGTTATGCTCTTGTTGTGCGGGTGCTGCGGGAGGGCTGATTGCCATGACTACACCACGTGATCCGAAGCGACCGAAGGGCCGCCCGCTGACGAGCGATGATCTTGCGGATGCCGAAGAGCAGTTCGACGAATGCGACGCCGATGGCGATCAGCGCATCGATTTCACCGAGTACTCGCAACTTCTCGACAATCTGGGAGCCGATGTGCCACCGGCTCGGCGACGCAATCGCTTCAACGCCATCGACTCGGACCGCGACGGAGCGATCGACCGTCGCGAGTTCCTGGATTGGTGGGGCACAAGCCGTGCGTAGTAATACGCACGCGCGCAGGCTGGAGAGTCGCCTAGTATGCGGCTCGAGAGGCTCCGAACAGAGGGAATAGCAGGATGGATACCAGACCCAGGCGGCCGGAGATCGGCCAGTGGTACACGCATCGCGACAAGGGCGAGGTGTTTCAGGTCGTAGGCTACGACGATCGATCGCAGACTGTCGAGATCCAGTCCTTCGACGGTGACGTCGACGAGATCGCTGCGGAAACGTGGCAGTCGCTCGTGCTCGAGCGCTGCGAGCCCCCGGAGGACTGGACCGGCCCGATGGACGACATCGAGAAGGATGATCTCGGGTACTCGGAAACCGAGATGAAACCGGTGGATTGGACGCAACCACTGCAGCCTCTCCAGGTCGCGAGCGAGGCTTGGGAGGAGACGGAAGCGGAAGAGGAACGCGATGCGCAGGGCGAAGGGGAGCCGCGCGAACCTCTCAGCGCCGATCTTCCCGAGACACACAGTCGGGAACGCTGACCGGCGCGCGAGGGCGCAACCTGATCAACCAGCGCTCGGGCTCTAGCTCGCGCACGTCGCTCACAACCGGCAGGAATCGCTGAATCACCGCGACATTCGTCTCGGCGTGAACGGATGGACGCAAGCTGCTGAAGTTGCCGCCGGCAGTCAATGCCATGGGCAGCAACAGCTGATCGGCAAGATGAGCGTCGACGGCGACATTCGCGCTCAGGTAGCGTTCGACCTCGTGCGCCACGTCGGTCCCAACTTTTTCCGCAGTCACGCCACGTACGCCGAAACCCGCGAAAACCGTCGTGACATTGGTCGAGTCGATGCGCACGTGCAAAGCGTTGCCGGCGCCGAATGCAACGACGTTGCGGATGGTGCAAGCGTCCTCTGGTAAACCGAGGCGCGCGCGCAATACTCCTAGCTCGCGTTGCGCGATATGCTCCGGCAGCGCCGCCAGCAGCACTTCCGCTGAGCGTGCTCGCACCACGCCGCGCTCGACGAGATCGAGCACTCGACCCGGTCGTAGTGGCTCAATTGATGTGCGGACGACTCCGCCGCCCCGTGGATAGAAGCCGAAGCGCTCGAGCGAAATCTCGGCATTGAAGCCGAGCCGGCGGAGGAGCGGCAGGTAGGCGTCGCGCACGAACTCGAACGTTGGGGCGAGGGGATTGTGAGTACCGCCGTGCAGCGTGACTTCCGAGGGCGCCTCACACATCGATAAGGCCGGGAGTATCGTCTGGAGCACGAGCATCGTGCTGCCCGCCGTACCCACATCGATCTCATAGCGTCCGGGCCGCAGCGGGCCCGGCTCGAAGGTGAGCTTGCGAGACTCTACGGTATCGCCGGTGATGCGCGCACCGCAGATCGCTGCAGCGGCGCGCACCGCTGCGAGATGCTGGGCGCGAAGGCCGGGATTACTCCGCCGGGCGCGGATGTCGTGCAGCGTGACAGCGACGCCGGTGCAGATGGCGAGTGCTAGCGACGTGCGCACGATCTGACCACCGCCTTCGCCCATTGAGCCGTCGATGTCGATCACGGGCTTGTGCTCATGGAGCTCTCCTCGAAGACGAGCTTCGCATGGAGCGACAGCACAACTCCATAAACAACGCGCATCGCGGCGCCGCGCTATGCTTCGCGTGGAGCGAGAGCCGCGGGAGGGCTTGGCTGACATGACAAGTCCACCCCATCCAGCGCGACCGAAGGGTCGCCCGATGACGAGCGATGAGCTCGCGGACGCCGAGGAGATGTTCGACGAATTCGATGCTGACGGCGATCAGCGCATCGATTTCATCGAGTTCTCGCTGCTTCTGGATAACCTGGGCGCAGAGGTGCCGCTGACCGAGCGACGCAATCGCTTCAACGACCTCGACTCAGACCACGACGGGGCGATCGATCGCCGCGAGTTCCTCGAATGGTGGCGGGGGACCTGAGAGACTCATTCCGTCGAGTCCAGGTCGCAGTTGAGGGAAGCAAGGGACGCTTGACTCCGCTGGCGGCATGCATTGTTCTTATACAAAGGGTGCTACCGGGGAAGACGTTGCGTCCAGAATGGGCTGACGAAAATATGCCAATTCCTCATCTCATCGACATGGACCTGAGCCGGGTTGCGGAGTCGAAGCGCGTCGCAGTCTGGACGCAGTGGAGCGCCGAGACGTTCAGCAATATTCTGGTGTCCGACTGTCCCGGCGGAGCGCTTGACGGGTTTATTCGGGGCGTGACGCTTGGCGCCGGGCGGTTGCTGAAGGTCCGTTCACCCGGCCGGCGCCTCATTCGCAAGCCTGTTCCTCAGGTCGAGCCGGCGTTAACCGTGGTCCTGCAGCTCACTGGCGTCAGTCACATCGACCAGGAAATGCGGTCCTGCTCGCTGACGGCAGGTGATATCAGCGTCACGGACGGGCTGTATCCCTTTCAGCAGCGGATTTCCTACGCTTCCGAACTGATGTTGCTGCAAATGCCACGTGAAGCGGCTGCTCGACGTTACCCTGCCTTGCTGCAGAGTCCGGCGAAGGCATACCCGGCGTGTCAGCCGGCGGTCGCCCTGGTGAGAGGCGCCTTGGAAGCAGCTTTCCAGACGGCCGTACACCTGTCGGCAGCCCAGCGTGAACGGCTCTGTGAGGTACTGTTCGGTCTCGCATCTCTGTTGTCCGATGATCATGCAGCACCTGCGAGCGGAGACCATTACCGGCAGCAAGCAGCACTTACCGAAATCGAGGAACACCTTGGGGAAAGTGCGTTCTGCGCACAATTCGTGGCGTCGCGAGTCGGTTTGAGCCGGCGGCGTCTGGACGAAGTCTTCGTAAGGAAATTTGGGCGTCCTGTCACCGCATATATCTGGGAGCGCCGGTTGGAGCGAGCGAGGGACATGCTGCATGATGTCCACCACATGAGCCAAACGATCACCGAGATCGCCTTCAGTGTCGGCTTCGAGGACGCCTCGCATTTTTCTCGCGCATTCAAGAATCGCTTTGGTGCTGCGCCATCGATCTGGCGTTCGCGGGCAACCGAGATCGCCTCAGACTGATGAGCGCCACCGACCTGACGACTCGTACCGATAGCACTGAAGACAAACAGCGCATCCGCATCGCTGGTTGGCAGGCGCTCGACGGCAGGAAGTTCGAGAGTCCGGCAATCGCCGAACTCTACCGGCAGCGCACGCAGCGTTTCGCGGATATCGTGCAATTGAAACAGCCGGACCGCGTACCGTCGCTGATGATGGCAGCCGGGATTTTGGCCCGTTTCGCGGGGATTTCGTTTGCGGACACGTTCTACGACGCCGTGAAATCGAGCGCGGCAACGCTCAAGTTCGTGGAAGACTTCCGCCCCGAATACCTGTTGTTGAGCGGTGCCGCAGCCGGGAGGGCCTATGACCTTCTGGGCTACAACGCCTACAAATGGCCGGGCAGCAGCCTGCCGGATGACGTTCCTTTTCAGTATGTCGAAGCCGAGTACATGCCCGCCGAGGACTACGACGCGCTGATCAACAATCCCGAAGGCTACATGCTGCGCAACTACCTGCCGCGCGTGTGCAGTCACGTGCAGGGTCTGCGCCTGGTCCCGAGCCTGTTCACGCCCGTGGAAATGATGGGCGTCGGCATTTTGCTCGCCGGTTTGTCGGCGCCGCCGCTACAGGAATCGCTTTTGCGACTCGGCCAGGCTATCGAAGAAATCAGCCAGAGCCTGGCAGTCGCGGCGCGCGCCAATGCCGAGATCGTTGGCCGCTATGGATGCCCCATCATGATGGGAGGCATCACCAAGGCGCCGTTCGATATTGTCGCGGACACACTGCGCGGCACACGCAGCGCACTGATGGATCTCTACCGGCGTCCGCAGAAGCTGCTGGCGGCCAGCGATGCACTGGTTCCGAGCGCGATCCACATGGGTGTCGGGTCCGGCCGGCCCGCCGCTCCACCATTTGTGTTGATGCCATTGCACAAGGGTGCAGCGGGGTTCATGTCACAAAAGCAATTCGAGAAATTCTACTGGCCATCCCTCAAGCGCCTGTTGGAAGGCGTCATTGCCGCGGGCATGGTGCCGCTGCCCTTCGTCGAGGGCAGCTTTGACGAGGCGCGCCTGGAATTGATTGCGGGGTCGGGCTTGCCAGCCGGCCGGACCGTCTGGCTGTTCGACCGCAGCGACCTGCGGCTGGTGAAGAAACTCTTCACCGGTTTCGCGTGTTTCGGCGGAAACGTACCGATGTCGTTGTTCAGGGCCGGCACCCCCACGCAGATGGAGGATTATTGTAAGCGCCTGATCGATGACGTCGCGCCCGGCGGCGGTTTCTTTCTCTCATCCGGCGCGCCCGTGGATGAAGCCGATCCGGCCGTCGTGCGTGCCTTCATGGCCTGTGCCGAGAAATACGGCACTTATTGACGACCGTCCGCTCGCCGCAGTGCCACTCGCCAGAGGACCCGAGCGTGCACTACACCAGTGCGCCTCCCTCTGGTGATACGCGATTCGGATCGAGTTCTTTTTGAATCTTGTTCCACCACACGTGGTAGTTGGATAGACCTCGCCCGATTTCCTCATTCTGGCCTACCAGCAATGCGAAGTAGCGTTCCTTGAAAGCCCTCGCACTTTGCTCGCTATGCCAATCCTCTACTGCCTTTTTGGCTTCAGCGTTTTGAGGATCGAACTTGCAGAATATCTCCGTCTTGCCCACATGCCCCTGTTCCACTCCCCACCCAAAAGCGGCTCCGCCATCATCGACAATCAGACCCTTCTTGATCAGAGGCTCTTTCGCTTTGCCGGCTCCGATCGCCCACTTGATAGTCAAGTCTCGCTGGCCCATGACAGGAATGGAACTGAAGGCGCCTCCCGGACGGAATGTTTCTCTGATCGACGCAGAGATTCGTATGCACTGGCACAACAGAACTCCTTCCGTCCTGGGATCCTCGAGTGACGCAAGTGACTTCCCACCTGCCTCATTGACGATGTGGTGCAATACGCGCTTCTTGTATTCGAAGTCGGCCGCGGAGTTGCCGGCCAGGATGATGAAGAAGCCGGGACCCTGCACCTCCTTGCTCAGCCGCTTGAACGTCTTTTCCTCTTCTTCGTTACTGGTGGTGATATTTGCCGCCACCATGGCGACATTGAAGCCCATGAGCTCGAATGCGATCTCGCTTTCTCCGATCTTGAGCTCGGCCTGCCACATTTTCTCCACGGACGGGAAGCTGAAATACCGCGCCATGAAGTTCGGCGGAATCTCACTCAGGTAATAGTCTGGCGAAATCCCTTCGATGGGAAACTTTGACGGGCCCGGCCAGTGATAGATCTTCATGGCTGCTTTGGTGAATACGCCAGGGGTAACGCCCGGCGGCACCGCACTCGTCAGGATGCTTCTTAACGAGGGACCCGGACCGTCGCCACAGAACCACTCATCCGAAGACCCGAGCGAACCGGACCGGACGATGTCCCCAGCTGGAGTAACCCATTCGATGGCCAGATGATTGCGATCGTCACCGCTGGTGGTTTGATCCAAATGCCCGTGACCCCGCAGCATCGCCGAACAATTGGAGCCAGCTCCCTTGACGTTCAGATGCAAGCCCCGCTTCATCAACTCCGCCTGCAACTGCGCCGTGATCACATAGGGCTCAACGACCGCATACATGTTCTTCTCGTTGATTTCGATGATGCGGTTCATCCGTCTCAGGTCCAGGTACAGGACCCCCTTTGCGAACTTCCCGGTCCAACCCGTACAGACCGGCCGGAACGGGAGCTTGTGCTTGTTGCACAACTTGATGATCGCTTGAACTTGAGCCGTGTTCTCCGGAAGGATGACCGCCGCGAACTCGGTGGCGTGATACGAAGGCATGATTGCCGGGTCATCACAGATGAACTCGGGCCCAACCACGTCTTCGAAAGCCGAATAGATGTCCTTGCTCAGGGCCATGATTTCTCATCTCCCTTATTCGATTGCTTTCGCGAACAGTTCAACGATGTCGTAAACCTTCAGGTGGCTGCCGGTGGCCTCGATTGCTTCGCTGAAGGACTTCTCACACGATGTGCAGGCGGTGACCACGGCCTCAGCCCCGGTAGATTCGGCTTCTTCGATTCGCTCCCGCGCAGTCCACTGGGCAAACTCGGGATTGGAGTCACTCACCCCGCCCCCGGCCCCACAACACCACGCGTATTCCCTGATCCGGGTCATTTCCGTGAGTTTGATGCCGGGAATGCTCTTGAGAACATTCCGAGGCGGCTCATAGACACCACGCGTGCCGCGCCGGTACACCTTCGGCGGATCAAACACAAACCGGTCTCCCGGGATCTTCTTGCCTTGCCAGTGGATCCACGGCTCACCCAGTCTGCCGAGATGACATGGGTCGTGGTACGTCACTGCGACATCGACGCTCTTCCGCGGCTTGAGCTTTCCGACTTTCATCAGCTGTTGTATGTATTCCGAAATGTGCAGCACCTTCAGCTCGCCCTTCAATTTGAATTTGTCGTAGAGGACTTTGAAGGCGTGGTACGCGTGAGGGGAGGCTGTTACGATCGTCTTGATGCCGGCTTTCTTGATGAAGGCCATGTTCTTCCTGGCCTGATTCAGAAAGTCATCCTTGTACCCCATCTCGTATGCTTGCCCGCCGCAGGAGGTCTCGGCATCGCCGGCGATACCGAAATCGACACCGGCCTTCTGCAGGATCTTGGCCGTGGCCTTGGCCACCTTTTGCAAGCCCGGGTCGTAGCTGGTGAGATCGCCGACGTGAAGCAGCACGTCGACCTTCTCCTTGGTGGCGTCCTTGAGGTTCAGCCCCGCAGCCCAGTCGCCCCGATTGCCTTTGACAGGGACCATCGAGCCATTCGTTCGCAGGCCGGCGATGACCTTGTCCAGAGCCGGATGGGTCTTGCCATCCTCGACACACTTGATCCGGAACTCAGTGATGGGCTCCATGACTTCCATGTCCATGGCGTAATTGCAGGAGACCCCGCAGGCGCCGCACATCTGGCAGTTGTAGACGATGTCGAGGAGCCTGTCCGTATAGTTGAAGCCGTTCTTTAACATCGCGGCTCCGATGTTGACCCGGCCGCCGCCTGAGTAGCTGTGGAAGTTGTACCTGGATATGCTGGGGCAGACTCTTGCAAACTGATATCCACTCACCCTTTGCATGGGCACAAACTTGCAGGCCGAGCAGCGGCAACACATCTCCATATCGCCTTTGTATTGTTCTAACCCCATTGCGGCTGCCTCCTAAAAGTTCTTCCCGAACCGCTGGTTTCTCTTCACCTGTCCTAGAAGCACACTTTCCCCGGATTCATCACGTTGTTTGGATCAAAGATCTTCTTGAAGGTGTGCAGGACAGACACGGTGGCTGCATCCCGATTCAGAATCATCCTGGCATTTTCTCCATAGGGCCTCGAGAAGAACGCGCCCTTCGACATCAGGTTCTGGGTGGCCGAACGGGCCAGCTCCTGCACTCGATTGCGCTCCCTGCCATTGGCGGGGTCGTAGAACAGATTGAACTCGCAGTGATAGCTCGTGCCCTGCACGATGGGCTGGATGTAAACACCGACGTTGGATGCGGCGTAACCAGCTCTTTCTGCCAGATCGGCGACGGCCGCGATCTGGCCTTCGAGCTTCTCGCGGAGGGTTAGGTAGAAAATGTCCTGGCAGGCGCCCTTGGGGCGAAGCTTCCAATAGGGATTTCCTGAAGGCTGCTGGGCCGCCTTCAGGATTTCGTTGGCGGAAACTCCACCGGTCGCCTTTACGGCCTCAACTCCTAACCGCTGGGTTATCTCCGTGATGTCTTTGATCTGAGACTTGACCCGTTCATCCGGGAAGTATTCGTAGCCAGCTACCGTATAGAAAAGAGTCCAGGCGGGCAGGGCAGCTTTGACGTTCTGATAGTCGTCGGCCGATTGCTTCGTGAGGACCGTTGCCAGGTTGGTATTGTTGAGAATGAAGCACTCGTTGACGACTCTCAGTCTTATCAGCCAGTAAGACAGCTCGAGGAGCTGCTCGAGGTTGGAGGAACCGACGACGAAGGGCTCTTCCAGTGTGGGCAGTATTTCGCATCTCATCGATACCCACGTGACGATGCCCATCGTTCCCTGCGCGCCCTGGATCAGCCTGTGCCAGGAAGCCGTGCCGGGCCCATACGGCGCTTTTTGCACGCCGCCCACCGCCCACTGCTCCTCTACGGTACCCGGACCGGCCGCCTGCCCGGTTCTGAACTCATCGCCGGTTCCAAAAAAAATTCCAGCACACGCCAAAGGGTCCGATATGTCCCATTGGTACTTGGGCATCGTCACGGGCTCTCTCTCCAGGATGCTGCCGACCACCGACTTGGATTCCCGTGGCAATAACGGCATGTTGAGCCGGAGCCCTTCTTTTCTGACGGCGGCGATGAGTTCGCCAAAGGTCACGCCCGGCTCGCACATCGCCACTCGTCTCGCGCGGTCCACGAGCATGATCTTCTTCATGCCGCTCAAATCGACAATGACCGCGCCTCCGACGCTCGGAACCGTATCTCCCCGGAAGTGCGGTGGACCCGAACTGACGGGCACCAGCGCCGTCTTGGTCTCGTTGGCAAATTTCAAGATTCTCTGAACATCGGCGGCGGTTTTCGCCTTCACGAGCGACGCGGGGCGCACCCGGTTGGCGAAACTGATATCGCTCGAGAAGGCATCCAATTCCACGGGATCGAGGCTGATCCGGTCGCGACCGATGGCATTCACCAACGCGGCCTGCTCCATCATTGGCATCTCCTCGCGCCTGCCGGCGCCGACCAGGCGTCCGACGCTGTTCAATCATGCTATCGATGGCAGGAACGGGCGCTTGACCCTATTGGCGGCATGCTTTGCTCACATGGAAACGGTCGTAATGGGGTCAGAATTGAATTCTGACCCCGTTACGCAGAATTGATCGGTGCCCCCGCTCATTAGACAATTGCCGCGCCGGTCGCCAGACGGCAAGGAGATCAAATGAGCGTGCAGGCACCCAACGCCGAGCGGCAGATCTGGATCTACACTCAGATGCTGCGCATCCGCGAATTCGAAGAGCGCGTCAAGCGGAGCTTCACCGAACATCCCGGCGTGATCCGCGGCCATACGCACCTGGCCGACGGCGCCGAGGCGTCGATCGTCGGCTCGCTCAGCCATTTCCGCCCCGGCGATGCCGCGCTCGCGACCTACCGCTGTCACGGCTACCCGCTCGTCTTGGGCAGCGACCCGAAGGCGATGATGGCCGAGATCTACGGTCGCGCCGACGGCCTTTGCAAGGGCCTCGGCGGGTCGATGCACCTGACCGACGTCAAGCGCGGCTTTCTCGGTACGTCGGGCATCGTCGGCGCGGGCATCCCCCATGCCGCGGGCGCCGCCTGGGCGGCCCAGATCCGCAAGAAGGGCGAGGTCGTCCTCTCGTTTTTTGGCGACGGGGCGTCCAAGCAGGGCGCGTTCCACGAGACGCTCAACATCGCCTCGCTGTGGAAGCTGCCGGTGATCTTCGTGATGGAAAACAACGGCTACAACGTGGTCACGACCACCGCCCAGGAGGACGCGAATGCGGCCGCCGGTGAGCCGCTGGCGATCAAGGCGAAGGCCTACTCGATGCCGGGCGTGACCGTCGACGGGTTCGACCCGCTGGCGGTGTTCGCCACCGTCGGCGCGGCAATCGAGCGCGCACGCGCGGGCGGCGGTCCCACGCTGGTCGAATCCAAGGTCTACCGCCTGTCAGCGCACGGCAACATCATTGCACCGCCCGGTGTTCCGCTGCACTACCCTGAGCACGAGGCGATCACCGTCTTCGGCAAGCGCGAGGAGTACGAGGCGGCGCTGCGCGGCGACCCGGTGCCGCGCTTCCGCGGCGTCCTCGTCAAGAGCAGCGTGCTGAACTCCGGGAAGGCCGATGAGATTGCGGCGCAGGCCGCCGCGGAAATGCAGGCTGCCGTGGACTTTGCCCTCAAGAGTCCGTTCCCCAGGCTCGAGTCTGCGCTCGAGAACGTGTACGCGTAGGTCTCGAGGAGAGAACCATGGCACAGCTTCCGTTCATCGCTGCGATCGACGCGGGAATCCACCAGGAGATGAAGCGCGATCCGAAGGTCCTCTACTTTGGCCAGAACATGGCCACGACCGAGAACCACGAGTTCGTCGCCGCCTACGGGCACGACCGTGTGCGCGTGACCCCCATTTCCGAGACTGCGGAGATCGGCATCGCCATCGGCGCGGCGATGGCGGGCCTGCGCCCGGTCGTCGAGCTCTACATGGCCGAATTCATGCTCGTCGCCATGGACCAGGTCTGCAATGAAGCGCCACGGTTCCGCTACATGTCCGGCGGACAGGTGAAGGTGCCGCTGGTGCTCAAGGCGGGCTTCGGTTTTGCCTGCGGCTGGGCAGGACAGCACACGGGCTCGCTGACTGCATTGTTCATGGGGGTTCCCGGCCTCAAGGTCGTCGTACCGTCGACGGCCGCCGATGCCAAGGGATTGATGGCGACCGCGATCCGCGACGACAACCCGGTCGTGTACCTGCACCACTACCTGCTGACGCTAGAACCGGGCGAAGTGCCGGACGGCGAGCACCTGGTCCCGTTTGGCAAAGCCGAAATCCGGCGCTCCGGAGGTGATGTCACGATTGTCGCCACCGGCTGGATGGTGCCGCGCTCGCTCGGCGCAGCCGAGAAGCTGGCCAAAGAAGGCATTCAAGCGGAAGTGATCGATCCGCGAACGGTCGCGCCGCTCGACCTCGAGACGATACTCAAGTCGGTCGCGAAGACCGGACGGCTCGTGCTCGTGGATCAGGCGCCACGGCATGCCACAGTCTCCGGCATCATCGCCGGCGAAGTTGCCGAGCACGGATTCTCCTCGCTCAAGGCGCCGATCGTGCAGGTCACGGCTCGCAACGCGACCGTGCCGTACAGCGAGCCGCTCGAGGCTTATGTGATCCCGGACGAGGAGCGCATCATCGCGGGCGTCCGAAGCGTGCTCAAGAGTCGGCGCTAGCGGTTCACAACCAGCGCTATTTCAGGCGCCAGTCGCGATCCTCGAGGATTTCGACCAGGCGCGCGAGGAACGCCGAGGCGAGACGGCCGTCGGCGACCCGGTGATCCACTGCGAGCGTCAGCTCGCAGATCGGCCGCACCTCCATGGTCCCGTACCTCGCCACCACGGCGTCGCGCTGCCGGCCCACGGCGAGAATCGCCGATTGCGGCGGATTGATGATCGCCGTGAAGCGGTCCGGTCCGTGGGCGCCGAGATTGGAAATGCTGAACGTCGCCCCCTCGAGCTCCTCGCGCTTCAGCCGGCCCTTGAGCCCGCGCTCGACCAGATCCACGCGGCGGCGCGCAAGCTCTGCCAGGCCGAACTGCTCGACGTCGTGAAATATTGGAACCAGCAGGCCGTTCTCCACCGCGACGACCAAACCGACATGCGCACCGCTCGCGTTCACGATGCGAGCGTCGGGCGATTCCGGATCGCCCGAGAACGTTGCGTTCAGCGAGGGAAATTCGAGCAGCGTCCGGGCGACGGCCTGCAGCAGGAAATCGTTCACAGAGAGCGTGGGGGAGCCTTGCGCGAGCGCTGCCGAGAACTCGGCGCGCAATGCCTGCAGCATCGTCACGTCAACCGAGCGCTCGACCGTGAACTGTGGAATGGTCGCGTTGCTCAGTGTCATGGCGCGTGCCAGCGCGCGCCGCATCGGCGATAGTCCTTGCGGGGCCCGCGCAGCAACAGTCGGTGCTTCTTTCGCTGCCTGCGCTCCGATCGCTCGCCTCACATCCTCGAGCTGCACGCGTTCGCGCGGTCCCGATCCCGTAATCCGCGCGACATCGACGCCATGTTCGGCAGCGAGCCGGCGCGCCACCGGAGTGCTCCGGATGCGCTCGCCGACGGGTGCTTCGAACACGACGGCTGAGGGCAGTGCGCCCTTGGTCCCGGATGCCGGGGGCTCCGCCGCCGATGGGCGTGCTGGCTGTGCGTCGCCGGTGTCAATCCAGGCGATCTGGTCGCCGACTTTCGCCTCCTGATCCGGCTGCATCAGGATTTCGACCAAGCGCCCACTCACGGTCGCCTCGATTTCGATTATCGACTTTTCCGTTTCAACTTCGAGCAGCGGTTCTCCCACCGTCACGGTGTCTCCGACGTTCTTGAGCCAGCGAACGAGCCGGGCCGTTTCCATCACGAGCCCGATTTTCGGTATTTCCACCGCAACCAGGGTCACTTGTCGTTACTCCCGCGCTTAGGCCGCTGAGCCAAGCAGTTGGCGCACCGCGCGCACGATGTCCGCGCTGCCCGGGAGCAGTGCCCGCTCGAGCTCTGGAGCGAATGGAATCGGCGCGAAGGGGCAGCCGACGCGCAGCACGGGAGCGTCGAGTTCGTCGAAGAGCTCCGTGCCGATGCGCGCCGCGATCTCCGCACCGACGCCACCATTGCGCACCGCCTCGTGCGCGATCAGCACCCGATGGGTCTTGGTCACCGACGCGGCGATCGTCGCCATGTCGAGCGGCACCAGAGTGCGCAAATCGATGACCTCGGCCGAGATGCCCGCGCGCGCCAGATTCTCGGCCGCATCGAGGGCGCCATGCACCATGGCCGAATACGCGATCAGCGTGACGTCCTTGCCTGCGCGTGCGATCCGAGCCTTGCCGATCGGCGGCAGCGCCGCGCTGTCCGCCAGTGCCTCCTTCATCGCGTAGAGCCGCTTGTGCTCGATGAACAGCACGGGGTCGCCGAGCCGGATCGCACTCTTCAGAAGGCCGTAGGCCTCGGCGGGCGATGAGGGTGCAACCACGACCAGCCCGGGCACGTGGATGAACCAGGCTTCGAGGCTCTGCGAGTGCTGCGCTGCTGCGCCACCCGCCGCGCCGGCCTGTGTACGCACGACCAGCGGGACGGCGAGCTGGCCGCCCGACATGTAGCGGTACTTGGCGGTTTGGTTGACCAGGCAATCCATCGCCAGGGTTGCGAAATCGATGAACATGATTTCGAGCACTGGCTTGAGACCGCACAACGCCGCGCCGGTGGCGAGGCCGGTAATTGCTGCCTCGCTGATAGGCGTATTGCGCACGCGCTGGGCGCCGAATTTCTGCGCCAGGCCGCGGGTGACGCCGAATGCCCCGCCGGTCGCGACGTCTTCGCCCAACAGATGGACCGAGGCGTCGCGCGCCAATTCTTCGTCGAGCGCGCGGCGAAGGATGTCGATGAAGGTCTGTTCCAAGGAAGTTCAGCCGGGTATCGCGTTGAGAGAGGGCGAACTGTAGACATGATCGAGCACGGTCGCCGCATCGGGGCGCCGCGCGGCGCGGGCGCGTTCGACCGCCTGCTGCACCTCGTTCTTGGCGCGCTCAGCGATTGCGTCGAGCTTGTCCTGCGCTACGCCACGCTCCAGGAGATGGCGCTTCATGCGCTCTATCGGACATTTCTCGCGCACGGCCGCCAGCTCTTCTTTCGACCGATACTGCTGCGCATCGCCTACGTAGTGGCCCGCCATGCGGTACGTCATGCACTCGAGCAGATAGGGTCCTTCGCGCCTGCGCCGGCCTTCGATCGCCTCGCGCGCAGCCGCATACACCGTCGGCAGGTCGTTGCCGTCGATCGTCTTCGTGGGCATGGCGTACGGAGCGGCGAAGCTGCTCACCTGCGTGACGTTGGAGTGCTCCTCACGGCTGGTGAACTCGGCATAGCCGTTGTTCTCGCACACAAACAGCACCGGAAGCCGCCACAGCACGGCGAGGTTGATCGTTTCGTGGAACGCGCCAGCGCCCGTCGCGCCGTCGCCGAAGAACACCACACTGATGCTCCGCTTGCCCTTCACTTGTGCTGCCCAAGCAGCGCCCGCGGCGAGAGCGAGATTGCCTCCCACCACGCCGGTCGCGCCCAACACGCCGTTGGCTGCGTCGACCAGGTGCATCGAGCCGCCGCGGCCGCGACACAGGCCGTCCCGTCGCCCGAGAATCTCGGCGAACGTGGCTTGAAGGTCGCTTCCCTTGGCGAGCACGTGGCCGTGGCCACGGTGACTGGTGAACAGGACGTCCTCGCGGGAGAGATGCGCGCAGACACCGACGGCGACCGCTTCCTGCCCGGTCGACAGGTGCGGAAACCCGGGCACCTCGCCCGCGGCGGCGAGCCGCTGCACCTGGGCTTCGAACAGCCGTATCCGCCAGAGCGCGTGATACATCTGCTGCCAGTCATCTAGCGTCGGCGCAGCCACATCCACTCCTTATGCCCGAAGGCTCGTGGACGCAGAGGATAATCGACTCTCAGTTCACGCGCGCGGCCGGTGAAATACCGCTGCGATCTGAAGTTGAACCTTCGCGCTCGCCCACGTCTCCTTGGGTTCGACAGCCATGGGTGATTCATGGGCGTGTGCTGATGCATCAGCCACCGGCGCACGTATCACGATATCGACAACTCAGCGTCTGGCTGCCGCACGCATGGGGCCGGATTGCGCTGTCAATTCGGAAGTGAGGAGTTTCGCAGAGGCGACGACGAGAAGGACGAGGCGACGCTCAAGTGCATCATCGAGTCTGGCGGCGGGTACTACGAGACTAAGGCTCCCCAAGAGAGCGCGGTCCATGACCGTGACGGGTGCAGCAATACCGACCACCTTCTTATCCACTTCGCCCCGCGTGATCGAATAGCCGGTCTTGCGGATGGCTGCAAGCTCATCGCGAAACTTCTTCACGCTCTTCGGGACGGGAGGCGCATGCGCAGGTGCGTTCTCGAGAAGCTTGCTGAGGCGCCGCGGAGGCAACTGCGCCAGGATCACCTTCGCAGTGGCACCGCGAGTGAGTGGACGCGGTCGGCCGCGTTCGTAACTCGTGTGGACACCATCCTCGGCTGATGCGTAATCGGCGATGCACATCACCCTGTCGTCATAGAGCCTGGACAGGAGGGCCACGCACGGGACGCGTGCCTGGGTGACGACATCGCGCAGGAGCGAGGCCCCAATGCGATAGAGCGGGTCAGTGATCCGCACCAGCCGGTCGAACTCGATGAAGCATGCCCCAAGGCGGTAGCGGGCTGCGGTCGCCGACTCCAGGAAATCCGTGGCTACCATTTCCCTCACCGTGCGATAGACCGTGCTTGCCGGCAGCTTGAGCGCAGCCGCAATTTCTGCCACCGACCAGTCATCGCGGTCCTCGCTAAAGAGGCGCAGCACCGACACGTAGCGACTCAGCCCTCCCATCACCTGACACCATGCTTCGCGGCCACTGATTCAGATTATCACGAACTGATAAAAGTACTGGACCCTTTGGGCGTGCCCGGTTTACGGGATGACTCCATCAAGGCCACATAGTATTATTGATTTATGAGAAACTATATATACAGCACCCGATTGTGTTATCATAATATGAGGTAGTAGCTGGTAGTATCGGGTAAGCGTTTGGAGGGCGCGCCTTGGCTGACAAGGTGAAGAGCATTGCGGAGGTCACCCGAACAATCCCCGACGGCGCGCATGTCGCCCTCGGGGGGTTCGCCATTGCCCGCAATGTCATTGCCGCGGTTCATGAGCTCATTCGGCAGGGCAAGCGTAATCTCACGGTATCGCAGGGTGTCGCCGGTCTGGACACTGACCTCCTGGTAGGAGCCGGGGCCGTCAGCCGACTCATCATCGGCGGAGGATCGCTGGACCGCTTCGGCCTGCTTTATTGCGTAAACCGCGCCCGGGAAGCGAAGACGTTGCGCGCCGAAGATTACACGAGTCTGTCCCTGAGCTTTCGCTATCTCGCCGGCGCGCTGGGTCTTTCCTTCATCCCGATCAAGTCGCTGCTCAGCTCCGAGATCCTGGAGCGGCTGGAGGCTAGCTCCGCCGCAGACGATGTCAAACACATGAGATGCCCCTTCACGGGCGAGGAATACTTGCTCTTGCGAGCTCTGGTACCGGACGTTTCGTACGTGCACGTTCAGATTGCCGATCGCGAAGGCAATGCGCGTATCGACGGTCCTCGCTGGGAAAATGAGGAACAGGCGAAGGCCGCACGGCGCATCGTCCTCATCGCCGAGGAAATCGTCTCCACGGAGGAGATACAGCGGGAGCCGGAGCGCACAATCATCCCGGGACATCGCGTCGACGCCGTCGTACACGAACCTTTCGGCGCTTATCCCACCGCTGTGTTCCGCCGCTACGACTACGACGCCGAGCACTTGCAGCTCTACGTAGCGCACTCCAAGCAGGGAGGGATTGAGGACTATCTCCGGACGTATGTATACGGCACGAAGGATCATCGGGACTACCTGGAACAATGCGGCGGCACTGTATGCCTACAGCGGCTGCAGGCTGCGCCGGACCTGGGGTACTGATGGACGACATACGCGCCACGGAAATCATGGCTGCCGCCGGAGCGCGAGAGCTTCACGACAACGACACGGTCATTGTTGGACTCGGGTTGCCGCAAGTTGCCTGTTTCCTCGCCAAGTCCACCCATGCGCCGAATCTGGCGGCGCTGCTTGAGATCGGTGTCATCAACATGCGGCCGAAGGACACGCCCGTGGGACTTGCCGATTCACGCATTTTCTATCGGGCGACATGCTGGAGCGGCTTTCTCGACATCATGGGCATGAACCTGCATCGCGGCGTAGTTGATGTCGGTTTCCTGGGAGCGTTGGAACTCGATCGCTATGGCAACATCAATACCACGCTGCTCAAGGACGACGGCAAGGTGCGCTACTTCAATGGCAGCGCCGGTGGAAACGATGTTGCCTCGCTTGCCAAGCGCGTCCTGGTCATCATGCGCCACGAAAAGCGCAAGCTGCGCGCCGCGGTCGCCCACATTACCAGTCCGGGGTTTGTTGACGGCAAGACGCGTGAACAGCTGGCGCTGCGCGGTGGCGGTCCGCACCGTGTCATCACCGACAAGGCGGTGATCGGATTTGGCGTCGAGACCCGTTCCGCGAAACTAATTTCCCTGCATCCGGGTATCGGCCTGGATGACGTTCTGGCGAACACGGGAATGCCGCTGGAGGTCCCCGAGGACATTCCGGTCACGCCGCTCCCTTCGCGTGACGAATTGCGGCTCTTGCGGGAGGAAATCGATCCCCAGGGTGTGTATCTCGGGAAGTTGAGCTGAAGGTACAGCATGCGAGGCGCAGCATGATCTACGACATCGAGTTGAATTCCGCCGCGCACTATCCTGTGCGCGGTATCGTCGAGCTCTCACCCCAGATCGAGGCTGCTGGCTTCGGCGCATTCTGGAAAGGCGAATCCAACAGCACCGACCCGCTCGTGCTGCTGTCCGCGATTGCCGCGCGCACCCGGACGCTGAAGCTCGGCACGGCGATCTATCATATTTTTGGCCGCAGCCCGGTCACCCTCGGCATCCAGTCCGCGACACTGCAGGACTTGTCGGCAGGAAGGCTGCTGCTCGGCCTCGGTGTCGCCAACAAGACCATCGCCGCCTGGCACAACGACGCCTTCGACCGTCCATTGCGCCGCGCCCGCGAGTACATCGACATCGTAAAGAAGGTGGCCGCAGGCGAGCGCGTCGAATATCAGGGCGAGATCTATTCCACCGGGCAGCGGTTCCAGCTTTCCTGGCACCCCTCACACCCTACTTTCCCAATCTATCTCGCGGGCCTCGGCCCGCAGATGACCAACCTGGTGGGGAAGATCTCCGACGGCGTTTTCATCAACATGGCAACGCCCGCGACCATTCAGGCGATTGCGAAGCGCGTGCGCGATGGTGCGGTCGAGGCCGGTCGCGATGCGTCGAAACTCGAGATCATCGTCAAGGTGCGAGTGTCCTTGAACCCGGACCGCGCGATGGCGCGCTCGAAGCTTCGCCAGGTCCTCACGTTCTACAACATCGCCGATCACTACAAGGACATGCTCATCGCCTCGGGCTTCGAGCCTGAAGTGACGGCAATTCAACAGGCGTTCAAGGCCGGAGGCTTCAAGGCGGCAGCAACCAAAGTGACGGACGAGTACATGGACAAGCTGCCGGTGATTCCCGCGACGTCGATCAAAGAGGTGAAGGATCGTTTGCAGCCCTTCGTCGAGGCCGGCGCCACGCGCCTCATCGTTCCGTATGTTCCCGTTTCCGAACCGGTCATCGAGGATGCGCGGCGCTTCGTCGAGGCCTGGGGAAACGCCTAAGCCCGTGGATATTTCTCCCGGGAGTTCGTCATGCCTCTAATGGAGTTCAGCCATGTGTGATTTTACAGCTGATGCGCAAGCTGCCGAACAACTTCTGGTCGGCAGGGTGCTCACGGTCAAACGCGTTCGCGAGCTGAATGCCAAGGACTATTTCTACCAGATGCTCAAGGACAACCCGGAAATGCTCAAGATCTATCCGGGGATCGAGAACGAGCTCCTCAAAGGTGCCATCGACTGCCACATTCACGCCTACCCCGACTTCGTGCACCGCTCGCAGAACTTCATCCAGATCGCAATCGATGCGTCGAAAGCAGGCATGCGAGCGCTGGCGTTCAAGGACCACTGGAATGTTTCCGCGAACGCGGCGTATCTCGCCCAGCAGCACATCGACTACCTGGTGCAAAAGGGTGAGCTGACGCATCGCGTGGAAATCTACGGCGGCGCGGGCACCTGTTTCGGCATCAACCCGGAAGCGATCCGCGTCGCCCTGCAGTATCCGAATTTCAAGATGATCTGGTTCCCGACCTTCACCTCTTACGGCTTCTGGCGCGGCGCCGGTCATCCGGAGAAGGGCAAGGTCCGCCTGGTCGACGAAGCGTCAGGCAAGGTGTTGCCCGAGGTTATCGAAGTGATGGAAATGGCGGCAGAGCGGCGCGTCGGCATCGGCTTCGGCCACACCGACTTCCAGGAACTCCTGCCGCTGGCAAAGATGGCGAAAAAGATCGGTGTGCGCGCCACGCTCGATCACCCGCTCCTCGAGCTCAACAAGCTCCTTCTCGATGAAATGAAGCAACTTGCCGATCTCGGCATCTATGTCGGCACTTACTGCCAGCCGATGATCCCGAGCCTTTATCAACCGGTCGCCGATCCGCTGGAGACAATCAGCACGATGAAAGCCATTGGCGCCGAGCGTTGCATCATCGGCTCTGATTTCGGGCAGGTGTTGCACATGGATTCCATCGACGGCATGCGCGTATTCATCCGCGCGCTGTTGGCCTTCGGCATCAAGCAATCAGAGGTCAAGGTGATGTTGAAAGAGAATCCGGCCAAGCTCATGTACTTGGACGAGTGAGGGCGTCGCTTGTCAGACAGCGAACACCGTCAGGCCATCCGAGATGCCGTCCGCAGGATCTGCGGCGGCTTTCCGGATAGCTACTGGCGTGAAGTAGACAGAAAGGAGGAATATCCGGACGCCTTCGTGAAGGCGCTCACGGACAGCGGCTACCTCGCGGCGCTGATTCCCGAGGAATACGAGGGCGCGGGCCTCGGGATGGTCGAGGCGAGCATCATTCTCGAGGAGATCAACCACTCCGGGGGCAATGCTCTCGCGTGTCACGCGCAAATGTACACCATGGGTACGCTCCTGAAGCATGGCAGCCCGGAGCAGAAGCGGCGCTACCTTCCCGCGATTGCACGCGGCGAATTGCGCCTGCAGGCCTTCGCCGTCACCGAGCCGAACGCCGGTTCCGAAACGACCAGGCTCGAGACCTTTGCGGCCAGGAAGGGAGACCGATATGTCGTCAATGGGCAAAAGATCTTCATCTCGCGCGTCAAGCAATCGGACTTGATGCTATTGCTCGCGCGCACCACACCCTACAACGAGCTAAAGGACAAAACGCAGGGGCTGTCGGTGTTCCTGGTAGACCTCAGGACCATCCAGGGCAAGCTGGAAGTGCGTCCGCTCGAGATGATGCTCAATCATCACACGAACATGCTTTTCTTCGAGGACGTGGAAATTCCGGCGGAGAATCTGGTTGGAGAGGAAGGGAAAGGCTTCCGGCACATTATCGACGGGTGGAACGCGGAACGCATTCTGGTCGCCGCCGAAGCCATCGGCGACGGGCGCTGGTTCGTCGAGCGCGCGTCCAGGTATGCGAGCGATCGGGTCGTTTTTGGCCGTAGCATTGGCGCCAATCAGGGCGTTCAGTTTCCCATTGCGCGCGCCTACGCGCACGTCGAGGCGGCCAATCTCATGCGCTTTGCCGCGGCGGAAAAACTCGACCGCAACGAGAAATGCGGCACCGAAGCCAACATGGCGAAATTCCTGGCGTCGGAAGCGGCATGGGAAGCGGCCAACGCGTGTCTCGACGCGCATGGCGGTTACGGCTTTGCACGCGAATACGACGTCGAGCGCAAGTTCCGCGAGACCCGGCTCTACATGACGGCGCCGGTGGCCAATAACCTGGTGCTGGCGTTTCTCGGCCAGAATGTCCTCGGCATGCCCAAATCCTACTAGTTCGGGTTACGAACATTATGGATCAGCAATCTAGTCTCCTGCGGTCCTGGATGTTCGTTCCAGGTGACAAGCAACGAATGCTCGAGAAGGCGCTCGGCCTGCACGTCGACTCGATCATGATGGATATCGAGGACGGAGTTGCTCCGGCGGAGAAGGAAAACGCGCGTCGTCAGATCGCCGTTACATTGACTTCCACCGCTGCGCGACTCGGGAGCGACCCGGCGCTCAAGACGCCGGCTCGCTATGTACGTGTCAATGCCGTGGGTTCCGCGCGAATGCGGGATGATCTCGGGGCGGTCGTGCGGCCGGGTCTCGAGGGCCTGGTGATTCCCAAAGTCGAGACGCCCGAACAGATCGCCATCGTCGAGAATACCCTGGGACGCGGCGAAGCCGCAGCAAAGCTGCCCGCAGGATCTGTGCGTCTTCTCGTCGCCATCGAGAGTCCCATCGGTCTCTTCAACGCCTACAGCATCGCCACATCTTCCCGGCGGATCGTCGGTCTCATCTTCGGTGCTGAGGACTTCTGCCGTGAAATGACGCTTCCCTTGCGGCGCGAAGCTGAAGCGAGCGATCTCATCTACGCCCGCTCGCACATCGCCACGGCTGCCGCCGCTGCGCACGTGCAAGCGGTTGATGGCGTGTGGACGGATCTGAAGGATCCAGAGGGCATGGCCCGCCACGCTCTTCGGGCCCGTCGTCTGGGCATGTCGGGTATTTCCATCATTCATCCGAGCCAAATCGACGCGGCCAACGCCGCATTTACGCCGACGCAGGAGGAAATGGAATACGCTGCCGAAGTGCTGCAAGCGTTCGAGGCCGCCCGGGCGCGCGGCGACGGCGCCATCGCCTTACGCGGGCAATTGCTCGATTATCCAATCGTCGACCGGGCACGCCAGACAGTGGCGCTGGGCAAATCGCTGGGCGTACCCGGGTCTGATGTCTGACGGAGGACTCCATGGCCGTGAAACCAGGTTGGGAGGGGCGGTACTTCGAGGACTTCGAAGTGGGCGACATCTATCGCTGCCGATTGGGGCGCACGCTGACGGAAGCGGACAACACTTGGTTTACGTTACTGACCAACAACACGAATCAGATCCATTTCAACACCGAATACGCCAAACGTACGGAGTATGGCCGGCCGCTGATCAACAGCGCCCTCACGCTCGCCATAGTCGCCGGGATGGGCGTCGCCGACGTGAGCGAAAACGGCTTTGCACTCGGCTGGGACCAGATCGATTTGCCCCATCCGCTGTTCGCGGGCGACACGCTCTATTCGGAATCGGAAGTCCTCGAGAAGCGGGAGTCCAGGTCAAAGCCGCAGTTGGGCATCGTGAAGGTGCGCACGCGCGGCATCCAGCAGGAGGGCAGAGTCGTCATCAGTTACGCGCGCAGTGTCATGGTGTGGAAGCGCGCCCACGCGCCGAACAAGAATCTCTTTCCCGAGGTCAAGTCGTGACGACCGGCGCTCCGGCCAGCCGCTCCGCGCTCACCGGCGTGCGCGTGCTGGCGCTGGAAACGTCTTTGTCAGGCCCGCATTGCACCAAGCTGCTCGCCGATTTGGGTGCGGAGGTCATAAAGATCGAAAGGCCGGGCGTCGGCGATGTAGTGCGTGGCTGGGACTCCGCCGTCAAGGGTCTTTCCTCGGGCTATGTCTTTGCCAATGGCAATAAGAAGAGTCTTGCCATCGACGTGAAGGCCGCGGCGGGCGTTGCTGCCGTCAAGTCGCTGGCCGGGCGCGTGGATGTGTTCCTCGAAAATTTTGCTCCGGGCGTGGCGGAGCGACTGGGCCTTGGCCATGAGGAGCTTTGCGAGGCCAACTCGCGCCTCATCTACTGCTCGATTTCGGGTTACGGGCAGAACGGCCCGTACCGCGACGTGAAGGCGTACGACATGCTCATCCAGGGGGAGGCCGGGATGATCGCAACCACCGGCTATCCCGACAAACCGGCGAAAGTCGGTGTTTCGATTACCGACCTGACCTCATCCATGTATGCAGCCGTCGCGGTTCTTGGTGCACTCTACGAGCGCGAAAAGACGGGACGGGGCCAGGTCATCGACATCTCGATGTTCGAATCGGCCGTGTCGTGGCTCGGTTACTTTCCGCACCATTACTGGCACAAGGGGGAAGAGCCGCAGCGGGTCGGTTTGCGCCATCACTACATCACGCCTTATGGTCCGTACCTTGCATCGGATGGCAAGTATGTGAATCTCGCCGTCGCCACGGAATCCGACTGGGAGGCTTTCTGCCGCCAGGTGATCGAGCGCGGGGACCTGCTGGAGGATTCCCGCTTTCGATCGCCCGAGCTACGACGCCAGAACCGGGCGGTCCTGGAGGAATTGGTCGAGCGCATCTTCCTCGAGCGCGGGCACGAAGAATGGTTGCGCAGGCTCGCCGCTGCGCGTTTGCCCCATGGCCGTGTCAACGGAATTGCCGAAGTGCTCGCCCACCCTCAAGTCGCCGCACGCCATTTCATCCGCAAGGTGAATTCGCCCGTCGGGCCCATACCCGTTGTTGCGAGCCCGTTGCGCCTCTCCGACAGCGCACAACTCTCGGGCGGAATTCCCGCGCTGGGGGAACACACCGAACCGCTGTTGCACGAATTGGGCTATACCGATACCGATGTCGCTCAGTTCCGACGCGACCGCGTGATCTAGCGACGCTCGATGGCTGAGCCGCCACGGAGAATCGCGATCATCGGCGCAACCGGCCAGCTCGGCGGTGCGCTCGCCCGGCGGCTCGTAAGAGCGGGTGAGAGCGTCATCATCGGTTCACGCGACGCCGCGCGGGCACAAGCCGCTGCCGCGGCGCTCGAGAACGAGACGCGGCGTCGGGTGACAGCCGGGTCAAACGCAGAAGCCGCTGCCGCCGCGGACATCGTGATCGTCACGGTGCCGTTTGCAGCGCAGAAAGCGACACTTCGCGAGATCGCGGCAGTCGTGTCCGGCAAGATCGTCGTCGATACGACCGTGCCGCTCGTGCCCCCCAAGGTCATGCGCGTACAGCTGCCCGCGGAGGGAAGCGCAGCACAGATCGCATCGGGCCTGCTCGGTGCAGACACACGCGTCGTATCCGCATTCCATAACGTGCCTGCGCACAAGCTCGCCACCGATGAGAAGATAGATTGCGACGTGCTCGTGTTCGGCGACGACCCGCAGGCGCGCGATGCCGTCATTCGCATCGCCGAGTCCTGCGGACTGCGCGCCGTGCACGCTGGCCCGCTCGCCAACTCGGCGGCAGCGGAGGCGCTGACGTCGGTCCTGATCTTCATGAACAAGCGATATGCTGTCGATGGCGCCGGCATCCGCATCACAGGCGCTCTGAGCCCGAGTTGACTCGATGAGCTTCGAATCGCCAGCCAATCCCTTTCCAGCCCGGAGATCTTCGTGAGGGTTTGTGCGATTGTCGCGGCGCGCTCGAAGGGTGCAAAGAGCCGGCTCTCGGCCGTACTTTCGCCGGAAGGCCGTGTTGCGCTTGCCCGCTCGATGCTCACCCAGGTTCTTCGTTCCGTGCGAGCTGCGCGCGGTATCGATCACATCCTGCTCGTGACGACGGATGAAGAAGGGCCGGTGCCCGCCGGCGTTGAGCTGATCCGCGATGCGGGCCTCGGTCAGTCAGCGGCTGGCGCGACCGGACTTGCGCACGTCGCCGGCACGGCGGACGCTGCGATCGTACTCGCCGCTGATACGCCGAACACCTCGCCGCAGGAAATTGAGCATTTGATTGCGGCCCTGGCGGACCACGATGTCATCGTCGCTCCCGACCGGCGCCGTGAGGGCACCAATGCACTGGGGCTGCGCCTTCCCGCGCGCATCCGACTACAATTCGGTGGACCGAGTCTGATGGCGCATCTGCGCTCGGCCGAGGAACTGGGCGCCCGAACCGCGATCATCGAGTTGCCGGGCCTGGCTCACGACATCGACCTTCCAGAGGATCTCGTGGATGAGCCGTTGCCGCGCGAAACCGCACTGCAGCTGGCGGGGGAAGGCAATCTCGCAGCCCTGATGGAACGGGCCTCGGCGCTGGCTGTGCAGGGCTTTGGCCAACGGATCGGCTATTCGCGCAAGGTCTTCATCCCACTCACCCAGCTCTGCCGCGATGTCTGCCATTACTGCACCTTCGCCGGCCCAGCGCCGAGGCACGCACGAGCTTTTCTGACACCGGAAGAAGTGCTCAGCCTTGCGCAGGCGGGTAAGAACGCCGGCTGCAGCGAAGCGCTGTTCACGTTGGGAGACAAGCCGGAGCTTCGTTACGCGCGCGCCCGCGAGGAGCTCAAGAGTCTGGGTTTCGCGACGACCCTCGAATATCTCGCGCATTGCGCGCAGCTCGTGTTCGAGCACACGGGCTTGCTGCCACACCTGAATCCCGGTGTCATGCAGCAGGCCGATTTCGCAGCCTTGCGGCCCGTGTCGGCTTCGATGGGCATCATGCTGGAGACGAGCGCGCTGCGGCTCATGGAACCCGGGATGCCGCATCACCGCTCGCCCGACAAGCATCCGGCGATGCGCATCGCGACGCTGCGCGCCGCCGGTCAAGCGGCCGTGCCATTCACGACGGGTCTGTTGATCGGAATCGGTGAAACCCGGGCCGAGCGCATCGAGACGCTGCTCGCCATTCGCGAGCTGCACGAGGAGTTCGGCCACATCCAGGAACTGATCATCCAGAACTTCCGCGCCAAGCCCGGTACGCGGATGGCGCGCCACCCCGAACCGCCGCTCGAAGAGCTCCTCTGGACGATAGCCGCAGCGCGCCTCGTGTTCGGTCCTTCGATGTCGATACAGGCTCCGCCCAACCTGAGCCCCGCGCAACTGCCAGCACTTATCGGCGCCGGTCTCAATGACTGGGGCGGCGTCTCGCCGGTGACGCCGGATCATGTGAATCCGGAAGCGCCCTGGCCTGAGATCACCGCGCTCGAGCGCGAAACACGGGCCGCCGGGCGCTGGCTCGTGCAACGACTGCCGATCGTGCCTTCCTTCGCAATCGACGGCCAGAATTGGCTTGATCCGGCACTTCGAACCGCGGTGCTGCGACAGATCGATGCGCAAGGCTATGTCCGCGAAGACGCATGGACGGCAGGCTTTGGATCACCACCACCCAGGCGTTATGGCCGCCTGCTGGACAGAAAGTCGGAACGCGCCCCTGCGTTCCGTTCGTTGCAAACGGTGCTCGAGCATGTTCGACAAGGCAAGCCACCGAACGAGCAGCACATCGCGCAGCTCTTCGCGGCGGATGGCGCTGATTTCGCGGCAGTGGTGCAACACGCCGACGCCTTACGCGAGGAGGCAGTCGGGGATGCTGTCAGTTATGTGGTGAATCGAAACATCAATTACACCAATATCTGCAGCTACTCCTGTGGCTTCTGCGCGTTTGCCAAGGGTCGCAGTGCCAGGTCGCTGCGCGGGCCGGGCTACACTTTCGACCTCGACGAGATCGAACGGCGGGTTGCCGAAGCCGCCGAGCGCGGCGCGACTGAGGTTTGCCTGCAGGGTGGCATCCACCCGCGCTACACGGGCCAGACATACCTGCAAATCGCCCAGGCGGCCTCTCGCGCTGCTCCCGGTATCCATGTGCACGCGTTCTCGCCACTCGAAATCTCTCACGGCGCTGCCACCCTGGGCCTGCCGCTGGCCGAATACTTGTTCCGCCTGAAGGAGGCGGGCCTGAGCACATTGCCGGGCACCGCGGCCGAGATTCTCTGCGACGACGTGCGTGCGGTGATTTGCCCGGACAAGCTGACGTCAGCCGAGTGGCTTCAGGTCATGCGCACAGCGCACGACACCGGGATTCGCAGCACCGCGACGATCATGTTCGGGCATGTCGAGCGGCCCGTGCACTGGGCCAAGCACCTCCTGGCGATCCGCAGCCTGCAGGAGGAAACCGGCGGCTTCACGGAATTCGTACCCTTACCGTTCGTGCACATGGAGGCGCCCTTGTGGCGAGCCGGCCGTGCCCGGTCCGGGCCGAGCTTCCGCGAGGCGATTCTGATGCACGCGATCTCCCGAATCATCCTGTATCCGCTGTTCCCGAACATTCAGACTTCGTGGGTAAAAATGGGCCGGCTGGGTGCGCTCGCGGCGCTCGCCGCCGGGGCCAACGATCTGGGTGGCGTGTTGATGGACGAGTCGATCACGCGCGCCGCGGGTGGCGTCAACGGCCAGGAGTTGAACGCGAAAGACATGCAGGTCGCGATCCGTTCCATCGGTCGCTTGCCGCGCCAGCGGACGACACTCTATAGAGATGCTTCTCGACCGGCGCGGATATTCGCCGAAGCCGCTGCGGGCTGATCGGTGTTGGAAGCTGATCGTCCGCGGGCCGCGGTATGCGTACTGACAGCGAACGATTGAGCATCACGGTTACGGGCATTTCGGATCTCGACGAGATCCGCCCGGGGGATGACCTGGGGCTTCTCCTGGCCGCGGCCCTCGGCCGGCTGACTGTGCGTGTTCGCCCGCACGATATTCTCGTCGTGGCGCAGAAGATCGTCTCCAAGGCGGAAGACCGGTTTGTCGATCTCGGCACGGTCGAAGTGTCGGAGCGCGCCCTGGAGCTCGCCGCCGTGACGGGCAAGGATCCGCGCCTGGTCGAGCTGGTTCTCTCGGAATCGACCGAAGTACTGCGCGCCAAAGCCAACGTCCTGATCGTGCGCCATCGACTCGGGTTCGTCATGGCCAATGCCGGCATCGATCGCTCGAATGTGGGCGGCCGTGATCGCGCTTTGCTCCTGCCGCGGGATCCGGATTCGTCCGCCGCAATGCTCCGCACCGCTCTCGAGGCTCGTCTCGGCATTGCCATCGGGGTCGTGGTGGCGGACAGCTTCGGTCGCGCGTGGCGCAATGGCGTCACGAATGTCGCACTCGGAGCCGCGGGGCTTCCCGCCCTGATCGACCGCCGGGGCGAGCTCGATCGCAACGGCCGAACACTCGAGGTTACGGAGATTGCGTTCGCTGATCTGGTCGCATCGGCCGCCGGGCTCGTCATCGGTGAAGCGGCGGAGAGCTGCCCCGCGGCGCTGGTACAGGGCCTGTCCTGGCACGCGCCAACCGTGCCTGCGAGTGCGCTCATTCGCCCGCTGTCTGAAGACCTGTTTCGATGAGCCCGCGGGCATGAGTGAAGGTTCCGTCGTGGTGCTCAGCGGCGGGATTGGGGGTGCCAAACTCTGTCTCGGGTTTCAGCGCTTGCTCTCGTCCGGCTCCCTGTCGGTAATCGTGAATACCGGAGACGATTTCGAGCACTTCGGCCTGCGGATTTCGCCGGATGTGGACACGACGCTCTACACGTTGGCAAGTCTCGCAGATCCGGATCTCGGCTGGGGCCGGGGCGACGAGACCTGGACCTTCATGCGCGTACTCGAGACGCTCGGTGGTGAGACCTGGTTCAGGTTGGGCGACGGTGATCTTGCACTTCACGTCGAACGCACCCGCCGGCTTGCAGCGGGCGAAAGCTTGAGCGCGTTCACGGCCGAGGTTGGTCGACGCTTCGGCGTCAGCACGCACATCCTGCCGATGAGCGACGATACCGTGCGCACGATCGTGACGACGCCTGCGGGGGAGCTCAGCTTTCAGGAGTACTTTGTACGTGAGCGCTGTCTTCCCGCGGTCCGTCGCTTGCACTTTACGGGCGTCGAGAACGCGCGCACTCCACCGGGCATCAACGAGGTGCTTCGTGAAGCAGGGCTGTGCGCCATCGTTATCGCGCCGTCCAACCCGTACCTCAGCATCGATCCCATCCTTGCGCTTCCGGGCATGCGCGCCGCGCTGCGAGCCGCCGGCGTGCCGATCATTGCAGTGACACCGATCATCGGTGACGCCGCCGTCAAGGGCCCGACCGCGAAGATCATGACAGAGCTTGGGCTCAGTCCGTCGCCGCTCACCGTGGCCGAACACTACGACGGTTTGATCGACGGTTTTGTGCTTGACGAGCGCGATGCGCGAATCGCCCAGCGCTTCAATTTGCCCACTCGAATGTGCGACACGCTCATGTTGACACTCGAGGACCGTGAGCGTGTCGCGCGCTGCGCATTGGAACTCGCCGCCACACTGCACCCGCGACGCGTGTAGCCCTGGCGCCAGCCGCACGCCGCCGCCGCGACGGCGCCGCTTGCGCCTCGACAGCGCGTTCGATCAGGGTGTCGAGATCAAGGTCGCGCGCGATCTCAAGATGACTCGCTTCCGTCCGCGCTTTCTGGATGGCCAGCCCGTCGAGACCCCTGGTGTTTACCAGCGCCAGAACTTTTTGTGGCCCGCTGCGTCCGACCAACACCAAGCTGGCGGCGAAAGTGAGCGCTCGACACCGAGGCACGGCTGAATTGTTCATGCCGTCGCACGCTCGTGCGCCGGTTCGCGCCGATTCGTCCGCCTGCGCAATTGTTCGTTCATCCAGTCCAGCCACGCCTGGAACATGACCACGTTCCAAAGATGGGTGTGCCACTTGCGCTGGCCCGCGAGGAATTCGCTCCATATCGCGGTGATCGGCCCCGGTTGCAGGTAACCTTCGCGGGCCATGCGTTGTGGGTCTAGCTGCGTTTGCGCCCAATCGCGCAGCGGCCCCTTGAGCCAGCCTCCGATCGGCGCACCGAAACCCTGCTTTGACCGGTAAATGAGCGAATCCGGCAAGTATTTGCGCAGCAGTTGCTTCAGCAGCCACTTCTGCTGCCCATCGCGCAGTTTCATGTCCAGCGGGATCCGGAACGCCAGCTCCACCACTCTCCAATCGAGCAGCGGTGCGCGCGCTTCCAGGCCTAACGACATGGTCGCGCGATCCACTTTGGTGAGAATGTCCTCGGGCAGATAGGTGACGAGGTCGAGATACATCAGCGCATGCCCGGTGTCCGTCCCGGTCTGCTGTTGCGTGGGATCAGTGAAGGGCGTCTGGTGCTCATGCGCGTCGCGCACGACGGCTTCGGGAAGGCGCCAGCGTGATACGCGATTGCGGTAAACCGCGGCCGCCGAGTCGGCCCCCAGCTCGCTCACCAATTGTCCGAGTTTGCTGGTACGAGCCTCGGTCTGCGCATATCGGCCAAGCGCGGCCGCCATCCCGCGGCGGACAGGCTTCGCCACGCGCTCGAGCCAGCGCCACAAGTTGAGGGCACGCTGATAGCGGACATAGCCCAGGAATAGCTCGTCGCCGCCGTCACCGGACAAAGCGACCGTGACCTTTTGCCGGGCCAGGCGCGCTACGAGGTAAGTGGGAATCTGCGAGGAGTCCGCGAACGGTTCGTCGAACATCCGCGGAAGCTCCGGCACCACTGCCAGCGCATCGTCGCCCGTGACGTACAGCTCGGTATGGTCCGTGCCGAGATGGGCCGCGACCGCTCGTGCCGTCCGTGCCTCATCGTGGCGAGGATCATCGAATCCAATCGTGAAGGTTTGCACCGGACGTTGCGCCTGCGCCTGCATGAGCGCGACGACTGTCGATGAGTCGGTGCCGCCGGAAAGGAACGCGCCGAGTGGAACGTCGGCATGCATTCTCAAGGCAACGGCATCGCGCAGCAGCTCGTCGAGTTGTTGAACGAGCTCAGCGGGACTGGAGTGGAGAGGCGTGGCGAGCGCGTGCCCTACCACCTGCTGCACGTTCCAGTAGTAACGACAGGCTGAGTGTGGCGAGAATCCGCTGGCACCGCGCGCGACATCGGCCGCCCGCAGGGAAAGCACGGAGCCGGGCAGCAGCTTGAACACGTCCTGAAAAATCGACCACGGGGCGGGGACGTAGTCATGTCGCAGGAAGAGCGCCAGCGAGCCCGGATCGATGCGCGGATGAAATTCCGGATGAGCGAGCAGCGCCTTGAGCTCGGAGCCGAAGAGCAGCGTGCGTCCGGCCCAGCCATAGTACAGCGGCTTTTTTCCGATGCGATCGCGCGCCAGGTGCAGCACGCGCTCTTCGCAGTCCCACAGCGCAATCGCAAACATGCCGTTGGCGCGGCGCAGTGTCTCCTCGAGTCCCCAGGTTTCCAGGCCCGCAAGCAGCACTTCCGTATCAGAATGCCCGCGAAACCTGTGGCCGTGGTGGATGAGCTCGGCGCCGAGACTGCGGTAGTTGTAGATCTCGCCGTTGAAAGCCACGACATAACGCTGCGACGGCGAAGCCATTGGCTGATGGCCATCCGCCGACAGGTCGATGATCGACAACCGCCGATGGCCGAGGCCGATGCCAGCGGCTGCATCGAACCAGACGCCGCGATCGTCGGGGCCACGATGTACCAGCGTATTCGTCATCGCATCGAGCGTGGATTGCGGATCGAGCGCGCGTGCGGACGCGTCGCTCCAAAGAAATCCTGCGATGCCGCACATTCAGATCTGGCCCATCACGGATCGGGGAGGCCGAGCGCCTTGGCGGCAAGTTCGCGGGATGCCGGATTGCGCTTCATCTCGTAATAGCGAAGGCGCTTGTAGACCGCATAGGAAGCACCCACCTGCGAGACGACGTAGCCACGACCGCCGTCGAGAAAACCCAGCCGCAACACGTAGTCCTTGAAAAACGCCGCCATGAAAACCAGCGGCGCCGCCCACAAACGCGCCGGCCGATTGCGCTCCAGCCAATCGCGGGCCTTCAACTCCGAATATCGCAGGATCTTCAGCTGACGATGCAGGAGAGTGGGGTTGTGATGATGCACAAAGGGGTGATTGAACGTGACGGTCGGTCCGCTGAAACGCAGGGATTCATGCACACGCACGTCAGCCCAGCGGGCACGGTCTCGATGATAGAGACGCCCGTGACGTTCCCGCACCATGGGGCGATACCAACGCATGGGTGCGCCCATGTACCAGGTTTGCCGCTTGAGAATGGCGCCCGCCATCTGGGATTGCAGCAGCTGCGGCAGGCGTGACCGCATCTCCTGCGCCAGCTCGGGCGACAGGACCTCGTCGGCATCCAGCGCGAGCAGCCAGTCGTGGCGCGCCTGCGTGCTCGCAAAATTGCGTTGCCGTCCGAATCCCAGCCAATCCTGATGCACGACGCGGGCGCCGTGCTGCCGCGCAATATCCTGGGTGCCGTCGGTGCTGCCCGAGTCGATGACGAGTTTCTCGGCCGCGAATGTCACACTATCCAGGCAACGGCCGATGACCGCGGCTTCGTTGCGGGCAATAACGACCAGGCTCACCGGGAAGGTGGGTGCCGACATGCGGCCAGTTTCACACAGGGCGCGCGCCTCTCACAGGGGGAGCCGCCGGGGCAACGCAGGATGTCGCGGTATCTCTTTTTTGTCTCCGAGCTATACGCGCTGTCGATTCTACGGCCCTTGCAGGCGGTGATTCGCGCGCAGGGAGAGGAAGCCGCATGGTTCTTCGAGCGCGAATCCGTTGCGGATCATGCGCGCGCCGACGAGCCGCGGCTCGCCAGCGTGCGTTCGGTCATTGATTGGCGGGCGGATGCGGTGTTCATGCCTGGCAATTGGGTGCCGCCGTTCTTTCCCGGCCTGAAGGTCGCGGTCTTTCACGGCTTCAGCGTCGGCAAGCGCAGCGAGTCGCGGGGCCATTTTCGGGTTCGAGGATTATTCGATCTGTACTGCACGCAGGGCCCGGACACCACGCAACCGTTTCAGAACCTGCAACGCAGACTGGGCTTCTTTCGCGTCGAGGAGACCGGCTGGCCGAAGCTCGATCCGCTCTTCAGTGGTAGATATCCGGTTGCGACCAGCAGGCGTCCGGTCGTCCTCTACGCCTCGACGTTCACCGAAAGCATTACCGCGGCGCGCGTGCTGCACGACACGATTGCAGCCCATGCCCGATCCGGCGAGTGGCAGTGGCTGGTGACGCTGCATCCAAAAATGGCGCCGGACATCGTCGATTCCTATCGTGCGCTGGAAGGTCCGCATCTGCGTTTCGTGGCCACCGACGATATTCTGGAGCTTTATGCGCAGGCCGATGTGCTGCTGTCGGACACGTCATCCGTAGTGCCCGAGTTCCTGACTCAACACAAGCCGGCAGTGACCTTTCGCAATCGCCGGCCGGGGCCGCACCTGATCGACGTACAGAATGCAGCGGACGTCGTGCCCGCAATACGACGGGCTCTCGAGAAGCCGCCCGAGCTCATGCAGGCGATCCGCGCCTACGCCGATCACATCCATCCGTACCGGGACGGAAAATCGAGTGAGCGTGTGCTCGTGGCGGCGAATCGGGCGATTCAGGCCGGAAGATCCGGGCTCAGGCGCAAGCCGCTCAATGTGTGGCGTCGCTTGCAGGCGCGCCGGCGCCTGCGCTACTGGCGGCCCTGACGATCATCGCTCGCGTTTCAAGGCGTGCAGTACAGCGGCACAAGAGGCCTGTCAACGTGGCCAGCCGGATCCCGCATCAATCGCAAGATCAATAATGATCGGGGGTGAGGGGATTTGCACCGAGCCTGCACTGCCGGTAAACGTCCGGGTCAAGCAGTGTGGACCCTCGTCGTGGCGGCTCGATTCGCCTATCGGGTGAGTGGCGCCGAACGAGCGCGAACCCCGCGACGAGATGCGAAGAAACTCAGTGGAATGGTCGGGGTGACAGGATTTGAACCTGCGACCTATACGTCCCGAACGTAGCGCTCTACCAGGCTGAGCTACACCCCGAGTGGCGAGTCTCAGGCGCAGTCATGGGCTGCGACCGGAGTTGAGGCGGCGTAGTGTAGTCAACGCCTCCTAAGGCTTCAATGTGCTCAGTGATCGCGGCCAAATCGCGCGAGCTGCCGCTTGAGGGACGCAACCTGCGCTCGCAGCTGAACGTTCTCCGTGGTGAGGGTATGCGAGCGCCATGTCGCGTAGAGCGCGCCTGCCAACAGTCCCCCGATGATGAGCTCGATCATGACTTGCGTCTCTTGGCGACTTCGTACGGCCCTTGCGGCACTGGCAGCCGTGTGAAATCGACGACGAAGTGATCGCCGTCGAACTCAGTGACTTTGCCCACCAGATCGGGCCTGACGTGGAAGCTGCGGCTGCTCTTGCCGCCGACAGCTTCCTCGGCGTGCGCGATGACCAGTCGGACCGGCAGGTCGCCGGCCCGTGCGAGCGTCAGGTGCTCGCTGAGCAAGGACGTTCCCAGCGGATACGCCGAATCGCGCGTCAGCCGATCCTCGTAGCGCAGCACACCGCGGGCCGGCCGGCCGAAAAACGCCGGCGCGCAGTTCAGTACCACTGCACCGTCCTGAGCGATCGCCGATGCCGAGCGTTGGCTATTGCGCGGTCTTGCTCCAAATCTGGCGAAGGCATCGGTCAGGCTGAGTCTCATCATGCTCTTGCTCCCGTGAATGGCATGCCGGCGGACCAGCGAGTGACCCGTCGTAGTGGAGCGCAGATCCAAGTTTTCGAACGGAAGCCGGAAGGGGCGGCACCTGCACACCGGCCATCGGTAGGAAAGTTGAAGCGATGCGGACCTGCCGTCACCTTACAGGTTCAGGCGCATTCCCGCCAGCAAGGATTGATCCGGGCGTCCTGGAGCGAACACTGCTGTGTGATTACTGTGCGCCAAGCCTCGACGAGCCGGTCGGATGATCGCCGTCCCTCGCGATCGTCACGGCTGCCCGCGGCGAGGAATTGTTGCCAGGGTTTTAGCTGCGGGCTTGAAATGTTGCGCATTCGGATGGAATCTCCGCGTCAACAATCATCAGCTCGAGTTTCGGGGCCCCGCATGCAGCCTGTGCTTCCTCCGTCATTGTCTCTCGCCGAGTTCGATCGCGCGCTCAAATCCTTCGTCAAAGTTGTCGGTGATCAATGGGTGCTGGCGACCGATGTGGATCGCGAAACATATCTGGATGCGTACGCACTCGGCGATGGACATGACCATGCCCCCGGTGCGGCGGTGGCGCCCCGCTCGACTGAGGAGGTGCGGGCGATCGTTCGCCTCGCCAACGAGCACATGGTTCCACTCTGGCCCGTGGCGCGCGGCAAGAACCTGGGTTATGGCGCGGCGGCACCGGTCATGCCCGGTACAGTCGTCCTCGATCTGTCGCGTATGAATCGGATCCTCGATGTCGATGCGAAGTTCTGTCATTGCGTCATCGAGCCGGGGGTCGGCTTCTTCGATCTTTTCAACCATCTTCAGGACAACAAGATCCCTCTCTGGATGTCGGTGCCCGCCAACGCCTGGGGAAGCGTGATCGGCAATGCGATGGACCGTGGCATCGGCTATACGCCTTATGGCGATCACACCACGAAGCTCTGCGGGCTCGAGGTTGTGCTGCCCACCGGTGAGCTTCTCCGCACCGGTATGGGCGCAATGTCGGGGAACAAAGCGCGCCTTCACTACCAGTTCGGCTTCGGTCCGTCCTGGGATCAGATGTTCGTGCAGTCGAACTTCGGCATCGTCACGCAGGCCGGACTGTGGCTGATGCCCGAACCGGAAGCGACGGCGCGCGTGCGCATCGAATTGCCGGAGCCTGAGGACATCGGTTGGGCCATCGAGGCGCTCGCCGATCTGCGCCGTCGCGACGTCATCCAGCACAACATCGTGCTCGGCAACTACTTGCACAACGCGTCCGTTTTCTCGCAGCGTGCCGAGTGGTACACGGGCCCCGGTGCGCTTCCGGACAGTGTGTCCGAGCAGATCATGGCCAGGTACAACATGGGCTGGTGGAGCTTCGCACTGAGCCTGTTTGGCTACGACGGTGCCGTCCGTTCACACATGGACGTCGTGCGCCGGGCGATCGAGCCGCGCCTCGGCAAGGAACTGCAGTTCGAAGTCTGGCATCGCGGTGACCCCATCAAGCGATCGGCTGCGGGCATCCCCACCGTGTTGCCACTGCAGATCGTCAACTGGCATGGAGGTCGCGGCGGGCACGTGGGATTCTCGCCGGTGATGCCGCCGGACGGAGCTTCGGCGCTCGCGACGTTTAACAGGTGCAAGGCGCGCTTCGTCGAATACGGCCTGGACTACTACACGTCCTTCACGATGGGCCACCGACATATCTCGAACGTCAACATGATCATCTACAACCGCGACGATGCGGACATGGTTCGGCGGGCGCGCAGCCTGTTCGTGCGGTTGGTCGACGACGCCGCGGCCGCCGGCTTCGCGGAGTATCGAACCCACATCAGCTTCATGCAGTCCGTGGCGGAGTCGTTCAATTTCAACGATCACGCGCTGCTGCGATTGAATGAGCGCCTCAAGGACATGATCGATCCGAGTGGCATCCTCGCACCCGGGAAGAGCGGCATCTGGCCGAAGCGCCATCGGCGCGCGCAATGAAGCGCTCGCTGTTTCTGGCGCTGACGATGCTCGCTGGGGTGCTGCTGGCCGCAGCGAACGAGCAGCCGGCACCAGTTCCGACCACAGGCGAGCTGCTGTATGCGCGCAAATGTGGAATCTGCCACGCGGAGGGCGGCACCGGAACGATCATGCTCGGATGGCGCCTCGGCCGCGAGCAGGCGGTGTTGGCGAAGCGCACCGACGTTGCGGCCGAGTATGTGAAAGCAGTGGTGCGATCTGGCCTGAACAGCATGCCAGCGATCACCCGTGTAGAAGTCACCGACGAGGAGCTGAGCGCGATCGCCGACTATCTGGCGCGCGACACGGACCCCGGAGCGGATCCGGATGAGTGAATACGTGTTGCGGCGGCGGCAGTTTCTCGCGTCTGGCGCCGTGTTGTTCGGTGGTGCAGCGCTCGGCGGAAGGATGGCGTGGGCGCTGCCGCCTGGCGATTCGCCCGTGGTCGTCTTTGACGCGCGTTACGGCGATGCATGGTCATTCGCCCATTCCGCGGCGTCATACGGCGCGAGGCCGGCGGCTCTCGACGTGGACGTCGTCGCGCAATGGTCGCAATCACTTGGCCCACTGGTGAGGCAACGACCAGCGCCGGTCGTCGGACTGACGACCTACGCCGACTTTGTGCTGCTGCGGGGATTGGCGGCCGAGGTGGGACAACGATTGCTCTTTCACGCCTACCACACCCGGCGATCATCGCAGCGGGTGGAGCATCGAATCCTGCGAGGGGAGGCGTGGCGCGGCGCTTTGGCGGATTGTTCCGCGGCCGGCAATGCATGGATGCACGCGCTCGCGGCCCAGCTGGTTGGCGACCGGCGGTCGATCGCATCGACTTCCGCAGGGGCCGCAGTCGAGTCGCGTGCGGTCTGCTGCACGCTGCACTCCTGGCGGATTGGGTAGCGCACCGATTGACAGCGGCCGCGCGGCCTATAATTATGATGTTAAGTAAATGCCGCACATCCTCATCGAATATTCCGCGAATTTGCGCGGCCAGGTGGATTTCCCGCGTTTCCTGGCTGTAGTGCAGGAGTCCGCGCTCGCCACCGGGGTGTTTCCGATCGGTGGCATTCGAGTCCGTGCTTACCAATCGGATCACTACCGCATCGCCGACGCGCATCCGGACAACGCCTTCATGCATGTGGTGCTCAAGGTGGGTCACGGGCGCAGCGTCGAAATCCGGCGCCAGGCATGCGAGGCGATCTTTGCCACGATCTGCAAGCAGCTCGATGGCTTGTATCGAACGACTCCACTCGGAATCTCGCTCGAGATGCAGGAGATCGATCCCGCGTACAGCTTCAAGAGAAACAATCTGCACGAGTACGTCAAGGCCCGGCAGGAAAAGACGACAGGCGGACGATGAGCAACACACTTACCGCGAATCTCGATAAGGCAGCCCGATTCCTCGAGCGGTATCGCGGCGCGCCACTGGGGCACTTCATTGCCGGCAGGGCAGAACGCGGCACCGGCGTCGAGACGTTTGACAACTTATGCCCGGTGGATGGCCGCGTGCTCGACCAGGTCATCTGTGGCGACGAACGCGACGTGCATGCCGCCGCCACTGCCGCAAAGTCAGCGTTTCCCGAGTGGCGGAATCGAACCGGGGACGAACGTCGCGCGATCCTGCATCGAGTGGCCGACGCGATCGAGTCGCGACGCGAGGAGATCGCGCTCGTCGAGTGCATGGACACGGGCCAGCCATTGCGCTTCATGAGCGGTGCGGCGCTGCGCGCTGCAGAGAACTTTCGCTTCTTCGCCGACCGCGCGCCCGGCGCGCCAAATGGCATGTCGCTGCCTGCCGCCGAGCACATGAACTACACGGTGCGCCATGCCATCGGCCCGGTGGCGATCATCACGCCGTGGAATACCCCCTTCATGCTGTCGACGTGGAAGATTGCGCCGGCGCTGGCCGCGGGTTGCACGGTCGTGCACAAGCCGGCCGAATGGAGCCCGCTCACGGCGATGTTGCTCGCGGAGATCATGACGTCGGCAGGTGTGCCCCCGGGCGTCGCCAATGTCGTCAATGGGATCGGCGAGCGGACGGGCAAGTTGCTGACCGAGCACCCGGCGATTCGCGCCACCGCGTTCATCGGTGAGTCCCGGACCGGAAGCCTGATCATGAGCCAGGGTGCGCCGACACTGAAGCGCGTGCACCTCGAGCTCGGCGGCAAGAACCCCGTGATCGTGTTCGACGACGCGGATCTCGAGCGCGCCCTCGATGCGGTCGTGTTCATGATCTACAGTTTGAATGGCGAACGCTGCACGTCCTCGAGCCGTTTGCTGGTGCAGCGCCCGATTCACGACAAGTTCGTCGAACGCGTCGCCGAGCGCGTCAAGCGGCTCAAGGTGGGCCACCCGCTCGACCCGGCGACAGAAATCGGCCCGCTGATTCATCAGCGTCACCTCGAGAAGGTCTTGAGCTATTTCAGGATCGCCCGCGAGGAAGGTGCGGACGTCCGTGTCGGCGGAGTGCGCGCGGAGTCGCCGCAGCACGGTTACTACGTGCAGCCCACGCTGTTCGCCAACGCCACGCCGGCGATGCGCATCGCGCGGGAAGAGATCTTCGGGCCGGTGCTGACCGCGATTCCGTTCGCTGACGAGGCGGAGGCGCTCTCGATCGCCAATGACAGCCCGTACGGTCTGACTGCCTACATCTGGACAGAGAACACGGGACGCGCGCTGCGCATGGCGCACCAGGTCGAAGCGGGAATGGTGTGGGTCAATTCCGAGAATAACCGCCATCTGCCGACCCCGTTCGGGGGCGCGAAGGCGAGTGGCATCGGGCGGGACGGAGGCGACTACAGCTTCGACTTCTACATGGAGACGAAGAACATCTGCCTGGCCCATGGCACACACCGTGTCCCGAAACTCGGCACGTGATCCGCTTCATTCCGGGAATCAGTTCAGGAGATCGCACGTGGCGATCAAGCTCGAGAGATTGAAGGGTTCCATCCCGCCTCTCGTCACGCCGTTTCGTGCCGGCGAGGTGGACTATGACGCCTATGCACGGCTCGTGGCTCTGCAGATCAAGAATGGTTCCCATGGCGTCCTGGTAAACGGCACGACCGCCGAACCTTCGACGCTCACGATCGAAGAGCGAAATCGGCTCGTCGATGTTGCCGTCCAGGCAGCGGGCGGGCGCATAGCTGTCGTGGCAGCCACCGGCTCGCAGTCGCTGAGTGAGACCCGGCAACTGACGGAGCACGCGGTCCGGGTGGGAGCGGACGCGCTGTTGATCGTCACGCCGTACTACCTGCGCCCACCCCAGCGGGGCCTCGTGGCCTACTATCTCGAGCTCGCGACAATTTCCGATCTGCCGTGGATGGTGTATCACATCCCCGGCCGAGCGGCAGTCAGCGTCACCCTCGAGACGCTCAAGGAACTGAAAGACAAGTCACCCAGCTTCGTAGGGCTCAAGCATGCGGTGAACGATCTCGGCTTCGCCTCAGATTGCCTGGCCGCACTAGGCAAGGACTTTCGCATCTTCGTCGGGCTGGAGGAGCTGAGTTTCCCGATGATGGCGGTCGGGGCGTGTGGGCTGATGAATGCGGTGGGCAATCTCCAGCCGCGCAAGCTAGTCGAGCTGTGCGAGGCCGTGTGGCGCGGCGATCTTGCACGCGGGCGCACGCTGCATCAGGAACTGCTCGAGATCAACCAGGCGGTGTTCTTCGATACCAACCCGATTCCCGTCAAATACATGATGAAGCGGCTGGGGCTGCTCGAAGTCAACGAGCATCGCCTGCCGATGATGGCTGCCGAGCCCGAGCTCGAGCGCCGCCTGGATGGCGTGCTCAAGCGCGCCGGGCTGCTCAAGGAGCACGCGGCTTGAAGCTGCTCAACTTCCGCGCCGGGCGCCGGGAATCCTTCGGTGCAATCGGAGCTCGTGGAATCGTCGATCTCGGCGCGCGCCTGCGCGGCGGGGCGACCGACCTGACCGCGTTCCTGCGCGCGGATCTCATGGAGCGGGCGCGTGCGATTGCCGACAAGGAGGAGTGCGACTGTGCGCTCGACGACGTTGAGCTCATGATTCCAGCCGGGCGGTGCACGCGCTTTTTCTGCATTGGCGTGAACTATCCCGAGCGCTACGAGGAGTATCGCGATGGCGCCGAGCGCGCGAAGTACCCAAGCGTTTTCACGCGCTCGCACGCGTCGTTCGTCGCGCACGGCAGGCCGGTCCTCCGGCCGCGCGAATCCGAGCAGCTCGATTACGAGGGCGAGATCGCGATGGTGATCGGCCGCGGTGGCCGGCGGATCGCTCAAGAGAGCGCCATGGAGCATGTCTTCGGATACACCTGCGCAAACGAGGGCACGGTCCGCGACTGGCTGCGTCACTCGAAGTTCAACGTGACGCCGGGCAAGAACTTCGATCGCTCGGGGGCGCTCGGCCCCTGGGTCGTAACCGTCGATGAAGCTGGTTCCGGGCCGCTGCGCGTCACGACGCACGTCAATGGCGAGCGGCGGCAGGATGACACGAGCGACCGCATGCTTTTCCCGATGCCATTCCTGATCAGCTACCTGTCGACGTTCTGCGCGCTCGAGCCGGGCGACATGATCCTCTCGGGCACTCCGGCCGGGGCGGGGGCGCGGTTCGATACGCCGCGCTATCTGAAGCCGGGCGACCAGGTCGAGGTGGAGGTCTCGCGCGTGGGAATCCTGCGGAATACGGTGGTGGACGATGCCGACGCTGTCGAAGAGAGCCGTCCGGCGTAACGGCGTGATCGCGCGCGAGGCACTGCCGATGGCGCTGCTGCGCGCACGCGAGACTGTGATGTGCCGCTTTCGACCCGGATTGCGCACGCGCGGCGTGACCGAGCAGCAATGGCGCATCCTGCGCGCGCTTGCCGCTGTCGGGCCGATGGAAATTACCGAGCTCGCCGATCTGACCTTCCTGCTGCCTCCGAGCCTGTCGCGGATCCTGCGCGACATGGAGGCACGCGCGCTCATCAGCCGCAAGCCGGTGGACTCCGATCTGCGCCGCGCCATGATCAGCATCGAGCGCAAGGGCTTGAGGCTCATCGCCCAGCATGCGTCGCATTCCGAGAGCATCTATCACGACATCGAGCGCCGCTTCGGCCGCGAACGCCTCGCACAGTTGTTCGCCCTGCTGGAGGAACTCGAGACCTGTATGGCGGACGAGGAGCCATGAGTCTCTATTACGTGCAGAAGCTGCTCTTCCAGCTCAACCGCGATCCGTCGGTGCGCCGGCGATACGATGAGAATGTCGAGAATCTGCTCGCGGACTACGAACTCACCGAGGAGGAGCGCCGGGCGATTCGCGAGCCGGACATCGGGTTGCTCTATGTCATGGGCGTGAACGGGCAATTGCTGATGCACTATGCCGCGATGCGCGGCTTTGAGTGGAATGCCTATATCGACGCCATGCGAGAAGGTGAGCGCAAGTACGGCCCCGTCAGGGTGGGCCTTTACACGCGCGCGGACCAGCGACCATGAGCCTCGTCTTTGCGGCCGTCTGCAGTCACGCTCCCGGGATCACCGGGCGCAGGGAGCGCGCCGATCCGGCGCTGCGTGACGCCTTCTATGCCAGCTACGAACGACTGCGGCTCGCGCTCGAAGCATCGAAGCCGGACGTCCTGGTGGTCGTCGGCGCGGAACATTTCGCCAATTTCTTCATGAACAACATGCCGGCGATCTGTGTCGGCATGGCCGAGCACTACGAGGGCCCGATCGAGGATGAGGCATGGCTCGCCATCAAGCACACGCGCGTTCCGGGCGCGCCCGGCCTGTCGATGCGCCTTATCCAGGAGGTCATGAATGACATCGATCTCGCGTACGCCCAGGAATGGAAATTCGATCACGGCATCATGGTGCCGCTGAGCTTCCTGACGCCGCGCTACGACCTGCCCGTAATCCCGGTCAACATCAACTGCCAGGGGCCGCCGCTCATCCCGCTCAAGCGCTGTTACCAGTTCGGCCGGGCACTGCGCCGGGCGTGCGACCTGGCGCCGGAACGCATCGCGGTGATCGGCACGGGCGGGATTTCGCATTGGCCATGCACGCCGGACTCCGGAAAGATCAATGAGCGCTGGGACCGCGAGTTCCTCGACCACTTCCTCAACAACCGGCGCGGGCCCCTGCTGGCGTATGACGACGAGGCGACGTGGCGCGATGCGGGGCAGGGCGGATTCGAGATTCGCACCTTCATCGCGATCGCAGGCGCAGTTGAGAAGTGTGCCGGCGAGCTATGGTATTACGCGCCGATCCCGATCTTCGCGGTGGGCTGTACCATCGCGGTGATGAACGTGCACCCGAACTATTAAGTGATTCGCGCAGCACGCTCCACTCGTGGCAGCTTGCCTGAGTTGCGGCGTGTTCCTGTACGTCGGGCGCTTCTATGCGGCCATTGAGCCCGCGGCAAGGCGAGTCGTGATTCTACACATGTGCTCGCCCTGGTAGCGGCACATCTCAAGTTCAAGGGCAGTCGGCATTCGCAATTCGGCGCCCGCGCCAGTCACACAGCTGGCACCGTAGGGCGTACCACCTGTGACTTCACGCATCGTCGATAAGTCCTTGAACGTGTACGGCAGGCCCACGACGATGAATCCATGATGAAGTAGAGTCGTGTGAAACGACGTAATGGTCGTTTCCTGACCCCCATGTTGACTCGCTGTGCTGCAGAAGACGCCGCCGACCTTTCCGACGAGCGCATGGCGCAGCCAGAGCGGGCCCGTGCGGTCAAAAAAATTCCTCATCTGCGATGCCATGTTTCCGAAGCGGGTTGGCGTGCCGAAGATCATGCCGTCGTAGTCTTCAAGCTCTTCCGGCTCTGCGATGGGCGCAGGTTGATCGAGCCGGAAGCCAGCGGACTTGGCGACGTCGGGCGGGACGAGCTCTGGAACTCGCTTGACCACGACTCGGGTGCCGGCGACGCGCGCCGCGCCCTCGGCTTGAGCCCGTGCCATCTGCTCGATGTGGCCGTAACTGCTGTAATAGAGGACGAGAATGCTGGCCATAAGGACTTCTCCGATCTAGGCGGCGGCGCGGAACTGGCGCTGCAGAAACTCGCGAACGAGGCCGTTGTAGGCCGGCGGGTTGTCGAGATTGGCGAGATGCCCGGCTTTCGGCACCAGAGCGCGTTCAGCAAACGGTAGGGCGGCATGCAGCGCATCACCGGCGCGCTTGCGGCTGTCCGTGTCGAATTCACCATTCAAAATGAGGGTTGGCTTCTGCACGCGTGCGACTGATCGCGCATCCGGAATCCGAACCAAGGGAGGCTGTGATTCGGCGAGGTCGCGACCGGGATATCTGGCGATCACCCTCGCCAGGAGTTGGTGTGCCCGCAGATCGTCGGTTACGAGTTTCAGGAACGAATGGTCCTGCCACTCGCGCCGAAAGGCATCGATCCCCGCTGTCCGAACCAGCTCCCGGTAACGATCCAGCGGCAAGTCTTCGTCAGCTCCCGTTTCGGGTTCGGCGCCGAGGTGGGGCGAGCCATCCAGCACGAGGCCCGAAATTCGGCGCGGCGAAATGAGCGCTGCATGCAGCGCCACTCTTGCGCCCTGCGACATCCCCACGACCGCGACCTGAGAAAGCTCGAGACGATCGAGCAGTGTCAGGAGGTCGTCGGCGTCATCGATGAGCGATGGGCAACCCGAGGACCGTCCAAACCCGCGCCGGTCGAACCGGATGACGCGAAAAATTCGGCGGAGCTCCGTAGCCTGCGGCTCCCAGATGTCGAGATCGAGCGTCCAGCCGTGAACGAATACGACCGCTTCTCCGTGACCCTCGTCCCGGTAGCGCAGGCGACCACGATCGACATCGACGTACTGATCGTCTGCCAGCATGCGCTCACTTTGACCGCCATCGCTTCATGCGCGGCTGCGGCCCAAATCTGAGGTTTTCGTATACCGAAAAGAAGTTCGCAAACAGCCTACGAGCCGCACGCCGCAGCGTCAAGCATCGAGAAGGGGCGGATCACAGTTGGGCGCTCAACGCGAGCCCGGGCACGCGGGCCAGCTCGGCGGAAATCTGCTGGCTCGCATTCCTCAGCATGTTCAGGCGCTCGCGCACGAGCTTGGTCTTGGTGATGCGTCTGGAATGGCTGGAGCTGTTCAGCGCGGCGACAACCCTGCCGTACTGGTCATGAACCGGGACCGCGACGGCGACCACGCCAAACGCCAGCTCGTCCTCTACTGCTGCATAGCCGGCGTGCCGGCAGTCTTCGATGATCTGGCGGAGCTTGGCCGGGTCCGTGACGGTCTGGTCGGTGAGCGCCACGAATCGCTGCGTGCGCAGGTAGTGCTCGAATCGCTCGGGGCGGAGGCCCGCCAGGAGCACGCGACCCATCGACGTTGCGTACGCGGGAAAGCGGCTGCCGACGTGGGCTTCGAGGCGCAGCAGCGTACGCACCGACGTGCGCGCGACATAAACGATGTCGTTGCCGTCCAGGACGGAAAGCGCAGCCGAGTCCCCGGTCATGCGCGCAAGCTCCTCAAGATGCGTCTTGGTGAGGTGCTCGATGTCCATCGACTCGAGATAGGCGGCGCCCAGCTCCAGGACTTTCGGCCGCAGCAGGAACTGGCGCCCCTTGCGCGTGACGTACCCGAGCTCCTCCAGCGTGAGGAGGCACCGCCGGGCCGTGGCCGCCGGCATGCGCGCGATACCTGCTATTTCGCTCAAAGTCAGCGCCGAGTGATCGCGAGTAAAGGCCCGGATCACGTGCAGGCCTTTGGCGAGACCTCCCATGGCCTCGCGTTTGGGTGCGGATGTCTGGCGCAGTGGCACGCCGGCAGTCTATTTCGATATGCGAAAAACCGGAAGCCGGGCGGCGCTCCCGGGGCTTGACGCGGCATCTACCGCGGGCACAGCATATTCGCTAGTCGAATCTGATTTCGCTATCCGAAAACTTCTGTGCAACACGCAGAGGGGGTCGCGGCGGCATGAAGATCGGGCGGCAGGCTGCGCGCAGCACGGCAATCTCGGCGTCGAACCCGGAAACCATCATCGTCCGGGGCATCGACCTGTGCAGCGACCTCATCGGCAAGGTTTCGTTTACCGATCACCTCTGGTTGCTGGTGACCGGGGCGCTCCCGCGCCCCGCGCAGCGCCGTGTCATCGATGCCGCGCTGGTTGCGATTGCCGAGCACGGGCTTGTCCCCAGCGTGGCAGCCAGCCGCATGACGCTCGCCGCCGCTCCTGAGGCGCTGCAGGGCGCGGTGGCGGCAGGAATACTCGGTTGCGGCTCGGTGATCCTGGGCTCGGCCGAATCGGCGGCACGATTGTTCGCCGACATTCTGGCGCGCGGCCCGTCCAATTCGCTCAACGCCACCGTGCGCGCCGCGCTCGTCGAGCTGCGGGACGCACGTCGCGCGGTCCCGGGATTCGGCCACCCGCTGCACAAAGCGATCGACCCGAGGGTCGCGAGGCTCCTAGCGGTGGCGACTGAATGTGAAGTCGCGGGACGCCACGTCGAAGTCGCTCGCAGCGTCGAGAAGCTGGTGCGCGATGTGACCGGCAAGCCACTGGTGATGAATGTCTCCGGGGCCATCGCCGCGGTTCTGCTCGACGCGGGTTATCCGCTGCTCGCGGTCAAAGGCGTCCCGATTCTCGCGCGTACGGCGAGCCTCATCGCGCATCTCCTCGAAGAGCAACAGACACCGATCGGCTTCGTGCTCGCCGACGAAGGGGCTTCCGCCATTCGCTACGTCGGCAAGTCGCCGGCTGGCTTCGTCAGTGGTGAGAATTCGGCGAGTGGTTCGGACCGCGAGGTAAAGCCATGAGCCGTGCAGGCGCACCATGACATCCGCCCACGTGCTTCGTGGCACTCGTGTGATCGAGCAGGGGACGTTCATCACCGGTCCGTGTGCCGGAATGATGCTCGCGGATCTCGGCGCCGACGTCATCAAGATCGAGAGCCCGGAGGGCGACCCATACCGCAGTTACAACAACGAAAGCTATTCACCGCATTTCCAGGCGTACAACCGCAACAAGCGCAGTCTGGTGTGCGATCTCAAGCAAGCCGCGGACCGCCAGCTGTTCGAGCAGCTGATCAGTGAGGCGGATGTCTATCTGCAGAACTTTCGTCCCGGCACGGCGGAACGGCTCGGCGCCGGGCCCGAGCGCCTACGGGCTATCAACCCGCGACTCATTTACTGCTCCATCAGCGGCTTCGGCGCGAGCGGCCCATATGCCGAGCGCCCAAGCTACGACTCGGTTGCGCAGGCGCTCTCCGGATTCCTGAGTGTCGTCGTGGATCCCGAACGACCGCGCTTTCTCGGCCCCGCGCTGGCGGATGCCATCACGGGGATCTACGCCGCGTACGGGGTCCTCGGCGCCCTGCTCGAGCGAGCGCAGACCGGCCGGGGAAAGCTGGTAGAAGTGTCCATGCTGGAAGCCATGGCGCATTTCGCGGTTGAGCCGTTCGCCGCCTATTTCGCCCTCGGAGTGACGCCAAAATCCACGGATCGACCGCGCCTCGCGCAGGCGTACATTCTGCGCACCGCCGACGGCCGACTTCTCGCGATCCATCTCTCATCGCTCGAAAAGTTCTGGCAGGGCCTGGCGACCGCACTCGGGGCCGAGCATCTGACGCGCGATAAGCGATTTGGCGATCGTCTGTCGCGCATCGACAACTACGAAGCGCTCGGGGAGGAGCTCGATCGGCTCTTTCGGCAGCGCTCGCTCGCCGAATGGACTGAGCGTCTCAATGCGAACGACGTGCCGTTTGCGCCGATTAACGGCATCGACGCCGTCGTCGCCGATCCGCAGGTGCGGCATCTCGGATTGATCGTCCCGGTCGAATCGGCCAGGCAAGGCGCGCGATTTGCCGTGCGTCCGGCCCTGCAGTTCGACGGCGAACGCGCGGCCGGCGTTTCGGCGGCGCCGCTGCTGGATGAGCACGGCGCAGCGATTCGCGCCGCGCTTTCCCGGGATAAGCGCTGGCCCGCAATGCCGGTGACGAGCAACACACGTCAGGTGGCGGAATGACCGACGTGGCGCAAGCACCTGCGAGACTCTTTCCGACATCGCTGGTCGGCAGCATGCCGCAACCCGATTGGCTGATCGACCGCCAGAAGCTCGCCGGCCGGTTTCCGCCGCGCGTGCGTGCACGGGAGCTCTGGCGAATTCCAGAAGCGTTTCTGGCGGAAGCGCAGGATGACGCAACGCTGCTCGCGATCAAGGCCCAGGAGGATGCGGGTCTCGACATCGTGACGGACGGCGAGATCCGCCGTGAGAGCTACTCCAATCGCTTCGCCACCGCGCTCGACGGCGTCGATCTCGACAATCCTGGTGTGGCACTCGATCGCAGCGGCCATCCGAATCCCGTGCCACGAGTGATCGGGCCCATCCGGCGCCGGCACCCCGTGATGCTCGCTGACCTCGAGTTCCTAAAGCGGCACACCCGCAAGAGCGTAAAGGTCACGGTGCCCGGACCTTTCACCATGGCGCAACAGGCGCAAATCGATCACTACGGCGGCAGTCGGCAACTTGCCGCGATGGACTACGCGGCGGCGCTCAACCAAGAGATCCACGACCTGTTCGCCGCCGGAGCCGACATCGTGCAGCTGGACGAGCCGTACATGCAGGCACGACCCGAGGAGGCCCGGGCATTCGGTCTCGAGGCGCTCAACCGCGCGCTCGACGGCGTCACCGGAACCACGGCCGTCCACATCTGCTTCGGCTACGCCGCGATCATTCACGTCCGACCGTCGGCGTATTCCTTCCTTCCCGAGCTCGCGCACTGCCGCTGCCAGCAGGTCTCCATCGAGACCGCGCAGTCGAATCTCGACTGCTCCGTGCTGCGGGACCTCGAGGGAAAGAAGGTGATTCTGGGCGTCATCGACCTCGCGAATCTTGAGGTCGAGACGCCGGAAAAGATTGCCGATCGAATCAGGCGGGCGCTGCCCTACGTCAATGCCGCCGACGTCATCGTCGCGCCCGACTGCGGCATGAAATACCTGCCCCGCGACGTCGCCCTGGGAAAGCTCAGGGCGATGGTCGCCGGCGCAGCCATCGTGCGCGCAGAGCTCAGCACGCGCACTCCCGAAGTAATCGCCCACTCAAACGCTCAATAGCGGAGATCCACATGCACACATCCAAGGGGAGATGGGATGCGATGCTGGTCGCCATGGCTGTCGCAGCCAGCTTAGCGGTCCCGACCGTGGCCCAGGCACAGGAAATCATGGAGGAGGTCGTCGTCACGGCACGCAAACGCGACGAGGCGGCTCTCAATGTGCCCGTGGCCGTCAACGCCTTCAGCGAGGCGGACATCGAATCCGCCGGTATCGTCCGACCGCAGGACTACATAGCCATGACGCCCAACATGACGATGGTGCAGACGCAGAACCAGGGCACCTCCTTCATCGTCGTGCGCGGCATTTCCCAGGCGCGCAACAGCGAGCCGTCCGTGGCGGTCTTGATCGACGGCGTGTTGATGGCGAACCCGTCGCAGTTCAATCAGGAACTGTTCGACGTCGAGAGCATCCAGGTGTTGAAGGGTCCGCAGGGCGCATTGTACGGGCGCAATGCAATCGGCGGTGCAGTGATCATCACCACCAAGCAACCCGGTGATGAGCTCGAAGGGCACTTGACGCTGGGTTACGACTCTGGACCCGGATACACCGTGCGCGCCGGCGTCGGCGGGCCGCTGGGTGGCTCGGAAACCTGGAAGTTCATGGCGTCCGCGTCATATCTCGATACCGACGGCTATATCGATAACCCGTTTCTCGGCGAAGAGGCCGACCCGTTTGAGGACATGTCCGGTCGCGTGCGGCTGCTGTGGGAGCCGAACGACGGGTTTACGGCGGACCTGCGCGTGTATGGCTCTGCAGTGGACACCCAGGCGCTCTACTTCAACATCACCGAAAGTGTCAACGATACGAGCTTGGACGTGCGCGTGAACAACCGCGGCAACAACGAGCGGGACATGTACGGCGCGTCCCTGAAGCTCGATTTTGAGACCTCCGCGGGTACGCTGACTTCGATCACCGCCTACGACCAGGTCGAGGAGATCCTGACTGGCGATCAGTTCAACTTCCTGCCGATCCCGGAATCCGTGTTGTTCCAGTTCTTCGGATCGGACCAGGCGCAGCATCAGTTTCTCGACGTCGACGCCCTCAGTCAGGAGCTGCGCTTCACCTCGCCGGCAGACCAGCGCGTGCGGTGGATTATCGGTGGCTACGCAATTGCGACTGACCGCTTCATCTCAACGGGCAACGTATTTGATCTGGGCACTGGCGAAGTGCCCGAAGTGAAGCGCGAGCCGTTGCCACTGTTTAATCCGCAGTTCACGTATCTTGCGGACTCGCAGGACAATCTCGCCTGGGCCGTGTTCGGCGAGCTGAACTTCGACATCACTCCACGGCTCGAGGGATCCCTAGCGCTGCGCTACGACCGCGACGATCGGGAGAACACGACGGAAACGCCCCAGCAATTCATCCCGGGTCCGTTGCAGACAACCGCATTTACCGGACAGGTGCGAAAGGAGTCCTGGGACGATCTGCAGCCGAAGGCGACCCTGCGCTTCAAGCCTTCGGACGACAGCTCGATCTATGTTGGTTACAGCCGAGGCTTTCGCAGCGGCGGGTTCAATCAGACGGGTGTCGGCGCCACCGGCATTCCGGGTATCGACGACCTGTTCGACCAGGAAACTGCTGATACCTTCGAGGCTGGGGTGAAAGCGCAGTTCCTCGACCGGCGGGTGAGCACGAGCCTGACCGCCTATTACACCGAGGCCAAGGGCTCGTACTTCTTCGTCTTTGATCCGAACACCAGCACGCAGAATCTGGGCAATCTCGACAAGGTCGAATACCAGGGGCTCGAAGCCGAGGTGCAGGGGCGCGTCGGTGACGGCCTCGACCTGTATCTGCGCGTCGGCTACACCGACAGCGAGATCAAGGAGTCGAGGCGCGACCCGGCGGACGTCGGCAACCAGGCACCACTCGTCTCCGAGTACACCGTCAATCTCGGTGCGCAGTACCGCCTCGAGCTGTCAGCCGCCAGCGGGCTCAGCTTCTTCATTCGGCCGGATTTCACAATCATCGGTGACACTTACTGGTATCCCGACAATTTCACCGTGCGGGATCCCGTGGAATTGCTGAACCTGCGCGTGGGGCTGGGCACCGACACCTGGTCAGTGACGGCATGGTCCAAGAACCTGACGGACGAGGACTACAATGCGGAATGGTCGCCAGGACCGCAGTTCTTCCCCAATCCAGGCTACACGAACAACTTCGTGTTCAAGGCTCAACCGATGATTTGGGGGGCAGAGTTCAAGTATCGCTTCTAGAGGAAGTCAGACATGGCAACATCAGCATCCTTGCCTAAGCGACTGCACCACACGGCCTACGTGACGCGCGATCTCGAGGCCACGCGCAAGTTCTATGAAGAGGTGATCGGCCTGCCGCTGGCCGCGACCTGGTGCGAAAAGGACGTGCTGTTCGGTGCCGAGCGCACTTACTGCCACCTGTTCTTCGGACTCGGCGACGGCGGTGCGCTGGCTTTCTTTCAGTTTGCCAATCGCGAGGACCAGGAACAGTTCGGACCGAAGATGCCGTTCACGCCGTTTCATCACATCGCGCTCTACGTCGACAAGGAGACGCAGGAGGGAATCGAGAAGCGGCTCAAGGCGGCGGGCTACAAGGAGCCACAGTCGTTCGTGCTGGAGCACGGTTACTGCCGTTCGGTCTATGTCACCGACCCGAACGGCATGATCGTGGAGTTCACGCTCGATCATCCCGACGTCGAGAAGATCAATCGCACGCGACGCACAACCGCGCACGCCGACCTCAAGCGCTGGCTCGGAGGCGATCACACTTCAAACAACAACTACCGCTGAGCCGGGCGACACGTGCCGTGAGGGGAGGCCGTTGAAGCGCAGCACGGACCGCGTATTGACGACGCATGTCGGCAGCCTGCCGCGTTCTCAGGCCGTCACCGACGTGCTCTTCGCCCGCGAGCGGAATGAGGAGACGGATGCGGCCGCGGCTGCGCGTGTGATCGGCGACGCCGTCGTCGATGTGGTGCGCCGGCAGGTTGAAGTCGGCGTCGATGTCGTCAGCGACGGCGAGATGAGCAAGATCAGCTATGCCACGTATATCGCTGACCGTTTCACCGGATTTGCCGGCGACACGCCGCGGGAGCCAGGTCAGGATCTGGTCGAGTTCCCGCGTTTGATGGCGAAACTTGCGGATCGCGGCGCGACGGCCAAGTACCGGCGTCCGCGCTGCGTCGGTGAGGTCAAGGTCAAGGATACAGAGCCGCTGGCCGCGGACCTCCGGAATCTGCGGCGCGCCGTCGCCGCGATTTCACCTGTCGAGGCGTTCCTAAATGCGGCGTCACCGGGAGTCATCGCACTCTTCCAGCCAAACGACCACTACTCGACGCCGGATGCTTATCTCGAGGCACTGGCCGAGGCGCTGCGCACGGAATACGAGGCGATCGTCGCCGCGGGCTTTCTGCTGCAGATCGATGCCCCCGATCTCGGCATGGGGCGGCACACGATGTATCGCCACGCGAAAGTCGAGGAGTTTCTCAACCGTGCCGCAAGACATGTCGAGGTGCTCAACGTAGCGTTACGAAATATCCCGGCGGACCGAGTGCGAATGCATGTTTGCTGGGGAAACTACGAGGGACCGCACCATCACGACGTGCCGCTGGAGCTTCTCCTGCCGGTGGTCATCAATGCCAAGCCGCAAGCTCTCTTGTTCGAAGCAGCCAATCCACGCCACGCGCACGAATGGATGGCCTTTCGTGACTTCCCACTTCCCGACGACAAGATCCTCGTTCCAGGCGTGCTCAGCACCACCACCAACTACGTGGAGCATCCGCTTCTGGTCGTGGAGCGAATTTGTCGATTTGCAGACATCGTCGGTCGCGAGAGAGTCATCGCGGGCACCGACTGCGGGTTCGGTACCTTCGCGGGCTTCGGACCGGTTGACCCCGATATCGCGTTTCTAAAGTTGCGCGCCTTGGCTGAGGGCGCGCAGATTGCAAGCGAGCGGCTATGGCGTAGAGCCCGGACCACTCGCTGACATCACAGCAGAGTCAAGCGATACGCAGGTAGCCGTGTGATTTCCGCGATGTCCCTGGCAGTGAGGCTCACCGGCGGCCTCCGAAGATTGACATGACATGCGACAGGGGATTCTCGGCCGCGCGCGCCGCGGGCGCGGAGTCCTTGGCGGACCAGACGGTCTCGGGCCGGCTTTGCAGGAGCAGAATCTCGCCGGTGTGCCGGTCGACTGCCCACTCGATATCCTGCGCGCAGCCGTAGTGGCGCTCGACCTTGCGCGCTATGGTCCTGAGCGCCTGCAGCTCCTCATCGCTCATACAGGCGGCGCGGCGCAATTCGTTCGCAACGGAAACGGTCTCAGTGCCGCCGGCGGAGGCGGGCACATGCTGAATTATCTTATCCGATATCTCTCGCACTGAAATCTCACCCGTGACCTTACCCACCACCCAACGGTCCGGTGTCACTTCGCCGCCGACTACGGACGAACCGAGGCCCCATGCGGCTTCGATCGTAATGACCGACCGGTCGCCCGTCGTAGGGCTGCGAGTGAACATCACTCCCGCGGTTCGCGCGTCGACCATCGTCTGAACGACTACTGCCATGGCCACGCCAGCCTCGGAATATCCACGCTTTCGGCGGTAGCTGATCGATTCGATCGAATACAAGCTCGCCCAGCAGCTGCGCACCATCCGTAGCATCTGACTGGGGTCCTTGACCCACAAGTACGTGTCCTGGAGTCCGGCGAAACTGGCGTCGTTCGCATCCTCTGTCGTCGCCGAGGAGCGCACGGCAACGGCATGCCGCACATCGTCGCCGCAAAGCACCGCATGCGCGGATGAAATCTCATCGAGCACGTCTGGCGGCAGCGCTGCTTCCTCCATCCGGGTTCGCAGGGCCTTTGAACACGCCGTGATGGCCGGGAGATCCTCCGGGTTCAACGACTCGACCGGCGCCCGCACCGGCGATTTGCGCTCCAGCGCCTGAACAAAGTGCTCGAACGCTCCGGTCCTGACCACGAAACCCGGCGGGACGGCGATTCCCGCTCGCTGCAGCTCTCCGAGACTACCGCCCTTGCCCCCGATGTGGGGACGATCATTAAGTCCGATTTCCGCGAACCAGCTGACGTGTTCGGAGGCGCGCACCACACACCTACTGAAGGATGGTAATCACACCGCGCCCGCCGTCGACGCGGATTCGCTGGCCGTCCTTGATTCGCGCAGTGGCATTACCCGTACCCACGACGGCAGGAAGACCAAATTCCCGGGCCACGATGGCCGCGTGACTCATCGAACCGCCGATGTCGGATACCGCGCCCGCGATCTTTTGAAAGATCGGCGCCCAGGTCGGGTTGGTGATCGGGCAAACCAGGATATCTCCTTTCTGCAGCCGCCCGATTTCCGCCACCGACTTCACAATTCGTGCCGGGCCTTCGACGACCCCGCTGGAAGCGGCGAACCCCCTGATCTCATTGCTGGCCTCGTCGCTGTCTGCGCGCAACCAGGTCTCGAGACTCTCCCGGGTGATACCCCAGAGCATGACGATCGCCGGATCATCGATCACGTCCGGCACCGGCCCGAGTGCCGGGGGCGTTTCGTGCTTTGCCCACTCCTTCAGCGCGGCACGGCGCTCGGCCACTAGCTTCGGCCATTGCGCGGGTCCACGCGGAGGCGAGCCGCTTGACCAGGATGTCATCAGATCGATGATCGCCGCCTCGAGCTCGTAGTGGGTCAGGTGAAAGACATCCTCGGCATCGGAGAAGAAGTTATTGGTGGCGAGCAGCGCGCCGAATTCGCGGATCTTGTTGAAGAACAGGTTGGTGTACCAGTGCTCACAGTAGAACTTGTGCCCTTCGACATACGGAAAAACCCGGTGGGCCAGCGAAATCATCTGGTCGTAGGCGGCTCGCTCCTCATTCGTGCCCAGCAGCTCCCTGTAGTCTTCGATGAGCTGGTGGCGCTCGGCCTGCAGTTTTTTCACGGGGCGTTCGAGTGACTCCCCAGCCCTCACCCGCCTCACATATTCGGGGATACCCGCGAAGGGCATCGAGAGGTCGTCATTCCAGGAGCGGTGATAGTGGTAGAAACCATCGCCGACGTTGATGTTGAACCAGGGGTTACGCGAGGTTTCGAGCTCCATGAGCCACTCCCGCCCGGGCTCACCCGCTTCCTGCAACGACTTGATGATCGCCTCGGCCGACAAGCCATCCTGGAACTTCGCATCTACCCCGAGCACCACAGCGCACCGCGCGAGCCGCCGCAACTCCTCGTCCGGGCGGAAGATTTCCGCCTCGATGCCCGCCACCATGCGGGCGATGGTCTGGTCGGTGATCTCCGGGAATGCCTTCTTGCAGAACCCGAAGAACGTCAGATAGGCGCCGTAGCCGAGGAGCAGGAACTCGAAGTGGTGATGCCACATCCGAAAGTAACCCTCGAGGGTCCTCTGGTAGGTATCCAGTAGATAGTGGTTCGAGGCCACTCCCCGCCCGGCGTGAACATTCGCGAGCGGTTCGAACTCGGGCAGCTCCGGCTTTGGCAGAGCCTGTGCGTCCTTGATCAGTGCCAGCATCTTCTTGCGCCACTGCTCGTAGAGACGCTCCCAGTTCTCGTAGTAATAGAAGGCCCGCTTCTGAAACTGCTCCGTGCGGCGCGCGATTTCAGCCGGGTCGGTCACGGCATTGCCGCCAATGTATACGCGTCCGTTGATGATCCTGTGATCGATCCCAAGCGTCGTG
>Ga0180085_1000003_pt1 | contig 64317 bp, 45 predicted proteins | sample EasRiv730_16_10D_FD_123013 | JGI IMG/M metagenome (GOLD analysis project Ga0180085, IMG submission 123013) | Soil microbial communities from meander-bound floodplain in the East River, Colorado, USA - East River metaG ERMLT730_16_10D | ecosystem: Environmental > Terrestrial > Soil > Floodplain ... | reverse complement strand
CGGGCTCTCGAGGCCGATCAGCAGCTGCCGGCAGCCGCTCTCGCGCAACAGCTCGAGCAGCTCCTCGTCCTCCGCGATCGACACGTCGGTCTCGGTGAACCAGTGGACGCGCTCGGCCGCCAGCGCGCGGAGCAGCTCCTTGGCCTCACGGCGCCGCACGAAGCTGTTGTCGTCGGCCAGCTCGAGGAACGGATGAGGCCAGATCTCCTTGATCCGCCGGATCTCGGCGATCACCTTGGCCACGGGCTTCACGCTGTACTTCGGCGTGAGCAGGATCGAGCTGGCGCAGAAGTCACAGACGTGGGGGCAGCCGCGGCTCGTCTGCACCGTGATCCGGTTGTAGCGCTCGGGATCGAGCAGCTCGAAGCGCGGCATCGGCGCGTCGGCCAGGTCGTAGGACCGACCGGGCTGCGCCTGGTAGCGCTTTGCGAGGCGGCCGCGCCGCGCGTCCTCGACGATCTGCGGCCAGAGCGGCTCGGCCTCACCCACGACCGCGGTGGCCCCGTGGGCCTCGGCCTCTTCCGGCAGCACGCTCACGTGCAGCCCGCCCAGCACGACCGGCGTGCCGCGCGACGCGTACAGCTCGGCCACGCGATAGGCGTCGCGGATCTGGGCCGAGTACGAGGCGATGGCGACCAGATCGTAGTCGCGCGGCGTCTCGGGTGCAGCGGCGAGGTCCGGGATCTCGCGGTACTCGATCTCGACGTCGGGTGGCGTCAGCCCGGCGAGCGTGAGCAGCGCGAGGCTCGGCAGCGAAGCGATCACCTGGCTGCGCTCGACGAAGCCCGGGAGCGTCAGACCGATCGCCGTCAGCTCGGGGTTGGCCGCGCGCACGCCGCTCATGGCGATGAAAGCGAGCTTCATGACGCGGCGAGCCCCGCGAGCACGATCCCGGCGCCCAGCACGAGGCTCGCCACCGGGATCGCGAACAGCATCCGGAACTCCGGCCGCCAGGCCATCAGCCCGCAGCAGGTCGGCATCGTGACCGCGCCGACGATCAGCGCCACCGAGGCCGTGGAGGCGAGCGCGGGTGCGAGCACGAGGCGCGGCGCGGTTTGTGCGTAGAGGACGTTCAGCGCGCCGAGCGCGACGAGCGACACGTGCCCCAGCCGCACCATCCGCCGCCGCAGCGAGCCGTAACCGCCGAGCCAATCCTCGCGGTGGAAGCCGAGCCCGAGCGCGAGGCCCGAGAGGAACCCCACGAGCACCCACAGCCAGCCGAAGATCTCGTTCATGGGCGTACGTGGGTAGGCTACGCCAATTCGCGCGCGGTTCAACGGACCGCGTCGATCACGGACACGCGGCGAGCGGCAGGCGCTCGACGCCCAGCGAATCCTGGCCGTAGGTTCCGGCTCCGCATCCGTCCTTCCGCGCACGCACGAGATAGCACGACCCTGTCCCGGGCAGCGGGTCGAGGCCGTCGTCGTCGAGCCTCGGAGCGGTCAGGTCGTGAGCCAGGCACTCGGCCGCCGTGACGCCGGAGCTACGCAACATGGACAGCGCCTCGATCACTACGTCGTAGACCACGCCCGTTCCCTGATCGCTCCAGGCCATCGTGCCGGGCGCGCCGTCCCAGTGCACCGCGGCGACCTCGGGCGGCGGGCCCGTGACTGTGATTGCGTCGAGCGGCGCGCAGTCGATCGCATCGGGCGCGCCGTCGTCGTCGTCGTCCGGATCGACGCAGTCGGCCGAACCATCGAGGTCGAGGTCGGGGTATCCCTCGTCGACCGCTGCGTCGCAGTCGTCGTCTGTCCCGTTGCACGATTCGCTCGCCAGAGTGCACGCCGTACCGGTCGTGAACGTCGCGTGGGCGCCGTTCGTCGCCGAGACGCCGTCCGAGACGACCGCGTACCACTCGTAGGTCGTATCGGGCGCGAGACCGCTCCACGTCGCGCAGGCCTGGGAATCGCCCGGCACCGTGGCCGCGCCCACGACTCCGAACGGCGCGGAGCTGCCCATGTCGTAGTCCAGCGTGAACCGGTTGCGCGCGGTTCCGGCCGTGTTGTCCGGGTGACCGTCGATGAACAGACTCAGCCACGGCGAGTACGTCTCGACATCGATCGTGTTGGCCTGCGGCGCGAAGGTCAGAATGCGCAGCCAGCCATTGCCGCCGTTCGGCAGGGTCTGGTAGTCCGATACGAGCGTGTGGGTCCGCGTCGTGCCCGTCGCGTCCGTGTACTCGTCGTAGCGCCGGTTCGCCTGATCGCGGTGGCCGCACAGCATCAGGAACAGGTTGTGATGCCCCTTGAGCGCATCCCACGTGGCCTGGCCCTGGTCGCTCCACGACGCGTCGGCCGGGTTCAGCAGGTAGTGCGCGGTGACGATCGCCCGGCGATTCGCGTGGGCCGCGAGCACCTGGTCGGCCCAGCTCAGCACCGCCCGCCGCAGCGTCGAATCGGCGGGCATGTACTCCATGTGGATGGCGATGAACTCCATCCCACCGGCCGAGAACAGCTCGTAGTGGTTGTCGTTGTTCGCGCCGTAGTGGCCGCCGTAGTATCCGCGCCCGGTGAACCGCGCCACGCCGAAGTACTGGTTGTACGGGCCGGTCGTCGCGCCCTCGGTGGCGAGCGTCCCCGGATCGCCCGCCGGCGTCTGGTCGTGGTTTCCCACGGCGATTCCGTACGGAATCCCTTGGCTCAAGCCGGTCGCCGCCGGGCTCTCGACCCACTGCCATGCGGCGTCGGCATTGATCCACTGCTGGGCGCTCGACGCGGTATTCACGCAATCACCCAGCTCGGTCACGAACGCGATGCTGCGGGGCACGCGCTGGTCGACGATCCACTGGGTCTGCGCGAGGTAGGTCGCGGGATAGTCCTGGGCGTAGAACTGCGTGTCGGGCAAGGCGATGATCGTGAACGGCGCGGCCGCAGGCACGCTCACCGCACGGCCGTGGAACGTGACGTCGAGCACGGCATCGTTCGGATCGCTCGCCGTGACGCACAGCGCGGGCGCGAGCGAGAGGTTCGTCGCGCCATCGGGCGGACTCGCGCCGCTGGGCGCCGCGGGCGGCGGGTTCGCTGCGCGCAACTCGACGATCAGCGTCAGGTCCGTGCTGCCGAGCGTGACGTTGTGCGCCTGGACCGCGAGCACGTTCGCTCCGGCCGTGAGCACGCTCGCCGGAACGCCGATCGTCACGGGCGTACCGGCCTCGTGTGACGAGGCGAGGACGTCGTGGGCCACGGGCGTTCCGGACGCGCCGGCGAGGTTTCGTCGTGCGACCTCCTGTCCGTTGACGTAGGCCACGAAGCCGTCGTCCCAGTCGACGGTCAGCTCGAGGCTCGCCACGCCGAGCGGGCTCGGTACGTCGAACGACTTGCGCGTGTAGATCGACACGTAGCCGTTCTGCATGTCGGACAGCACGGTCGCGTCGTCGCCGTCACCGTAGCCGAAGCCGCTCGGACCGCTGGCCCAGGCGGAGTCGTCGAACGCGACCTGGTTCCAGCTCGCCTGGGGCTCGCTCTGGCCCTTGAAGTACATCCACGAGTCGCCGGCGAGGATCGGAAGCTGCTGTCCCGCTCGGCAGAGTCCGGGGCCGGCGAGGACGCAGAGACACGCCAAGCCGGCGACCCGAGATGGCGAGCGCGACACGGAGCCCTCCCGACAGGAGCATACGGTCGGGCCGCCGATCCGGCCGGGAGAATGTCGGGTAGACTGCGCGGATGATCGGTGTCAAGAAACCGCTCGCGGCCGTGGCCCTCGCGTTTCTCATCGGCCTGGCCGCGACGGCGGACGAGGAATCGCCCGAGCGCACCGCTTACATCCGCTCGCACTACGCCAAATTCGAGCACAGCATCCCCATGCGCGATGGCGCACGCCTGTTCACGGCCGTCTACGCCCCCAACGACCGCGACAAGGCGTACCCGATCCTGCTCGTGCGCACGCCCTACTCGGTCGGCCCGTACGGCGCCGACCGCTACAAGGACCGGCTCGGCCCGACCGAGGCCTTCGAGCGCGCGGGTTTCATCTTCGTGTTCCAGGACGTTCGCGGTCGATTCCTGTCCGAAGGCGAGTACGTCAACATGCGGCCGCACGTGCCGAGCAAGTCCGGGCAGACGACGGACGAGAGCAGCGACACCTACGACACGATCGCCTGGCTCCTCGAGCACGTGCCGGGGCACAACGGCAAGGTCGGCCAGTGGGGCATCTCCTACCCCGGTTTCTACACGTCGGCCGGCGCCATCGACTCGCACCCGGCGCTCGTGGCGGTTTCGCCCCAGGCGCCGATCGCCGACTGGTTCTGGGACGACATGCACCGCAACGGCGCGTTCATCCTGCCCTTGGCGTTCAACTTCTTCGCCACGTTCGGCGTGGCGCGGGACGGGCCGGACACCCGCTGGCCACCGGAGTTCGATCATCGGACCCCCGACGGCTACCAGTTCTTCCTCGAGCTGGGCCCGCTCTCGAACGCGAACGCGCGCTATCTGCGCGGCGAGATCAAGTTCTGGAACGAGATGGCGGCCCACCCGAACTACGACGCCTTCTGGCAGTCGCGCAACATCCTGCCGCACCTGAAGAACATCCGCGCCGCGGTGCTCGTGGTCGGCGGTTGGTTCGACACCGAGGATCTCTACGGCCCGCTCGCGACGTACGAGTCGATCGAGAAGCTCAACCCGAAGGCCTCGAACGCGCTCGTGATGGGACCCTGGTCCCACGGTCAATGGGCGCGCGATCGTGGCGAGCGGCTGGGGACGGCCGAGTTCGGCTTCGCGACCTCGGAGGACTTTCAAGCGCGGATGCTGCTCCCCTTCTTCCTGCACCACCTGGCGAACGGCCCCGATCCGGGACTGGCCGAGGCCAACGTGTTCGAGACCGGCGCCAACCGCTGGCGCCGCTTCGACGCCTGGCCGCCACGCGGCAGGGAGGAGCGCAGCCTGTACCTCGCGCCGGGAGGCAAGCTCATCTTCACCGCGCCGGGCGAGAGCGACGAAGCGTTCGACGAGTACGTCAGCGACCCGGCGAAGCCCGTGCCCTACACCATGGAGATCACCGCGAAGTGGGCCAAGGACTACATGACCGAGGATCAGCGCTTCGCCGCCTGGCGGCCGGACGTGCTGGTCTACCGCGGCGAGCCGCTCGAGCAGGACCTGACGTTCGCGGGGCCGATCGTCGCCGATCTGTGGGTCTCGACCTCGGGCGGCGACTCGGACTGGGTGGTCAAGTTGATCGACGTGTATCCGAGCGAGCTGCCGGGCCTCTCGGACGCGAAGAAAGAAAAGGCCGAGGCCGAGGCCTACCCCGGCGGACGCCAGACGCTGGTCCGCGCCGAGGTGATGCGCGGCCGCTTCCGCGAGAGCTTCGAGCAGCCGAAGCCGTTCGTCCCCGGCGAGCCGACGCGGGTCACGTTCGAGCTGCACGACCTGCTGCACACGTTCCGGCGCGGCCATCGTCTGATGGTGCAGATCCAGAGCACCTGGTTCCCGTTCGTCGATCGCAACCCGCAGAGCTGGGTGCCGAACATCTTCGAAGCCAAGGAGTCCGACTTCGTCCGCGCCACGCAGCGCGTCTACCGCTCGAAGAGCCACCCGAGCTGCGTCCAGGTCGGCGTCCTGCCCGGGGTCTGACCCCGCACGCATGTTGCACGACGTTCTCATCGTCGGAGCAGGGATCGCCGGGCTGACTCTCGCACGCGAGCTCCGGGCGCGCGGCCACTCGCCCATCGTGCTCGAGCGCGCCCGCGGAGTGGGCGGACGCTGCGCGACTCGGAGGATCTTCGAGCAGCCCGTCGATCACGGCCTCGCCTTCCTGCATGGACGCGGGGCGAGCTTTCTCGCCGAACTCGATGCGCTCGCCGACCCGCACAAGATCCCGGGCTGGCCGCGGACGTGGGATGGCGACGGTACGCCGTGTCAACCCGTCGCGTTCGACGGACAGAGCCGACGCCTCGCGCTCGCCAGTGGCGTGAGCCGGTTCGCCAAGCACTTGGCGCACGGCTCCGACGTCCGGCTGAGCCACGAAGTCACGGGGATCCGCATGCTCCCCTCCCCTGATCGCGTCTGGGAGCTGTCGCTCACTTCCGGCGAGACCCTGCGCGCACCGTGCGTCGCGCTGACGATGCCCGCTTCTTCGGTCGGCGCACTGTTGAAGGCGATGGATCCGGTTCCGGCCGAGATCGCGGCGATCCTGCCGTTGCTCGATCTGGTGCACCTGCTGCCGTGCCTGACCGTGATCGCGCGCTATCCCCCAGGAACGGCCGCGCCCGCATGGGACGCCAGCTTCCCGCGCGCGAGTGCAGCGATCCAGACGATCCTCCACGACTCGAGCAAGCGCCCCGGCCCCGAGCGCGTCGTGCTCGTGATCCAGGCGCGTCCACGCTTCTCGCGGGTCCATCTCGAGAATCTCGTCGTGTCCTGGACGCACGAGCTGCTCGAGGAGGCGGCGGCGCTCCATGGCCACTGGGTCGCGCAACCGGAGATCGTCCAGTCGCACATCTGGAGGAAAGCACGCGTGGCGCCGGGCTCGCAGCTGACCCAGCCGCTCGCGGTGAAGCTCGACTCCGGAGCCGTGCTGGGCATCGCCGGCGACGGACTCCATGCGGCCGGTGGAGTCGAGGGCGCTTACCTCTCGGGGCTTGCGCTCGCGGCGAGGTTCAGGGAGATGCGGTTGCACATCTGAGCATCTTGACATCAGAGCATCGAATCGCCTATCTTTCTCCCTGCTCATGCGCACCACTCTCTCGATCGACGACGACGTCCTGGACGCGGCGCGGGCGATCGCTGATCAGACCCGGCGCTCGATCGGTGAGGTCGTCTCCGAGCTTGCCCGCCGCGGCCTGCAACCGCGGCCGGAGTCGGGCTCGCGCAGCCGTTTGCCCTGCTTCAACGTGTCGGAGAAGGCACGACCTTTCACCCCCGAAGCGGTGCGAAAGGACCTGGACGACGAAACGTGACGGCGCTGCTCGACGTCAACGTCCTGCTCGCCTTGGCCTGGCCGAATCACGTCCATCATCGACTCGCGCTTTCCTGGTTCGAGAAGTGCCACGCCAAGGGCTGGGCGACCTGTTCGCTCACGGAGAACGGCTTTGTTCGAATCTCGTCGAACGCGAAGGTCGTGGACGAGGCACGAACGCCCGTCGAGGCGGTGCTGATGCTGCAACAGCTCGTGTCGCTCGAGGGACATCGGTTCTGGCAGGACGACGTCTCGATCGCCCGGGCCGATCGGGTCGAGATCGAGCGGATCCGCGGGTACCGCCAGGTGATGGACGCGCACCTGGTCGCGCTCGCCAGGCGACATGACGGTCGGCTGGCCACGTTCGATCGGAAGATCGCGGGGCTTCTACCGCGGGACGTCGATCCGGACCGCTGCATCGTCGTTCTGAGCTGACCCCGCCCTGGTTGACTTCGCCCACGGGCCTGGGGTTTCATTCACGGCACTCTGCACCGTTCTCGGGGGGGAACCGTGGGAAACTCGAGCCGCCGCCTTGCTGGTTGTTGCCTCGTGGCCGCCCTGTCCGCCTCGCTCGCCCTGGCCCAGATCACGGCCACGCCGGGCGAGACGTCCGGGCCGAGCCTCTCCCCACTGCTCGTCACGGACTTCGATCCGGCGACGGGCGAGATGTCCCTGGTCTACCAGCCCTCGTGCTCGTCGGCCGACCACAATCTCTACTACGGGCCGCTCGATCAGGTGGCGAGCCTCGCCTGGTCGGGTGAGCTGTGCAGCATTGGCACCAGCGGCAAGCTGACCGGCTTCGACCCGGGTGCTGGCTCCTACTTCTTCGTCATCGCGGGAAACGAGCACGGAGTCGAGGGGTCGTACGGTACGGGTCGTCTCGCCGACGGATCGACCTTCGAGCGCGCCCCGTTCGTCGCGAACACGTGTGGCGAGACCCAGAGCCTCGCCGACACATGTGCGCCGGTCGCCGCGGGCGCGGGCTGCGATTCGAGCCTCGACTGTGGGTCGCGCCAGACTTGCATCACGCAGTCGACCGGCCTCGGCGCTTGCGCGTGCCTGCCGCCCTTCGGTGGGGCTCTGTGCACCTCGTGCGCGGCGGGCTACGCGGGACCCGACTGTCGCGAATGCCAGCCGGGCTTTCTCTCGAACCGCATGGAGCTCGCGAGCGACGACGAGACGATCCAGGACTCGACGGCACCCGAGCACCACCGCTGCACGGCCGACGTCGCGGAATCGTGCGCCGGGATGACCTGCTCGAGCCACGGAACGTGCCAGCTCCTGGGCAAGGACGCCGTCTGCGCGTGCGACGAGGGCTACGCGGGATCCAACTGCGAGACGTGTGCGCCCGATTATCAGACGGGCGGACTGGGGACCTGTCGACTCAGCACGCTGTGCCGCAAGGCCAAGTGCGGCGGGCACGGCAACTGCGTCGCCGCTCCGTTCGGCGACGTGGTGTGCCAGTGCGACACGGGGTATTCGGGCGTCGACTGCGGCGGCCCCGCGCTCGCGATCGCGAGCGCGGCCGAGACCCACTCGCTCTACAACGGCGAGACGATCCTGCTCGAGCCAGTCGGCGGGATGCCGCCCTTCACCTGGCAGGTTCTCTCCGGCCCGGCGCGCGTCGTGCCCTGCCCGCCGCCGACCGCACTCGGCACGGAAGGGACACCGGTCTGCCCCGCGGGTGCGGCGGAGCTGACGATCACGGCCAGCGGCGGCGGGATCGTCGACCTCGCGATCGTGAGCGTGAGCGTGTCGGACGGCGCGGGAAACCAGGCGGCCGACAACTTCGCCGCCCTGCCCTCGACGTTCCTTCCGTTCACCGGCGCCATCAAGACCGAGCTCGTGCCGTTCTACCAGGCGATGCTCGAGTTCATGCGCGCGCGCGGGATCCGGGCCGGGGTGCTGGGGATCTCGAAGGGCGGCAAGATCGTCGGCGTCAACGGATACGGCTTCCGCGACGCCGGCATCGACGTCGACCCGTTCGTCAATGCGGGCGAGGGACCCGGTCCGCTCGTCCAGCCGGGGTCGCCGTTCCGCCTGGCGAGCGTGAGCAAGACGCTCACCGCCGCGGCGGTGCGACAGACCGCGTCGAGCATGGGCGTCAACATCGCGGCGAACGACCCGTTCAACCGCGCGGCGAGCTGGATCCAGGACAGCATCGGCTTCAGCCTGACCGCAGGGTTCCCGCCCTTCGACTACAACCTGCAGGTGTCCGGTACGACGGATACGCGCTGGGCCAACGTCACGATCCAGCACCTCTTGAACCACCACGCCGGCTTCTACCGCGACGTCGTCCCGGCATCGACCACGGGCCAGCCCCTGTTCAACGCGAGCCTGCTGCCGTTCACGCAGGACCTGGGCAATCCCCCGTCGAACCTCCAGGATGCCAACTGGGGCGCGCAGGACTCGGACCTGAGCTACGCGACGATGTATGCGCTGGCGGCGCTTCAATCCGTGGCCGACCCGCGGCCGACCGTGGCGCGGATGATCCGGTTCGTCGCGGGCATGCAGCTGCACTACAACCCCGGCGGGAGCACCGCGAACGGCGACAACTACTCGAACCTGGGCTACATCATGGCCGGGCGCGTCCTCGAAGGGCTCGCGGGCCAGCCTTACGACCCGGACGACCCGCAGGTGCCCAACGGCTGGGGTGCGTTCCCGCTCGTGCTGCAGGACTACCTGTGCGAGGCCTCGGGCGTCCAGAGCGGCGTCTATCCCGGGAACGCGTTCTTTCCGCAGGCGTTCGAGCCGTACTACCGCGACCTGAACTTCCAGGGCGTGGAGAGCCGCGCCTGGAACATGGCCGAGGGCTCGGACAAGATCCGGTTCAACAACGCGTCGCAGCAGTGGGAGTTCTGCCAATCGGGATGCCCGAACAACGGTGCGGTGTGGAACCAGAACCTGAACACGCCGGCGGCCTACGGCGGCGTGTGGCTCGCCGAGCGCAACTCGGCCGGGGGTCTCGTCGCCACGACGAGTGCCCTGCTCAAGTTCGCGCGCAACCACCTGATCAAGGTCGGAACCCCGGGCGACGGAGCGACCGGAATCGGATCGCTCCTGCCCGCGCCTGGCGTACATGCGAGCAGCTCGTCGCACAACGGCAGCCTGCCCGGCACGAGCACCCTGCTGTGGCAGATGGCGGGGAACCGCACGAACATGAAGCCGTTCGACGCGGGCGCGTGGAAGAAGGACCCGTCGACGCCGCTCACTCTTGGCCAGGACGGAGGCGTCGTCATCAGCGAGAGCCTGATCGGTTCCAACTGCAATCTGCCGTCCGACGTCGTGGTCGCGGTGATGTTCAACCAGCGCCAGGACCGTCGGGCGCCGCGATCGAGCGTCTCGTCCGAGTCGACGAGCAGCGCGAGCACGGTCTACGGCCGGATCCGCGATTTCCTCGGCGCCGCCGCCTGCGAGGTGAACGCCGACGGCTGGCCGGCACTGGCCGACCCTGGACCGGTCGTGCTCGCTCCGTGCCCGTAGCGGGGTCAGACCCCGCCGCAGTCGAAGCCGCAGTCCATGGAGGGCTGCGGCGGAGGGCCCGCGAGGTCGGCCGCGGTCGCGCCCGAAAGTCGCACGAGTGCGCTCGCCGCGAGCGCGAGGTGCCCCTCGATGCCCTCGAGCCGGCCCGCGAGGCCGGCGGCGATCGGCCGCAGGTGCGTCTCGAGCAGGTGCGTGCGTGCCTCGGCCGTCAGGCGCGCGTTCTCGTCCGCGCCGCCTGCTCGCGCGTAGGCCTCTTTGAGCGCGAGATAGCCCGCGAAGTCGGCCTCGACCGCGACGTGGTCGAGCGGATCCTCGCGCTCGCCGCGATAGGCGAACGCGTCGTAGAACGCGGTGAGCTGGGCCAGGTTCTTCCCCGGATCCTCGTGCGGCCGATGGCTGGCCTCACGCGGGGAGATCGAGCTCCCGGGCCCGAGCAACGCGAGATACGCGCCTTCGGTCGCGCTCGCCGCGAGCTCCGCGGCGCGCGCAAGCTCGGGATCGGCCACCTCCGTCGCGGCCCGCGCCACTTCGGTCGTCCATCCGGCCCGCGGCCGCCGGAACAGCAGCCCGACGAGCCGCCAGCGCGCCGACTCGACGAGCAGCGCTCGAACGGCCTCCTCCGCTTGCACCTGCGCGCTCATGCGCCTGTCCCGACCGCGAGCGGCACCCAGGCGGAGCGCATCTTCCGTGCGCCGACCTCTTCCTTCGCCCCGTTCCAGACGGCGAAGGCGATCTGCGAGCGATTGCCCGGACCGAGGTTGGCCGGGAGCGGCCGCACGATCACCACCTGCCAGCCGGCCGGCGTGCGCGAGCCGCGGCCCTGCGACTGTTGCTCGGGATCGTGGGTGATGGTGCCGGGGCCCTCGGCCAGCAGGTCCTCGACCGGCTTGTCGCGCGGCCCTTCCGGAGCCTGACCGAGCCGTCGCGCGGGAGCGTAGCGCAGCTCCATCTCGTGCTGCGCCACGGAGCCCTCGGCGAGCGACGCGGCCTCGAACGGGTAGTGCGAGATCGCCGCGTTTGGGTAGAGCGCGCGAATGTCGTTCGGGCGTCCGTCGACCCAGGCCTGCCACGAGGCCTTCCACACGGTGATCTCCACCGTGCGGCCGGCCTGACCCATCTGCGGATCGGGCACGTCGGCTTCGGTCACCTGCGGGAGCTGGATCGCGCAGGCGTCCGGGAAGCGCGCCGCGCCCGGCGTGTCGTCGGCCGTCGGGTCGTCCCACACGAGGAGAAAGGCGATGCGCTGGCCGTCCGTCAGCGCGCGCACGCTGACGTTCGGAGTCGAGGGCACGAGCAGCCGCGGCTCGACCAGGTCTTGCAGGATCAGCGCGGCCCGGTAGGCCGGCGCGCCGTTCCACGCCGGATCGGCCGGGTCTTCCGGCAGCCGTTCCGCGCGCACGGCGTGGACCTCGGTCGCCGGTACTTCGTGCCTTCCGCCACAGGCCGCGGCAAATGCGAGCAACGCGAGTGATGCGATGCGTTTCATGGCTTCGTCCTCACGGGCAATTGGTGCGCGTCACGCGCTGTACCGGGTCGTAGGCCTGGATCACGCGCAGCGGCTCGCGTAGCGGGACGCGCGCAAGCTCCGTGCCGTTCTCGGCCAGACCGAGCACGAATTCGCCCTGGCGGCGCCAGCGCGGCAGGAGGCGCTCGGACGAGCCGAAGAGCTTGAGCAGGCCCGTCAGGTCCGGATCGTCCTTGGCCTGGCGGTACGTCGCAACCGCGGCGTCCGCGCCGGGGCCGAATAGCATGCGCAGATAGGGCAGCGGCACGTGCACGGGCGGGATGTAGTAGACGTTCGGCTCGAGGCCGAACTGCGGGAACAGCGGGAGCGCGACCTTCCTCTCGTGCACGAGATAGTCGATCGGATTGCCCGCGTTCGCCTTGTCGGGCGTCGAGAGAAAGCCCGCCATGCGGATCTTGCCGATGCAGTTCTCGAAGCACTGCGGGGCGATCCCCTGCTCGATCTTCGGAAAGCACGCGATGCACTTCTCCGAGGTGCCGGTCATCGGGTTGTAGAACACCTTCTTGTACGGGCAGGCCTTGACGCACTCGCGGTAGCCGCGGCAGCGGCCCTGGTCGACGAGCACGATCCCGTCCTCCGGGCGCTTGTAGATCGACCCGCGCGGGCAGGCCGCGAGACACCCCGGGTAGGTGCAGTGGTTGCAGATGCGGGCGAGGTAGAAGAACCACGCCTCGTGCTCGAACGAGAAGTGCGCCCCGCGATCCACGTTGCGCGTGCAATCGTCTTCCCCGACGTTCGGGTGCGCGTAGTCGAGATCGTCGGGGCGCCAGCCCAGCACACGCTCGCCCGGCCCCGCAGCTTCGAACAGCGTCCGTCCGTCGTAGCGCGAGCCCGACCAGCTCTGCGCGCCGAGCTTCTCGAGCAGCGTCACGTCCCAGCCCAGCGGATAGAACCCGTACGGCTTGGTCTCGACGTTGTTCCAGAGCATGTACTCCTGGCCGCGGCCCGAGGTCCAGGTCGTCTTGCAGGCCAGGGTGCAGGTCTGGCAGGCGATGCACTTGTTGGTGTCGAAGATCGCGGCGAACTGCCGGGTGGGGCGCGATTCGGGATACCAGTAGGACATCTCGCGACCGATCTGCCAGTTGTGGACGCGTGCCATCAGCCTTGCCCTCCGTCGCGGACGAACCCGCCGGCGAGGTATGTCTTCATCGCCCCGGTCTCGTAACCCGGGCGCAGGCCGCGGTCGGCCGGGCGCCACAGCCCCGTGCCGCCGATGCCGCCCGGCTCGGCGCGCGTGATCTTTACGATCGCCTCGCGCGGCGCGCCGGTCGGACAGTGCACGTCGGGCAGGAAGCCTTTCCCGATCGACTGGCCGTAGAGACCCTTGCGCACGAGCGAGTCGGTCATCCAGGTCGGCTTGAGCCAGCCGCGGGTCGCCGATTGATGCGAGCCGCTGCGGAACATCGACTGGTAGCCCGAGCGCGGGTTCTTGGCCAGGCCGTCGGGCCTGGTCTCTGCGCCCTCGACCGAGCCGGGCGAGGCGCCGTACATGTTGAACCACATGCGCGTGACGCCGCGTGGAGTTCCCGGGTAGAACCGCGCGCGACACAGCAGGCGCGCGAACTTGTAGTCCTTCGCGTTCTTTTGCCAGCCGCGGAACGGCCGGTCGGCCGGATCCGAGTCGATCCAGACGTAGTCGCCGTCCTCGACGCCCAGCTCGCGCGCGTCCGCCGGGTGGATGTCGACGTAGCCCTCGCCGACGTACGGCATGCGCTTGTCGTGGCGGTACAGGTCGCCGAACGGGCCGAAGAGCACCGAGATCACGTCGACGTCGACGGGCAGCGTGTGGGTCCCGTGCCGGTACTTGGGCGTGTGGAAGATAAAGCGGTAGCCGTCCTTGGCCAGCGGGTGCGGCGAGCGCTTCGTCTCTTGCCAGGTCTTGACGACGTTTCGTCCTTGGCGCACCTCGTTCGACAGATCGTCCGGCGCGACGCCGTAGTCCGCGGGTCCCGCCGGTCGGATCGCCTCGTGCGGCGGCGCGACGATGACGTTCGGCTCGTAGAACGTCGAGTCGATGGGCTCGCGGTGCACGGGCAGGTTCTCGCCGGCCTCGATGAACTCCTTCTCTTCACGGTAGAACTCGAGCCGACCGGTCTTCGTGTACCACGGCACCGACTCCGCGACCTGCTCGTAGCCCACGGTCTTGGGGTAGGTGCGGCTCATCAGGATCGCCGGAATGCCTTGCTTGGCCTTCTCCTCGAGCTCGAGCAGCTTGTAGCCCTTGGTGTTCGAGGAGTGGTCGAGGATGCGCTGCAGGTGCACGTCGGTGCGCCCGTCGTCGACGAGCTTCCAGCAGTCGGCGAAGCGCCGGTCACCCGTGACCTCGGCCAGCTTGTGCCCGACCTTCGCCAGAACCTCGATGTCGCCGATCGTCTCGAAGGCCCGAGCCAGCGGCGTCCGCGGGAAGACGGTCAGGAACGGGTTCGTCACCGAGGCCGTCATGTCGGGATGCTTCAGCTCGGCCCAGGTGTCGACCGCGAACACCACGTCGGCCCACTCGCAGGAGCTCGACCACCACCAGTCCTGCACCGCGATCATCTCGATCCGCGGCAGCACGTTGACCACCGTGTTGTAGTGCCACTTGACGTTGCCCAGGATCGAGTTGGCGTTCGCGAACCACATCGACTTCGTCGGGCAGGGCATGTGGCCCGCGCCGGTCAGCAGCTTGTGGCCGACGCGCAGCGGGTGGTCCTCGTGGTTGTAGTAGTGCGCGGACTCTGCCTTCCAGTACTGCTTGGGCCGCGCCGGCTTCGCGGGATCGAGCTCGAGGTCGAACGGGTTCTCGTTGATGTACTGGGCCACGCCGTTGAACAGCGCGACGCGGTAGTTTCCGGCGTAGGAGCCGACGTTGCCGGTCAGGCGACCGACGTTGCCGGTCAGGGCCGCGAGCAGGAACAGCGCGCGGTCCTTGTTGTCATTGTTGAAGAACTGGTTCGGCCCCATGCCGATCGCGAACAGCGTGTGGCCGGGGACCTGGGCGATCGCCCGCGCCAGCATCTCGACTGCGGAGGCCGGCGCCCAGGTCAGGTCCTCCGTCGTCTGCGGATCGAAGTGCGCCGTGTACTCGCGCACCAGATCGAACACGGTCCGGCAGCGCACGCGCTCGCCCGCGGCGAGCGGCACCTCGACCTGGCCCTCGAGCTGCGGGTCGCCGATCCCGGAGTCGGCGCCCACGCCGTCGCGATCGACGGCGCGCGGCGCACCGCTCTTGCGATCCCACCAGACGAAGTCGCCCCAATCTTTGCGCATGGACTCGGTCACGATCTGCTTCGACTGCGCTCCGGGCGGCGGCTGCGGCGCGGCGTCCGGCAGCACCTCGGTCTTGCGCAGCGTGGCCAGGCCGGGGCCGAACACCTCTTCGGCCCGCAGATACTCGAGCGTGTCCATCCGCACGAGCAACGGCAAGTCGGTGAAACGGCGCACGTAGTCGGCGTCGTAGAGCTTCTCGCGCAGGATCACGCCCGCTAACCCCAGCGCGAGCGCGGGTGTCGTCCCCGGTCGCACCACGATCGCGTCATCGGCCTTGGTCGACGTCGCCGAGTACTCGCAGGCGATCACGACCACGCGCGTGCCGGCGAGGCGCGCTTCGGTCAGCCAGTGCGCATCGGGCATCTTGGTCGCGATCCAGTTCATGCCCCACACGACCACGATCTTCGCGTGCTCGACCGCGTTCAGGTCGAACTCGACCGTCTGCTGACCCGTCACCATCGGGTGCCCCGGCGGGAGATCGGTGTGCCACGAGTAGTTGTCGAAGCCGCGCCCGCCGACCGCCTGATCCGGCCCGACGCCCCGCAGCTTGGCGTCGAGGAGCGCCATCGAGTTCGCCATCCGGTAGTGGCCGAAGACACGCGTCATGCCGAGCAGCGGCATGCCGCCGCGGAACTTGAGGCACTGCGTGCCGGAGCCTTTCATCGCCGCGATCGTATCGGCGTCGTACCCCTGGCCCGTGAGCCGGCGCGCGCCTTCGTCTCCGGTGTAGGTCTGCGCGATGTTGACGAGCGCCTTGGCCACGCAATCCGCCGCCTCGTCGTGGGTCACGCGCACCCATTCGTCGCGCGCGCGGTTGAAGTACTCGCGGGGCGGCACTCCATCCGCCCCGCGCGGGAACCCGGCCTCGATCCAGCGCTTGAACCCCGCGCGCACGAGCGGATGGCGCACGCGACGGTCGCCATAGAACCGGCGCGTGAGCGCGAGCCCCTTCTGGCACACCCGCGGGTCCCAGCGATGGCTCGCCCGATTGCCCAGCAGGTCCGTGGCCTCGCCGTAGCGCATCGTCGGCCCGATCCGCGTCACCACGCCCGAGCGCACGTAGGCATTGAGGATGCAGTTGTGCGTGTCGTTCGGCGCGCAGAGGAACGTGAACTTGGAGTCGTAGTGCCAGAGGTCGCGATAGACGCTCTCCCAGCCCCGGTCCGGGTAGCTCGCCAGCGGGTTCTCGGGCAGGTCGAGCCCCCACGCCTCCCGCGCCGAGGCGGCGAAGATGCCCAGGCCCGAAGCCGCCACGAACTCGAGGAAGGTGCGTCGCGACAATCCCGTCTGTTTCATCGTGAGCTCTCCTGCCAGCCTCTCAGGTGCGTGACGATCGACTCGATCTCGGCCTCGGACAGCATGCCTCGCACGGGGGACGGCGCAGAGAAGGCCGGCATGGTCGTTCCGCGTCGACCACGCCGAACCGTCTCCGCGAGATACGTATCGGTCGCGCTCGCGAGCAGCACGCGGTTCGCGAGCGCAGGGCCCTCGTTCCCCTGCCCGCGCTCGCCGTGGCAGCTCGCGCAGTTGGCGGCGTAGAGCCGCGCACCCAGCTCGGGCTCGCCTGCGGCCCAGCGCCCCGGGCGCGGGTCGGGGCCGGGCGCTGCGCCGCCGCCGAGCCCGCGCACGAAGCCGACCAGCGTCTCGATCTCGCTGGGCCGCAAACCACCCGTCTTCTCGCCCCAGGCCGGCATGCGCCGCCCGGGCCGGCCGCTGTGGATCGTCTGGCGCAGGAACTCGTCCGAAGCGAGAGCCAGGAAGTCGGGATTGCCGATCGCCGGGAAGACCGACATGCCCGCGTAGCGGATCCCCTGACCCTGCGGTCCATGACAGGCGGCGCAGAACGTTCCGTAGAGCGTGGCACCGTCGACGGCGAACTCGCGCTCATCGAAGCGCACCGCGCGGATGCGGTCGCGCGGCCAGAAGGCCTCCGGGAACTCCGGACGCCGCAGCGACAGGAGATGGAACGTGAGCTGCTCGATCTGCGCATCCGAGAGCCCGAGCGCCGGCATGGCCGAGCCGGGCACGACCTTCGCGGGCGCACGGAAGTGCTCGGCGAACCAGCCCGCGAGCGAGCGCTCGCCGGGAACGCTCGAGAAATCGAGCTGACCCGGATCGCGCTGCCCGACGCGCGTCAGATCGGGGCCGTCGTCGCCACCCACGCCGCCGATCGAATGGCAGCCGCGACAGCCCAGCGAGTGGAACAGCGCCTTGGCCTCGACCAGGCCCGGCGCTCCGACCCGCGAATCGAGGAACTCGACGATCGCCGCGAGATCCGGCTCGGGCACCGGCGCGAACGAGTCGCGCCACGGGCCTACCTGAGCGGCCTCGCGCTGCGCGAGGTGCTTGCCGTACCACCCGCGGTCGTGCGCGGTCGCGCCCACGCGCGAGAGATCGGGGCCGGCCATGCCTCCCGTCCCCGCGGGACGCAGCGTTCCACCGCGCCCGTCGAGCGAGTGGCAGGCCAGGCAGTCGTAGCGCTCGACGAGATCGCGCCCGTGGCCGAGGATCGCCAGATTGGGCACCTCGAGGTGCGTGTGGCACGAGCCACAACCCGCATGGGCGTAGCGTCGCGGGATCTGCGGCTCGGGCCAGTGCGGGACCGTGCCGTGGGCGTCCCCCTTGACCGTCGCGCGCCCCTGGCCACCGTGGCACACCGTGCAGCCGAAGCCCGACGGGTCGTGCACCACGTCGGGGTGCGGCGCGAACGTTCGATGCCCGCGGAGTCCGGCCTCGCCGGGCGCCATGCCGACGTGACAGCTCACGCAGCGGTCCGAGACGTGGAGCGCCGGGACGACGATCTGCCGGAGCTCGATCCGGAACGCCTCGCGCTGCTCGGGCGGCAGCGCGCTCCGGTAAGCGCGCTGGAGCTGGCGCCACTCGTTCTGCACGTTCTCCGTGTAGGCGGCCCAGCCGAGGAACAGCAGCGTGCCCAGGCTGGTCCACAGCAGCAGGTGCTTGTTCGCGCGCATCGTCAGTGCCCCGGCCACTGCGCGGGCGACCAGAAGAACTCCCAGTTGGGCCCGCGGAAGTGCGTGCCGATCACGGTCAGCACGAGGAACCCGGCGAGGAAGCAGGTGAACAGGCCCAGCGCTCCGGCGCGCGTCGAGTCGTAGCGCCGGACCAGGTAGATCGAATACGCGCCGTAGATCGCGGTCAGCACCGTGCCCGGGTTGATCGCCGTGATCAGCAGCTGCGGCGCATGAGGCCACCACTCGCGGATCCAGCCGAAGCGGATCGCGATCGCCTCGACGCCCAGCACGGCCGCGAGGCCGAAAGCGGCCGAGGTCAGCACGAGCCGCCCGCCGCCCGGCCCGCCGAACCACACGCCGGTCCCGTCGGTCTCGCGGTCGAGGTACGGGATCAGCGCCAGGCCGATCACGACGATCGACGGGATGCCGATGCCGCCCATGAACGCCGAGAACGCGACCAGCTCCTGCAGACCGAGGAAATACCACGGTGCCTTGGCCGGGTTCTCGGGGACGGCCGCGTTCGCGAGCTCCTTGAGCGGCGCGTCGAGGAACAGCGCAAGCAGCAGACACACGAACGTCGTGACCATCAGGACCGCGAGCTCGGCGTAGAGCAGGTGCGGCATCGCCGGCACCGTCCCCTCGGGCCCGCGTCCGACTGCGGCGGTCTTCCCGCGCACGAGCGCCGCGAGCTGGTAGGTCCGTTGCGGCGCCTCGCGGAACACGGGGTAGACGCCGCGCGTCGGGCCGAGCCGCTGCTCCGCGTCGTCGGGACGCGTCAGGCCGCCGTCCTTGCGGATGCGCCAGAAGTGCACCGCCAGCAGCAGCGCGATCCCGAGCGGGAGGATCATCACGTGCAGCAGATAGAAGCGGATCAGCGCCTCGGCTCCGACCGTGTCCGCGCCGAGCAGCAACAGCTTCTGGAACCCCCCGGGATCGAACCAGCCGGTCATCGCGAGCGCATCCGTCACCTCGCGCGGGGATTGCGCGATGTTCGCGCCGATCGTGATCGCCCAGTAGGCCAGCTGGTCCCACGGCAGGAGGTAGCCCGTGAAGGCCAGCCCGAGCGTCACGACGAGCAGCAGCATCCCGACGACCCAGTTGAACTCGCGCGGACGGCGGTAGGCCGCGGTGTAGAACGCACGGGCCATGTGCAAGATCACCGTGACGACCATCACGTTGCCGGCCCAGCGGTGGATGTTGCGGATGAAGCGGCCGGTCGGAACGACGAAATGGATGTCCTTGATCGAGTCGTAGGCCGCGTCCGGGTACGGCTTGTAATAGAACATCAGCAGCACGCCGGTCACGAGCGTCAGGCCGAGCGCGGCGAAGCTCGCGATGCCGAGCCCCCAGGTCGTGGCCCAGCGCAGCGACCAGCGGTGGGTCCGCGCCGGGTGCAGGTGCAGGAACACATTGCCGAAGACGAAGGTCGCGCGCTTGCGATCGCTCGTCGGTGCACCCGAGCGGAACATCGTCTCGACGAACCGGCGTGGCGCGGCGACGAGATTGCGCCCGAAACGCGTCAGAGCCGGGGCGCTCGCGCTCATGCGAGCTGCTCCCGCGTGCCGGCCGGCACGGTCTTGTCCTCGTCCACCGTGACACCGTTGGCCGCGACCGCGACCCCGAGCCAGGGCAGCGCCTTCGGCGCCGGCCCGCGCAGCACGGTCCCGTCCGCGGCGAAGCGCGAGCCGTGGCACGGGCAGTCGAAGCCGGTCGCCGACGGCTTCACGATGCAGCCAAGATGTGTGCAGACCATCGAGATCGCGTAGACGCCCTCACGGTCGCGGAACAGCGCGACGCTCCGCCCCGGCGGCACGTAGGCCGTGCCTTCGGCGAGCGATTCGGGCAGCGCGACGCGGAAGCGCTTCGAGGGCGAGGCAAGCACCGCGGCCTTGGGCAAGCGCAGCATGCCGAGCAGCGCCACGCTGAGCGCCGCGCCCGCCGCGAGCAGCGCCGAGATCCCGAGGAAGTCCCGCCGCGGAACGGGCTCGGGGTCGAGCCGCGAGCGCCGGGACTCGGCCGCGGATCCGGGTTGCGTCGTCATGGGTTCCTCCACGCCTGGGTGAACTGGACCCGCTCCATCGTGATCGCGTCGACGGGGCAGCGGACCGCGCACAGGCCGCAGCGGATGCAGCGGTCCTCGTCCTTGAGGATGGCCGAGTGGGCCGAGAGATCGACGTCGGCACCGAGACCGCCCCGCACCGCGAGCGCGAGATCGGGCGTCGGCTCGAGCTCCGCCAGCGTCACGAGCGCGAGACAGAGGGTCGGGCAGACGTCCGCGCAGCCGCCGCACAGCACGCAGCGCGTGCCGTCGAAGACCGGCGTCACGCCGCAGTCGAGACAGCGCGAGGCCTCGCGGCAAGCGGTCGACGCATCGAGCCCGATCTCGACCTGCGACTGCGGATCCTCGAGCCGCGCCGCCGGCGCGAGCGTCTCGAGCTCGACGCGGCGCAGCGTCTCGTAGCCGCGCTCGCGGGCGTACAGCGGCAGGACGACGTGGCCCTCGAGCGCCTCGATCGCGATGTCGCGGCCGCAGACGTGACGGTAGACCGAGCGGGCCGCGAGCTTGCCCGAGGCGACGGCGTGGATCAGCAGGCGCGTGCCGTGCGCGAGGTCGCCGGCCACGAACACCCCGGGAGCGGACGTCGCGAGTGTCGCGGCGTCGACGCGCGGCCAACCGGGACGGGCCTCCTCGACATCCTCGCCGCCCTCTTGCAGGAACGACAGGTCGGTGGCCTGGCCGGTGGCGAGGAGCAGTGTGTCGCACGGGACCGTCTGCCGGTCGGCATCGTCGAACACGGGAGCGAAGCGCCGCTCGGCGTCGTAGACACGCAGGCAGCGCCGCAGCACGACGCCGGTGACCGCACCGCCGACGTCCCGCACGATCTCGACCGGGCCCCAGCCGTTCAGGCGCTCGATCCCTTCCTCGTCGCCCTCCACGATCTCGACCGTGTCGGCCGGCATCTCTTCGAGCGTCTCGAGCGAGGCGAGCCAGGCCCGGCGCGTCGTGGGCAGGCGCGCCGCCGTGCGCGCCGCGTCGTAGGCCGCCTGGCGCACCACGGACCGGGCCACGTCGTAGGCCACGTTGCCGCCGCCGATCACGAGCACCCGCTCGCCGAGGTCGAGCGTCTCGCCGAGCGCGACCGCGCGCAAGAAGTCGACGCCGCCGTAGACGCGCGGCCCGCGCTCGCCGGGCAGGCCGAGCGACCGCGCGCGCTTCGCGCCGACCGCGATCACGACGGCGGCATGTCGCGCCCGCAGCTCGCGCAGCGTCACGTCGCGGCCCACCGTGACGCCGCAGCGGATCTCGACGCCCAGCGCCTCGATCGTCGCGACCTCGCGCCGGATCAGCTCGCGCGGCAGGCGGTACTCCGGAACGCCGACCCACAGCATCCCGGCCGGCACGGGCTCCGCCTCGTACACGACCGGACGGAAGCCCATCAGCGCCAGGTCGTGCGCGCAAGACAGGCCCGCAGGGCCCGCGCCGAGAATGGCGATCGACTCCCCGCGGGCCGGCTCGAACGCGCCACGCACCGCGGCCTGCAGCAACGCCGCCATCTCCTCGGCGTCGGCGCAGACTTCGGGCACGTAGCTCCGGACCGCGTCGAGAACCTCCGCCGGCGGACGGGCCTCGACGCCTGAGGTCTCGCAGGCGAAGCGCTTGAGCGCCCGGATCGCGATCGGCCGGTCGGGCCCGACGAACAGTCCATCGCTCGTGGTGCGCGGGATGCGGCCGCGACGGCATGCGGCCTCGCACGGTGCGCCGCAGATCCGCCCGCAGATCGAGGCGAACGGGTTCGGGCCGCGCGCGATGAGATAGGCCTCCTCGAAGCGGCCCTCGGCGATCGCACGCACGTAGCCGCGCGCATCGGTGCGCACCGGGCATGCGTCTTGACACGAGATGAGTCGCCGGTGGTAGCCCTCGTCGGGCACCGCGACGCGCAGTCGCGGCGCGCCGCTCACCGGACCACCTGCACCAGGTCACGGACCTTGACCTCGGTGAGCATGGCCTGGCGAACCTGACGGATCTGCTCCCAGTAGGCGTGGAGCGGACAGGGCTTCGCGGGATCGCACGCGTCGAGACCGAACGCGCACCGCGCGTCCTGTTGCGGATCTGTGCCCTCGAAGATCGCCAGGATGTCGCGGATCGGTCGGTCGAGCGCCTCGGGGCGCAAGCGGAATCCGCCGCCACGACCCTTCTCGGCCTCGACGATCCCCTGCTTGCGCAGTTGATTGAGAATCTTCGAGAGGTAGTTCGACGGCACGCCCGTGCGCGTCGCGAGATCGTCTCCGGGCACGCGTCCGCGCTGATCGCTCGCCAGCAGGCCGAGCACGTTCAGTGCGTGCTGGGACGTTCGACTGAACATCTCAATCGCCCAAGGCATGAGCGTATCCGTTGAAGGACGGAAGGGCGCGTTGCCGAAGCGGACAATTGGGGTAGTTAGAGTCCCGTTTGGACCCGCGCCGCGCCGCGATTTCTCGATTCCGACGGTTCCATGCAGAATGTCCCCATGCTCGAGCCGGGCCGCTTCCTGCTGCACTACCGCCTGATCGACAAGATCGGTGAAGGCGGAATGGGGGTGGTGTGGCGGGCGGTCGACACCACGCTCGACCGCGAGGTGGCGATCAAGCTGCTACCCGAGTCGGTCGCGGCGAGCCACGAGCGCCTGCTGCGCTTCGAGCGCGAAGCGAAGCTGCTCGCCTCGCTCAATCACCCCAATATCGCCGCGGTCTACGGCCTGCACGAGGCCGGGGGCCTGCGTTTCCTGGCCATGGAGCTCGTCCCGGGAGAGGACCTGGCGCAGCGCTTGAAGCGCGGACCGCTCGGGATCGACGAGGCCCTGCCGGCTGCGCTGCAGATCGCCGAAGCGCTCGAGCTCGCGCACGAGCACGGCGTGGTGCACCGCGATCTCAAGCCCGCGAACATCCGCGAGACGCCCGAGGGCAAGGTCAAGGTGCTCGACTTCGGCCTGGCCAAGGCGCTCGAGAGCGCCGCATCGGACACCAGCGGAGCGCGCGATTCCGCGGCCTCGCCGACGATCACGTCTGCGGGCACCGTGCCCGGTGTGATCCTGGGCACCGCGGCCTACATGAGCCCCGAGCAAGCGCGCGGCCGGAGCGTCGACCGCCGAGCAGACATCTGGGCCTTCGGCTGCGTGCTCTTCGAGCTGCTCACGGCGCATCGCGCCTTCCCGGGCGAGACCGTGTCGGACACGCTGGTCGCGGTGCTCAGCACGACGCCCGACTGGTCGGCGCTTCCCGCCACGGCGGGTCCGACCGTTCGGCGGCTCCTCGAGCGCTGCCTGACCAAAGACCCCCGCCGCAGGCTCCGCGACATCGGCGAGGCGCGCATCACGATCGAAGATGCGCTGCGCGGCGAGCCGCCGGCGGTCCAGGAGCGGATCGTGGTGCCCAGGCGCCGTCCGTGGCTCTCCTTTGCGGTCGCAGCGGCTGGTTTGCTGGCCTTCGGTGCGGGATGGCTGCTGCGAGGAAACGATGCCGGAGGAGCGGGGGGAGTCGATGCGGACGTGCGCGTGCGCCGGCTGACCTTCACCGAGGGTTTGTCGCAGGAGCCGTCGCTCTCTCCCGACGGCAACTACGTCGCCTACGCCACGGACGAGTCGGGCAACCTCGACATCGTCGTGATGCCGCTGGCCGGGGGCAACGTCTCGCGTGTGGTCGACCATCCGGCCGACGACGTGCAGCCGCGCTGGTCGCCCGACGGATCGAAGCTGGCCTTCGTCTCGGCGCGCGACCGGGGTGGGCTGCTGACGGTCGTCGGAGGCCTCGGCGCGTTCTCACCCTATGTCACCGGCAACGGCGGTGACATCTTCTTGATCCCGGCGCTGGGCGGCTTGGTCACGAAGCTGGTCGAGCAGGCGTTCTACCCGTCGTGGTCGCCCGACGGGCGCGAGATCGCGTTCCTCTCGAACCGCGGTGGTGAATGGGATATCTGGCACGTCCCCGTCGCCGGGGGCGATCCGATCCGGCTGACCGACGACATGCACACCGACTTCCAACCCGCCTGGTCGCCCGACGGAAGCTGGATCGCGTATGGCTCGGCCAATAGCGACGGCTCGTGGGGCCTGTACGTCGTCCCCGCCGGCGGCGGAGCGCGTATCGAGGTGCTCGCGGGAGCGGCGATCGCACCCGCCTGGTCGCCGGACGGGCACTGGATCTACTTCGCCTCGGACCGGGCGGCAGCGCCCGGCTGGACCAACCTGTGGCGCGTGCGGTTCCATCCCGGCCGTTCCGCCGGGCCGCCCGAGCGCGTGACGATCGGTGAGGGCAGCGATGTTGGTGTCGCGGTCTCCGCCGACGGCACCCGGCTCGCGTTCGGCGCCGTCCGATTCGCACCCGACGTGTGGCGGCTCGACGTGGCAGACGGGCAGCTCACGCGAATCACCTCGGCCGCAAGCAGCGAGGAGTACCCGCACCTCGCGGTGGACGGACACCGGGTGATCTTCCAGTCCGATCGGGGAGGAGCAGAGCGACTGTGGTCGCTCGATCTGCGTGACAACTCGTTGCTCCAGATCCAGACGCCCGGTTCCGCGACCTTTCCGCGCTGGTCCCCCGACGGCACGCGCATCGCCTACCAGGAGCGCCGTCCAGAAGGCGACCGCCTGATCATCCAGCGTTGGGGCGACGTCACGACGCAGATCCTGGCGACGGCAGGCGGTGTTTCGGCCCCGCAGTGGTCGCCCGACGGACAACGGCTCGCCGGCGCGCAGTCCGGAATCTGGGTCCACACACCGGGCCAGCCGAGCGTCCAGCGAACGCGCGAGTTTGACGGGTTCCCGACCTGGTCGCCCGACGGACGCGAGATCGCGTTCCAGCGCGAGGTGGAAAGCGGAGTGCGCGAGATCTGGATCGTGCCCGCGGACAGCGGCGAGCCCCGACTGCTCGCCGGAGGCCGGGTCGAGTACTCGCACCCACAGTGGTGCCCGACGGATCCCGACCGCATCCTCGTCGTCATCGACCACAAGGACCTGGGCATCGTGCGGGTGAGCACGGGCGAGGTCGAGCGCATCACGCGGCTCGCTGCGTCGACCATCGTCGTCGACTATCCGAGCTGGTCGCCCGACGGCCGCAGCGTGTACTTCGGCATCGGACGCAAGACCGGCGATGTGTATTTGCTGGAGGGGCTCAGCCCTTAGAGATCACCCAGGCGGCGGAGCTTCTCTTCGACTTCGCGGCTTGAGCTCGCGTACGAACCGTCGGTTGTCCACGGCCGGGCTCTGGTCGATCATGACTTCGCACTCTTGTCGGTTTCCTGGCTGGACTTGGTATTCTTTTTCATACCCAGAAAACACTCGCCCGCTTCCGGAGCGTCAACGGTCGACGATCGGGGCCAGGCGTGCGGTGAAGTGCCGCAGGTGCGGCAGCTGCTCGACGATGCGCAGGCCCCGCAGCGAGTCCTTGCGGCGGGCGACGTCACCCGCCACCTCGATCACGTAGTCGATGTGGCTCTGGGTGTAGACCCGGCGCGGGATCGCGAGTCGCAGCAGCTCGAGCGGCGCGAACCGCTCGTGGTGCGTCACCGGATCGACGCCGCCGAACATCAGGCTGCCGATCTCGGCGCCGCGGATCCCGCCTTCCTCGTAGAACGCGCAGGCCAGCGCCTGCCCGGGAAACTCCGCGGGGGGAATGTGCGGCAGGAACGCGCCGGCATCGATGTAGATCGCGTGGCCGCCGGGCGGCCGGACGATCGGCATGCCCGCCTCGAGCAGTCCCTCTCCGAGGTAGCGCGTCGATGCGATTCGATACTCGAGGTACGCTTCGTCGACGACCTCGCGCAGCCCGACGGCGATCGCCTCGAGGTCACGCCCGGCGAGGCCGCCGTAGGTCGGGAACCCCTCGGTTAGGATCAGCAGCTCCTCCTCCTGGCGTGACAGTCGGTCGTCGTTCGCGGCCAGGAAGCCGCCGATGTTGGCCAGGCCGTCCTTCTTCGCGCTGAACGTCGCGCCGTCGGCCAGGCTGAACATCTCGCGAGCGATCGACTCGACCGTGCGGTCGGCGCAGCCGGGCTCGCGGAGCTTGATGAAGTAGGCGTTCTCGGCGAAGCGGCAGGCATCGAGATAGAACGGAACGCCCGCGCGCCGACACAGCTCGCTCGCGGCGCGCAGGTTGGCCAGCGAGGCCGGCTGGCCGCCGCCCGAGTTGTTGGTCACCGTGGCCATCACACAGACGACCTGGCCCTCGGCTCCGCCGAGCAGCCGTTCGAGCGCACCGAGGTCGAGGTTGCCCTTGAACGGGTGCTCCTCGGCCGGGCGCCGGGCTTCAGGGATCGGGATGTCGATCGCCCGGCCGCCGAGGTACTCGACGTTCGCCCGCGTCGTGTCGAAGTGGGTGTTGGCGACGACCAGCTTGCCCGCGACGCCGAGGCACGAGAACAGGATGCGCTCGGCGGCGCGCCCCTGGTGCGTCGGGATGATGTGCCGGAAGCCGGTCAGCTCGCGCACGCGCGCTTCGAAGACGAACCACGAGCGCGCGCCCGCGTACGATTCGTCGCCGCGCATGATCCCGGCCCACTGCTCGGAGGACATCGCGCCGGTGCCGGAGTCGGTCAAGAGATCGATCAGGATCCACTCGGCCGGGATTCGAAACAGGTTCCACTCGGCGCGGGTGAGCACCGCCTGGCGCTCCGCGCGCGTGGTGAGCCGCAGCGGCTCGACGCTCTTGATGCGGAACGGCTCGATGATCGTCCTGGTGCGCGGGTGCTTCACAGATCCGGAATCCTGTCCCGGCGCGGGCGCGCTGTCAACGACGGACGCCCTCAGAAAAGGACCTCGTGAACCACCAACGACGGGGTGCCGTCGGGGGCCCGGGCGACGAAGGACGGCGTCCCGCGCTTCCACTCCCCCGGACGGGCCACGATCGCCACGCGATCGGGGACGCCGTTGCGCTCGTACACCGCGAGGCGGGCCAGGTCGGACGAGTCGAACAGGAAGACCGTCTTGCCAAAGGCGCGCACGCGGTCCGTGTCGGGACGGCGCTCGATTTCGCGCTCCTCGGCGAACCAGCGCGCAGGATCGTAATCCCAGCCGACGAGCAGGAGCACGAACGGCTGGGACAGCGCCGCCGAGTCGAGCGCGCTGAAGACGACCGCGTCGTAGCTGGCGAGGCGCGGCTTCATCCAGGCCGCGACCTCCATCACGTCGGCGTTGAACAGGCGGTACAGATCGGCACGGGTGGTGAACCCGGCGAAGAACCCGCGGACGCCGAGCCCGGCGTCCACGAGCAGCAGCGTGGCCAGACCGGCCGCGGCGACGCGTCTGCGCAGCGCCGAGCTACCTGCCACAGCGCGCCACAGCGCGACGATGCCGATCGCTGCCAGGATCACGAGCGAGACGAGGCCCGGGGTGCTGCGCAGCAGGTTCGGTCCCGGGTGGCGCGTGAACGCGTCGCTCACGGGCCAGAGCAGCACCCACACCGCCATCGCCCGCGCAGCGTTCGACCGGCGCCAGGAACGCGCGACGACCACCGCTCCGATCAGCAGAAACGGCAGCCAGGCCCAGCGCAGCGGCCCCGAGCCGGGAAGGACGTGGAGCGGAAACGCGTCGCCCGTCCGGAACAGGAAGTCTGGCGAGAAGTGACTGGCGTACCGGGCGAGCACGCGGCCGGCGATCGTGGTCGTCGGCTCCCCCGGCTGCCACAACAGGAATTCCGTTCCGCGCTTGGCGATCTCGGGATCGACCGCGTGCTTCCAGACCAGCGGGAGGAACGGCGGCAGGAACCCGGCCGCGAGCGCCCCGATCGCGCGGCGCCCGTCCGGGCGCGCCGCGAGCTCGCTCGTGCGACGCCAGCTCACGGCGAGCAGCCCGATCGCGAGGGCCGGCAGGAAGATGCGGACCGCGTAGTAGCCGTAGCACGCGAGCCCTGCCGTGAGGCCCGCCAGGAACGCGAGCGCCGGGCGGGTTCGCTCCTCGCGCGATGGCGGAAGACCGGCGGCGAGGGCCAGAAACAGCGGGAGCAGGACCAGGAACGGCGCGACGCCCGATTCGTGCCCGGAGCGCCCGAAGAGCAGGAACGCGGGCGTGACGGCGACCAGAGCCGCCGCGACGAGACCCGTCGCGTCGTCGAACAGGCGGCGCACGACGGCGTAGGCGAGAGCGATCAACGCGATTCCGGCGAAGCTCGATGGCAGTGCCGTGGTCGCGGGAGACATGCCGAGCGCCGCCTGAAACGGCAGGAGCAGGTAGTAGTAGAGCGTCGATTGATTCTCGCCGAAGCCGCGCGAGTAGAACACGGGCCAGGGATCGCCGTGCCAATCGGTCCCGCGCGCGAGCAGGCAGCTCGTCGTCCAGGCGTTCGCCGCGGCATCCACGTGCATTCCTGGCGGCGCGGTGCCGAGGTCGCTCAGGCGCAGGATCGCCCCGACCGCGAGAAAGACGAGCAGCAACGCTCGTGCGGCGCTCACCGGCTCACGCTTCCCACCAGCGCAGCACGCGCAAGGCTCGCAGCGTGTTCCAGCGGCTCGGCCGGCCGACCCGCTCCATCTGGAAGTAGACCTTGCCCGGGAAGGCGTGGTCGAGTCGGAAGCGCCCGTCCGGTTGCCGGGCCCGACGCAAGACGTCGATCGCGTCCGCCAAGCGATCGTCGCGCGGCGCCCCGACGGCCTGGAAGTGATCGAGCGCGCGCAGGACGTCGTAGTGCCACCGCGGGGGAAACGCGAAGCGCAGGAACACCGGCTTGATCACCTCGCCGGTGCGATGCGAGCGGAACAGACGGTGCGCCAGCAGGAACTCGCGGCCGCGCTGCTGGGCCGCACGCACCGGCCGGACCTTGCGCGGCCGGTGCAGCTCGTAGCCGCGCAGGCCCTCGAGCACGCTGATCGTGGTGTGAACCGAGGAGTGCGTCGCGCCGCGCGGGCGCTGGCAGTTCCATCCGCCGTCGGGCATCTGCCGCTCGAGCAGGTGCGCGGCCAGGGCGTGGATCCGCTCGTCGTCGTGCTCGAACGAGGCCAGGATCGAGAGCACCATCCCGGTCACGCACGTCTCGCTCGGCCCCTTCCAGTCGTAGATCACGCCGCCGTCCGGCTGAAACCCACAGTCGAGGAGTCGGGCGCAGGCCTTGCTCGTCCGACGGTCGGGCCGCAGGCCCAGGTCGCGCAGCAGCAGCATCGTGTAGGTCGTCGAGATCCACTTCGGATGGTATAGACCGTCGTCGCCCGAGCGGCCGCTCGCCCATCCGCCCCGGGCGCCCTGTCGCGCGAGGAGACGCGCGCCCCAGCCTTCGCTTGCGACGCGACGCCGCTCGCGCTCGACCGTGCGCGCGGAGGCTCCGAGGAGATCGCGCTGTACCTGCCAGCGGATCGCAGGATCGCCGTCGAGAAGCCAGCCCATCGTGCCGCGCATGGAGCGCCGCGAGTCTACTTCACCGCCTCGACGTAGAGCGACTGGATCGGGCGGTCCGGGTAGTCCAGGTCGAGGTTCAGCTCGGGAATCTCGCTGCCGCGGAAGGTCGAGCGGATCACCCGGGAGAATCCGCAACGCAGCAGCAGCTCCTCGAGCGTGTCGAAGTCGTAGAGGAACTGGTGGAATCCGTTGAAGCGGTAGAGGTGGTTGAGGGCTTCCGCGGGGGGCGCATCGGTGTTGGACGCGACCCGGAAGAACTCGGCGTCCCGCTCGACGAAGCGCCGCGCGAGGATCTCGGCGTCGTGCAGGACGACTCGCAAGCGCCCGCCCGGCCCGAGCACCCGGCGACACTCGGACAGGAACCGCCCGGCGACGTCCGGGAACTGGAGGTGGTCGAGGAAATGTTCGCTGAAGATGAGCTGTGCGGAGTCGGCCGCGAACGGCAGACGGCGCCTGAGGTCCATCTGGACGTCGACGCCCCTCGCCGCATCGACGTTGACCCAGCCCGGAATCCGATTGCTCCCGCTCGCGATGTGGATCCGGAGGTTCCGCTCATGAGCCAGACGCCGGATGCGGCCGTGCTGGGCGGGCGACAGTCTGCCCGTCAGGTCCGTCCTGGCCACCTCGAGCTCATAGCGCACGAGACGCAAGATCCGTAGCAAGTCGGGCTTGTCGTGGACGAGCCAGTTCCGCAGCCGGTCGCGCAGGCCCAGCATTCCTGTCCCTCGATTCGGAGCCCTAATGGTACGGCCCGGCGTCAGGCCCGGCCACGCAGCTTCGCGAGCCACCAGCGCAGCCCGACGAACAGGAACCGCCAGTCGCGGAAGAACTCGGGCGGCTTGCCCTCGACCCAGTGACCGACGAACTGGAGCGCCCACCCGCCCACGAACAACGCGGTCGGAACGGGCCAGAACCCGGGAACGAAGGCCGCCACCACGAAGCACGGCACCGACAGCGCGATCGCCGGGATGCCAATCGTGTGACACAGCCGATTGACCGGATGCTGGTGGCTCCGGGCGTACTCGGCGATCCACTGGGCCATCGGCTTCGAGCCGAGCATGAACCCTCCGCCCCTCCGGGCTGGCCCATTGTAGGACGAAGCGCGCGCTCCTTCGGGAGTACGATACCGTCGGAGCCTTGTCGTTGCGCGCGCTCACGGGTCTGCTGACCCTGTCCTCCTTCTTGGTCGTCGGGCCGGCCCACGCGCTCGAGCGACTCCACCGGAGCTTCGGCCTCGAGCACGGCCTGCCCTCCTCCGAGGTGTTCGGTCTGGCGCAGGACACGCGCGGCTTCGTCTGGATCGCGACCGCCGCGGGGCTCTTCCGCTACGACGGCGTCGAGATGCGGGCCTGGCCGGCGAGCGGGTTTCGCCCGTTGGTCACGGCGACCGCAGCCGGACCCCACGGCGAGGTGGTGACCCGAGACTACGAGGGACGATTCCTCGAGGTTCACGGCGACGATCTGCAACCCGTGCCAGGCCCCGCCGGCCCCGAAGCGATCGCCTTGGCCTGCCCGGCATTCGATGGCCGCGGCGACCTGTGGGGCACGGGAGGCGGCCGGCTTTGGCGCCGAGCGGGCACGGGCACCTGGAGTGCGTTCCCCGCCGAGCGGCTGGCCGGGGAAGAGCCTCGCTGTACGGTGCCGGCAAGCGACGGGGCTCTGCTCTTGCTGACCACCGGCGGTCTCTGGCGAATCGGGCCGGGTGAGGAGGCGAAGCGATTGGTCGCGCGACCGCACATCCAGGCGGCGCTCGCGAGTCGTGACGGGACGATCACCGTCCTGCTCGCGGACGGTCACGTGTGGCGCTACGCGAACGGCGAGGGTCACGAGGTATTCCGGTTAGGCCTACGACCGATCGACGTCGTCCAGCGCGGCGCCGCAATCTGGGTCTCCTACGACCGTGCCCTGGTGATCCTCGAGCCGGGCCGGGAGCCCGAGACGCTCGGTGCCGCGCAGGGTGTCCCGAGTGGTGGACCGCTGCTCGTGGACCGCGAGGGCAGCCTGTGGGTCGGGACGTTCCGTGGGCTGCTCCAGTTCCCGTCACCTGAGACCGTGGCCTGGAGCGACGACGACGGTCTTTCTGCCGGAACCAGACGGCTCGCTCGGACGAACGAGGGGATCTGGATCGATACTTGGCAGGGTCTGTTTCTGCTGCCCCAACCGGCCGGTACCGGCAAGCCCCAGCGGATCGAGGGGAGCAGCACGAGCGCCATCTGCACCGGCGCCGATGGAACGCTGTGGGCGGCCGCTCCCGGCCACGTTCTCGTGCGCCGGGCCGGGCGCTTCCTCGCAGTTCCCATCCCGGGTCTGACCGAGACGTTTTCGTGCGCGCCCGGCCGCGAGGACCGAGTCTGGTTGACCACGAACACCGGACTGTTCCTCGCGCGAGCCTCCGGCTCCGCCTCGCGTCCATCGATCGACCCTCGACCGTTGCCCCCTGAAGTGAACCTGTCGGATCGAAGACCGCGCGCCATGGAAGACAGCGCCGGTCGAGTCTGGCTCACCGCCGGAGAGCAGATCTGCGAGACCGACGCGCGTCGCTTGGCGTCGGAAGGACGGGTCGATTGGAGTTGTTCGCGTGCCAGCGGCGCCGGGGAGATCCTGGGCGCGATCGAGGGACCGGCAGGAGACCCGTGGGCCGCAACGCTCCAGCTCGGCGTGATCCGCCCGCGCCCAGGCGCTGGATGGGAGCCGGTCCCGGGTGCGCGCCTGCTCCCTGGCCGGACGGTCCGCGCACTGCGTCACAGTCCGTCGGGAGGCGTCTGGATCGTCAGCTACGGGACGCTGCTGAGGATCGTCGCCCGTCCGGACGCGTCCGCGGGTTGGGACGTCGTCGAGCGACCGTCACCGTGGCACGGCCTGATGATCGGCGATGCAGAGGACATCCTCGAGGAACCGGATGGGGATCTGTGGATCACGACGCTCGCCGGCCTCGTGCACGTGCCGGCATCGATCCGCCGCTCGGAACCGACCGTGCCGCCCGTGGAGCTGATCGACGTCCTCGTCGACGGTCAGGCGCGTGGCCCGGACGTGCCTCTGCGCCTGCCGTACGATCGCAACCGGATCGAGCTGCGTTTTGCGGGTCTGTCGTACCGCGATCCCGGGCTGCTGCAGTACCAGGCGCGTCTCGGGCCCGATCGACCGTGGATGGAGTCGTCCGCGCGACCCTCGTTCCGCTTCGTGGACCTGCCGCCGGGGCGCTACCACGCGGAGGTGCGGGCGTCTCTCGATGGCAGGCGTTGGTCGTCGGCGACGGCCGGGATGTCCTTCACCGTGCTGCCGCCGTTCTGGCGGACGTGGTGGTTTCTCCTGCTCGTCGTCGCCTCGGCCGTGTCCGCAGCCTGGGCGCTGGTGCGCTACCGCCTGGCGCAGCTGCTGCGACTCGAGCGGATGCGCACGCGCATCGCCGCGGATCTCCACGACGACATCGGATCGAGCCTCTCGCGCATCGCCATCCAGAGCGACCTGGTCCGGAGGCCCGCCGCGCTGCCGCCCCGGGAGGTCGAACGGTTGCTCCTCGACATCGGGGAGTCGGCCCGCTCCCTCGTGGATTCGATGAGCGACATTGTCTGGTCCATCGACCCGAAGCGCGACGATCTGGGGAGCCTCGCCGCGCGGCTCCGTCAGTTCGCGCTCGGGATCCTCGAGCCGCTCGACGTCGCCTTCGAGCTCTCCGTGCCCGAGAATCCCGCCAGCGTGCGCCTGGCCCCCGAGCGCAGGCGTCACCTGTATCTGATCCTCAAGGAGGCGATCCACAACGTCGCGAAGCATGCCGCGTGTCGGCGTCTCGGGATTCGCATCCGGCTCGACGGCTGGCGGCTGCACGTCGAGATCACGGATGACGGACGAGGCTTCGCGGAGCCCTCCCGTGACGGCCACGGGCTACGCAGCATGCGCTCCCGGGCGGCGCTCCTCGGCGGCTCGCTCGAGATCTCGTCCGTGCCCGGCTCGGGCACGATGCTCGAGCTGATCTGCCCGATCGGACCGACCACGCATGATCGTGCTCTGCCGCGCCGCACGGGTTCGAGGTAAGTTCGTGGGCATGGAGACCGCGCCGCCGATCGCCGTCGCCATCGTGGAGGACGACACGCGCCTGCGCGAGGGCCTGGCGATGCTCATCGCGGGCACCCCCGGCTACAAGCTGACCGGCACCTTCCCGTCGGTCGAAGAGGCGCTCGCAGCGATCGCCGCCGCAGCTCCCGACGTGCTGCTGCTCGATATCCACTTGCCGGGCATGCTGGGCTCGGAAGGTGTGCGCCACCTGCGAGCGCGATCGCCGAGGACACAGATCCTCATGCTCACCGTCTTCGAGGAGGGTGAACGGGTCTTCGAGTCGATCTGCAACGGCGCCTGCGGGTATCTCCTGAAGAAGACCCAGCCCGCGCGACTGCTCGAGGCGATCCGCGAGGCCCACGAGGGTGGCTCGCCGATGTCCCCCGAGATCGCCCGCAAGGTGGTGTCGCTGTTCCAGAAGACCAACCCGCCGACCGATCCGGGCACCCGGCTGACACCGCACGAGATCCGGCTGCTGAAGCTCCTGGCCGAAGGGCACAGCTACCAGTCGGCAGGGCAGGTCCTCGGCAGCACGATCAACACGGTTCGCAACTACATCCGTAGCATCTACGAGAAGCTGCAGGTCCACTCCAAGTCCGAGGCGGTGACCAAGGCCCTGCGCGCCGGCTGGATCGCCTGAGCCTCCCGAAAACAGCATGTCCATGCTCTGCCGGGCGGCCTGACCCCCGCGTACGTTGCGCGTGGAGCGGCAACGCTCCCACGAACGACGCAGGAGGTCCCGCCATGCGACGCAGGATGGTTCTCGTGCTGGCGCTGTTCACGCTCTTCCCGCCGCCCGGTGTCCGCGCGCAATCGGACGACCCGCAGGCGGCCGCGTTCAACGCCCTGCGCGCGGCCTCGTCGGTGCCCGTCAGCGGCAGCGTCGACGCGGGATCGGTCCGCTTCCTGGGCTTCGACGTGCCGGCGACCGGGATGACGCCCACCCAGCAAGCGGGCAACTTCCTCGCGAGCTACGGGGCGATTCTCGGCCAGACCGGCGTCGATCAGAGGCTGGCGCTGCGCTCGGTTCGAAGCGAGGGGCCCGCGAACATCGCCTTGTTCCGGCAAACCTACAAAGGAGTGCCCGTCTTCGCGGGCGAGGTCCGCGTCTGGGTCGAGACGTCCGCTTCGACCGGGCTCGCGCGTGTCACGGCGGCTGGTGGAGCGCTCCTTCCCGATCTGGCCCTCGAGGGGGGGCTCGACACGATCCCGTCGATCTCGCCCGAGACCTGCATCGCCGCGGCGCAGACCTACATCGAACGGCCGGGCGCGGAGCCTCTTGCCGACCCCAAGCTCATGATCTTCGACGGACGCCTCCTCGGGGGTGCGGCGGGGGCGCATCTGGTCTGGGCCGCCACCTTCGGCGACGGCGACGCGAGGCAGGTGCTGTGCGACGCTCACAGCGGAGCGATCGTCTTCACGCGGACGTTCGAGAGCGACAGCCTGGACCTCGATCTGCAGTGGTGGCACCTCGGGACCCTGGGCGACGAGAACGGGCTCACCGGCCTCGGCCAGTCGGATCCGGAAACCACGTGGGCCTGGTGGTACATCAAGCTCGTTTACAACATCTATGACTTCGACTTCGGGTGGCGCGGAACCCAGGGAAACGACAACGGGCTCCAGGTCATTCTCCATAGCTTCGACGCGGACAACGCGATGTTCTGGCACGGCCTCTTCGGAGAGAACATCCAGGTCCGCACCGGGTGGACGAGCTTTGATGTCCTCGCGCACGAGTTCACCCACGGCGTCATCCACCACACCTCCGACCTCATCTACCAGAACGTCTCCGGCGCCTTGAACGAGGGGTACGCCGACGCGATGGCAACGTACATGGACACACAGGACTGGCTCCTCGGCGAGGACCGGTTCGGCTTCCCGAAAAGCTACCTAAGGGACTTCCAGTGGCCTCCCAACGCAAACCAGCCCGACAAGTTCTCGGGCCTCGCCGGCCTGACGAACAACCCGATCGAAGCCAACGACTATGGCAGCGTGCATTACAACAGCGGCATCCTGAACAAAGCGCATTACCTGATGGCGACGGGCGTCGCCTTCAACGGGCGCCCTGGTTTTACGAACATCGCGCTCGGCCGGTCCAAGATGGGGCGGCTCGCGTTCACCGTCATGCGTGCGCTCCCGGCAGGTGCCACCTTCCAGGACGCCCGGGCCTATTCCATCTTCACGGCGGCAAACGCCGCAAAGCTGAATCTCTTCGGGTTCGTTCCCGCCGACGTCTGCGCCGTGAAGGACGCCTTCGCCGCCGTCGAGATCGGCCCGGGAGATTTCAACTGCGACGGGGTCGACGACAATTTCCAGGACCCCGACGGGGATTTCGTGCCGTTCCCCGGAGACAACTGCCCGAATGTCTGGAACCCCAACCAGGCCGACGTCACCAACGACGGCGTCGGCGATGCATGCGACCTCGACTTCGACAACGACGGCAGGCCGGACTCGATGGACAACTGCCTGCTCGCGAAGAACTGGGACCAGGCGAACAACGACGGGGACGCACAGGGAGACGTCTGCGATCCCGACGACGACAACGACGGCTGGAGTGACGTGAACGACAACTGCCAGTTCGACTACAACCCGAGCCAGATTGACGGGAACAACAACGGACGCGGGGACGCCTGCGACCCCGACAACGACGGCGACGGCGTCTACAACTCGGGCTTCCCCGGCGACAACTGCCCCCTGACCTACAATCCCGCGCAGGCGGACACCGACGGCGACGGGATGGGCGACGCGTGCGATCTCTGCCCGACGGTCGCCGACGGCGCCTTCAACCTCGGCACCGACCCCCCGACCCCCTACGAGCCCGACAGCGACGACGACGGAGTTCCCGACGCGTGCGACAACGACGCGTTCGGCGTCGCCTCGCTTCATCTGAACGGATCGCCCTACAACCCGACGCAGATGTTCCAGCCGAACGGCTTCCCGGTGTTCGGAACCCTCGCCGGCCCCGCGGGAAGCCGCTTCCGGATTCCGGTTCCCGTCTGTGATCCCAGCGGTGACCCCGTTCCGTCGCAGATCAGCGAGATCGTCTTCAACGACCTCGACCCAGCCGTGGACGTGACGCTCCTCGACGACGACGGCCTCGGCCTCGAGCACCTTCGTCCGGGACCGCCCGACTTCAACGCGCGGGGGGTGCGCGTGACCGCCGACTGCGCGCGCACGTACCTCCTGGAGTTCTCGCTCGGCGCGGGCTTCTTCGGTTTCGATGACTTCGTGGTCCGCACCGACCTCGTGGGCGGGTCGACGCCGAACCCGTACGTGACGCCGGGCTCCAGCGACCCGCCGCCTCCGCCCATTGCCGACCTCGACCGCGACGGACTGCCCGATTCCGTCGACAGCTGCCCGACGGTGGCCGATCCGACCGGGACGGACACGGACGCGGACGGCATGGGCGATGCCTGCGACAACTGCCCGCTCGACTTCGGCAGCTGTTGCGCGGAGATCTGCAACGGAGTCGACGATGACTGCGACGGGTTCATCGACAACGGAGCGGCTCCGGGACCGGTCGACGTCCGGCTCAATCCCCAGCCGTTCCCACCGGGACCCGAGCTCTCGTGGACGGCCATTCCGGACACACAGAGCTACGACGTCGTGCTCGCGGACCTGGGGACGCTGCGGGACAGCGGCGGCGACTTCACCGTCGCTACGCTGGGCTGCTTGGCCGACGACGTCAGAGAGACATCACTGGGCGAGCTGCCCACGCCCGTCCCAGACCAAGCGTTCCTGATCCTGGTACGGGGGAACAATTGCGCCGGGCCGGGAACCTATGACTCGGGTGCACCGAGTCAGGTCGGCTCGCGCGATCCGGGCATCAACGCCGCGCCTGCGACGTGCCACCCGTGATCGTGCGCCCTACTGCGCCGGCCCGAGCGCCGACGTGACACGCTGGATCTGCTCGGCCAGCCGGTCGAGCGCGGATGCGGTCAACGCGACCGCGCCGTCGACCTCGGGCCAGCGCCGCGCTTCGATCGCCTCGCGCACCACGGGGAGCGTCTTCACGCCGTAGCCGGTGTAGTACCCGGGGGCGTACACGAGGTGCGTGTACCAGCTCCGGCCCGGGAGGCCCTGCGGGCTCGTCATCGCCCGCTCGAGACCGGCGAGCGCGGCATCGAGCTCGGCGGATCCGACCGTCTCCGCGGGGCGCGCCTTCTCGAACGCGGCGACGGCAGCCCGCAGCCGATCGAGCGCGTTGTCGAGCGGGGCGAAGTTCAGGTGTGGAACCGACTCCTCGCGCCGCGGTGGCTTGCGTCCCTTCTTGGGATCCGCCGCTGCGATGTAGTCGCCCTCGTCGAGTCTGCGATTCGTCTCGGCCGTCGCGGCGCGCAGCGTGTCGGCCAGTTTCTCGACCTCGTCGACGTACGTGGCCAACGTCTCGACGAGCGGTTTCGGCTCGAAGGGCAGCACGTCGGCCTCGGCCAGCCGCAGCGTCGCGCGGCCGCCGACGCGCGCGAGCGTGATGCCGTAGCGGAATCCCGGATCCAAGAAACGCACGTAATGGTCGATCGAGTCGTAGATCGAGTGGTACTGGCCGTAGTCACTCTCGCCGCCGAACCCGAGGTTGAGCGAGGCGATCCCGAGGTGCTGCAGGAACGGCGAGTAGTCGGAACCCGAGCCTAGCGCGGCGAGAGCCAGATTCGGCTTCTCGCGCGCCCGTGTCCGCTCGGTCTCGCTCCCCTGCACCAGGATGCGCGAGCGCAGGCGCTTGCCGACCGGCATACCCTGGATCGGGTCGGGGACATCGGCGGCGATCTGATTCAGGAACGGCTCGAGCGAGTGCGAGCCCGCGAGCTCGAGGAACCCCGCGCCGTTCGAGTCGCTGTTGATGTAGGCCACCGCTTTCGCCCCCAGCTCGTCGGCATGGGTCTCGACCCACTCCGTGGAGCCGATGAGCCCCGGCTCCTCCGCGTCCCACGCGGCGTAGACGATCGTGCGCCGCGGCTTGAAGCCGGCGCCGGTCAGAGCCGCGACCGCCCGAGCCTCCTCGAGCAGGGCGACCATGCCGCTGACCGGGTCGGCTGCGCCGTTGACCCAGGCGTCGTGGTGGTTGCCGCGGACGATCCACTGGTCGGGCAGCTCGCGACCGGCCAGCACGGCGATCACGTCGCGCGCCTGTGCCAGCTTCCAGTCGAAGGCGAGCTGCAGGTGGACCTTCGCCGGGCCCGGACCGAGGTGATAGGTCAGCGGAAGCGCTCCGCGCCAATCGGGCGGCGCCACGGGGCCGCCGAGGGCCTCGAGCAACGGTCGCGCGTCGGCGTAGGAGATCGGCAGCACCGGGATCCGCGTCAGCGTCTGCGCCTCGCCGATGGCGAGCCGTTCGGCATCGGCCGTCGCACCGCGGCCCGGCGTCAGCGGGTCGCCGGGGTAGGTCGGCATGTCGGCGACCGATCCGCGCTGGGCGCCGTTCTCGCTGCGATAGCCGCCCTGTGGATAGACGTCGCCCTGGCGGTAGCCGTCCTCGGCGGGATCGGAGAAGATCAAGCAGCCGACGGCGCCCCTCTCCGCCGCAACCTTGGGCTTGATCCCGCGCCAGGCCTTGCCGTAGCGCGCCAGCACGATCTTGCCCGCCACATCGATACCGTAGGTCGCCAGCTCGTCGTAGTCTTCGGGCACGCCGTAGTTGACGTAGACCAGCTCGGCGGTCACGTCGCCGTCGACCGAGTAGGCGTTGTAGATCGGCAGCTGCTCGTCGGTCTGGGAGGACGTCGCATCCACCGCGAGGGCCGGCTCGGCCAGCGCCGCGCGGAACGTCGTCGGCGCGACGAGCTCGAGCCGTCTCAGCTTCGGCGTCGGGAAGAGCACGTCGAACGTCTCGATCCGCGTGGCGTAGCCCCATGAGCGAAAGAGATCGGCCATGAACTCGGCGTTCTCCTTGCCCCACGCCGAGCCGACGTGATGCGGCCGCGCGGCAAGCCGGCGCATCCAGGTTTCGAGATTCGCCGGGTCGAGGGCAGCGTCGAAACGAGATTCGAGATTGCGCTGGACCGCCGCGTGCTCGGTGCCGAAGCCGAGCAGCGGAGGCGGGGGCGCACCGTCGGCCACTGCCCCAACGATCGAGACCACCGCGATGAGAGCCAGAAATACTGCCAGCAGAAGTCGGCTCATCGTCACCTCATCCGGGCAAGATCCAGCTCCAGAGGTACCACGTCAGCAGCTTGCCGCCATCGATCACGTCGTGCAGGACGATCACGGCGAGCATCGAGCGTGTCTTCTCGTAGGTCAGGCACAGCAGCAGCGACGGCACGAGCACGATCGTCAGCGAGATCGCCGCGCTGCTCAGGATCGCCTTCGGATCGCCGCCCAGCCACTGCGTGTGCCAGAACGCGAACAGCACGGCCGCGAGGAGCGTGCTCGCGCGGATGGTGAACCGGCCGCGGCCGAAGACCCGCGTGTAGCGGCGATCGAGCGCGTTCTGCAAGAAGCCCCGCCCGAACAGCTCCTCGATGAAGCCGACGAGCAGGGTCATGTGGATCACGGTCGCGACGAGCCGCGGGCTCGCCGTGCCGTGGAGCAGCATGTGCAGTGGGTTCTTGCCGTGGAACTCGGCCAGAGTCACAGGAACCCGGTCGGGCGCCGTGTGCGCCGCCATCTGCAGGGCCAGGCAGATCGCGCCCCAGAACGCGAACCAGACCACGAGCGCCGCGATGGACGAGCCGAGGAGCCACGGAGCCACCCGGTGCTGCGGGTCGATCCAGCGGATCCCGAACTCCCGCAGGCGCGAGCGGTACAGGAGCCGGATCAGCACGTACGGAACGAGCACCCCCGAAACCACGGGCGGGATGACCAGGACGAGGAGCGCGGGGAGTCGCTCCCGGGCGCCGATCGAGCGGAGCGCGTCGTAGGCCAGCTCCGCGAGCATCCCACCGCCGACGGTCACGAGCAGCAGGAACCAGAACGAGTAGAGGTAGCTCCGAGCTCCGCCCTCCACCTCAGAACCTGCCCGCATCCACGTCGTGGAGGAACCGCACCAGGCCCTCGACATAGACTCGCGTGTCGTCGTACATCGCCATGTGGCTGCCATCCGGGCAGATCACGGAGCGCGCGCGCGGGATCGCATCGGCCATCGCCTGCATGTGCGCCGGGTCCATCGTGTCGTGGCGCGCGCCGATGACCAGGGTCGGCATGCCGATCTGGCCCAGATCCGCCATACGGTCCCATTGGTCGAGCGTTCCCCGAAGACCCAGCTCGCTCGGGCCCTGCATCAACACGTAGATCTTCTTGTTGAGATGGGCGAACGCCCGCTGCACCGGATCGGGCCAACGATCGGGCGGCATGCGCAACACGTGGTGCACGTAGTGGTGCTCGACCAGCAGCTCCTCGTAGCGCGGCTCGTCGTAGCGGCCGGCCGCTTCGAGCTCTTGGATCTCGGCCAGGACCGCGGGGGCGATCTGGGGCATGAGCACGTCCCGCGCGTAGGCGTTGTAGGCCGGGATGCTCGCCATCATGTTCGAGACGACGAGGCCCTTGAGCTGCTCGCCATGTGCGAGCGCGTACTCGATGGCCAGCATCCCACCCCACGAGTGGCCGAGGAGGAAGAAGTTGCTGCGGTCGAGGCCCAGCGCCTGCCGGACCTGCTCGACCTCGTCGACGAAGCGCGGCAGCTCCCACAGCGCCGGGTCGTCCGGCTGGTCGCTGTAGTGCGATCCCAGCTGGTCGTAGTAGTAGTACTCGATCCCCGCGGCCGGGAGATAGCTATCGAAGACCTCGAAGTACTCGTGGGTGCAGCCCGGCCCGCCGTGGAGTAGCAGCAGCTTGATCGTCGGGTTGTTCCCGACGCGCTTCGTCCATACGTTGAACGTCCCCCGGGGCGTGGTGATCGGGATCATCTTGACGCCTCCGCTCAGCGCGTCGTCGCGGCCGCTCGAATCCAGATAGCGCGCGGTGGCGGACGGCTCGCGTGGCGTCTCGGACGCGCAACCGATGCAGACGGCGAGCGCCGAGATGACCAAGGCCCGCATGTTCGCCCCCGCTGCTGGTCGATCAACCGCGCGAGTATCGCACGGAGCCGCTACCGCGGATCGCCGAGCGTGGGGTCGGTCAGAAAGCCGTGGTCGGTCAGGCTGTCGAGGAACGCGAGCAGGTCGCGCTTCTCGGCCGCATCGATCGAAAAGCCGCTCAGGCGTTCGCTCTTCAGCGGGTTCTTCGGCGCGCGGCCGCCCGCGGCGTAGAGATCGATCACCTCGTCCAGGGTCGCCACGCTGCCGTCGTGCATGTACGGGGCCGTTACCGCCACGTTGCGTAGCGTCGGGGCACGGAACCGCCCCATGTCCACGGCCGCTCCCGTCACCGCGTGGAGCCCCGTGTTCTCTGGAGGATAAGCGCCCTGGCCGTCGAGGTCGTAGAGCGCGGTGTTGTGGAACGTGGGCGCGATATCGGCCGCCCCCTCGAAGCGGATCGGCCCCGAGAACGTGAACCCGCCGTGGCATTCCGCGCAACGCAGCCGCTCGGAGAAGAAGAGGCGCATGCCGCGGCGCGCCGATGCGCTCATGGCGTCTCCCTCGCCACGGTAGACGAAACGGTCGTACGGCGAGTCGCCGGACAGGATCGTACGCGTGAACGCGGCGATCGCGCGTACGACGCTCTGCAGCGTCAGCGGGTCCGCGTCGCTGGGAAACGCCTCGCGGAACAGCGCGAGCAGCTCGGGATCGCCACGGAAGCGCTCGAGGACCTCCCGCTCCCGCCCGCCGATCCCCAGCTCGATCGGGTCGTGCCCCGAGAGCGGGACGAGCATCTGGTCCTCGACCCGCTCGAGGCGGGGGTCGGCCCAGGTGTAGGTCGCGTTGTACGCCACGTTCACGAGCGACATCGCGCCGCGCGGGTGCCGCTCACCCGTCGACCCGACCGCCCGAGGGCGGCCATCGGTGAACGCGAGCTCGGGCCTGTGACAGGTGGCGCAGGCGGACGTTGCGTTCCCCGACAGGCGGGTGTCGTAGAAAAGGAACCGCCCGAGCCGGACCTTCTCGGCGGTCATCGGGTTGTCCGCCGGGACGAGCGGCTGCGGGAATCCCGCCGGGAGGTTCCAGTCCCAGCCGATCTCAGCGACCCGGGGAACGGGCTCCGCACGCGGAATGGTGCGCACGCTGACCGGGCCGCGAGCGCAGCCCAGGACAGCGGCGCAGAGCGCGACGGCGGTCAGGCCGCCGCGCTTCGCCTCACCACGCGCGATCGCGGAGCTGGGAGACCGGAGGCGACTGGCCCGCGATCTCGGCGCGTTCACCGACCCATGTGGCGAACGAATCGACCACTGCGGCATCGACGCCCTTCGGGTCGGCGCGACGCGTCTCGACCCACTTTCCCATCGCGCTCAGGAGCTGGTCGGCCAGCTTGCGGTCCTTGGTGAACAGTTCGACGTAGGCGGTCTTCGCCTCCTCGACCTGGTTCACCCCGAGGAATGCTTCGGCGCGGTACTCGATCGCCGGCGTGTAGGTCGGGTTCAGCTTCAGCGCCTCGTCGTACGAGTCGAGCGCGTCCTCGTAGCGGCCGGTCTTGCGCAGGGAGTACCCCAGATCGCTCCAGGCTTCGTGAAACCGGTTGTTCTTCTGGACCGCCGCCGTGAATTCGGCCGTGGCGCGCTCGTATTGCTTGGTGATCTTGCTCTGGATCTTCTGACGCTCGGAGTCCGTGGTCGCGGCGGCCAGGTCCTTTTCGAGCTTCCAGGCCTTGTCGCGGAACGCCAGACCCTGGTTGTAGTGCTCGATCGCCTGCTGCTCGGGGGTCACGGGGGGCGGGGCCGCCTCCTGCTGCTGCGCATCCCGGATCGGGTTGCCGCCCGCGGCGTGAAGCCCGGTCAGCGCGAGCGCCGCGACCATCACGGTCGCGACGACCCATCGAATCGTCGTCGTCATGCACGTCCTCCTTGAGCTCCCACCCGGCTAGAATCACCGACTCGGCCGGGTTTCGCCAGTTCCGGACCAGGGGAAGGTCCCGGCTTCGTTGCGCGCGAGCCAGTCCTCGAGGCTGCCCGCCGCCCCGTCCTTGCCCGACAGGATCGGCTCGGAGAGCGGCCAGTCGATCCCGATCGACGGGTCGTTCCAGCGGATCGCCCCCTCCCCCGCCGGGTTGTAGAGCGCCGTGCACTTGTACTCGATGTCAACCTGGTCCGAGAGGGTGCAGAACCCCCGCGCGAAGCCCGGCGGGGCCCAGATCTGCAGCCGGTCCTCGGCCGCGACCTCTCGCCCATACCAGCGGCCGAGGGTGGGCGACCCTTTGCGGATGTCGACGGCAACGAGGAACGCGCGCCCGACGAGGACCCGCATCAGCTTCCCCATCGGCCGGTCCCACTGGAAGTGCAGGCCGCGCAGGACCCCGCGCCGCGACCGGGACTGATTCTCCTGCAGGAAGCGCTCGGGCAGCCCCAGCTCGCGGAAGCGATCGGCGCGAAACACCTCTTGGAAGAAGCCCCGCGCGTCCTCGATCGCCTTGGCCCGCAGCACGACCACGCCGTCCAGGTGCGTGGACTCGACCGTGACGTTGGGATCGGCGAGGCGACTCACGCTCCGCTCCGGGGTAGGCCGAACCGCTCGGACGCCAGGCGCGCGACGCTCCGGCCGATGCTCAGCGCCGCCGTCGCCGCGGGCGACGGCGCGTTGAGGACATGGATCATACGCTCGGCTTCGACGATCCGGAAATCGTCGACGAGGGTTCCGTCGGGAAGGACCGCCTGGGCCCGTACGCCGGCACCCGCCGGCTCGACGTCGCCGGGGAGCACCTCGGGTACGAGGCGCGCGAGCGCCGCGACGAACGCCGAGCGGGAGGCGGCCCGCCCCATCTCGGCGAGTCCCGTGCGGGCGAAGCGCGCGATCAGTCGCCAGAACCCCGCGTAGGAGAGGATCTCGAACGCGTCCCGGGCCGACCACGTCCCCCGGGCATACCCCTGCCGGGACCAGGCGAGGAGGGCGTTCGGCCCGGCCTCGATGCCGCCCGCGATGCGGCGCGTGAAGTGCACGCCGAGGAACGGGACGCGCGGGTCGGGAACCGGGTAGATCAGATGCCGTACGAGGTGCTCGCGGTCGCGACGCAGCCGGTAGTACTCGCCGCGGAACGGCACGATGCGCAGTCCGGGCCGCACGCCGCAGGCGCGCGCCACGCGATCGCTCTCGAGCCCGGCGCAGTTGACCAGGTGGCGCGCCTCGAGCGGAGCCGACGAGGTGTCGAGGCGGAAGGCCGTGGGACGCCGGGTCACGCGGAGCAATCGGGTGCCGACGCGCACCTCGCCGCCGCTGGCCCGCACGTCGGCGGCCAGGGACTCGGCGACGGCCACGAAGTCGACGATCCCCGTTTCCTGCACGTGGAGCGCGGCGACGCCCGTCGCGTGCGGCTCGATCTCCCGTAGCGCGTCGAGGACGAGCAGCTCGAGACCCTCGAGCCCGTTCTCGCGACCCCGCTCCAGCAGGTCGCGCAGGCGTGGCAGCTGGGCGGTCGAGCTGGCGACCACGACCTTGCCGCACATCTCGTACGGGAGGCTTCGCTCCGTGCAGTAGCGCACGAGCTCGGTGCGTCCCTCGACGCAGTGGCGCGCCTTGGCCGAGCCGGGCTTGTAGTACAGGCCGGAGTGGATCACTCCGCTGTTGTGGCCGGTCTGGTGCGCGGCGACCTTGGGCTCGGCCTCGACGACGACCAGCGATCCGCGCACGACGGGGGCCAGGGCGCGGGCGGTCGCCAGCCCGACGATCCCGCCCCCGACGATGGCGACCTCGAACGAGGACAAGCGAGACTCCTCGTAGCGACAGCGCAGCTTACCAGGTCGCGTCCTTTCGGTTGCGGCCCGGCTCCGCAGGGCGCGGGAATCGGGGATAAGATTGCGGTGCAACACGACCCCCGCAGCGCCGCCCTTGTTCTGACCGCGGACGGAGCCTAGCTTGTTGTAACGGGTCCGTAGGGGTGCTTGCGGGGATGGAGGGACAGACCATGTCGATTTCGGTGGGCGAGTCGATCATCGCGAAGGCGCGCGAGGCGCTGGACCTCGAAACCTTCCGCCAGCAACACTGGGTCGGGTCGTTCCCCGAATACCTGGACATCGTCAAGCGCGATCCGCGCGTCACGCGCAGCGCGTTCGAGCGGATCTACGACATGATCCTGTCGGCCGGCTCGCGCGAGTACGTCGACAACAAGAAGAAGATCGTCCACTACAACTTCTTCGACGACCCGTTCATCGGCGGCCAGGACGCGATCTACGGCCTCGACATCCCGCTGATGAAGCTGGTCAACATCTTCAAGAGCGCGGCGCAGCGCTACGGCACCGAGCGCCGCGTGATCCTGCTCCACGGCCCGGTCGGCTCGTCCAAGAGCACGATCGCCCGACTGCTCAAGCACGGCCTCGAGGAGTACTCGCGTCGACCGGAAGGGGCGCTCTTCACCTTCGGCTGGGTCCGTGACCTGGCCAACCCCGGCGACCTCGTGCGCTGCCCGATGCACGAGGAGCCGCTGCACCTCGTGCCCCACGAGCTGCGCGTGATGATCGAGCAGCAGCTCAACGAGGAGCGCCGCGAGGGCCGCCATCCGGTACGCATCGAGGGCGACCTGTGCCCGTTCTGCCGCCAGGAGTACCGCGAGCTGTCGCAGCGCTACGGCGGCGACTGGACCAAGGTCGTGCGCCACGTGCAGGTGCGGCGCCTGTTGCTCTCGGCGCAGGACCGCGTCGGCATCGGCACGTTCCAGCCCAAGGACGAGAAGAACCAGGACTCGACCGAGCTGACCGGCGACATCAACTATCGCAAGATCGCCGAGTACGGTACCGACTCCGATCCGCGGGCGTTCAACTTCGACGGCGAGTTCAACATCGCCAATCGCGGCCTGATCGAGTTCATCGAGGTGCTCAAGCTCGACGTGGCGTTCCTGTACGAGCTGCTGGGCGCGAGCCAGGAGCACCAGATCAAGCCCAAGAAGTTCCCCCAGACGTTCATCGACGAGGTCATCATCGGCCACACCAACGAGCCGGAATACCGGCGCCTGCAGAACAACGAATACATGGAGGCGCTGCGCGACCGCACGGCCAAGGTCGACATCCCGTACATCACCAAGCTCAGCGAGGAGATCCGGATCTACGAGAAGGACTACAACAAGAACAAGATCCGCGGCAAGCACATCGCCCCGCACACGATCGAGATGGCCTCGATGTGGGCCGTGCTGACGCGCCTCGAGGAGCCCAAGAAGCACAACCTGACGCTGATGCAGAAGCTCAAGCTGTACAACGGCAAGACGCTGCCCGGGTTCACCGAGGACAACGTCAAGGAGCTGCGCAAGGAGACGGCGCGCGAGGGCATGGAGGGGATCTCGCCGCGCTACGTCCAGGACAAGATCAGCAACGCCCTGGTCTCCGACCTGAACCAGCGCTGCATCAACCCGTTCATGGTGCTGAACGAGCTGGAATCGGGGCTGCGCCACCACTCGTTGATCACGAGCGAGGAGCAGCGCCAGCGCTGCCGTCAGCTCCTCGACGAGGTGCGCCGCGAGTACGAGGACGTGGTCAAGAACGAGGTCCAGCGGGCCATCGCCGCGGACGAGGCGGCGATCTCGCGGCTGTGCGGCAACTACGTCGACAACGTCAAGGCCTACACGCAGAAAGAGCGCGTGCGCAACCCGTACACGGGCAAGGACGAGGAGCCCGACGAGCGCTTGATGCGCTCGATCGAGGAGAAGATCGACATCCCCGAGGGGCGCAAGGACGACTTCCGGCGCGAGATCATGAACTACATCGGCGCGCTGGCGCTCGAGGGCCGCAAGTTCGACTACCGCACGAACGAGCGGCTGCACAAGGCGCTCGAGCTGAAGCTGTTCGAGGATCAGAAGGACTCGATCAAGCTGACCAGCCTGGTGTCGAGCGTGGTCGACCGCGAGACCCAGGAGAAGATCGACATCGTCAAGAACCGGCTCGTGCGCGACTACGGCTACTGCGACTCGTGCGCGTCGGACGTGCTGCACTTCGTCGCCAGCATCTTCGCCCGCGGCGACGTGAAGGAACGCCGCTAGCCGAGGTCCGCCATGTCCCGGATGCAGAGCGATCTGAATCGCTTCCGCGACATCGTCCGCGGCCGCGTGCGGGACGAGTTGCGCAAGCACCTGGGCCAGCAGGAGCTGTTCGGCAAGCGCGGTCGCGAGATCGTCTCGATCCCGATCCCGCACCTCGAGCTGCCGCACTTCGCGCACGACTTCGGCGGTCGCGGCGTGGGCCAGGGCGACGGAGACGGCGACGGCGCGAAGGCCGGCAAGGACCCGGGTCGCCACATCCTGGAGGCCGAGTTCACCGTCGAGGAGCTGGCGCAGCTCCTGGGCGAGGCGCTCGAGCTGCCGCGGATCCGGCCCAAGGGCCGCGACGACCTCGACTCGCGGAACTGGCGCTACACCGGGATCTCGACCACGGGGCCCGAATCGCTGCGGCACGGTCGGCGCTCGTACCGCCGCGCGCTGCGCCGGATGATCGCCTCGGGCGCCTACGATCCGAAGCGTCCGTCGATCGTGATCGAGCGCGGGGACCGGCGCTATCGCGCGCCGCGGCCGCGGCACGAGCCGCGGGCCAACGCGGTGATCCTGTACGTGATGGACGTGTCGGGCTCGATGGGCGCCGAGCAGAAGGAGCTGGTGCGCATCGAGACGTTCTGGCTCGACGCCTGGATCTCGCGGCACTACGAGGGGACGCGGACCGTGTACATCGTGCACGACGCGGTGGCCAAGGAAGTCGATCGTGACACGTTCTTCCGCATCCGCGAGTCGGGCGGCACGGTGATCTCGTCGGCCTACGAGCTGGCGATCCGGATCCTCGCCGACCGCTTCCCGGCCGAGGACTGGAACCTGTACATGTTCCACTTCTCGGACGGCGAGAACTACAGCCGCCAGGACACCGAGAAATGCATGCAGTTCCTGGACAAGCGACTGCTGCCGTCGCTGAACCTGTTCGGCTACGGCCAGGTGGAGAGCTACGGCACGAGCGGCGACTTCTACGAGGCGCTGGACAAGCACTTCCAGAGCGAGGAGCGCGTCGCGCTGTCGCGCATCCCCGACCGCGACGCGATCGCCGACTCGATCAAGGCCCTGCTCGGCCGGGGCCGCTGATGCGCGGAATTCCCCTGCCCCTCGAGCTGGCGCGGGCCCAGGAGCGCATCGAGCGCATCGCCAGCGAGTTCGAGCTGACGTTCTTCCCGGTCGTGTTCGAGGTCGTGGACTACGAGCAGATGAACGCGCTGGCCGCGTACGCCGGGTTCCCCACGCGCTACCCGCACTACCGCTTCGGCATGGAGTATCTCCAGCTCTCGAAGAGCTACGAGTACGGGCTGCACAAGATCTACGAGATGGTGATCAACAACGACCCGACGTATGCCTACCTGCTCGAAGGCAACGCCATGCTGGACCAGAAGCTGGTGATGGCCCACGTCTACGGCCACGCCGACTTCTTCCGCAACAACATGTACTTCGCGCACACGAACCGCCGGATGGTCGATGCGATGGCCAACCACGCGACCCGCGTGCGGCGGTACCAGGAGCGGTACGGGATCGAGGCGGTGGAGAAGCTGATCGACGCCTGTCTGAGCATCGAGGACCTGATCGACCCGTCGGCGGTGTTCCTGCCGGCCGCGCCGCGCTCCGAGATCGTCCCGCCCGAGCCCGAGCCCGACGAGGCGCCCGGGCGGCTTCCGGCCAAGGCCTACCTCGATCGGTACGTGAACCCGCCGGACTACCTCGAGGAGCAACGCAAGCTGGTCGAGGAGCAGCGCGAGCGCAGCCGACGCTTCCCCGCGAAGCCCGAGCGCGACGTGCTGGGCTTCCTGCTCAACCATGCTCCGCTGTCCAACTGGGAGCGGGACGTCGTCGGCATCATCCGCGAGGAGGGGTACTACTTCCTGCCCCAGCGTCAGACCAAGGTCATGAACGAGGGCTGGGCCTCGTACTGGCACAGCAAGATCATGACCACGCGCGTGCTGAACGACGCCGAGATCATCGACTACGCGGACCACCACTCGGGAACGGTCGCGACCCAGCCGGGCCGGCTCAACCCGTACAAGCTCGGGATCGAGCTGTTCCGCGACATCGAGCGGCGTTGGGACTGCGGGCGCTTCGGCCCCGAATGGGAGGCCTGCGAGAGCATGGCCGCGCGCGCGAACTGGGACCGCCAGCTCGGCCTCGGCCGGGCCAAGATCTTCGAGGTCCGCCGCGTGCACTGCGACTCGACGTTCCTCGACGCCTACCTGACGCCGGAGTTCTGCGAGGAGCAGCGGCTGTTCGTGTCGTCGGAGGACGCCAAGACGAAGAAGCCGGCCGTCTCGACGCGGTCCTTCGACGACGTCAAGCAGGCGCTGCTGTTCCAGATGACGAACGGCGGGCGCCCGGCGATCGAGCTGGTCGACGCGAACTACGCCAACCGCTCGGAGCTGCTGCTGCGCCACCGCCACGCGGGTGTCGATCTGCGCATGGACTGGGCCCGGGACGTGCTGCAGGGACTGACTCTGCTGTGGCGCCGGCCGGTGCGACTCGAGACGGTCCGCGAGGGCAAGCCGGTGCGCCTGGGCCACGACGGCACCGCGGCCTCCGAGGAGTCGATCGAGTAACCTCGGTTCGCCTACGTGGAGGCGGGGTGGCGCTGCCCCCACGGACGGACCAGCGCGACGAGCTCGGCCTCGACCTGCCGCACGCGCTCCTCGAGCAGATCGAAGAGCCCGCGCACGTGGTCGAGCTCACCCGCCCGCCCCTCGCGCTCGAGCTGCGCCGCCGCCTCGCCGGCCAGACGTGCCGCGAGGGTCACGCAGGTGCCCTTGACCCGGTGGGCCGCCTGCGCGATCTCGGCCGCATCGCCGCGCTCGACCGCCGCTCGCACGGCGCCCAGCATCGATGCCTTCTCTTCGAGGAACACCTCGACCACCTGCCGCAGTAGATCCACGTCGCCGCCCGTCTGCTCGAGGAGCTTCTCGCGGTCGACGATCGTGTCCGCCTCGAACGGAACGGCCACGGCCTCGCGCCTCCGGTCGTGCGGCGCGACCCGCTCGAGCACCGCGAACAGCTCCCCCGGCTCGAACGGCTTGGCCAGATAGGCATCCATGCCGGCGTCGAGGAGGCGCTGCTCGTCGCCTTCGAGCGCATGCGCCGTCAGCGCCACGATCGGCTGTCGGGCTCCGTCGGAACGGGCAGCTTCACGCTTGCGGAGCTGACGCGTGGCCTCGATTCCATCGAGGCCCGGCATACTGATGTCCATCAGCACGACGTCGAACACCCGCTTGGCCGCGACCTCGAGGGCCTCATCGCCGGTCGAGGCGATCGTCGCCCGGTGCCCGCTCTTCTCGAGCAGCGTGCGGATGACGAGCTGGTTCACCGGGTCGTCTTCCGCCACCAAGACATCCAGCTTGGGCTTGGCCTCGCGCAGGGAGTGGCGCGTGACGAGCGCCGGCCGCGCCGCGTCGTCGGGACCGAGCACCGCCCGAATCGCATCGAGCAGGTCGAGGGGGTTGATGGGCTTCGAAAGGTAGCCGGCAACCCCCAGGTCCCGGCAGCGTGCGGCGTCGCCGCGCTGCCCCGAGCGTGTGAGCAGGATCACGCGCGGGCCGTTCGGCCGCGCCGCGTCGCGGATCCCACTGGCCACGGTGAAGCCGTCGAGATCGGGCAGCAGCATGTCGATCGCGGCCACACGGTACGGCTCCCGCTCGCGACGGACGTCCGCGAGCGCCGCTTGCGCCGCCTCTCCCGTCGCGACGGCGTCGACACGCAGGCCGAAGTAGCGCAGGCCCTCGGCGAGGATCTGCCGGCTCGCCGCATTGCCGTCGGCCACCAGCACGCGCATGCCCTTCAGATCGGCATGGCGCGCGAGCGCATGACGCGATGGTCCCGGACCGATCGCCACGTGAGCGGTGAAGCAGAATTCGCTGCCGCGACCGGGCTCGCTCTCGACGCCGATCCGGCCCCCCATCAGGCGCACCAGCTTGTGCGAGATCGCGAGGCCCAGACCCGTTCCGCGCCGGCGCTCCGCCGCTCCGCCGGTCTGCACGAAGGGCGCGAAGATCGCCTCGGTCTCCTGCGTCGGAATCCCGACGCCCGTGTCGGTCACGCGGAAGCGCAGCACGGCCTCCGTGCCGTCGAGGCCCTCGACCTCGACGCGCACCAGCACATGACCGCGGCGCGTGAACTTGATCGCATTGTCGGCGAGGTTGATCAGAACCTGACGCAGGCGCGTCGGGTCGCCGACGATCGAGTCGGGCGCCGCGGGGTCGACCTCGAACAGCAGCTCGAGCCCCTTGGCGTGCGCAGTGAGGGACAGCGGCTTGAGCGCGTCGGCCACGCAATCCCGCAGGCTGAACGGGATGCGCTCGAGCTCCAGCTTGCCCGCTTCCATCTTGGAGAAATCGAGGATGTCGTTGACGATGGTGAGCAGCGACTGGGCCGAGCTGCGCACCGCGGTCAGGTATTCGCGCTGCTCGTCGGTGAGCTCGGTGTCGAGCGCCAGCTCGGTCATGCCGATGATGCCGTTCATCGGCGTGCGCAGGTCGTGGCTGACGTGGGCCGTGAACTCGGACTTGGCCGCCGCCTGCGCGAGAGCTTCCGCCCGGGCACGCTCGAGGTCCGCGGCGACGCGCTCCCGCTCGGTGACGTCGCGAACGATGCCACGGAAGCCGATGTGACTCCCCTGCTCGTCGTGCAGGGGCACCGCCGAGCCCTCGAGCACGCGCGCCGCAGCGGCGCGTCCGACGCGCCAGACGAAGCGGCCCACCGCAACCGGGTCGCGGAAGCAGTCCGCCGGGGCGTCGGCGACCAGGTCGCGCACCCGACGGCCGAAGACCTCGTGGCGCGGGCGGTCGAGCAGCCGGCAGAGGGCGCCGTTTACGGCGGTGAAGCGGCCGTCGGGATCGACTTCGTAGAAGCCGTCGTCGAGGGACTCGAGCACGTTCGACTCGCTCATGCCCTGGCCACACCGCTCCCCGGGGTGCGGTAGCAGCCGCACACCCGCCATAGGGTTGTTGCCGTTGCAGAAGGTCGTGCCCGGGCGCGCTCCGGGCAAGGGGGGCCGGCCGATTCCGGCGTCCCACCCGCGCAACTTGGCCATACCCCCTACGGAAACGGGCAACCCTGGACATTCCGCGCTCGACCGGCGATCCTCGTGCCACCGGTTGCCGCCGGACCGTGGTCGGGGTAGAAACACCACACGGGCCCGGCCCGAGGGGGTTCCCAGGGTGGCCGAGTGCAGCGGCAAAGCGTTCGGTCGCTACCTGCGCACGCTACGAGAGCGCCGCGGCTTGTCGCTCGACGACGTGCGCTCGCTGTCGCAGACGTTCCCCGAGGCCATCACCAAGAGCTACCTCTCGCGGTGCGAGAACGGCTATCACAAGCTGGCGCTGCCCAAACTCATCCCACTGAGCCGGATCTACGAAGTCCCCGCCGACGCCGTGCTCGAGCGCATGGAGCTCGACCTCGAGCTGGACCGGTTGGGCGGACCGGAGACGGAGGGGAAGAGTTTTGCGGAGCTCTTTGCCGCGATGAAGCAGAAGTGCGACTTGGGCTACCTGTGGGAGGCGTACGCCTATTCCCGCGACGCCCTTGCGCGCGCCGCGACGGACCCTGTCCAAGACCGATATCGAGACGCCGAGGAGCAGGTCGCGCTCGCAACACTCAACGTCGGAACCATGGCGACTGCCTTAGGCCGATTCCGCTTCGCGCTACATGAGTCTCTGTTCGCCCTCAATACAGGGAGTCTGACGCCTACAAATCACGCGAGAGCATGCGACCGCGTTGCGGTGGTCCAGGCCAAGCTGGGACAACTCGATATGGCCGAGCGATACGCGCAACGCGCTATCTCGACTGCCATGGACAACGAAGACCGCCTTGGACTCGCGTTCATGTACTCAACCCAAGCCCGCATCGCCTTGGCGAGACTCGACCCTCGGGGCGCAGCCGCGCTCTTTCACAAGAGCTACTCGCTCCACCGAGGGTTGGGCAATACAGAAAGGACCGTACTCGCGCTGCTCAGTATTTCCGAGTGCTACCTCGACATGATGCGACTGGGGGCCGCGCAGAGATTCTGTGACGCCGCCTTTCGGCTGCTCGAGGACCCACCGAGATCGGCAGCACACGGGGCCGCGCTTGCAGTGAGAGGCAAAATCGCTGAGGCAGAGGGCAGGCATGATCGGGCCACTGCCTTCTGGCATGAGGCCGCGGACATCGCCAAAGGACATCGGGATCGCGCCCTGAGGTTCAAGATCGATCTGTTTCTTTTTCGGCGAGCGTTGGCAGACGCTGACGATCCCACCGCACGCGCGATTCAACGCCGGTTGCGCAGATTGGCACCTTGGATCCCTGCCCAGACTCCGGAGCTCGGCGAGTTCTGGGACCTCGTTCGCTCACCGAGGGCCGATGCGTCCACGGCTGTTGCAGAGCGGCAACTCGGCACGTTTCCAGTGAGCAACTGAGCCTCCTCACCGCTCTTCCCCTGGATCAACAACATCGGTACACCTCTCTACGCGCGAATCACGCGGGAGGTGAGAGATGTTGCGAAATCTCGGTAGTGTGTTGTTTGCAGCGATGTTGGTGTTGGGCTCCTGGACTCATCTCGTCGCCGAAGAGACATGTGCGTCGACGGCCACAGTCGACAACTGCGGTTCCTCCCTGCAGCACATTGTCGAGGACGGCGGCCAGCCATGGCGGACCTTCTACGACACCGCTTCGTCAGCGATGGAAGACACGTTGCGCTTGATGGCCCTGCCGGGGATACCTGGTGCTCTGATGCGACTCGTTGCGCTTCCCTTGCTGGCGAACAACGTAGCAGTCGTATTGGTAGTGACCGACCACATCGGCATCAGGCGGAGCCAGTCAGCACGGAGCGATCGCCGGTAGCTCCCCCCCTCTGCGGTATCATGCGCGCATGCAGCCGCAGACGGTGACGGTGGTCGGTGGCGGACTCGCCGGGAGCGAGGCGGCTTGGCAGATCGCGCGGCGCGGTGTGCCGGTGCGGCTGTACGAGATGCGGCCGGCGCGACCGACGCCGGTGCATCGGACCGATCGGCTGGCCGAGCTTGTGTGCTCGAATTCGCTGAAGTCGCTCGAGCTGTCGACGTCGCACGGGCTCCTCAAGGAAGAGATGGCCCGGCTCGGGTCGCTGATCCTCGAGTGCGCGCACCGCAGCCGCGTGCCGGCAGGCGCGGCATTGGCGGTCGACCGGGACGGCTTCGCCGGAGCCGTCACGGACGCCCTCGCGCGCGAGCCTTTGGTCACGATCATCCGCGAGGAAGTCCTCGCAATCCCTCCCTCCGGCATCGTCATCCTCGCGGTCGGCCCGCTCGTGTCCGATTCCCTCGCCGCCGCGATCGCCCACTTCACGGGTCGGGACCACCTGTACTTTTTTGATGCGATCGCGCCGGTCATCGATGCCGACAGCATCGACCGCACGATCGCTTTCCCCAGCTCGCGCTACGGTAAGGGCGGGGGCTCGGACTACCTCAACTGCCCGTTCACCGCGGAAGAGTACGAACGCTTCATCGATGCCCTGCTCGCCGGCGAGAAGGCACCGCTGCACGAGCACGACCGCACGCCGTTCTTCGAGGGGTGCCTACCGGTCGAAGAGATGGCGCGGCGCGGCCGTGACACGCTGGCCTTCGGGCCGATGAAGCCGGTCGGCCTCATCGATCCGCGCCTCGGCCGGCGTCCGCACGCGGTCGTGCAGCTGCGCCAGGACGATCTGGCCGCCGAGCACTGGTCGATGGTCGGATTCCAGACACAGCTTCGCTGGCCCGAGCAGGAGCGCATCTTCCGCACGATCCCCGGCCTGGCGAACGCCCGGTTCGTGCGGCTGGGCCAGGTCCACCGCAACTGCTACATCAACGCCCCGGCCGTCCTCGGCGCCGACCTCGCGACGCGGGTTCGCCCCGGTCTCTTCTTCGCCGGACAGATCTCGGGCGTCGAGGGCTACACCGAGTCCGCGGCGACCGGGCTCCTGGCCGGCATCAACGCCGCTCGGCTCGCCACGGGCGGCTCGACCGTCACGCTTCCCGCGACGACGATGCTGGGCGCGCTCTGCCGCTACCTGTCGAGCGCGTCGAGCGCCGGATTCCAGCCCATGAACGCCGCGTTCGGCCTGCTTCCCGATCCGGTGCGCCGGATCCGCGACCGGCGCGAGCGCCGCATCGCACGCGCGGAGGCCGCGCTCGCCGCGGTGGACGCCTGGATTCGCGAGACCGGCGTGCGCCTCGCGCTCGAGCCCACGGGTTGAAGCGTCGAGCGGCGTATCCCGTCGCGGTGGCCCGGTTCCTGGCCTACCTGCGGGACCAGAAACGTTCGTCCGAGCAGACGTTGCGGGCGTACCGGAGCGATCTCGACCAGCTCGCGGCCTACCTGGCCAAGCTCCACGGTGACGAGGGCGTTCCCGGCCCCGACGGCATCGACACGTTGGCGGTGCGGGGCTTCGTCGCCTCGCTGAGCCGCGAGGGTCTCGCGCGGTCGTCGATCTCGCGCAAGCTCTCGACCGTGCGGTCGTTCCTGAGCCATGCGGTGCGCGAGGGTCGCATCGACGCGAATCCCGCCGAGACGATTCGCTCGCCGCGCGTGCCACGCCACCTGCCGGCCACCCTCACGGTCGACGAGGTGTTCAACTTGCTCGACCGCATCCAGTCGCACGACGTCGCGGCGCTGCGCGACCGGGCGATCCTCGAGCTGCTCTACGCCGCGGGCCTACGCGTCAGCGAGCTGGTCGGTCTGGACCTGAACGACGTCGACCTGCCGGGTCTGCTCGTGCGCGTGATGGGCAAGGGCAACAAGGAGCGCGTGGTGCCGTTCGGCAAGAAGGCGGCGGAGAGCTTGCGCAACTGGCTCGCTGGCTCCCGCCCGTTGCGCGCCGGCGGGGGGCACCCGACCGCCGTGTTCCTGAATCAGCGCGGGGGACGGCTGACCGACCGCAGCGTGCGCCGGATCGTCGACCTACGCCTGGATGAGGCGGCGATCCACGCGCACATCTCGCCGCACGCGTTGCGCCACTCGTTCGCGACGCACCTGCTCGGCGCGGGAGCGGACCTGCGGGCGATCCAGGAGCTGCTCGGGCACGCCTCGCTATCGACCACCCAGCGATACACCCACGTCAGCACGGACGCGCTGATGCAGGTCTACGACCGGGCGCATCCGCGGGCTCGCAGGGCCGGGCGCCCGCAGGAGGACAAGTGATGGGGTCGTCCGAATCGCCGCAGGAACTCGAGGCCACGGCCTGCGAGGCCGCCTGCGCAGCCGGCCTGTTGCTCCGCGGCCGATTCCGCCGCGGCGATCTGGGGACGCCCGAGTCCAAGGGCCTTCACGATTTCGTAACCGTCGCCGACCGCGAGGCCGAAGCGGCCGTCGTCTCGGTCCTTCGCGCTCGCCACCCCGGCCACACGATCATGGCCGAGGAGGGAGCGCCGACCGCGGCCCGAAGCGGTTATCGCTGGATCGTGGACCCGCTCGACGGGACCACGAACTTCATCCATGGCGTGACACCGTTCGCGGTTTCCGTGGCCGTCGAGGACGAGGCCGGCATCGTCGCGGGCGCGGTCCATGATCCGATGCATGACGAGACGTTCCACGCCTGGCGCGGCGGTGGCGCGCGCCTCAACGGGTCCGCGATTCACTGCAGCAGTCCGGGCAGCCCCGGCGAGGCTCTCGTGGCGACCGGGCTTCCGTTCCGCGAGCTCGAGCGGTTGCCACAGTACCTGGAAGCGCTCGAAGCGGTGTTGCGCAAGACCGCGGGGCTGCGCCGAGCCGGATCGGCCGCGATCGACCTGGCCCACACGGCTTGCGGGCGTTACGACGGGTTCTTCGAGCTCGGGCTCTCGCGCTGGGACGTCGCGGCAGGGATCCTGCTCGTTCGGGAAGCGGGTGGGTTCGTGACGGATTGGCTGGGTCGGGATCGCGCGCTCGAAACCGGGGACATCGTGGCCGGCGGGCCGGCGCTCCAGCGCTGGCTCTGCGGGATCACCACGGTGGCGTTGGGCGGAGCCGCCTGAGCCGGGGCTTTCGGCTCAGGGCTGGTCGGTCGAGGTCCGGTTCTCTTCTTCCTGCTTGTACAGGTAGCGGATGCTGTGCTTGAACACGAGGAGGTTCGGACCCTCCGTCCGATGGACCTTGATGCAGCCGCGGTCGTACCATTCGATGTGCCCGCGCAACTGCTCGCCGTTGTCGAGCACGACGACCATCGGCGTCCGACTGTTCATCTGCTTTAGGTAATAGAACGCCTCGGCATTCGTCAGCTCGGCGGGTGCCGGGCGCCTGCGCGGAGCGCCGTTTCCACTCGGCGTCTCGCGCTGCGTGCCCTGCGTCGCCGCGGCCGGCACGTGGGTCTGATGCGCCATGCGCTCTTTGATCTCGGCGAGGTTGGGCCGAACCAGCTTCCGGTTCATCATGGCATTCCCCTGAGCGTCCTGGGCTGCCGCTGTTGCGCATCCCGTCGGGTATCGAACACGATCGGAAGACTTCAACTCCGCGGAGGCTGCGGAACGAGTCCAGGTACTCGGAATCTACCACGGCCCCTGCGCGCCGTGCAAGTAGACTGTTCAGGATTCGCGGCAACGCATGGTGGCCTGTGTTTCCGCCTTCACACGGTCCCGGTACTTGGCCTTCACGCACCACTCGGCCTCGGAGCGGATCCGGTCCAGGTACGTCACCCTTTCTTCGTTGAACTTGCGATCCGTCAGGTACGTTCGGATCTGTTCGCGGACCTCTTCCAGCGCGGAGGTGTGCTCGTCGACCCGCGCGTCCATCTTGAGGATATGAAAGCCGTAGCTCTTGGCGATCGGGTCGGAGACGCCTCCGGCGGGTAGCGCCAGAGCCGCGGCCTCGAGGTCGGGGGCGAGATCGCCCTTCGCCACCTCACCGAGCAGACCGCCCGCGTCCTTGGTCCCCGCCTCCGAAACGCGGCGAGCCGTCTCGGCGAAGTCGGCTCCGGCCCGCAGCTCCGTGACGATCGTCTGGGCCTCGGCTGCCCGCTCCGCCCTCTCCGCCTCGGTCGGCGCCTTGAGCACGATCTCGCTCACGGTCAGCTTCGCGGGGACGAGGAACATCTCGCCGTGCTCCTTGTAGAACGCCTCGACCTCGGCATCGCTGATCGATATGCGGTCACGGACCTCGACCCGCAACACTTCCTTGGGCGCGTACGTCTCGAGCAGGCGGGTCTTGAACTGGTCGACGGTCATCCCCTCTTCGGCGACCATCTTCGCGAACTCGGCGTCGTCGGTGATGTGTTGATCTTCCTTGAACCCCTTGTAGTAGAACTCCTTGATCTGGTTGAGGTCCTGAAACAGGGCCCGGGCGCGATCGAGCAGGATCTTCCGCTCGATCATGTCTTGCAGCAGACCCGCGCGCAGATCGGCGACGCGCTCGTCCAGGTCAGCGCCGGTGTAGCCCCGGTAGACCTCGGCGACCATCGCCTTCTCCTCGTCTTCGAATTCCGCGCGGGTGATGATCTCGCCGTTCACCCAAGCGACGATCTCCTCGACGATTTCCGCCCGGGACGCGGGCGTGGCGACGGCCAGCGCCAACAGCACTCCGATCGCGACGCGACGGCTCGACAACATCCAGGCCTCCCAGCGCTTGAGTCTAACCACTGGTGGACCGCACGGCCAATCCGCGACCCGGGCCCCTCATGGCGAGTACGAGAAAGGCAGGCTCGAGCTGCGGATCTGGATCTCCGTCCGCTCACGCAGCTCGCGCAGGAGGTTGCCCAGCGCCTCCTGGCGCCGCCGCGATTCGAGGTCGTCCCGGGCCAAGGTCCGCAACTCGGCCGCGAGCGCCGCTGCATCGTCGTACCGCGCCACGATCTCGAACAGGTACACCCGCCCGTGGAGCTCGACGGGCTCGCTGACCCCGCCTGCCCCGAGCCCTTCGACCGCCTGCTGCACTTCGGAAGGCAATTCGTCCCACGACACCCGGGTCCGGACGGTCTGACCGGGGGAAGGCTCGTGGGCCACGACGGCCTCCTCGAAGGAAACGCGGCCGCGCCGCACCTCCTCGCGCACGCTCCGGGCCACCGCGAGCGACGGCAGCTGGAGCGCGCGGAAGTCCACGGGCCGGCTCTGCAACAGCCGCGGCCTCTCGTTCACGGCCCATTCGGCGACCTCTTCGTCCGTCACCGCGGGCAGGCTCTCCTGCAGCTGCGCTTGCAGCTTGTCGATCAGCAGGTGTCTGCGCACGCGCGCCTCGACCTGCGGTGTCGGCGTGGCATGACCCGAGCCCTCATCGGCCTCGTCGACGGCGACGGCGATCTCGACGTCGGTCGCCTCGATCCCCCTTCGCTCTGCCTCGAGCAGCAGCAGCCGCTCATCGACCAACGAATCGAGGAGACGACTGGCCACCACCGGATCGACGTCGCCCAGCGGCTCGCCCTCCCCGACCGCCAGCAGATTGTCCGCGAAGTACGCCTCGAGCTCCGCCTTCCGGATCGGTTCCTCGCCGACCCAGACCACGATGTCCCGCTGGCCGCGCCCGAACCGTCCCTCGCAGCCGACCGCGAGCACGAGCACGAGGCCCGCCCAGGCTCCGCGCCGGCTCGTCATGCCGGCTGCCCGATGAGCTGCTGCAGCAGCGTGGCCACGGCGGCGATCCGGTCGGAGCCCCGCGGGGGCGCGGGCACGACGAGCATGCCCGACGGCTTGAGCGTGCCTCGCTCGCGGGTCACGATCTGGATGATACGCGCCGGCACGACCGGTGGGCGATCGTGGAACCGGATCTGCAGCGCGTCGTCGACCACGTCGACGCTCTTGACCCCCGCCGCCTCGGCCGAGAGTCGCAGCCGGCCGAGGTCGAACAGGTTGCGGGCGCTCGGCGGCAGATGGCCGAAGCGGTCCTCGGTGTCGGCTTGCAGCCGATCGATCTCCTCCGCGCTGCGGCCCTGCGCCAGGCGCTTGTACGTCGTCAGCCGATCCGCGGTGTCCGGCAGATACGTCTCGGGGATCTTGATGTCGACGCCGAGGTGCAGGCTGACCGGGTGGACGTCGGCCACCGGCTCGCCCTTCAGCTCTTGCACCGCGTGCTCGAGCATCCGGCAATACAGGTCGAACCCCAGGGCCGCGATGTGCCCGTGCTGGCGCGGGCCGAGCAGCTCTCCGGCACCACGAATCTCGAGATCGGCCGCGGCCAGGCGGAATCCCGCGCCGAGGTCGCTAAACTCCTGGAGCGCGCGCAGCCGCTTGCGCGCGTCCTCGCTGAGCCGCCGCGGCGAAGGGACGAGGAAGTACGCGTACGCGTGGTGGTGACTGCGCCCCACGCGGCCCCTTAGCTGGTACAGCTGGGCCAGCCCGAATCGATCGGCGCGGTTGACGATCAGCGTATTGGCCCGCGGGATGTCGAGGCCATTCTCGATGATCGTCGTGGTCACCAGCACGTCGGCCCGGTGCTCGACGAAATCGAGCATGACCTGCTCGAGCCGGCGCTCGGGGAGCTTCCCGTGGGCGGTCAGGACGCGTGCCTCGGGCACGAGCTCGGTCACGGCGCGTGTGATTCCGGCCAGCGTCTCGATCCGGTTGTGGACCATGAATACCTGTCCGCCACGCCGCAGCTCCTGCCGGATCGCCTGGGCCACGACGCTCTTGCGGAACGGGATCACGTAGGTCTGGATCGCCATGCGGCCCGGCGGCGCGGTTTCGATCAACGACAGGTCGCGTACCCCGGCGAGCGACATCTGCAGCGTGCGTGGAATCGGCGTGGCGGTCATCGACAGGATCTCGACACCGATCGACATCGCCTTCAGCCGCTCCTTGTGCGCCACGCCGAAGCGCTGCTCTTCGTCGACGACGAGCAAGCCGAGCTTGCGGAACGCCACGTCGCGCGACAGGAGTCGATGCGTGCCGATCAGCACGTCGACCGCGCCGGCCGCGGTGTCCCGCAGGATCTTCTTCGTGTCTTCCGGCGAGCGAAAGCGGGACACCACCTCCACACGGATCGGGAACGGCGCGAAGCGCTCGCGGAACGTGTGGCCGTGCTGGGTCGCGAGCACGGTCGTCGGCGCGAGCACCGCGACCTGCATCCCCTCGGTCACGGCCTTGAACGCGGCGCGGACCGCGACCTCTGTCTTGCCGAACCCCACGTCGCCCACGAGCAGGCGATCCATCGGCTGCTCCGACTCCATGTCGTGCTTGATGTCCTGAACGGCGCGCTCCTGGTCCGGCGTCAGGTCGTACGGGAATCCGCCCTCGAGCTCGCGCTGCCACTCGGTATCGGCCCCGAATGTGTACCCCGTCGCGGCGCGGCGCCGCGCGTAGAGTTCGAGCAGCTCCTGGGCCATCGACTCGACCGAGCGACGGACTCGAGCCTTGACGCGCTGCCAGCCCGCGCCTCCCAGGCGGTCGAGGGACGGCCGCTGCCCCGCGACGCCGCTGTACTTCTCGACGAGGTCGAGGCGGTCGACGGGCACGAACAGACGATCTCCTCCATCGAACTCGAGAACCATGAAATCCCGATTGAGGCTCCCGCCCTTGGGGCGACCGAGCCCCACGTACCGCGCGACTCCGTGATCGACGTGCACGACGGGCGCCCCGGGCTTCAGGTCGCGGAAATCGGAGACGAACGCTCCGCGGCCCCGGCCCCGGCGATCGGCTGCCGGCCGCTCCTCGCCGAACAACTCGCGCTCGGCGAGCACCTGGAGGCCCAGGCTCGGCATCTCGAAGCCGGCCCGCAGGCCGGCCGTCCCGATCCACAGGCCGCCCGGCTGAAGCGGGTCGGCTGCGCCGAGCGCCGGTCCGCCGATCTCGGCCGCGCTCAGTCCGTACTCGTCGAGGATCTCGCGCAGCCGCGTCGCGCTTCCGGGCGCCCGCATCACGCAGATCGTGCGGCGCTGCTCGACCCCCGCGCGACGTAGCTCGTCGATCCACTCCGCGACCCGCCCCGCGTAGCTGCGCGTTCGGCGACAGGCGATGGTCCAGGAACCCGCAGCCGTCGCCTCCTCGGCTCCGCCGAGCTCCTCGAGCGTCAACGCGGCGCCGCCGAGCCGCGCGGCGACGACGGCCGGATCGGCGAACAGCACCTCGGGCGGCGGGAGGGTGCGATTCCCGCTCGCCTCGTATGTCTCACGCTGCTCCCGCGCTGCGCGCTCGAGCTCCAGCTCGACGCGCTCCGGCTCGTCGACGACGAGCCGCTGCTCGCGCGCGTGGTCGAGCAGCGACACCGGCGACTCGCAGGCCAGGCCCGCCAGAGCATGAAACCCCGGCCAATAGCCCTGGTTCGCCAGGGCGTCGAGAACTTCGCGGAACCGGCGCACGGCACGGTCGTCGTCGCGGATCGCGCGCAGTCCCGCGTCGAGATGCCGTGAGACGCGCGCGAGCGCCTGCTCGGTCGGCGGACTCTCCATCGCCGGCCCGATCTCGATCTCCTCGAGCTGACCGGTCGAGCGTTGGTGCCCGGTGTCGAACGCGCGCAACGAGTCGATCACGTCGCCGAACAGCTCGATGCGGACCGGCTGGTCCGCCGTCACGGGAAATACGTCGAGAATCCCGCCACGGCGCGAGACCTCTCCCGGCGCGCTCACGATGTCGACCCGGCGGTACCCGAGGCTCATGGCCCACAGCACGAATCGGTCGGGGGGCAGCGTGTCGCCGTGGCGGACGACGCGGTTCCACGAGTCCCATTCGTCACGGGGCGGGAGGGGCTGGAGCAACGCCCGAGCGGGAACCACGAGCGCGTCGATTCGGCCGCGGGCCAGTCGGGCCAGGGCGAGGACACGCGCGCGCACGACCTCCGGATGCGGGGCGATCGCGTCGTAGGGCAGCGCGTCGAGCGCGGGCAGCGTGGCGACTCGCCGTGGATCGCGTCCGACCAGCGTCGCCGCGGCCGACAGATCCCGCTCGTAGGCCTCGAGCGCGGAGTCGTCCGGCACCACGACGAGCATCCCGCGCTCGCTCTTGGCCATCAGGAGCTGGGCCACGACGGCACGCGCGGCGTCGACGAGACCGCGGATGCGCCACGCACCCTCCCCCGCCGCGAGGCTCCGGGCGACCGCCGCGAACTGCGGCGTCTCGAGGAGTGGGGCCCACAGCGACAGCGCGGCGGTCGCCGGCCGTGTCCGGCCGCTCATCGCTGCCTCAGCGGTCGGCGGCGGCTGCGGCCGGCGCGTCCGGATTGTACAGTCCGCGGCGGAAACGCCAGCGCACGCGCACGAGATCCCACAGCATGTTCAGCGGATCGCGCAGCACGCTGACCGTCGAGCGCTCGTCGTTGCGCCACACGACGGGGACCTCGTCCACCCGCAGTCCGAACCGCACGGCCAGGAACAGTAGCTCCGCATCGAAGGCGAAGCGATCGACGATCATGCGCTCGAACAGCGGTCGCGTGCGACGCTGATCCATCAACTTGAACCCGCATTGCGTGTCGCGAAACGGCAGACCGGTCAGGGAGCGAACGCACAAGTTGAACACCCGGCCCATCGCCTCACGCGAGCGCTGCTGCCGGACCTCGATCTGCGACGCCGCGAGAGCGCGGGAGCCGATGGCGATGTCGAGATCCTGCTCTCGTGCCGCGTGGGCCAGCTTCGCGTGCTCCTCGATCGGCGAGGACAGGTCCGCGTCCGTCATCAGGATCCAGCGCCCGCTGGCCTGGAGCACTCCTCGGCGGACCGCATGACCCTTGCCACGATTCTCTGGATCGCGAACGACCCGTCCGCGGTGGCCACGCAGGACGCGTCCGGCCACGCCCGCGGTGTCGTCCGCGGACCCGTCGTCGACGACGATGATCTCGCCGTCGATGCGCCGCTCGCCCAGGTAGGTCAGGATGCGCTCGAGCGACGGGGCGATCCGCTGCTCTTCGTTGTACGCCGGCACGACCACCGACAGCTGGACCGATCCGCCGCGCTCGGGCGCCACGTGCTCAGCTCCGG
>Ga0180085_1000002_pt1 | contig 65243 bp, 99 predicted proteins | sample EasRiv730_16_10D_FD_123013 | JGI IMG/M metagenome (GOLD analysis project Ga0180085, IMG submission 123013) | Soil microbial communities from meander-bound floodplain in the East River, Colorado, USA - East River metaG ERMLT730_16_10D | ecosystem: Environmental > Terrestrial > Soil > Floodplain ... | reverse complement strand
ACCGCCATCTGGGCCACTCGGTCGCGGATCGTCGGTATCCCGAGCGGAAGCAGATCAAGATCGCCGAGCTCCGCACGAACGGCTAATCCGTTCTCCCCTCCCACGTTGAGTGGGATTCGGGCGCCCCGTCGTCTCAGCGGCGGCGGGGCGCCTTCTCTTTCAACCCCGAATCACTGAGGTACGTGATGTCCGAAGCGATCACCGCGAGCGATCTGGACGAGCTCGAGGATTCTCCCGCCGCTGTGGCAGGCCCCATCGACCCCGAAGTTTCCGGCGACGCGCCGGCTCCCGAAGCGGATGCCGAGCTCGCCGAGTCCGACGACCTCGCCGAGAGCGACGCGATCGTGCTGCCCGAGGATCCGGTCCTCGAGTGCCAGGATCGACTCGCCGAAGCGTGCAAGCGCGAAAGCAAGGCGCGCCAGAAGTACGAGGCGGCCGTCGCCGAGGTGAGCGCCATCAATCAGGAGCTCGCCGGCCTTCTCCAGAAGGCAAGCGAGACGCCGCTGCACATCCTGAACGCCATGCAGGATCGCATCACGCGACCCGAGCAGGCGCGCACGGTCGCGGCACGGCACGCGCTCGACGCACTCCAGGCCCACTTCCGGCCCGGGAAGCGTCAGTATCCGGTCCACCCGTCGGTGCGCAGCGCCGTGAAGGGCGAGGAGTAGCAACGTGACGCAGGGGTTCCAGCCGTTCGAGGAGTTCGACCCGGAACTCGAGCTCGAGCTCGACGTTCCGACCGAACGGCTGACCCCACGTCAACGTCGCCAAATCTTCAACGCGCAGAAGGCGCGCCGCGAGCGCCAGCGGAAGAACGGCGCCGGATTCGCGCACCCCGCGAACACGGTCGCTCTTCCCGGCACCGGAATCGTTCCCCCGATCAGCGCGGGGCAGGAAGCGATTCCGACGTATCTTTCGTGGTACAGCGAGTGGAACAACGCAACGCTGACCCAGTATCCCGCCACGGGCGCCACCACGAACGCGATGGTGAACACGGGCGTGTTCTGCGTCGGCACCGTTGCGGCATCCGGTCTTTTCCGCATCATCGACCTCGCGTCGGTAGTGCTGCTTCAGTTTGACCTTTCGCTCACGGGCCATACCGGACATCACGGCTTCAACCAGACCGGCGTTCTGTTCGACCCGGTGGGGGACCGGATCGCCCTGTTCGTCAACGGGGATCAGGTGGCCGCAGTCGCGCACGTGCATGCGGCGTGGTCGGCCGGCACGTGGAATTACATGTGGAACACGGGCACGGCGTCGAAGCCGACAAGCATCGGCCTCGTGAGCCCGCTCGAAGTTTTCCCGGGGTACATTCCCGCTGGATTCACACTGTGACGATCAGCAAGCAGCTTCAGCGCGCCATCCTCAACGCGCGAACGGCCCGCCTCGAGCGCTATGTGCGCGCGGGCGCGGGATTCTTCTCGCCCCAGAAGGCGATCACCACGATCGGCTGGGGCCAGACTTCGCCCCTGACCGCGGCCGAGAAGCTGCGCCCGGCGCTGTACGTCACGTCTTTCGAGTTCATCGGCCCGGCGAACTACCCGGTCGTTCCCAACATCTTCCAACTCGGGTACACGCGCTTGCAGGCGGGCGGACTCAACAATGAGCTCGTACTCTCCGACGTGAGCGGATTTCAGACTCCGCTGATCACCGTCAGCCTGCCCGCGCTGACGACGCTGGGCGGCCCTCACTACATCGCAGTCTTTCTCGATCCGGTCGCGGATCGTTGCGGCATGTGGTTCGACGGCAACCAAGTCGGAAGCGCCACGTTCTCTGCTGTTGCCCTGGACGCAGGGTTCATCGCCTACTTCGGCGTGGACCCGTTCAACGATCCGTTCGGGATTCCGCACCAATACGTCGGCACGATCGGGCCGCTCGAAATCTTTCCGGGATTCGTCCCGCCCACCTTCGTGTTCTAGGAGTCGTCATGGCCGTCGCAGCGGACATCATCGTCGAAGACGGGACCGGGCTCGACACGGCGAACAGCTACGTGAGCATCGCCGACGGCGACGTGTACCACGAGCACCGCTCGAACTCGGCGTGGACCGAGGCGACGCAGGACCGCAAGGCCACGGCGCTGATCCACGCGACCGAGTATCTCGACATGCGCTGGAAGTTCGTCGGCTCGCCGACGTTTCCGGGCGACCCGACCAACCTCGCGCAGGCCCTTCAGTGGCCGCGCACTGACGACGCCTTCATCACCGACGCGCGCGGCAATCAGTACGCGGACGACGAGATCCCGTTCTGGATCGTGAACGCCACGCTCGAGTACGCGCTCGCATACCTCGTGACCGGGCGGCTGCTCCCGGACCCCACAGTACCGGACGACGCCGGCCGCTTCGTGACGCTGAAGCGCGAGAAGCTGGGCCCGCTCGAGGAGGAGACGCGCTTCAGCGACTCCAAGGCGGTGACCACGTCCACGCGCAAGTACGCCCTGGCCGATCGGATCATCCGGCAGAGCGGCCTCACCGAGAGCGGCAGCGACAAGGCCATTCGAGCCTAGCATGGCGATCCACGACAACTTCGTCGAGCTCATGTACCGCCTCGTGGCGAAGCACGGGCGGAACGTGGTGCTTCGTCGACAGAGTGGCACGACGCTGAAGATCGCGAACCGGCCCGAGGCCGGCACGGTCGCCAGCTACGCAAACACGACGCACCCCGCGGTGTTCCTCGACCATGACACGCGCGACCTCCTGCTCGCGATCCCCGGCGCGGCCGACGAGCAGACGATGGTCACGCGCGAGATCGACCGACTCGTGCTCGTGCCCGCCAAGTTCCTCACCTTCGAGCTCACCGACGACTACAAGATCGTGGACGGCACGAAGGTCTACGAGATCACCCGCGTGGTGAAGATTCAGCCCGGCCCGACGCTCGTGGGCTACATCGTGCGGGTGGCCGTGTAATGGCGCAGACCTACGACGAGGCGGTTCAGGAGCTCAGCGCGTTCATGCGCACCGCGTGGCAGAACGCGGGTGGCGCGCCGACCCAACTCACCTACGAGGACAGTGACTTCACCCCGCCGACCGCGGGCACCGCGGCGTCGCGGACGTGGGCGCGCCTCGTGATCAAGCATTTCGGCGGCACGCGGTCGCTCGGGAGCGGCGCGAGCGTCGTTCACCGGCGCTACGGGCTGCTCACACTCCAGATTTTCACGGCGATCGGGTCGGATGCGCCCGGCGCGGTCGGCGCGCGGCAGATCGCCGGCCCGATCACTACGGCGCTCGAGAACGCCGCGGCCGTGAACAACATCTGGTTCCGCAATATCAGCATGCGAGAAATCGGCGTGGACGGGGTGTGGTACCAAGTTCACGTGCAAACCGAGTTCGTGTTCGACCGGACGGCCTAACAGGAGGGAATCATGTCCGATACCAATCGAGTCGCAATCCGTGCGGTCAAGGAGGTCACGTACGGCATCGTGCCGACTGCGCCCTTCCTCCGCGACATCCCGTACAGCGGGGCCCCGAATCTGGGATTCGTGCCCGAGACGGTCGTGTCCGAGCTCATTCGCTCGGATCGCCAGATCGACGACCTCGCGCTCGTGGGCGCCGAGGCCGCGGGCGACCTCAACTCCGAGCTCGCGTTCGGCATCCACGACTACCTCTTCGAGGGTGCGTGGTTCAACACCTTTCAGGTGCGGAACAAGTGGACCAACACCGAGGAAGAGACGCAGATCACGGCCGTGACGGCGACCCAGTTCACCGTCACCAACGAGGGCTTCACTCCCATCATCAACGACATCGTCCGCTCGCAGGGCTTCAACGGTGCGAACAACAACGGCTACCACATCGTGAACGGCGCGCCGACCACGACCGCGGTGACCGTCGCGACCGCCCTGACGGTCGAGGCATCGCCGCCCCTGCGCGCACGCCTGCACACCGTCGGGCGCCGCAGCGCGGCCGGCGATCTCGATCTCACGATCACGGGCAGCACCGGCACGCTCGCGTCAACGGTCCTGAACTTCACCACGCTCGGCCTCCAGGCCGGTGACTGGGTGAAGCTCGCGGGATTCTCGGCGACTCCGGTGAACAACGGCTGGTACCGGATCAGCGTTGCGCCGACGGCGACCCTGCTGACGTTCGGCATCGTGCCGACGGGTGCCGCGACCGAGAATCCGGCCGGTGCGGTCGACGTGTACATGGGCGAGCGGCTGATCAACAGCACGACCCGCATCTCGTACACGCTCGAGGAGGAGTTCTCGGACCACTCACCCGTGACCTTCCAGTATTTCCGTGGCATGATGGTCGACGGACTCACGATCACCGCGGAGCCGCAGGCGATCGTGACCACGGGACTCACGTTCTCAGGCAAGGATGCGTTCTTCAGCGACTCGGGCATCCCCGCGACGGTGCCGGCGCAGCTTCCCGCGGTGGCCGGCAACGGCCGCGTGGGTTCCGCGACGACCGTGACGACCGGGCAGGTGAACGTGCTCAACTCGAGCTCGAACGTCGGGCGCATCGCGCGCGGCGGCGTTCCGATCTCGGGTAGCAACTTCGTGCTCGAGGCCACCTTCGAGATCGCGAACAACCTGCGCCAGCAGCCGGCAGTCGGGTTCCTCGGCGCCGTGGGCATCGGCGTCGGCGAGTTCGGCGTGACGGGCTCGCTGAGCACGTACTTCGACAACGCGAGCATCGCGCGCGACGTGGTGAGCAACACCGAAACGTCGTTCGATGTGCGCTTCGTCGACATCGCCAACCAGATCGTTCTGCTCGACGCACCCCGCATCAAGTTCTCCGAGGGCTCGCCCGAGGTGCCCGGGAAGAATCAGGATGCGACGGTGCCCCTGTCGTATCAGGCGATCCGCCACCCGGTGTTCAACTACACCCTGGCTCTGTTCCGCTTCTACGGCGTGCAGTAATCTTCACTCGTAGGGCCATGTTCACAGCGGTTGTGAACATGGCCCGAACAGTGAACATTCCGAAACCCCCAACAGGAGAAACCCCCCATGGCTTCCAAGCCCCTCAACTCTCTGTTCGGCACGAGCGCGTCGCTCGAGACGGACGGCATCTGGATCGAATACGGCGAGTACGGCCGCTTCCGCTGCGCGCGAGCCGGCGGCAAGAACAAGGCGTTCCGCAACCTCATGGAGCGCAAGCTCCGCCCGTACCGCTCCGCGATCAACATGGGCACGATGGACGAGTCCATCCTCGAGAAGATCACGCACGAGTGCTTCGCCGAGGCCGTCGTGCTCGAGTGGGACATCGTCGAGGAGAACGACCTCGGCGAGATCGTGGCGATCCCGTTCTCGCGCGAGAAGTGCGTGGAGCTCTTCAAGGCGCTCCCCGATCTGTTCGAGGATCTGCTCAAGCAGACGCAGACCGTGATCAACTTCGTCGAGGAGTCGCGCGCCGACGACGCAAAAAGCTAAGGGAGTTCCTCGAGTGGCGCCTCAAGTACGGCGCCCAGGCGAAGGCGATCATCGACGCCGCGCGTGAAACGGGAGCTCCCATCCCCCAAAGCATCTTGGACGCCCCGGTCCCTGAAGACTCGTACCAAGTGCGGGTGTTCGAGGCGTTCGAGAAGCTGAGTACGTGTCGTCAGATCGTGATGGGCGCCATCGGGCCCATCCCCTGGTCGGCGATCGACCAGTACGCCCAGCGCATGGGCGTCGTCGACGACGAGCTCGCGTACGAGGACTTCGTCGCGATCATCCAAGAGCTCGACGAGGCTTTCATCGAGCGGCGCTCGAAAGACATCGCCGCCGAGAAAAAGAAAGCGGAGGCGAACGGTGGCCGATCCCGAACAATTCGCCGCACGACTCCTAGCAATCGCGGAGGGCGTTGAGCTCAACTCCGGGCGGGCGGTGAAGGACGCAGCAGCAGCGGCAGTGGTCGCGCTGGTGCGCCTCACCCCCGTCGGAGGGCCCCCCACTTCACCGCGCGACCCGCACCCGGGCCTCGCGCGCTCCAACTGGTACGTGATCGCCGGCGAGGCTTCGGCCCAGCACGTGCGCGATCACACGACCGAAGGCGACGCCGTGTCGCGCGCGATATTCGAGGTCAACGGCCTCGGGCGCCCCGACGTGGTGTCCATCTCCAACCCCGTCCCGTACATCAACAAGCTGAACGATGGCTCGAGCACGCAGGCTCCAGCCGGCTTTGTGCAAGCCGCGCTCGCCGCAGCGTCCGCCCGTCTCAAGAGCGTCCGTCTGCTCACCAACGTTCGGTCCCGTTTCTAAGGAAAGCCGATGGCACTCGAGTCTCTCGACATCCGAGTCCGACAGCAGGGCGCGCGCACCGTTGCGCGCGACATCCGCAACATCGGCTTCGCCGCAAGCGCCGTCTCCGGTCAGCTTTCGACGACCACCCGCCTACTGCGCGGACTCGCGATCGCATCCGTAGCACGGCGCATTTTTGCTTTCGCGGACAGCTTCACCAACCTGTCCAACCGGGTTCGTCTGTTCACGGACTCGCAGGAGTCGGCGAATCGCACGACCAACGAGTTGATCGGCATCGCGAACCGGGCGCGCGTCGCCACGGACGCCGTGTCGCTGACCTACCAGCGCCTCGCGATCAATCAGGACCGCCTCGGGCTCAGCACCGAGCGCGTGCTCAAGCTGACCGAAACGCTGTCGAAAGCCGTCGCGATCGGCGGCTCGAGCGCGCAGGAAGCCGGCGGCGCGCTGCGGCAGTTTTCGCAGGCGTTGTCGGGCAACTTCCAGGCGGCCGCGCAGGAGTTGAACTCGGTCCTCGAGCAGACGCCCGGCCTCGCCGACGCCCTGGCCGACGGCCTCGGCGTCTCGACCGACCGCATCAAGGTGCTGGCGCGCGAAGGCAAGCTGAACTCCGACATCGTGATCAAGGCCCTCGAGTCGCAGGCCGACGTGATCGAGTCGCGCTTCTCGCGGATCGCGCCGACGATCGGGCAGGCGTTTCAGGTGCTCACGAACTCGACCGAGGTGCTGGTCGGGCAATTCTTCCGCGTTTCCGACGTGGGCAAGACGATCACGTCCGCATTGATCTCGCTGAGCCAGCGATTCCTTCAGCTCGCGCTCGACGAGGATCGGCTGAACGAGATCATCGACCGCACGGTCGACTTGTTCAAGATCCTCCTCGCGATCAAGGTCGCGCAGTTCCTCTTCGGCGTCGCCCGCGCGATGGATCTCGTCGTAGCATCGTCGACGCGGCTGGTGCGCGTGAATCTGTTCGGCAGTCTCGTGCGCCTACCCGCCGTGCTGGCCGCGATCGTGACGGGGCTGAGCGGCGTCCGCATCGGGCTCCTGGCGCTGATCGCGTCGAACCCGTTCACCATTCTGCTCGCCGCGGTCGCGGCGTTCGTCGGCCTGCTGTTCGGCGTGCGCAACGAGCTCGTCACCATCGGCGGCGAGTCGGCCCGCGTGCAGGACATCATCGTCGTCGGCTTCGAGATCATCGTCGAGAAGACGCAGGCGTGGCTCCAGCGCCTCTTCGAGGCGTCGAAGGCGTTCCGCGATCTGCTCCCGACGGCTCGACAATTCTTCAACTCGGTGATCGCCGGGTTCACCATCTTCGGGCGCATCGTGTCCGAAGTGTTCCAGGCGATCGCGAAGGACGCGGCCGAGGGCTTCAGCATCATCACCCAGAAGGTCGGTGACGTGATGGACGCGCTCCAGCGCGCCGTCGCGGGCGACTTTTCGGGCGCTTTCGAGACGCTGTTCAAGCCGGTCACCGTCGAGGCCGAGTCCGCGTTCAGCAAGATCGACTTCGCGCGCATCTTCCGCGAGGAGGGCCAGCGTGATTTCCTTCAGGAGGCCACCGGGTTCTTCGAGAGCGTCTTCGGGCCCGAGCTCGCCGATCGTGCGGCCAAGCGTTTCCGCGACTCGCTCGCCAAGGCCGCGCCGGACCAGGGCCCCGGCGCCGAACCGGCGGCCGCTGGCGGTGTGCTGAAGACGACCTTTGCGCTCACCGAGCAGCAGAAGGCGGTCGTCAGCCTGATCGCACAGATGGACGTGGGCACGCGCGTGGCGCTCGAGTACGCGGACGCGCAGTCCGAGCTCGACAAAGCCGTGACCGCGGGCGTGATCAACCAGAAGGAACAGCGCGAGATCATCAAGCAGCTTGCGACGAACGACTTCCGCCGCCTCGCTGCGGAGACGGACGAGCTCGCGTCGCTGACGATCGAGTACAAGGACGCGCTCGCGGAGCTCAACGCGCGCGCGACGGCCGCTGGCCTCCAGGGTTCCCAGGAGCTCACGAATGCGATCGCGCGCCAGCGCGACGAGTTCGAGAAGGCGCGCTTCGAGCTCCGGCGGTATCAGGAATCGCTGACCGCCGTCGAGTCGGTGCAGCAGGGCGTCGAAGCGGGGTTCCGTCGGTTCACCGAGGGGCTTGGCACGATCGCCTCGAACGTCGCAGACGTGACCGAGGATCTGCTCAACAAGAGCCTCGATGCGATCCACGAGTTCACCACGACGGGCAAGCTCGACTTCCGGCAGTTTGCGCTCGACGTGATCGCGGACATCCAGAAGGTGATCCTGAAGATGCTCGCACTGCGAGTGATCCAGGGCCTCGGCGGCGGCGGGCAGCCGGCAGGCGCGAGTACCGAGACGGGCGGCGCAGGCGGCCTTCTCGGCATCGTCGGCGAAATCTTTGGCGGCGCTCGCGGCGGCAAGGGCAACACCGGCGGCTCGAGCGCGGACCCGCTGTTCGTGCAGATCATCAACGCCGGCCAGCTTGGCAGCAGCGGCAACAAAGCGGTCACCGACGCGATCGGCGCGCTGGGTACGCAGCAGCAGGCGGCCAAGACGGAAGAGCAGGCGCAGCAGGCCGGGTTCTTCAGCACGCTCATTTCCGGCATCGGCAAGTCGGTGTCGAACGCTTTCACCGCAGTGAGCGGTGTGTTCACCGACGGCTGGGGCGCGGTGACGCGCGGCCTCGGGCAACTCGGCACGTCGATCGGTACCGGGCTGTCCACGCTCGCGACCGGCTTGGGCGGCGCGATCCAGGGCATCCTCGGTCTGTTCGGCGGCGGGGGCGGGGACACCACGAGTCAGGTGCTCGGGCTCGTCGGTGGGATCCTCGGCGTCGCCGGCGGACTCCAGACCGGCGGCTCGCTCGGCGCGTCCGACCTCGGCAAGACGTTCCTCGTCGGCGAGGCGGGGCCCGAGCTCTTCGTCCCGAAGCAGACCGGCACCGTCGTTCCGAACGAGGCGCTCGCCGCGATGTCGCCCGGCGCGGCGCCGCAGGTGAACGTGCAAGTGGTGAACGTCGACGACCCCATGACCGTGCCGAACGCGATGTCCACGCGCCAGGGCGAGCAGGTGGTCCTGAACATCATCCAGCGGAACAGCGGCAAGCTGCGCCAGATCATCGGATAGGAGAACCCCTTGGCCTTCGTAATCTCTGCGGGCGCTGCGGCGCCGGGCGGCTATGTGATCCCGACGGGCCACACCGTCGCTGCCGTCGGCAATCAGGAGTTGTTCTTTCGCGTGCGACGCTACCTCACGGGCAACCCGGAGATCGCGACGAACGTCGTAGTCGGCACGCACACGAACGTCCTCGAGCAGATCGACACGCACAAGAACCTCGCGCTGACGACGGGAACGTACTCGCTCCGCCACAACGGCGGCGACGTGTTCACCCTCTCGCACAGCACGGCCGGCGTGCTCGATGCGGCGATCGCCGCCGCGGCGGGGGTATCGACCGACTACAACTTCAACGGCCAGCAGACGCACGGCGTCGCGTTCCGAATCAACCGCACGAACAACTCGGACCCGCCGCTTGCGACGACGGAAGGCTGGGACTTCACGCTCGCGGCCAACGGGCTCCCGACGAACGATCGCTGGTTCGCCGAGTTCGAGGCGAGCACGACCAACCTCGCCAAGACGGCCGTCAACCTGCGCGGCCGGCGGGTGTCGGGCTCAAGCGATCCGACGGACTACTTCTACGTCCGCTTCAACATCGACAACACGTCGGGCACTCTCGTGCTTCGCGGATTCGAGAACGCGGCAGGCACCGGCAACGTGTCGACGCTGGTCTACATGGCCGTCGGCACGGGCTCGAGCATCTCCTACTGGCTCGTCGCGAGCCACCGTCACTTCTGCTTGGTCGGGCGTGTGTCGGGTGACTACCACCAGATGTGGGGCGGGTTCATCGACGTGTTCGCCACGAAGCAGCAGTATCCGTACCCCCTCATGGTCGCGGGCGACACCACGACGTTCAACACCGCGCCCAACTCGACGGTCGAAGACCACATGGCGCCGTGGATGAACGGAGCGGGATCCTCGTTCTTTCGCAGTCCCGAGGGCGTGTGGAAGGAAGTCTTCGGGCGCGGTGTGCAGAGCGGCACGGGCTTCGCCTCGGGCGATCTTCAGACGAGCTCCCCGAGTGCCAACGACTCGTGCTTCTGGCCGTGGGCCTCACCGGGGCAAACGGTGCAGGGTGTCATCTATGGCGCGCAGGGCCGAGGCGTGGGCACGAACATCTACCTCGGCGGCGCTCTCTTCATCACTCCGATGCGAGGTGCTCCGTCCACGGAGCGTTATGCGCTGCCGTGCATGGTGATCCAGGGCGAAACAAACCGTCACCCCATCATGGGCGAAGTCGCCAGTGTGTTCTGCACGAATGGGCTCGCGCAGCCGGGCGTCCCGCTCGAGGAAATTTTCACCGTCGGCAGCGACCCGTACATCATGTTCCCCAACATCTCGCGCCAGCAGGAACAGAACTTCTGGTCGCTCAAGCTGGTCTAGGAGATCCCCATGGCCTTCACCACGATGGTCAACCCCACCTTCAGCGACTATCGCACCGCGCTTCGCAACGCGCTGACGGGTGTCGGCTTCACCGAAACGGCGCTCTCGGGCGCGGACGAGTTCGGGTACACCCTTGCTGCTACGGGGCACAACTTCGCGATCAAGATGACCGCGAACATCATTCAGGCTCTTCCGTTCAGCGGCGCGGTGGCCGGCGGGTCCGCATGGACCGCCCAGTCCGGCACGGTCACCAGCCCCACGACCGCAGGCAATCAGGTGCGGCAGAATCCGCTTGCCGCGAACATGACGAACTACTGGATCTTTTCCCGCATCGTCAGCGCGGGCACCGTCGTGTATGTTCACGCGGTGTGCGAAGTTACCCCCGGCGTCTTCTCGCACTTCATGGTCGGGGTGATGGACAAGTCGGGGGCCTACGCGGGCGGCGCATACTGTCAGGCGACGTTCGTCAGCGACACGACCACGGATCGCGCGCGTTCGGAGAACGCGATGCCTTTCCAGTGCGGTCAGGTGAGCACGCAGCGCTCCACCTACGTGTCTATGATCGGCAGCACGCTCACGTCGTCCGATGCCGGCGCGAAGTCGAACGTCGAGAATTATCTCAAGAGCGCGAACGGCGACATGCACGTCGGCTGGACGCCGATCTCGTTCGGGAACGGTGAGGACTCGATCACCATCGACCTTTTCACGATGGGCGTCAACACTCAGAACGGACTCACGCCGCTGATCCCGATCTACTCAAAGATCCCGATCGGGACGACGCACTTCAACTTCCTCGGCAGCGTACACGACGCGCGCTGGGTGAACATGCAGTATTTCGTCGGCGGCAACACCCTCACGCTCGGCAGCGACACGTGGCACCTGTTTCCGTTGTGGGTGAAAGGCACCTCCATGTTCCTGACGCCGGGTGCATCGTTCGGCGAAGACATCACCAGCACGGGCTGGTTCGGGCTGGCGTACAAGCAGATCCCCTAACATGCTGATTCAGAGCACCTTCCTTGCAGGGTTTGCGACGCCGACAGCGTTGACGGCCCTCAACATGCTTCCCGGCGCCACGACCGGCTACCTCGAGCCGACGGATCCGTTCGAGGCCGCAGCAGGCGCGGGCGCGCAGAATCCGCAGCCGCCGGTGCTGACGAGCTCGGGCGCGACGTTGATCGACACGTTCGCCGACGACTTCTACGGCCGCGTCCACCTCGTGCGCAGCCGCGTGATCGTCGGCGGTGAGACGATCGACGACCTCATGTCCGACTGGGAGCGCGTGCTCGACCTCGGGAACATCACCGAAGCGCAGACGTTCGACTTCCTCGTCACGAACTTCGTACGCACCGCGTCGCGTAACGTCACCGACCACAACATCACGAACCCGGACGGCCTGAGCATCACGCCGGCGTCGTTCCCCTACGTGTTGAATCCGTGGGACGACCAGCTTTTCACGCTGAACGTCGATCTCGACGGCCCGCCGAAGATTGACGCCCAACTGTCGTGGGTGCTCACCGGCGGCCAGACCGATCTGCTGTTCGACATCCTCGGCGACCGAACGGTGATCTTCCCGTTCCGACCGCAGGTGCCGCTCGTCGAGGAGCTCCGGTACAAGACGGACGTGCTCGTGTCGCGCAGCGGCATCGAGCAGCGAGCGTCCGCGTGGGTGACCCCGCGTGTCGTCTACGGCATGGACTACATGACCTCCGGCCCGGAGCGCACCGCGCTGATCAATCGCATGTTCGGGTGGCACGCGCTGTTCGCCGTCCCCATGTGGCACGAGGCGCAGCGAATCAACAGCGCGCTCTCGATCGGCGCCTCGAGCATCTCGATCAACTCGGCCGCAGTGGACTTCCGCGACTTCGGCGACTCGAAGCTCGGCATTCTGTGGCGTGCGTGGAACGACTTCGAGGTGATCACGATCCTGAGCCGCACCGACGCGACGCTCACGCTCGAGCGACCGCTCGAGCAGGCGCACCCGCTCGGGACGCTGATCATGCCGCTGCGTTTCGCCTACCTCTCCGACGAGATGCAGGCACCGCGGTACCGCGTCGGCCCGCAGCGGTTCCGCGCGGAGTGGCACAGCGTGGACGGGAAGCCGCAGGCCCGCCTCGCGGCCGCGACGCCGCTCGAGACGACGACCTACCAGGGTTTGACGGTCGTGCTCGGCTTCAACTACGTGACCGGCGCGCTGGCCGAAGAGTTCATCCAGGGCAAAGAGCAGGTGGACGGCGACGGCGGCGGGTTCATCATGTACGGGAACCGCTTCGCGCCCGAGAACCGCACCACGAAGACGTTCATCGTCAACACCCTCGCCGAGAAGTGGGCGCTGCACGCGCTACTGCACCGCTTCCAGGGGCGTCGCGTGTCGTTCTGGCTCCCGACCTTCGGCGCGGACCTCGAGCTCATCGACCCACTCGGCAGTGCGAGCACGGGCTTCACCGCCCGTCTCACCGACTACGCCCGGTTCGTCGACCAGCAGAGCCCGCGCCGGGACATCATCGTGTTCCGCCGCAGCACCTCGACGCCGCTGATCCGTCGGATCATCGCGAGCGCGGACGTGGGCAACAACGAAGAGGACTTCACGGTCGACTCCGCGTGGGGCGTGGACGTGCCGCTCAGCGACGTGCTGCGCGTGTCGTTCCTGCACCGCGTACGCTTCGACTCTGACGTGCTCACCATCGAGCACGAACAGTCCCAGGCCGACGCGGTGCTCGAAGTGCCGATCGTCGAGGTGATCGAATGACCTACCTAGCGCAAGAGCAGAGTCAGTCCGCCGGCGAGGTCGTCGAGCTCTACGAGTTCACGACCGCGGCCGGTCGCACGCTGCTGACCTCGGCCGACCAGCCCGTGTTCTACAACGCGGAGCGCTACGAGCCCGAGGTGCTCGGCCGATCGCAGGTGATTCAGGAGAGCCTCGAGACGAACGGGCAGACGCTCGCGCTGCGTCTTCGGCGCGACCATCCGCTGGCGATCCGGTACATCGTGACCGTCCCGGCGCTGCTCGACAACGTTCGGATCTTCCGCGGACAGGTGAACGACACGGGCGTCACCGTCGACACGGACGGCACGCTCAACCTGCCTGCGGCGGCGGTGATCACCTACTTCCGTGGCACCGTGGCGACCGTCGCGTTCGAGGGCAGCAGCGCGGAGCTCCGCGTCCGCGGCCGCAACGACGTGCTCGACCGCAACCTGCCGAAGCGCACGTACCGCAACCTCTGCAACCACGTGCTCTACGACGCCGGCTGTCAGGTGAACCCCGCGAGCTTCCAGTACACCGTGACGATCACAGCGATCAACGGGAAGGTGCTGACCGTTTCCGGGATCCCGGACATTGCGGGCCCGGTCGACGCTGCGTTCTTCGACGGTGGGATCCTGCTCCAGTCCCTCACCGGCGACGCGCGAATGATTCAGGTGCTCACGCGCACCGGCGGCGGCAACGGAACCATTCAGGTGATCATCCCCTTCGAGAGCGTGACGCTCGGCGGAACGCTCCTCCTGCGCGCGGGCTGCAATCACTCGCTCCCGACGTGCATCGCCAAGTTCGCCAACGGCCGACGGTACGGCGGCTTCCCGACCGTGCCGACCAAGAACCCCTTCATCTCGCGAATTGCCTAGCGGAGGTGCGCCACGTGCGCCGTCGACCCCCAGACTATGTGACACTGATCCTGCTTCTGCTGTCTGTCGCGCTGACTGTGATCAGCGCGATCTTGCAGCCGAAGCCGGATATCGAGGACGCGCGGCCGGCGGGGCTGGGCGACTTCAACTTCCCGACGGCCACCGAGGGCCGTGCGATTCCGATCGTATGGGGAAGCGTGAAGGTCGCGGGCCCGAACGTCGTCTGGTATGGCGACCTCCTCGTGTCACCCATCAAAGAGAAGATCGACGGCGGCATTTTCGGCGGCACGACCCGTTTCACCGTCGGATATCGCTACTACATCGGCCTCCAGCTTGCGATCTGCCACGGCGTGGTGGACGAGCTCTACCGCATCGAGATCAGCGAGCAGCAGGTATTCCCTCTCGACGCGCAGGTGCCCCTCACCGCGACCACGCAGCCGGTCCTGATCAACAAGCCGAACATCTTCGGTGGCGACAGTGAGCGCGGCGGCATCGTCGGCGAGTTCGAGTGGTACACGGGCACGACCAGCATCGCGAACGGCGACATGTCGCAGTACCTCGCCGACGTGCTAGGTGGCGGCTCGCTCGACAACATCCCGGCGTTCCTGAGCACGACGTACCTCGTGTGGCGCGGTCCGACCAGCCGCCGCATCGTCAGCCAATTTGTCTCGCCGCCGACGCAGGCGTATCCGAACGGCCAGACGATCACCGTGTCGGAGCACAACGGCTACCTCGGGACGCAGACCACGCTCGAGCCGTGGGCGTTCTACGTGCGCCGCTTCCCGAACGAGCTCTCGCTCGGCGGCGGCCAGCACCGAATCGGCGACGACGCGAACCCGATGGCCGTGCTCTACGACATCATGACGAACACGGTGTGGGGCCTCGGAATCCCGTCGGCGGACATCGACGTGTCGAACTTCCAGGCTGCGGGCGCCACGCTCGCCAGCGAGGGCAACGGCTTCAGCCTCGTGTGGACCGACCAGCGCCCGGCGCGCGACTTGATCGCAGAGATCATGCGGCAGATCCACGGCTCGCTCACGCAGTCGGCCGGCGGACTCTACCGCGTGAAGCTGATCCGCACGCCCACCGGCGGCGAGCTCAGCGCGGCCTTCGCATTCGACACGACCAACGTGCTCGAGCTCGAGGAGTTCACGCGCGGCGCGTGGAACCAGACGTTCAACCACATTCAGGTGAACTATCAGGACCGCGACGACTCGTTCAAGGATACCAGCGCCGTCGAGCAGGATCTCGCGAACTACACGCTCCAGGGCAACCGCGAGGCCATCGCCGCGCAGGACTGGCCGGGCGTGAAGAACGCCGCGGTCGCGCGCATGATCGCGAAGCGGGAGCTACTGACCCGCTCGTTCCCGCTCGCGAAAGTGAAGTTGTCGGCGAACCGCGAGTGCGCGCACTTGCTGCCGGGTGACATCGCGAAGCTGACGTGGCCCGAGCTCGGGATCACCGACATGGTGATCCGCATACTGAGCCTCGACCTCGGCGAGCTCGGCGACGGGCGCGTCGACATCACGGCCATGGAAGACGCCTTCGGCCTCGGGTACGGCGGCTTCGCGGCCCCGCCCGCGACGGGCTGGGATCCGATCGACGTGGCCGCCACGGATGCGGGCGCCATCGTGTTCCCGATGCCGGGCGTGATCGCGCAGGCGCGCGCCGAGGATCAGTTGAACGACTCGCGCATCATGGCGCTCGTCCCGCGCTCGAGTGGGCCGGCGATCGGCGTGATCCCCAACTGGAACATCGGCAACCCGGCCACGGCGTGGGCGCCCTACTCGGGCACGACGGAGCCGAGCGCCGACGCCGCGACGGGCTTCTGTCCGACGGGCCAGTTGACGGCCGCGCTGCTCGCGCGACAGGGCGGATCCCCGATCGTCGCTAGCATCACGATCGACACGGTCACGGTCGACTTCGTCGAGAAGGTGCTGAAGGACTTCATCGGGCGCACGCCCGCGGAGCTCCGCGCCGGCCGCAACCTGATCATGATCGGCGGCGTGGGCGGCACGGACAACGCGGGCTACACCGACCTCGCGCGCGTGGAGTTCCTCGCGTTCGAGACGATCACCGACAACGGCAACGGCTCTTACACGTTGAATAACGTGTACCGCGGCCTCGGCGACACGGTGCCGTGGGATCACCCGGACAACTCGCTGGTCTACTTCCTCGACGCGGATCAGGCGTATCACCTGACCGACAATCGTACCATCTATCCGGGATGGTCGGGCAGCCATCCGGCCGGCTCGAACCTGAACACCGACACGCGCATTCAGGTGCAGACGCCGTTCTCGCTGTCGAGCCCCTCGACTGCGACGCAGCGCCGCGTGATCTACCGGGCGCAGGTGGACGCCACGATCGACGCCGCGACGCGCATCTGGATGCCGCTGCCGCCGTTCGATGTCGGGTTGCTCATGGATCCGTCGCCGGCCGCGCCGCCGACCACGTCGTATTTCTTCCCCGGCGACGCGACGCAGCCGGGATCACCGGCCACGGTCGCGGGTCTGACCGCGGCGCTCGACTGCCGCGTGACGTGGAAGAACCGCGGTCGGTTCTTCACCACGATCAAGCTGCCGGGCGACGCGACCGACACGATGAACGCGACGAACGAGCCGGGCGAGTACCCGCCGAGCGCGCCCGCGGCCTCGACGGCGTGGGACGTGCAGGTAGTCGTGACGGGCCACCAAGGCGGCACGACGGTGATCCACAGCACGTTCGTGTCGGCAAACACGGGTCTGTTCGACTTCACGCTTCCGGCGGTGAACACGCAGAACAGCGGCCTCGTGTCGATCAAGCTGCGCTTCCGTCGCACCGACGGCGCGGGCGTCGATACGATCTTCTCCCGTACGGCCTACACGATCTGGTTCCAGCGGATCTAGTATGCGTGACATCATCGCCGTCGGCGGGCCCGGTCGCTCGGGCACGTCGATGGTCGCAGCCGTGTTGCAGGCGATGGGCGTGCCCATGTGCGACGCGCTATTCGCCCCCGTGCCCGGCGGCCACGTGCAGTACGAGGACAGGGACTTCGCGATGAAGTCCATGACCGCGGCCATGCAGCACCGGATGCTCTCGAGGGAGTACATCCGGCGCTGGATGCTGCTGCGCGAGCAGGCGTACCGCGAGCTCGCCGAGTCGTACGACGTTGCGGGCGCGTGGGGCGTGAAGGCCCCGCCGCTCACGTTGTTCCGCCGCGAGTTCGACGAAGTCGCCCGCGAGCTCGGGCACCGCGTCCTCTGGATCACGTGTCACCGCCCGGTGCGCGACAGCATGAACGCGCAGAAGCGGTGGGCCGATCGGTGGATGAAGCGCACCGCGAAGGCGCGCGTCGCCACCGAGATCAACGTGTTAGTCGACCGCCGGATCCGCGACGCGATCCCAATGCGGGACGTGGCGTGTCATGTCGAGTTCAACACGTGGCACCGCGACCCCGTCGGGCTCGCGACGCTTCTCTGCGACTCCCTCGGGCTGTCGCACAACCGGATCGCCGCGGGCGCCGCGGCGGTCACAACCCCACGGAGTACATGATGGCGACCTACGGCCGAGAGAGCGAGCACCAGCTTCGGAGCGTCGACCCGCTGCTACAGCGGACGATGCGCGTCGTGGTGAAGACGTACGACAACAAGATCCTGAAGGGCCACCGCGGGCAGGAGGAGCAGCACGCCGCGTTCGTCGCGAAGCGCTCGAAGCTCGACTGGCCCAACGGCAACCACAACGCCTACCCGTCGCAGGCCGTGGACGCGGCGCCGTACCCGGTCGACTTCGGCGACGGCCCGCTCGTCGTGAACGGCAAGCTCGATCGAGCGAAGCTGAACGCGCTGCTGCGCTTCTACCACTTCGCCGGCTTCGTGCAGGGCGTGGCCGAGCAACTCGGCGATCCGCTGCGCTGGGGCGGCGACTGGGACAGCGATCGCGATCTGTCCGACCAGACGTTCAACGACCTCGTTCACTTCGAGCGAATCAACAAGTAGGAGACTCCGATGAACATCAAGAAACTGATCGTCGCCCTCGTGGCCCTCGCGCTCTGCGCGTGCTCGACGCCGATCTTCTCGAGCCCCGAGGCCGACGAGGCGGCGCGTCGAATCGCGCTGCGCGGCGCGACGCTCGTGCTGCTGGACGGCAAGCCCGAGCTCGCGGCGGAAGTCGTGGCGGGTGTCGACAAGGTGCTCGCCGTCGAGCTCCCGGAGACGCTCGACCTCGCCGCGCTCGAGGCGCTGACGAAGGAAGTGCTCGACTGGGAGAAGCTCGACGAGGAAGAGAAGCTGCTCGCCTCCGACGTGCTCGAGCTCGTGCTCGCCGAGGCCAAGGCCCGCGGCGCGGAGATCCCGGCCGCGGAGATCCCCGAGCGCGTGAAGGCCGCGCTGCTCGTCGTGCGCGGCGCTGCCGCCGTGCGCGCGGCGCAGTAGCATGGGTGTGCTCCTCACGTCCATCCGCAACGGCGGCCTCGCCGCGGCGGCTGGCGGCCTAGCGGCCCAGGCGGCGACCGCCTTCTGCGTCGTGCAGGGCGGCCCGCTCGGCGCCGCTGCGGCGCAAGAGTGCGGCCAAGTGGCCGATGTCGTCGTGACGGGCGCCGTGTCGATCGTCGTCGGCCTCGGGGTCGGTGTCTTCACCGGCGTACGAGAGCTTCGGCGACGCATCAAGCCTGCTGGCGAGAGTTCAGGCCCGCCCTCCAGCTAGCAGGCGGGGCGGGTCGGCTCCAGGGGGTTTGAGTCGATCCGCCCCAACTAACACGAAGGCCCGGCATCCCGAAAGGGGTGCCGGGCCTTTCTGCGTTTCAGCCCTGGAATGCCGGCGGACCCGGCGGCCGCTCGTCCGTCACCTCCACGGCCTCGAGCTCGAGCTCGGCGGGGAAGAACCACGTGCGAAGGTCGTACGCGAACGTCACCGTCGAGAGCAGCCAGCCCGCCGCATAGCACGGCAGGAAGGGCACCGGGTGTTCGATGAACCATGCGATCGCCCAGAGCAACCCGCCCCACGCCGCGCCGAACATCGGCCCGATGAACAGCCCGGTCACGAGGTAGCGAATCTGGAGCGCGACGGCCATCGACACGCTCGGCTGGACCCCGGTCACGACGTGCTGCGTCGCCATTACACGGCCCCCTTCACGAGCGCGACCTTCTGCATCGCTCGGTTGAACACCTCGATCTTCGCGTCCATGTCGGCCGGCACGCCGCCGGCGTTCCACGCGCGCCCGGTCGACTGGTCGACGTAGGGCACGCCCGGGTTGAACACGACCTTGTTGCCCTCGCTCGTCTGGATCGACTGGACTCCGAACGTCCAGAGCACGTTGCCCTGGCCGAGCGAGGCCATCTCCTGCCGCAGCGATCGCTGCGACACGCGCGAGCGCGGGCACTCGTCGGCGTGGACGCCGCCCGGCGCGCGGCCGCAGAGCTCGCAGTCGATGCGGGTTGCGCGGCCCATCAGATCCGCCCCGTCGCGCGCAGCGTCGCCACGAAGTCGTCGGCCGCCTGCTGAACGAGCGGGATGCCCTCGCCGGGCGTGAACGCGAAGTCCGGCTCGATCGTCTTCCACTCCGTCTCCGATTCGTGCGCGCCCGCCGAAGTCACCACGTCCTCGCGCGACGGCCGGTACAGCCGCACCAGCACGCCACCTGCCGTGCGCATCGCGGCCACTTCGTTGCGGAACCGCACGTCGCCGATCACGTACTTGCCGCCCGCCTCGAGCTTGCGGATCAGCAGGTTGACGTAGATGTCCGGGTCCGCCGCCCGCGCCTCGGTTGCGCGCAGGATCAACGCCTGCCGGCGCGTCATGTCGAGATCGGGCACGTACTCTTCCTTGTACGCGAACGAGCTCTCGTACCCGAGCGCACGCGCCGCCTCGTCGAAGTCCAGGGCCCCGCGGTCGAAACCGTACCGCTCGGCGCAGTCGTCCTTCAGCGGGGACGCGAAGCTCGCGAACGAGAACCCGTGCATGTCCCGGAGCCGTTCCGAGAACGTCGTCTTGCCGCCGCCAGCGACGGCGCACACACCCACGATGAACATACTACTCCTCCCGCTTCAGCGCATCGAAGACGCTTTCCTGTGTAGCGTCTTTCTGCCGAAGCACCCGCGCGACCCGTCGATCGGGCGTCCCTCGCCCGACGAGATGGTACACGAACACCTTGTCCGACTCCTGCCCCTGCCGTCGAACGCGGCCGTTCAACTGCTGGTAGAGCTCGAGATCCCAGATCGGCGCGAACCAGATCACGCAGTGACCGCCGCGCTGAAGGTTCAGGCCGTGGCCCGCGGCCGCGGGATGCACGAGCAGCACGTCGAGCTCGCCCGCGTTCCATGCGCGCTCGGCCTCGGCGCCCTCGCGCGCGGAGATCCCGCCGCCGATGATGGCGACGCGGAAGCCCTCGGCCCGCAGCGTCTTGACGATCTCCTCGCGCTCGCACAGGAACTCGTACGTCACGATGGCCGGCTTGCCGATCTCGTCGAGGAGCTCGGTCAGCGCGTTCAGCTTCTCGCGGTGAACGACCTTCCACTTCCGCTTGGACGGATCCGTGAACGGCGAAGTCTCGTAGACGATGCCGTTCACCAACTGCCGGATCTTCGTCAGCGCCGGGCCGTCGTTGATCAACTCGATGTCGTCGATCTCCGTCGCTGCCTCGTGCTCGAGCTCGGTGAGTGCGATGCCGATGCGCTGCTCGAGCGGGATCACCACGTCGTGGTACATGAACTCCGGCAGCTTGAGCCAGTCCTCGGCCCGCAGCACGGTGACACGCGGCGCGATCGCGGCCATGATCTTGTCGTGCGCGCCGTCCTTCAGCGTGAACTTCGGGAACTTGCGCGCGCCGCCGACCATCTCGTGGTCGAAATAACGCTTCTGGAAGTACGTGATGCGGTGGTCGAGCGCCGCGCCGCCATCGACCAGAAGCATCTGGCCGTGCAGCCCCATGACGCCGTTCGCCGCCGGCGTGCCAGTCATGGCAAGCCGTCGACCGAAGTCGCCGATGTAGCGCTTCACCGTCTTGGTGCGCACGCCCGTCGAGGTTTTGAACCGCGAGCTCTCGTCGACCACGAGCATGTCCGGGCGGCCCTTCCAGTCCTTCCACGGGCCCGCGCGCCACACCGTCTTCGGGCGCTTGTACTCGGTGACTTCGTCCTGCCGGCCGAACAACCACGACAGACGCTCGGGGTTGATCGTGTAGATGTCGGCGTCGCAATCGAGGTCCATGTGCGTCGTCAGGTGCCGGACCTTCAGGTGCTTGAACTCGTCCCAAATCCGCGCCTCTTCCGGCCACACGCCGTAGCACACCCGCAGCGGGGCGATCACGAGCAGCTTGCACACGTCGAGCTCGTTGCGCAGCCGCGTGAACGCGGTGAGCGAGATCGCCGTCTTCCCGAGGCCGGGATCCATGAATAGCGCGTGGAACGGGTCAGCCATCACCTCACCGACCGCGCGCTCCTGATAGCCGTGCAGCGTTAGTCCAGCCATCGGCGATAGAACTCCTGCACCTTCGTCGGGTGATCGAGCACGTGGACCGTGAAGCCGAGCTTAGCCAGCCAGCCGCATACGATCACCTGCCCCTTGCGAAGCGCACCGCCGGGCGCCTTGAGCTCGACGAGCGCGAAGCGGCCCTGCGGCGCGAGCAGCAGCCGATCGGGGAAGCCCGTGTAGAGCGTCTCGGACTTGATCACCCAGACGCCCCGGCGGCGCCCTTCCCGGACGAGTTCGTCTTCGACTGTGTATTCTCGCATCTGATCCTGAACAGCGCGCCCGAGAACGGGAGCGCGTAATACTTGGCCCGCGCTGCGCGGGCTGCATCTATGTCGGCACCGACGTGCTGACATACCTCCTCGAATGTGATGGAGCCCGTCTCGCGGGTGAACCACGTCCGCTCCTCGGCCCAGAGCCGGTAGCGTCGCTGCGCCTCGGCCAGCAATTCGGGATTGAACCGCCTGCCGGCCATGAGCTCCGCGATGGAGTCGACGCGCGCCGAGAGCCACTCGTGCTCTCGGCGCAGCGCCTCGTCCGCGTCGCGAAGCGTGTCGGTATAGAGCTCCACGACACCCATGCTAGTTGAGGACTTCCACCTTCTCGATGTAGTGGACCGAATCGAAGTTGATCAGCTTGATCAACTCCAGGGACGCTTGCCCCTGCGCGGTGACCGCGGCACTCGCGCGCAGAACCGCGACCGCGCCGCCCGCCGGCTGGATCACGTCTCCGTCGATCAACTCCACCTCGCCGCTCTTCCATCCGATCTCGAATCGTTTCATCTCAAGCCTCCCCGGGCGCCTGCCCGATCTTTCGGGGGAGAAAGATGCCCTTCATCTTCCGCCCGTCTTGACCCTCTTCTCTCGTCGCTTCCCAGCCGGTCGGGTTGTAGAAGCCCCACACACGTTGTCGGCGCCAGTGCCAGAAGATCGTGTGAACGGGGCCCTCGGCGATCCGAACCCGGTGCGCGTCCGTAGCGCTGCGCCGACTCACCACGTCGCCCGGCCCATACGTGGCGGTGCGAAAGGCGTGGAGCTTGCCATCGGACGCCGGCGTCGCGCGCGTCTCTTCGTAGCGACCGCGCAGAATGATCCGGCCCCAGTCCCACGGATGATCGTGCAACGGATCCGGGTCGTCCATGTGGAACACGTGGTAGAAGACCTTGAAGCCGAGCAGCGAGAAGATGTAGAAGCGCTCGAGGTAGTCCTCGCCGTTGCGCCGCACCATCTTCGCCGAGCTCCGTTCGTGCATCCACCGTCGGATGTATTGAATCACGCGCGCTTCCCTCCGTGCCGGTGCCCGCGTGTCGCGTTGAACGCGAGTTTGGCGACTACCGCCTGCCCGAGCCGCAATCGACGAAACGCCGCGTAGTCGAGGCAGCGTATCACCGCGTCGGCGAGCTCTTCCTCTTCGGAGGTAAACTCCGGGATGTGCTCCGACTCCGCGGGCACTCGTGCGCGCACCGCCTCGGTGAGCTCGGCGAGCTCGGTCACGATCAGCATGTGCATCGCGAGAAGATGGTGTGTGTTCTTGGGGTCGCGGTCCTCGAAGAACCCTCGCTCGATGTTGCCAGCGTGAACGTGCTCGGAGAGCCAGTCGAGCCCTCGTGCCGCGTTGAACAGATCGCGCTCGCGCGCCTCTTCTCGGTCTGTCATTTCCCGTACCTCCGGCGCCGCCAGCCATCGACGGCAATGGGGAAGCCCTCGGCCCACTCGGGCTGTTGGGCGAGCAGCCCCTTGAACTCGGCGAGGTCGCCTTCGCCCTCGCGGATTTCGGACACGACTTCGTCGTGAACGGTGAGCACGATCGGATAGCCGCCGGCCTCCGCGCGCAGCATCGCGTCGCGCATGATGTCGCGGCAGAGGGCCTGCACGATGTTCTCGGTGAGCTTGCCGCCGTACGTCGAGGTGCGCGTCCAGAGGCCCGGCTTGTAGGTCGCGTAGCCGGTGAACGTGATCTTCATCCGCCCGAAGTCGGCGTCCCACTCGAGTTGCGGACGGAAGTACGAAAGCAGCCGCCCGCTCGGGAGTCGGCAGTGCAGGAAGCCGCCGCGCACCGCCCACTTGATTCGGCCGTCCGCCATTTCGACGGGCGCGGCCTTCGAGCCCCGCGTGATCGCAAGCTGCGCGCAGCGCTCGGCCTCGTACCAGAACTCTTTTACCTGCCAGTGCTCGTTGCGATAGCCGTACACGATCGTCTCGGCCTGCTGCGACGTGATGTCGATGCCCATGCCACCGGCGTATGCGACCAGCTTCGGCGGGCCCATCTGGTAGCCGCACCCGAGGATCGGCACTTTGCCCCACACCTGCCGCTCGAACTCGTCGGACTTGTATACGGTGCGTCCGACGAACTTCGACGCTTCCCAGGTGTAAATGTCCTGGCCCGGCCACGCGCCCGAGTCGATCTGGCGGAACGCCTCGAGTCCGCCTTCGTCGCCGGCGATCCAGAACGTGCCGCGCGCCTCGATCGCGGAGTAGTCGGCCGCCACGAGCTCGTGACCCGGCGCCGCGGTGATCGCGCCACGCAGGATGCGCGAGAGCAGCACCATCAGGTTCTCGGCGCCGTACATCATCGCCATGTCGTCGTAGCCGTAGAGCTTGAGATCGTCGCAGATCCGCTCCATCTCTTTCGGCTTCGGGCAGTTGCGCGGGAAGTTTTGCGGCTGAATCCCGAGGCCGCCCCAGCGGCCCGTCGTCGCCGCCCAATAGCGGAGGATCTCGCGCACGCGGTCGTCGGCGGACAGCCGGTTCATCATCGCGGCGTATTTCTTCGTGCTCGTCTTGTTGACGCCGATCCAAATCTCGATCGCCTGCGCGACGTGCGGCGGCAGACCAGCGCCCGAAAGGATCCCGCGCAGGTGCTCCGCGCCGATCGTCTCTTTCTCGACCATCGACTCTTCGCCCTCGTCGTCGATCTCTTTGACGAGCTTGGTCGGGATCGTGATGCCTTCGCCACGCAGCCATTCCTTGAACGCGCCGCGCTTCGTCGTCTTGTCGACTTCGTCGCGCGTGATGGCTTTGAGTCGCGCCTGTGCTTCGGCCTCGGCCGCCGCGCCGACCTCGAGCGCTTTCTCGACGAGAGGCCGGTCGAGGTGCAGTCCGCGCAGGTTGATCGTCTGGTCGAGCCGCCACACCTCGAGCTCGCGGTCCTTGAGCGGACGCAGCGCGTTCGACACCGCGCGTTCGGCGCGCACGTCCTGCGCGCAGTAGCGGAACACTCGTAGCAGATCGCGCCGGCTCTGGTGCCACTGCGAGTCGGGGTCGCGCTTCGTCGGGCGCCGCGGCGTGCTGAGTTTCTTCATCAGCCGGTGGCCGTCCATGTCCTTCTGCTCCGAGCAGTTGAGGTCCATGGCGACGTGCTCGAGCTTGCGGCGCATAGCGAACGACGCGGCGATCGCCGCGGAACACTGCCACTGCTCGTGCTCGACGGCGGGGAACCCGTAGCGCGGGACCATGATCGCGTCCCAGATGTTGCGCTCGAAGAATGCGTTGTGCGCCTCAACTGTCTCGCCGAGGAGGATCCGCTCCCAGAGCTCCGTCGGGTCCGGCGAGCGAGCGATGTCGTGGCGCGGCCGGCGGTCGGCGCGCTTCACCACCTGCAACGGCGAGAGATCCTCGAAGCCCGGCGTCCACAGCCAAACGCGCGGGTCGTCGTCCCACGTCCAGCAGAGGCAGAGGATGTCCGTGCTCGCGTCGCGGGCATAACGGTAGGTTCCCACCTGCCGAAGTTCCGCGGCCGAGCGCGTCTCGAAGTCCATGAAGATCACGGCCGGCAGCACCCGTCGCAGCCGTGCCGGTACTCGGCGGCCTTGAGGTCGTCGGGGTCGGGGTGACCGACGCCGTGGGGGCACGTGCGCTCCATCAACTGCGCGTCGTCACGCCACAGTTGCGGCCACGCGCGCATGTGATGGTTGCTGCGGTTGTGCAACGTGCAGTGCTGCTCGGCGCACTCCGAGCTCGGGTGCCCGAGCACGCGCTGCGGGCTGTGCTCGAGGGAGGCAAGCTCGAACGCGCGCAGCGAGCTACCCTCTCCGAGTTCGACCCTTTCGCGCGGCGCGCAGTCGAAGTGCGCCGGCTTCGTCGGCATCACGGGATGGTTCGGGAACGTCAGCGACAGCGGCGCGAGCTTGCGCGGCGGGGCATACTCGGGCACGTCGCCGTTCTGCTCGCGCTTCCGCTTCTCGTACCCCACGGCGAGACGCCGGTAGAACTCGTCCGCCGCGTCCATCAGGGCGCCGCGCACCCGCGCGATCGTGTGATAGCTGGGTTCGGCGCGGAAGTAGTACCCGGCGAGCCGAGACACCACGTAGTTCAGATCACCCTCGGACAAGCCGAGCTTGGCGAGAGCGGCTTGAACCGCCTCGATACGCGCGTCGAGCGCGGCGCGGCGTGCCTGAGAGATGTACGGCATCAGTCGATCACCGGCTCGAGCTCGAGCAGCCGGCGCACGCGCGCGAGGCCGTTCGGGTCGTTCACGTAGTCGCCAAGCACGGCGTTCACGACGTGAACGGCCTGCTCCAGCGTCGGCACGCGGAAGCTGATCGCCTCCCGCACCATGGGGTGCTCGTGCAGATTGTTCTCCGGCTCGATCGCGACGACGAGCGGCACGCGGTGCCCGAAGCACCACGCCATCTCCATCACCGTACCGATCGACACGGACGTGGCGCCCAGCAGGTTCGCGAGCACCATGTCCGCATGCGTGCAGTCATAGTAGTCGCGCGACATGATGCCACGCGAGCTCGACAACACCTTCACCATCGGGTGCTCCACCTGATAGTCGGAGTTCGCCGCGTCGGGGATCGTGCCGAGCTCGGCGAGATAGTCCTTTGCGCGCATCGGCGACAGCCCGAGGATGCCGGGAGCGAACGCGCGGCGCACGCCTTCCCGCCACTCCGTGCAGCCGTTGTACGAGACGCCCGATATCGGGCCCGCGAGGTAGACCGTCTTCATGACTGCTCCACTACCGTCGGCTTGAACAGCGTTGACGGCTCCGCGACCCCGTTCTCGAACCGCTTCAGCGCGAGCAACTCCCGCACCGGGTCCGAGCCGAGGATCGACTGAAGGGCGACCCGCGTCGTCACGTCGAGCGGCCCGTGATCCGTGACCGACACGACCACGTGCTCGTGATATAGCTCGCCGCTCTTCGACGGCCAGCGATCCGAGATGGTCAGACCGAAGAGCTCGGCGGCGCGCGGGAACACTCGCTCGAATTGCGCGTAGCCCTCCGGGCCGTCGAGGTCGATCAGCAGGGTAAAATCGTCCGGCTCGACGACGGTCAGGCCGGCGCTCTGCGCCTTGCGTTTGTCGGCGTCGAGCCGCTCGGGCGTCAGCGCCCGAGTGAAATCGCTGGAGGAGTCGATGTCGGTCATGCCTTCTCCCCTTGGATCACCCGCGCAAAGTGCGCGAGGAATACGGGCGTCTCTTCGCTGATCGCGGCGTCGAAGTGCCGCATGTAAGTGAGGAGCTCGCCCAGGTTCAGGAACCCCGCGTCCTTCGCGTCCTGTGGCGTCAGCAGCGCAACGGTCGTGAGCACGACTCGGTTGATGAAGATGCCTTCGATGCGATGGCCGGTGATCCCCTGCACGGCGCCTTGCCCGACGAACGGGATCGCCGGGCCCTGGTTCGACAACGCCGGCATCGGGATCGCGCGGCACCGGCCGGTGTAGAACAGCGGCCAGAGATCGTCGTGGGCGAACAGGATCATCGTGGCTCCGCGGTGAAAGATGCCCCGGCCGGGGGCGTAGTCGCTAGGAGGGGGTTTCGACGTTGCCCACTCCGGCCGGGGTTCACGAATCAAGGGGCCCGTTAGGTCGCCTCGGGAGACAACCGCCTTCCCCCGCGCACGGGCCAACACGCGGTCGTAAGGGTCTACTCGAGTCCGTCCAGATCGTCGGGCGCGATGTCGGCCTCCGGGATCGCGTCGAACGAATCGGCGGTCACCTTGCCGGAGAACGTCTCGTCGTGCCGGATGAATTGCAACGCGCGAAGACCGAGGCTCACGCCCACGTTCCCCGTCTCGTTGTAATCGAACGGGCTCACGCTCGCCCGCACCCAGCAGCCCGGGTAGAACAGCTTCTCGATGTCGTCACCCGAAATCTCGTTCTTCTGGGCGTCGATCAGGAGAGGCATGCGGATCGACGTGGTGCGCACGAAGATGTTGCCCTCGTAGCCGTCCCACTTCTCGTCGTCGCCGTCCTTGAACGGCAGCCGGAGCTTGGGGCGCTTGTCGGACTTCGGCCACGTGTCGGCCACGAACCGATCCACCACACCGCGAAGCTCGGTGAGGTCGTGCTTGCTCACGTCCTTCCACGGCGAGACGGGCTTTCCGTCTGCGCGCACGCCCGTGACGAGCTCGGGCTTGGGGAACAGAAGGGTGGCGCTGAACTTCGCCTTGTCGCCCTTCTTGTACTCGCGAGCCTTCGCCAACGTGGGAAAGCTGAGCCGCGCGTACTTCGTCAGGATCGTCTCTCGATCACCTGCCATGGTTACCTCCTGGCATTGTCAGCGGCGATGCCGCCTGACACCTTCTCTCTGCACGGTCCAGTGTCGGCGAACATCGGCCCGAATACCTCGCGAATCTTCGCGGATTCGGCGACCGGCATCGCGACACGGGTTTCCCCGCAGAAACGTCGCTTGCACTTGACGCTGCGCCGACGGCGGCCGACGCTCTTGACCCAGATGTGGCGCATCAGACCTTGATCACCTCGCCGTCGGAGAGGAGCTCGGTCAGGAGCTCGACGGGCGCCGGCGAGCTCTCGAGCACGAGCAGAAGTCCGCCCGCGGCCATGAGCGCGCTGCTCAACAGCACCGTCACGAGCTCGGCGCCCTGCGTGCGCTCCTCGTCGGTGGGCTCGTAGTCCTCGCCGCCGGGCAGCAGCACGCCGGCGAAGATGGCGAGCTTCATGCGGTCCAGATTGGTCTGGATCGTCGGGATCAGGCATGCCTGCGGATTCTTCTCGTCGGTCAGTGTCGCCGTGATCTTTTCGGCGTAGCCCACGACGACGTTCGCGATTCCCTGCACCTTCTCTCGGTCCATGGTCAGTCCTCCACCTTCGTGAACGCCTCGATCTGCGGCGTCACCTCGTCCCGCGAGTCCGAGTCCGGGGCCACGGTCGTTTCGCCCAGGGGTTTTATCGCGAACTTCGCGACCCACTCTTTGCCCGCTTTCGTCTTCTCGATCTGCGCAGGCGACTTGAGCTTGCGCGTGAAGATGTCGTCGACTTTCAGGCCGGCCATGTTTCGCAGCCGGCGCTCGACCTCGGCTTCGTCCTGCCACTTGCGGTGCGCCGACTTCCGCACGAGCTTGTAGCCGGGCACCTTCACGCCGCGCTCGAGCGCGGCGAGCAGCATCGTGTTCACCTGCTTGATTCGGAACTCGAGGATGTCGGACACCCGCTTCGCCTCGGCGAGCTCGCGGGGAGTGTAGACCCGCTGCGGCAGTGAATCCACCGACTCGACGACGCCGAGGTCCGGGTCCAGATCATCGGGAAACTGCGCGAGCGCGAGGTCGCTCAGCGCCGGGCACGTCGCCGCGACGGGGCAGAAGTAGTTCTCGCAGTGCCGACCGGGCACGAGCGGCGCGTTCGGATCCTTCGTGCGATCCGCGGCCGCAACCAGAATGCCCGCGAAGCTGAGCAGCGCGTCCACGTCGAACGTCCACGTCCGCACCGGCCCGTCGCTGTGCATGCCGCGCGGCTGCACGATCACGACCGTCACCTTCGACACGTCGTGCTCGCCGCCCACCGCGCGCAGCGCGCCGAGCGCGTAGTACATCATCTGGTCGTTCCAATCGGCCTCGACTTGGATGCCCTTGCCGTACTTGAAGTCGATCACGATCAACTCGCCATAGGGCTCGTAGATCGTGCAGTCCGCCGTGCCGAACATCTCCTCTTCGCGCCCCGGGATCGGGTACACGGTCTGCTCGTAGCTGATCTCGGCGTTCGGGAACTTCGTGCGATACTTGGCGACGGTGTCGATGTAGAGTTGGACCCCGTCGACCATCTCGTCGCCGATCTCGAACCATTCGCCCGGCAGACTCGCGTCGATGGCGTCCGCGATCACCCCGAAATCGGAGATGTACTGGCCCTGGTACTCCATCGGATCGTGGCCCTTGACGAGACAGAGCTCGCCGAGGTAGTGCGCCGACGTGCCCTCGGACGCATAACGCGACGAACCCTTGCGCGCCCAGTCGGGCAGGTTGGCGATCTCTCGCACGGACCCGGGACAGGCGATCCAGCGACCGGAGCTCGAGGCCCCGAGGACGGCGTGAACGGAGGAAGGCATGATGCTCCTAGCTCGGCCGCGCCTGAATCGCGGCGAAGATCAGTCCGACGTTCGCGACCGCGTACGCCCCGTACGTGAGGCACCACGGCCAGTTGCTCTGGAGGGCGTAGCCGACAGCCGCGCCGAGATACAGCAGCCCGCACGCGGCGGGGAAGAGCTCGACCCACGTCATTCGCTGAAGTCCGTCGTGCGGATCGTGAGCCGCTGGTACTGGTCCGCTTGCAGCGCGAGCGGGATCAGCCACTTGAGATTGGGGATCACCTTGTCGGGCAGTGCGTCGACCGCCCAGCACTGCACGCGCTCGTCGGTCGCGGTGACGCAGTGTGCGATCCGCACGTCGAGCGCGACGTAGAACGTCACGCGGTAGCCTTTGCCGAAGAGGACCGCGAACGGATACCAGCGCGATGCCGGCACGCTCCAGCCCGTCTCCTCCTCGAACTCCCGCGCCATGGCCTCGCTCGGGTACTCGCCCGGCTCGATCTTGCCGCCGATGCCGTTCCACTGGCCGCGCTGCCACTCGGGCTTCGCCTTCTCGATCAGCGCGACCTCGGTGCGGTCGCGGTTGAACGCGAAGCCGCAGACGTACTCGGTCATGTTAGGCCCTCACAAGTATGGCCGGCGCCCGGGGAGCGATCCGGGCGCCGGCCGTTGCCCGCCGTCCGTCTACTTGCTGAAGTCCGCGAGCAGGGCCGCGAGTGCCTCTTCGGGCGCGTCGGACACGCTGTTCGCCCCGTGCTTGCGCAGCGTCGCCAGAGCCTCGTCCTTCGAGTGCGTCTGTCGGAAGGTGCGCAGAGCCTCGCGCACCTGATCGCGCGTGACCGCATCCGCCGCGGGCTCGGCCGGCGCTGCGGGCGCCGCCGACGCAGGCTCGGCCGGCGCTGCGGGCGTCGGAGGCGCGGGGGGCGCCTCGGGCGCGGCCGCGCGGGGCTTGCGCGTCGCTTTCTTGTCGGTCGCCGCGGGCGCTGCCGGTGCGGCGGGAGCGGTGACCGGAGCCTCCGCGGTCGTCGCGCCGGGGAGCGCCTCGATCTTGAACGACTTGGTGAACGCCTCGACCGCATCCGCGATGCGCTCGAGGTTCTCTTCGATCGTGAAATTCGTCTTGGCCGCCATCAGTCTTCGTCCTTTCGTTTGTAGCCGCGCGCTAGGCGGCCGTCGATCATCTTCCGGGTCCGTTCCCAGCCCAACTTCTGCATCACCTGCGCGAGCCGGCGCGCGTCCGTCGTGCTTGCCTGATCCAGATCCCGGCGCAGGCAGTCGTGAAAGACAGTGTCGGTTGAGAGGAAGTTTTCTCCCGCATATTTCTCGTTGAGGAACGTGTCGAGCTTGTCCTCCCACGGATCCCGCACCCGGCGAAGCTCCTGCTCGCGCTCGGCCGCCTCGCGCTCGGTCATGGGGAGGGCGATCTCGCCGCGCGCGCCGTAGTACCACGTGTGGTACGCCTCGGCCCATAGCTCTTCGCGCGGGACTTCGAGGTGGTCGCGGATCATGCCGACCCGCATCGGGAGGAACCGGCGGTTGCCCGTGATGTCGCGCAGGTACTCGGCGTCGTTCGTAGTCCCGATGAAAACGCACTGACGTGGAAAGGTGCGCGTCTCTTCCTCATACGGCAGACGCACCCGGTCCTCGGTCTTCGAGAGGAACGACTTGAGCACGTCCACGTCGGCTTTCTTCATCGACGCGAGCTCGTCGATCTCGATGATCCACTTGCCGCGCATCGCGCTGATCACGTCCTTCTCGTTGTAGCCGCCGATCGCGGGCAGGCCCTCGGCCGCCCACTGGCCGCCGAGGTGCTTGATCAACGAGCTCTTGTAGCCGCCCTGCGGGCCCTCGAGAATGATCATCGAGTCGAACTTGATCCCCGGCTGCATAGCACGCGCGACCGCGGACGTGAGCATCAGCTTCGACACGGCGCGGTTGTACTGCGTGTCCTCGAGATCGGAGCAGTTGATCAGCCACGTCTCGAGTCGCTTCGTTCCGTCCCATTCGCGAGTCGTCAGCCACTTCTGGAGCGGATGCTCGCGCTGCACGAGGCCGTCTTTTGCTCGCTTCATCGTCGCCTTCGCCGGGTCGCCCGACCACGGCAGCGTCATCCATCCCGGGTCGATCTTGTGGTTCTCGCGCGTGATCGCGAGCGCCACTAGTTCGGTCATTTGGTCGGTGTACTCGGCGCCGTCGTCGACCCACTCGAAGTGCTGCTTGAGCAGCCCGAGCTGGTCGCGTAGGTAGCGCTTGCCGCTGAACACGTCCTCCGTGATGCCGAGGCCGTAGTATTGGCAGGCGAGGATCACGTTCTGCGCGATCGTGTGCTTGACCTTGCCCTGCTTGTCGACCTCGAGCATCGGTCGCTCGCGGGACTCCGGCGTGCCCGCCGCGGGCAGCGGCTCGTTGAGCTCGTCGGGGAACTCTTTGTCGATCTCGTACGGGACGTGGCCTCCCGCTTCCGAGACGTACCAGAACAGCGTCTTCTCGGTGCGCGCGTCGCTGCGGTTGTCGCTCGCGTACTCCCAGAACGTGTCGATCGACTCGCGCGCGCTGGCATACTTCGGGTCGGCGGTCGACCATTTGCTGAACGCCTCGCGCCCTTCCTCCGATCCGTTGCAGGCGTAGTGGACGCTGAACATCAGGTTGCGCCACTTCTCGTAGTCCTGAAAGTCCGTCGGCTCGAGTTGCTCGAGGCACTGCTCGAGCACGTCGATGGCGATCTCCTCGCCGGGCGCGCGCTCGCGCTTCGGCAGGTTCGGCTTCGCGATCATCGCGAGCAGCGGTGCGGGGCACGCGGGCACCGGGCCCGTCTCGTGCTGCACCCAGCGGTAGTGGTTCCCGTTCGGGTGCTTCGAGCCCGGCGCAAGCACCTGCCGGCCGTACGATTTGAACTCGATCGCGCCGCCGAACACCTCCGTCGAGTTCCGCACGCGCGTCTCGTCGGGGATCGTGAGATAGACGTGGTAGCCGCCCGAGCCCGTCTCGACGATCGGGCACGCCGAGAGGTCGATGCCGAGCTCGAGCTCGAGATCCTCGAGCAGCGTCTTCGCGTTGCGCCCCTTCGCGTCTTTGTGCTTGGGGTCAACGTCGATCACGAGCTCCGTCTTGCGGAGCCGCACGCCGACGTTGCCGCCTTCCTTGATCCAGTCGATGATCTCGGACTTTTCGTACGGCTGAATCACCCAGCGGTTGTCGCGCGGGGCCTTGCCGACGAACAGGCCGTTCGCCTTCGCGTCCCATTTCTTGATCGGGATCAGATCGAAGCCGAGCTTGAGGCAAGGCTTCAACTGATCCTTGTCGACTACTCGCATCTAGCTCACCTTGATTCCCGCGGCGGTCAGCCGCTCGGCCCACTCGGTGCGGGCGGTTCGGATGCGCGCGTGGACGGATCCCACCGACCACGGACCCGGCGCCTCGGGGAAGCGCAACGGGAATTTCTCGGCGAGGCTCGCCATCGGCTCGCCCATGGCGTTGACCACGTACAGCTTCGCGTTCCAGCCGCCCTCGGTCAGGAACACATGCAGCAGGCGCGCGATGTCGAAGTACCGCGCGTTCGATTCGTCGAACCCGAATGGTCGCATCGACTTCTGGATCTCGCCCTTCGAGAGGGCGCGCATCCAGAACTTCCACGGCGCGCCGCACTTCCCGCACACCCACTCGTGGTTGCTGGTGCAGTGGCGGATACGCGCGTGGCACTTCGAGCAGCGCTTTGCGTAGACGCGGCCCACCGTGTCGATGTAGTTCAGCGCAGGCGCGCCGAACGATTCGCGTTGGTCATAGTAGAAGCGGATCCAGCCGTCGGCTGTCAAGCGCCTAACCTCGCCACGTGTCCTTGATCATGTGGACCAACTGCCGATAGCCGTTGGCGTGGACCAGCCCATGCGATTGCAGCCACGAGCTCGGCCCGTTGTTGTAGCCGTGCCGGTACACCGAGGACATGCCGACCATGTAGCCGCCCTGCCAGATGCCGGGCCCGTGGCCGTGTCCGACCATCGACCGCGTGCCGATCATCGACAGGTTGCGCAGCGAGCCGCGCGCGCCGTCGGGTCCGCGGTGCCCGTGCATCCCGAGTTCGACGCCGCCGATCTGGCACGGCTCGTCCGTGTTCAGGAAGCGGATGTTGTCGGGTAGCAGGTGATTCTGCCGGAGCGCGAGCTCGAGCGGGATCGGGAACGAGCCGTGCCCCTCGAAGTGCTCGAGCATCAGGTAGCTCAGTTGGTGGAACAGCTTCGCGTTCTGCGGCTCCGGGTGTGCGCGCTCGAGCCACTGCCCGAGGAAGTCGTCGTGGTTGGAGCGGACGACTAGCACCTCCTCGAACTCGGGGAGGTTCAGCAACCACTGCGCCACGCCCGCGAGCTCCTGCGCGATCGACCCCTCGCCCTTGCCCACGAGCGCCGCGCGCGTCAGCCGATTCGCGAGCTCGTGGTGGTTGACGTTGCGGTTATCCGCGAGGTCGTGCAGGAAAAGGCGACGGGGGCGAAGCGTTTCGTGAATCCCACCCTGACCGAATGTGGCGTTCATCACCGTCGGCGACACGAAGTGGGGCGCGTGTATGTCGCCCATCACCAGCGCCTCGGGCGGCGGGGCGGCCTCACCACCCTGCGCGGTGTAGCGCCGGTCGAGGTCCGTGAAACCCTCGCCGTCCCACGTCACTTCGCGGAGGTAGAAGCGGTTGCCGCGCACCTCCACGATCACGCCGCCGAGCGAGTGGTGGAAGTCCGCCATGTCGCCGGCCAGCGTCTCGCTGTAGTTCTTCTCGGTGATCGCGCCCGACGAGTACAGGATTTTCGGGAGCTTCGACTGTGGCGTGGCGACGGTGCGCATCGACAACTGCGGGTGGCCGAACACCGCGCTGCGGTCCTTCGTGCGCCCCGACAGCCGCGCGGGCAGCGGGTTGTGCGCGGTGGCCTGCGCCTTCGTCGTCATGATCGACAGCTTCTCGTGCGGTCGGAGCTCGTTCTCGAGCATGAAGTCGGCCAACGCCGGATCCCACCAGCGCTCACCCCGCGCGCGCTCCGTCTCGGAGCGGGTACGCGGATTGGTGTAGAGCACGGGGTTGATCACCAGCTTGCCGTCGCGCTCGCCGCACCACTTCTGGATGGCGGCGAGGAAGTCGCGGTTCGCGTAGCTCTCCTGCACGGCGCAGGTGACGAAGAAATCCTCGCTGCGCTCGAGGGCCTTCACGTCGCGCGTGGAGCGCTTGAAGCTGGAGGCGATCTTGTCGGCCGACGCCGGCCGCGAGGACGTGGCGACGCCGGTGGCGTAGAGATCGGGATAGCGGCGGCGGGCCCAGCGCTGAAACGCGGTGTGATCCGCGAACGGGAGCTTGTGCTCTTTGCGGAGGCGGCCTACGATGGTGCGGCTGCCTTCGGTCGTCTTGCCGCGCTGCCGCGCAACGAGCCAGAGGCGCACCGCTTCGGCGGCTTCGGGATGCTTCGAGAACCAGATGTCGAGAGTCAACGGAAACCTCCACGTGAGACGGACATCGGTGCCGCCGGCCACTGTGTCGGCTGGCACCACGAAAGATCGCCGCTAAAGTTCTGCTGTCACCCCGCCGAACAGTGGGGGCACCAACCGGAAGAGGAGTCCTTCGATGGCCGAGGCGATCATGTTCGAGCAGAGCCTATACGACCGGCAGGGCGAGCGCAACAGCCCGGCCTACACCCGCGAGCTCGAGGGCCGCGTCCGCTCCCTGGAGTCAGCGCTCGCCACCGCCCAGACCGAGGTGGCGCGCCTGTCGCGCTGCCCGCTCACTGGCGCCTTCGGGCGCGGCCGGCTGGACGATCTGCTCGGGCTGGCCCTCGCGCGCTCCGTACGGCGCAACAGCGGCGCTCCCACGCTAGCTCCCAAGGCTGCCGGCGTCCTGTTCATCGACGTGGACGGGCTGAAGCCGCTCAACGATCTGGACGGCCACCCCGCGGGGGACACGGCCCTGGCTGCGGTGGCGCGCGCCATCCACTCCTGCCTCCGCGCGCCCGACGTGCTGGTCCGCTACGGCGGCGACGAGTTCGTGGTGATCGTGGACGAGACAAGCCCGCTCGGGCTGCTCGCGCTCGGCGACCGCATCGCAGAGGCCGTCCGCACCACGTCACCCGTCACGGTGTCGATCGGCGGCGCCGCGCACGAGGTGGGAGAGACGGCCCCGGCGCTGATCGCGCGTGCCGACCGCGAGTGCTACCGCGCGAAGAGCTACGGCGGCGACCGCGCCGTCGGGCCCTTCCTGCACCGTGGGATCCAGCAGTGATCCCGCGCAACCTCGACAAGCTCTATCTCGCCCGCGCAGCACTCGAGGGCGATCTGAACCCCAACTTCGAGGCGCGGCTGCCGAAGCCGCGGACGCACAGGCCGACGCGACGCGAGACGCTCGCCGAGTATCTGCGCCGCGGCGGCACGGTCACGAAGGTGCCGGCGGGGTACGCCGACAGCCGACTGATCGTACTACAGGGAGGCGACTAACATGCCGACACGGCATCACCGACGCACGAAGGCCCGCCAGGAGCAGGCCGTCGAGCGACAGACGGCGCGCGACGCGCGCGGCGACGCGGGGCAGATCGCCCGGCTCGACAAGGGCGGCTTCCGCGCCGAGCGGGAGCGCAAGCGGATCGCGGCGCGCGCCGCGAAGGCGTAGAGTGCTCCGCGTTCTGCGCTGGTACATCGGGCGACGGGGCGAGCGGGCGCTGCCGTTCGGCTTCAAGCTGATCGACGGCGTGTGGCCCGCTGCGGCCCCGGTCCCGGGGCAGACGATCGTCTCCTCGCGCACCGCGGTGTTCTACTACCCGGACTCGCGCCGCGGCGCGCACGAGCGGCGGTCGATTCTCCGCACGTGGCCCGCCGGCGGCGATCACCACGTCGCGCTGCTCGGGAGGCCGCATGGCTCGCGGTAGCGACTGCCAGCACTGCGGCGGAAAGAACGACGGCGATTGCGTCATGTGCGGCGGCTCGGGCTGGAACCCGCCGGCGCGCGACCCGGATCGTCGCTGCGGCTGCTGCGGTCGGGCCCTTTGGTACGGCTCGCGCGGGCCGGTGTGGTACGCGCACCTGCTCGACGAGCACGACGACGACCCGCGCTGCGAGCCTTGCCTTCGCAGATCAAAGACACCCCCCGTTTCGCAACCGAGAACGCGGAGGCGTTCGATGGAGGACATCACCCTATGACCAACCGGGTCAAGGACGCGATCTACTTCGGCGTGGCGATGGTGCTGCTAGTTTTGGTGGCCTCAATCCAGACGCCGAGCGAACTGAAAGCGCAAAAATTTCGCCGGGGGTTTTTCTCCCGCATCGACTGGGGGCTGGTGCTCCTGATCCTTTGGCTCTTCACGATCTTCCACTGGGGGTACCTGATTTGGACCGCCTAGCCGAGTTCGGCACCGACGAGCGCGCCATGTACTTGCGCCGGCGCGCGATCCTCACCGCGACGGAGCTTCTGCGTCCGGGCCACGAAGATGTCGAGGATCTCGCGAGCGACATCGTGCTCGCTTTGCTGCGACAGGACCACAAGGCGCACGCAGAGGGCGCGAGCGTGCCGCCGAAGTACCTGCGGCGCACGTTCCGCTGGGTCGGCATCGACGCGCTGCGGCTGATCCGCCGTTCGCGTGACATGCGCGCACCGATCTTCGTCACCGACGGCGAACACGAGCGGCAGCACTTTCTCGTTGACCACGACACGCCCGAGGCGTTCGCAATCGCGGCCGAGGCTGTGCGCGATCGTCTCCCGCTCGAGGCCAAGCGGGCGAAGTGGCGCGAGAAGCGGCGGCGGTTCGTCGCGCGCCGACGAGCTCAGCAGGCCGCCGTTTGAGTACCCACTGCTATCGCTGCTCGCGGTGCGGCGCGCTCTCGCGCGTCTGGGACGGCCTGCTGCGATTCACCACGGCGGCGCAACCGCGTCCGGCGTGTCGGGACTTCGAGGCGTGCAAGGCGCGCGCTGCGAACCGGAAACCCCGCGTCGAGGTCTGGCTCGACGCAGACTTGTCGGCGCCCGCTGCCCCGGCGGAAGACGACTGGAGCGACCTACTATGACCATCGGACTTGGAATCGTCACGAACTTCGGCGCGCTGCTCGGCTGCGATCAGCAGGAGACGCAGGGCGGCAACAAAGACTACACCGACGACAAGCACCTCGAAGTGCGCGGCCTGCACGCGATCATCGCGGGCAGCAGCGCCGGCCGCTACTTCGCCGCGTCGGTGCTCGCTTCGGGCGGGATGCTCGGCGCGATGCACTATCCGGTCGGCGAGACTCCCTGGAGCGAGATCAGTGTGCGCGCGTTCAGTCGCGTGCTGCGCTCGTCGCTCGAAGAGTACGGGTGGCTGCCGGAGCTCAAGCCCGGGACGCCGCCGTACTGGGAGCTCTCGATGCTGCTCACCGACGGCCGTCGGTTGTTCGAGATCAACACGGCCCTGATCCCGCGCGAGGTCGAGCTCGGGCGCTTCGTGTCGATCGGCGTCGGCTGGGACACGGCGCAGGCCGTGATCACCGGCTTCGAGGGGCTCGCGGTGCCCGAGGCCGAAGTGGCGCGCGTCGCACTCGAGACGACGATCCGGCACGCGCTCCACTGCGGCGGCGAGGCCCGCCTTCACACCGTGGCGCCCTCCGAGGGCGTGCGGCTGGTGTGGTGAAATGAGGCGACTAGGCGAATGGATTTCGGCGGTCGATTGGGACTTCGTGGGGGCCATGGGCGTCGTGCTCGGCCTAATCATCCTGGGGATGTCCAATGGCTGCTGACACGCGCTCGCACGACGAGCGGCTCGTGCTCGCGGCGACTGCGCTGCAAGAGGCGAGCGCACGGCTGCTCGCGCTGGCCGAGAAGGTGCGCACGGCGCAGGACTACACGTCGAAGCCGGCGATCCGCGACGAGTGCGACAAGACGCGCGCGGCGATCGGGCAGGTGAGTGACCACCTACTGCGGCTCTACATGGACGTGATAGCCGAGGAACTTTCCTAACCCAAATCCGATTCGATGGAGGCCCCCATGGCAAAGCGAAAGACGAAGAAAGCGAAGCGAGTGACCGTCAACGACCTCTGCGTGCGGCTCGCCGCCGTCGAGGCAACCCTGGCATCCGTGGCGCCCGTGCTGCGTGACGCCGAGATCGTGCGTCGTCGCGCCGAGCTCGAGAAGCGCTACGAGTGCGAGCAGCGCGAGCGGTTCGATCGCAGCCAGAAGCGATATCGCGAGAAGCTGCATGCGGCGCGCGAGCAGGCGCACGCAATCACGAACGATCTGCGCTGCTACCTCGACAAGTGTACGGACAATCCGTACCCGCCGAAGTACGTGCGCCTCATGACGCGCTGCCTCGATCTGCTGATCGCGCAGAACACGCTACGCCGCGAGAGCTACGCGCTCTTCGAGCAGGGACGCCGGCTCCGAAAATCGTAAAACGGATTCCCGTTCGATGAACGGCGAATAGCACAGGGAGAACGAGTATGCGATTGACCGATGCAATGCGGGTCGCGCTGTGGCAGATCGCCGCGGCGTCGACCGGCCAGGGCCGCCGTGGCTTCCGCAAGGAAGACGCTCAGGCCACGTTCCGGGCCTCGACGATCACCGCGCTGCGCAAGCGCAACCTGATCGCCGCGCGCCGACTGAACGTGGGCTGCAAGGCTACGCCCGTCACGTTCTTCGCCCCGACCGAACGCGGTCGGGACGTGATCGCGGCCGGCTACTGACCCCGCCCCGTCGCCTAACCTAAAATTGGGCGACGGGGCATTTCATTTTCCAATTTCAAACTCCATTTGATGGGCGCGCTGGCGCGCTGGGAGGATCCATGGCAACCACAACCGGAAAGATCACGCAGCCAAGGCAGCAGTCCTGGCCGCTGCGATCGAAGAGAACCGACAACTTCTGCGATCGCTTGCCCTCGCTGTTTCGCCGCAGGCCAGCATCGTCGTCAACACAGTGATCGTGAACCTCGAATTCGTCCGGGAGTTCGCCGCCGATTTCAGCAAGGCACTCGACCGAGACGTTCGGCTCCGCGATCGAACCGATCACTGAGTTTCAGCGCTGGCTTTGCCGCGTTGATTCGATGATCGAAAAGCCGTCTGGCGATCCGCCGACGGTCGGCGCTGCACCGCGGTCGACAATGTCGCCGCGCTCGCCGAGCTCTGGCAGCGCAGCGAAGCGACGAGCTCGAGCGAAGCGCCAGCGTGCGCTACGACGAGCTCGTCGCCGCTAGCCGCGCCTCGCACGCCTCGCCCGCATTTGGGTGATATGCGTGTAGCGAAAATTTTGGGTGATAAGGGTGTAAGGGGGAGCTCCTGCGCCGAGTTGCGCGCTAGTTGCCGCCGCATGAGCCGGCAACCCCCACGGGTGCTAGTTGCGTGCGCACGCGCCGGCAACTCCGCTGCGGCGCGAAAATTCCGCTGCGGCGCTAGTTGCGTGCGCGTGCGCTGGCAATTCGCGCCGCGCGCGAAACGTCCGCCTCGGCGCGAATTTCTATCAGAATAGAATTTTCTTGCCTCGCGCGTTCTATTCTGGTAGAACATTTCGCGAGCCGTTGCGGGTGACGCAATTTGCGGGCGCGAAGTGACGGCGCGCGTCACTTTCAAGTGTCGCAGAGGGCTACGGCGAGCGGAGCGCGCGCCGCAGCGCTGGCACACGGGTTGCAGTAGGATCCGGCACACACCGAAAGGGGTTCCCAAAGTGAAGCACGCAATCAAGCTCTACCGGACGGCGCTGGCGGACCTTCCCTACGCAACCGTGGAAGTGGAAGCGCCGAATATCATCGCGGCGCTAATGGAAGCGCTGCGCCTCAACCCGGACGCGGAGAGCGCGTCGGAAGTGAAAGCGCCGCTACAGTACGCGCGCCCGAACGCGGGAGGGCGCTAGCCGTGGCTAAGCTCGTATACGCGCCTCGGAGCTTGCGCGACGCGGAGCGCGTCGCCGTAGAGTGTGATTGCGTCGCGCTGCGCCGGGTGTGCGCGCTGTGCCGCGCGGAGTCGCGCGCCGAGTCGCGCGAAGGGAAGCGCCGCCGCGCCGTCGGGCGCGATTGGCGCGGGTTCGGCTCGCGCGCCGCGATGGTAGCGGCGCAGCGCGCGGAAGGTGCCGCAATTTGCGGGCGGAAGTGACGACTAACGGCACCCGAAAGGGGCGCGGCGCGCGGAGCGCGCGCGGCAGCGCTGGCACACGGGTTGCAGTAGGGGAGGCTATGACGAACGGCAAGGGGCTAACGCCCGAAGAGAACGCGCGGCTAGACGCGGCGATAGCCGCCGCTGCCGCGGAGCTTACGCCCGCGCAGTGTGCGCGGCTAGACGCAATCTCGGCGCGGATCCGCGCGCGTGACGTGCGAGCCGCGGAGCGGCGCGCGCTGCGCGCTCGCCCCGAGAATCGTCCGGGTTTCCGATTCAACCGCCGAACGCGCGGGGAGGGCTAGGGCATGTCGGACGATTGGCGCGAGCGCGAACGCGCGCGGTTTGCGTGCGGCGAGTACAAACCCGTACCGTGGCACGCGGAAGAGTGGTGGACGGCGCTAACCGCGGAAGGTGCGCCGCTCGCCGACCACTTCGCGCACGCATCGGTCAAGCACGGCGCACAGATTGCGTTTACCGAGAACGCGGACAAAGGGGCGCGCGATCGTCAAACGGCTATGAAACCCGGACGCTATCTCGCGCGTTTCGTGTCGGCGCTGGATCCCGACGCTGTGCGCGAGTGGGCCGGACGTTTCGCCGCGGAGAACGAATCCCCCGAGCTATTGCTAGCCGAAACCGCGGACGAGTGGGAAGAGATTTACACTAGCGGCCCTAATTCTTGCATGTCGCATAGCGCTAGCTCGTACGAGTCGCCGTGCCATCCCGTGCGCGTCTACGCTGGCCCAGATTTGAAGCTAGCCTATATCCGCCGCGACGGCGAAGTAACGGCGCGCGCGATTGTGTGGCCTAGCAACCTAGTACATACGCGCGTCTACGGCGACGAAACCCGCCTAATCGCTGCGCTTCACGCGGCCGGCTACTCGGAAGGTTCGATAGAGGGCGCGCGGATCCGAAAAATCGCACACGGTTACGAGTACGTGTGCCCGTATATTGACTACGTTAGCGCCGTTTCGGATAACGGCGATTGGCTAGTAATCGACGAATCCGGGGAGTATAACGCGCAGTGTACCCACGGATTGACGGAAGGTTCAAGCTACGAAACCTGTAGCGCGTGCGACGAACGATACCCCGAGGACGAACTATCCTATTATGAGGCGGCCGACGGCTCGCTTTGTAGCGGTTGCGCGGACGATATTATCCGACACTGCGACCACTGCGAAAACTCGGTACACCGCGACAATATCAACTATTCCGCGTCGCAGCGGATGGACATTTGCGACGATTGCGTAAGCTCGCACTACGCGCGGTGTGCGTGGTCGCGCTGTGACGCGCTAGTGCCGTCGGAGGACGCGATTACCGACATGGACGGCGATACGGTTTGCAGCGATTGCGCCGAGTCGAATTATACCCACTGCGAGCCGTGCGGCGAGTGGTGGCCTAACGGCGAAGTAAACGAGTCGGGGCACTGCGAGAATTGCGCCGAGTCGGAGGAAAAAGAGAACGCGGACGCGGACGGCGAGGAGTCGGGCGACGCGGACGCGCCGGCGCGATGCTCGCTAGTCCAGCCTATCCCGACGGCCGGTAGTTTCGAGTACGTCCGCGCGTGGGCTACCGAAACCCCCGGAATAGTGGTAACGCGCGCGACGCGCTCGGACGCTTCCGAGTCGCGGCGGTTTGTAGTCACCCACGCGGCGAGCGGACTAAGCGCCGGAATCCATAGCGGCGATCGCGACGCGGCGACGCGCGCAGCGAACGCGCTAGGCGCGCACCCGATAGACTGGACGCTAGCCGCGGACGAACTAACCCGCGCGGAGCTAATCGACGCGACGCGCCGCGCAGTGGCGGACGCGCGCGACGCGATGGAAGGGCGCGAGCGCGCGCCGCTCCCCGAGCGCGTGCCCGATCCCGCCCCGTGCGCCTACGGTGTGAACGGTTGCCCGTGCTCGTGCCCGACCGAATCGGAGAATAACTAACATGCCCAAAACCGAACGCACCCTAAAGACTCCGCGGAGCTTGCTGGATATGCTCACCTACTCGCGGCCGGCGGGATCGCGCGCGGAAGTGGAATTTATCAAACGCTTCCTAGCTCCGCTCGGGTGCGAGATTGACGGCGCGGGGAACCTAATCAAGCGTATCGGATCCGCGCCCGTGCTTTGGTCGTGCCACACCGATACGGTACACAGCGGGAAAGGTGGACGGCAAAACGTCCGGGTAGAGGCGGGGAAAATCAAACTAGCGCGCGACTCGCAATCGTCTTGCCTCGGGGCGGACGATAGCGCGGGAGTTTGGCTAATGTCCGAAATGATCCGCGCGGAAGTGGAAGGGCTATATATCTTCCACCGCGGCGAGGAAATCGGCGGGATCGGATCCACCTACATAGCAGAGGAAACCCCCGAGCTATTGGACGGGATCCGCTACGCGATCGCGCTTGACCGAAAGGGGTTCGACTCGGTTATCACCTATCAGGGTGCGCGCTGCGCGTCGGACACTTTCGCGGGTGCGCTCGCCGACGCGCTAGGCGGCGATTTCGAGCCGGACGAGTCGGGACTATTCACCGATACGGCGAATTATGCCGAGCTTATCCCCGAGTGCAGCAACCTAAGCGTAGGTTACGAGCACGCGCACAGCGCGAAGGAAACGCTAGACGTAGGTTTTATGTTGTGGCTACTGCCGCGACTAATGCGCCTAGACGTTTCGGCGCTGCCCGTCGCGCGCGATCCGAAAGCGGATCCCGAGTGGGGCGACGATTGGGGCCAGTGGCCTAAAGGTGACGCGGCGCGGAAGTGGGAAACCGTTTCGGGGTGGGGCACTCCCGCCGGATCGGGTGACGACTATTACCGGCTACTACGGCTCGCGGAATCGGAACCCGAAATCATCGCGGATATTCTCTTGCACTACGGCATAACGCCGCAGGAAGTGGAAAGGTGGAAACGGTAGCCTATGGTAAAAGCGTACGGGTTGGCACTCAATCAAGCGTTATCCGATATGGACGCGCTGCGCTCGCGGGCGGACGTTTCGCCGCTCGGGTTGCGGGCGAAGGTAGTAGCGACGCGCGACGGCGAGCGTACCTATTACCTAGACGGGTATGTAGTCTACGGCGACGGCGCGGAGCGGCGGCGCTTCTATCGCTTGTCGGGCGGGATCGGAAGCGCCGTAACTGTGATGGACGAAAACGGCACACCGATAGCGGACGCTGCGCGCAAGGGGCGCGGACTATCCGCGGAGTTTCGCGAGTGGATCGCGGACGCTGCCGCGACGGATCGCACACTCTGCCGATTCTAGTCCGCGTCGGAAGTGTGCTCGCGGTACTCTATTGGGGGGTATCGCTAGGCGCGGACGCGCTGCTAGTCGCGTCTATCGTCGTAATCGTGTGTATCCCCGGACTAGCGAAAGGGGTAGAGTAGTGGCGCGATTTTTCGTCTACGAAATGCAAGAGTGTACCGAGTACCGGAAATTCCGTTACGAGGTAGAGGCGGACACCGAGGCGGACGCGATCGCGAAAGCGAAAGCGGGCGACGCCTCGGACCCCGAGGATTGCGGCGAAATGGGCGGCGGCGACGGTTGCGAGTTTGGCGATAGCGGGTGGGCCGCAGTAGTCGAAAATAACGCGGACGGGTTGACGGATTACGATATGTTCCGCCGCGCGTGCGACGATTTCGAGGGGTCGCGATAATGACGCGCCGACACTTCGAGGCGTTCGCCGAAATGGTCGCGGCGCTGCCCCTAACCGACTCCGAGCGGCTAGAGGTAGCCTCGGGTATCGCGGACGTGTGCCACCGATTCAACCCGCGTTTTTGCGAGGTTCGGTTTGTGCGCGCGTGCTTCCCTAACGGCGACATGCCGCTATCAGAGGGGAGGGCCGACTAATGGCACGCGCACACCCGTCCGCGCCGGACGTGGAAACGGTAGACGAGTACCGCGCGCGGCTCGCGCGCAGTGGCCTAACGCTCTATCGCTTCGCGCGGTTGCATATCCCGAGCGGACGCCTCACCTACGCAACGCACCCCGAGGCATCGGAGCTAGCGTTTTTGCGGTTGCTCGATCGGTGGAACGCGCAGCGCTCGCCGTGGAAGTATTGGCGGGAGGACGCGAGCTAATGCGGCGCTTTGTTCCGCTTTCGGACGGCGAGCACGCGCTAGCAATGGCAGCATGCGCCGGACGCCCCGAGCTAGACGCGCTACGGCTCGCGGGTGCTACGCTGGACGGCGAGCGCGTGCCGGGTTCCGCCTACGCGCTGCGACGCGCCGCCGCGTGGGCACTCTACCACGCGGAGCGGAGCGCGCGCGACGCGCTGCGCGTGCTGCGCTCGGACCTTTGCGGCGCGGCGAGTATCCACGCGGGGAACGCTGCGCGCTACGCTGCGGCGGCCGGCTACTTGCGGGAGGCGGCGCGCGAGCGCTCGCGCCGAGTGACGCAAAACGGCGCTAGGGTGACGCCGTAAAACGTCACCGAAAGGTCCGCTAGTGCGCAACTATAGGCTACGGCGCGCGCTCCGCGCTCCGCGCCCGTGGCACACGGGTTGCAGTAGGGTAGTCACGTCCGAACAAACAAAGGGGAACGAAAATGGGTTACGCAATCTCGGCGCTGGTCCTCGGGTTCGCGGGTGTCATGTTCTACGCGCTGGTCAACGTCGCAACGGTTGCCGGCCTCTAACCCCCGATCCAGTACGAAAGGAAACGTCTAGCCATGTTCGACCGAATCGTCTCCGTCCTCGGGTTCGCCGCTTCGCTCACGGGTTCCGCGCTGGCACTCGCGCGCGTGGTAGGTGCGCTGTAGTGGGCCGCTCAATCTCACTACTGGAGCGCTGCGCGCGTATCGCGATGCTTTCGGGTGCGCTGGTAGGGCTGGCCCCGATCGGCAGCGCTACGCGCCGCATGCGGCGCGCGGAAGAGTCGCGCGCGTTTCGCCTGCTGGACGCGGCGCGCGCCGACGCGGCGGCCGATCGGGCGCGAGCGCTCGGGATCCGCGAGCCGCGCCGCGCAGTGGGGGCGTAGCCGTGCCCGTTCAATTCGACGGCGAGGGCGCGGCGGCAATTCTTGCCGCTGCCAAATGGATCGACGGCGAGGGCGCAGCGATGCGCCGCGCCGCGGATAACGGCGATCCCGAGGACGCGGGTTATCGGCGCGGCGCGGCGGACGCCTACTTGCACGCTGCCGCCGCTGTGCGCGCGATGGCACGGCCGCAACCGCACGGGTACTGCCGTTGCTTCGGGTGCGAAAAGTGAGCGGCGGCGGAATCATGCTGGACACCCCCGAGGCTATCCGCTTCGCGCGTTTCGCTGCGCTGCGCTCCGCGCTCGCGATGGAAGCGAAAGGGCTACGGCTATCGCGCCGCCGCTCCGCGCTCGCGATCGCGAAAGGGGAGGGGTACCGCGGCAATCGGGCGCGCGTGCTCGCCGCAATCTCGGCGGACGTGGCGCGCGCGTGCGGCGAAGCGCCGCCGCTGCGCGAGTGTGTCGCAGGGTTGCCCGTCCGCTGCCCGTCTTGCGGCGCGCTCGCCGTTCACGCTTTCACAGCGGAGCGCGCAGCGCGCGAAACAGACGGCACTGTAGCCGTGTGCCATCCCGACGCGGGCGGTTGCGGTGTAGGGCTCGCGATCGCGTCGGAGGGCGCGAAGTGAGCGGCGGACGCTGCGCCAACCCGCGCGCGTGGGTTCCGCTCGCAATCGCCGCGGAGCGAAGCACGGCCGCCTACGCTCGCGCCGATCGGCTCGCGCGCTCCGCTGCCGCCGGCTATCGGGCGGCCGATCGGTGCGCCGCTCGGGGGTCGCACGCGCTCGCCGCGCAGTATTGCGCCGACGCGGACGCGGACGCGCGGGAGTCGGCCGCGATCGCGTCGGGCGAGCCGCTGTGACGGCCGCCGCCCGCTTCGTTTGCGGCACCCGCGCCGTAGTGCCCGTGCCGGGTGGGTTCCGCGTCGCGTGCGCGACGTGCGGCAGCGCGTCGGGGCACACATACCCGCGCCGCTCGGATGCGGCGCGCGTCGCGGTTGCACTCTCCGCGCGCCGCTGTACGGCTCGGGGGTGCGGCGCGAGCTAGCGCCCGATCGTCCGAAACGGGTTAGCGCCCGACGCGCCGAGTATGCGCGTCGGGCGCTTGCCGTTTTGCCCGATGGGCGGACGCGCGCACGCGCTCGGATCGGCTAACCGTCCGCCTCGGGTTTGCCAGAGGTGCCACTACTAGGCCACTAGCAGATAGCCACGTTAACCCCTTGATATAGCAGAGAATGACACTATAGCCACATATACCTATATAGAGAGGGCTGGAAACGTAGAGCTAGCGGGTATGTAGTACCCCTATCCCCACACCTACTATAGGAGTATGTGGCTACTAGTGGTCTAGTGGATAGCGAAGGGGAAAAGCGCCGCTAGCGCGCACCCTTCGGGGTATATGTTGCCTCCCGCCTCGGGGTGGCAGCGTTAGCCACTATGTGGCTATGTAGGCGCGCAGCGCAGCGAGCGCTAGAAAACCCGCTAACGCTACCCCCCTATACAACCCCTAACCCTACGGAATCACTCACGAAACCCTCACTGACGCAATGTGCAACTAGGCGCATACCGCTGCGCGTAGCCTCCCGCTACTGTGTAGGGGTGAAGTGACGGAAAACGTCACTAGATACAGGGGGTTAGGTAGCTGTAGAGGGTGTTAGGCGTAGGCCAGTACCTAGCGAGTGTGTTAGTTAGTGTGTTAGGTGGGTAAGGCTAGCTAAGTGTGTGGTATTACTAGGGAAATCGTCTTGCCTGTTAGTTGCTGTTAGTGCGGCCTAACACCCGCCTAACACCGGGGGTAGGCAACTAAAACGCAACTCGGCGCGCTGCGCCCACGTAACGCCAAATTCGGCCTACGTTTTTGGGCACTTCCCGTTTTTCGGTAAGTGACAAATCTCGGCACCCGCTGCCTAACAGGCTGTCAGAAAAACGGGTGATTCTGGGAGACACTTCCCGAGGCGAACCGACTACTTAGCCGACTGTGGCATCCGACCCTGCCGAGCGCTAAAGTTCCGTTCGTGCCGGCCGATACGTCTCCCACACCCTCACAGGAGCCCTCATGCAAATCCTCACCGACCGGGCCGAACGGACGATCCGTCGCGCGCTCGAGTCCGCCCGCAGCGTGATCCAGCGCCCGCAGCGCGACGAGCACCGCGACGCCGCGCTGACCGACATCCACGACGCCTTCGCCGCCCTGAACGTGGGCGCCGAGCGGCTCGAGGTCGAGCTCAATGTCCGCGGCTAGCTCGACCTTCGGGCCGGCGTACGACGAGCAGATCGACGGCCGCCGAGTGCGCACCCAGATGAACCGCATCCGCGATTTCATGATCGGGCACCCCGGCTACCACAGCCTGCCCGAAATCTCCGCGGCGACCGGCGATCCGCCCGCGTCGGTGTCCGCGCAGCTTCGCCACTTGCGGAAGCCGCGCTTCGGGAGCTACACGGTGAACAAACGGCGCCGCTCCGCGGTGAGCGGCCTCTGGGAGTACGAGGTCACCCGATGAACGACGCAACCGACGCACCGATCACGTCGCCCTTCCTTCACCACACCCGCGAGGCGTGGCTGCGCGAGGCGGCGCTCTCTCTGAACGTGCTGCTCGAGCGCTACGTCCCCGACTTCCCGCTCGGGCTGACGGCGCTCGCGGTGAGCACCGGCTTTCCGAAGGGCGGCCGCAAGCGGATCGGCGAGTGCTGGTCGCGCGGCTGCGCGGCCGACGGGCAGACCCACCACGTGTTCATCTCGCCGGAGCTCGACGACGTAATCGCCGTGCTCGCGACGCTGCTGCACGAGATGGTCCACGCCGCGGTCGGCACCGATCAGAAGCACAAGGGCGAGTTCGTGAAGGCGGCCCGCGCGGTCGGGCTCGAGAAGCCGTGGACCGCGACGACGCCCGGCGCGCGCCTGCTCCACGAGCTCATGTCGATCGCGAGCGATCTCGGGCCCTACCCGCACGTGAAGCTCACGCGCCCGACGAAGACGACCGAGCGGATCAAGAGCACGGTCAAGCTGGTGAGCACGATGAACGACGAGTACATCATCTCGATGTCCCGCCGGCTGGTCGACGAGTTCGGTCTGCCGCGCGACCCGGACGGCGAAGAGATGATCGAGATGGACGCCTAACATGGCGTTCAAACCCATGCTGGCAGGCAAGGCAGACGACACGCTCACGTACCCGAAGCTCGCTTCGGTGAAGCTGGACGGGATCCGCTGCATCATCACGCCGGACGGCCCGGTCACGCGCAAGCTGCTCCCGATCCCGAATCGGGCGCTCGCCGCGGCGCTCTCGGACCCGCGGCTGCTCGGGCTCGATGGTGAGTTGATCGGCGGCGACCCGACGCACCCGAACGCGATGCAGCACAGCACGAGCGCGGTGATGCGTGAGAACGGCGCCGCGGACGCGGCCATGTTCTACGTGTTCGACCACGTGGACCACTGGATCACGCCGCTCGCGCCGTTCCGCGAGCGTCTCGAGACGGCGCGCGCGAAGGTCGCAAACGCGAACCTGCCCGGGATCAAGATGGTGTTCCACCAAGAGGTGCGCGACGCCGCGGGCGCGGACTACTTCGAGCACTGCGCAGTCGAAGCGGGCTATGAGGGCATGATGCTCCGCAACCCGGAGGGCCGGTACAAGTTCGGGCGCTCCACGACGCGCGAGGGCGGGCTGCTCAAGGTGAAGCGCTGGCAGGACGCCGAGGGCACCATCGTCTCGGTGTACGAGGGCCAGCACAACGGCAACGTCGCGGAGCGTGACGCGCTCGGGCGCACGAAGCGCTCGAGCGCGAAGGCCGGCAAGAGCGGCAAGAACACGCTAGGCGGCTTCGTGCTCGAGTGCCCGGCGTTCCCTGGCGTCGAGGTGCGTTGCGCGCCCGGCGTGCTGACCGCGGCCGAGCGCGAGACGTTGTGGATCGGGCGCGAAGCGCTTGTCGGGCGCACGGTGACGTTCAAGTACCAGCCCCACGGCGTGCTCAACGCGCCGCGGTTCCCCGGCTTCAAGGCGTTTCGGGAGGACTGACATGCCCCACGTCGAACACGCGATCGGGAAGAACGACGAGAGCGCGCTGCGCTGGGCGGTCGGCGGGCACCTGTACGCCGTGACCGTGAAGAGCGCCAACATCTACGGCCGCGCGCTCGTATTCCAGACCAACGACCGCGCCCGCGCGCTCGCGGAGTACGAGTCGCTGCGCGGGCGGCAGAACCGGGCGCGCGTCTTCGAGCGCACGGACACCGACCAATGGAAGGCGATCAAATGAGCGCGCCGAAGCGCCCGTGGTGGGACGTGCTCGACGGAACGGACGGCGAGCTCGCGGCGTTCCTGATCGGGATCGCGATCGGCGCGTGGTTCGGGGGTTGCCCGTGAACCCGCCGAGCAACGACCTTCGCGAGATCGTGAAGCGCGCGTACGACGAGATGCGTGACGACCGGCAGGGTCGCGCGTTCCAATCCTGGGAGGACTGGGACACGCACGCGGTCGACGAACTAACGCGCGGCATCACTATCGCGCTCAACGGAGGGCCCAAGCGATGAAAGAGCCCATGTCGGGCGTCGAGATGTACGATCTGCTGCGCCGGATCCGCGCGGCGCGGCGCGCGCAGTCGTCGCGCACGCGGCGCATGTCGAAGGCCGGCCTCGCACGGCGCGCGGCGATCCGCGCGGTGCTGCGCTGGGCCGAGCACGAGATCGACGAAGCGATCGGGTACGTGGACGCGGACGAGCGCTGGCGGCTGAACGTGATCGGGCGCGGCGTGCGCGAAGCGGGCCACACGCTCGGGGCGATGAACGCGCCGTGCGCGAACGATCTGATCACCGCGGGGCAGCGGCTCTGGGACGAGCGCCCGCAGCGCGAGCTCGAGCGCCCGGACCCCGACGAGCGCCCGATCGGCCGCCGCACCGACGGCATCCCGAGCAACTGGTGAAGCCCCTCCCGCTCTCGCTGCTGTTCGCGCTCGCCCTCGTGCCCGGCGCCGCGCTCATGCTGCTCCCGGACGGCCCCGGCCGCACCGGGTTCATCTGCGGCCTCGCCGGCGCCGTGCTCGGGCTCCTCGGGCACTTCGCCGGCCGCTGGCTCGGGTCGAGGTAGCGCCGGGCCCCGCGGATCTGCTACACTCCGGCCGAACGTCCCAGGACCACCCGGAGCTCGTATGTGATGGCCGCCCGCGCTCGTGCCCCGATCGTCGCGCTCGCGCTCGCCGTCGCGCTGCTCGCCGCGCCGCTGCTGACCGGCGGCGAGTACGACCCGCGCGTCGGGTGCTATCTGCCCCAGGACGTGATCGACTACGCCGACCGCGAGGTGTTCCTCGTCTCGTGCTGCCCGTGGTCCGAGCGTGCGCCCGACCGCGACGAGCCCGTGCCGGTCGAGGAGTGGCCGACCGGCTTGATGGCGGTGTTCGACCACTCAACTACGTGGTTTAACTGGGGAATTTGCCAGAATTGCCTGCTCGAGCTCCAAGAGGTGTGCGACGAGAACGGCTGCCAGATGCAGCGAATCTGTAGCAGATCCGAGCCCTTAGAGATCGGATTCGTCGAGTACGAGGACGGCACCGCCGAGCCTCTGCCCGAGCCCGGCCTCCCGGCGCTCGCCGCCGCACTGCTCCTGCTCGCCGCCCTAAGCCGCCGCCGGCGTTGACGAATTTCGTCACCCGGCCCTCGGCTGCGGTGACGGGATTTGACACCGGCCTGAACGACGTGCTATCTTCTGCGGAACCCTGGCAGTGGTGTCGGCGGCCGGCTTCTCTCGTGTGAGGCCGCGCACCGCCGCGCACGACCGCCGCCCGGGGAGGTGGCGGCTCGCCGGCAGGGCTCTCGCGAGAGCCGGCTGTCGGAGACATCCCCACTGACCCGCGCCCCCGCGTGCGCTCCGCTTCGGCGAGGCTCGACGCGCGGGGGCGCGGTGCTCCAGCCCCGGCCCGTCGCCCGTGAGCGACACCGGCCTCGGCCCACTCAGCGGCCCCCACGGGGGCATAGTCCTCAAGAGCACTAGGCGTCCTGGCGGCGCCTAACACGATCCGGGCTGGTACCGGATCGGCACGACAGGAACTCCCCCATGCAGGTGATCCGCACGGTTCGGCTCCACACCTCGAGTGATCGCGTCGTCCGCTTGGTCGGCGACGGCACACCCGAGAACACCCGGCTGCTCGACTACCAGGGCAACCCGATCCCCGAAGTCGTTCTCAGTTTCACGCTCGTGATGGGCGCGAACGGCTGCGCGCGCGGCACGTTCAAGCACCTCCCCGTCGTGGACGGCATCGTCCGCAGTGACATGCCGCAGCAGTCGTTCGAGGCCCTGGTGCTATTCGAGCGGCTGCACGAGAAGGACGAGCTCAAGTACCTGCGCGACAAGGTCCGAGCGTTGGAAGCGCTCCCCGCTCAACTGGTCGCCCGGTTCGTCGCAGAGCTCGAAGACTTCGAGGATGCCGTCGCGGTGATCGGGCACGAGCTCGAGCGCGCCGGCGCGCCCGTGGAGTACGACCCCTTCGCAGACGAAGTGGTCGACGCGGAGTACACGCCGCCGCTCGCGGCGGTTCCCGGTCCCGGCGTGCGCGAGCTCGCCGCAGTGCGCGAGGGGGACGCCCCGTGTGGCGCGAACGATTCTTCCGCGGCTGCGCGACCGTAGCGCTCGCCGTCCTCACACTCGGAGTCTACGTGGTACTCCCCGTTCCGCCTAGCAAGGCGCGCCGGCTGCTCGCCCGTCTCACTGGCGGGCGCCCGATGCAGCGATACGAGCGCACCGGCATGACCACCACGCTGCCCATGTGGCGCGACGGCTACGGCCGCGCGTGGCTGGCAGAAGGCGCGTGGTCGAGCTTCCGCGTGCGCGTCCCCGAGTACGATGCTCGATAGCATCCGCAAGCTCTTCTCGCGGCCCGCCTCGAACGCGCGTCTCACCGCGCTGGAGCGGCACCGCGCCGCACACCAGCGCGACTTCGAGCGCGGCCACGTGCGCCCGGGCAACCCGGAGTTCGACGCGCTCGGCGGCGGCCTCCTCGAGCTCGAGCGAGAGATCGCGTTCGAGCGCGACAGACTGTGACCCTCGCGGCATTCGCGATTCGCGAATAGCGAATGCCGCGTGGGCCACCACGACGCCCTATGCAGGTGGCATCTGGCCCGGCACGCGCGGAGATCCCTCCAGCCGGGGAATAACCAGGGATCCAGGGGCGTCACCCTCTACTGCGGGATAGCTCAGTTGGTAGAGCAGCGGCCCCATAAGCCGCGTGTCGCGGGTTCGAGCCCCGCTCCCGCTCCCACTTCTGCCAGAAGCCGCAAAGGCATGTCGTGACGACCCGGCGCCGGGGAGGCGCGGTTCCGAGTGCGACGCTCGTGGTCTGGCTCCATGTTAGGCCGCCATGATCCAGAGCGTCCGCTTCTCGATGCACGAGTCGCCGCCCAGCGTGAACCGCGGCCGCGGCTGGCGCGAGGTAGACGCGCGGCGGTGGCTTCAGGCGCACGGCTTGCACGCGCCGCGCGCGTTGCCGACACGCAACCAGCTTCGGTTCCGGCAGGCGGATCCGGGCGACTTCGACACCTTCAAGACGCGCACCGCGGCACTCCCGGTCGGCGTCCAACTGCTCGACGCGGAGTAGCCGTGGCACTCGATCTCTCGCCGGTCGTCGAAGACATCATCGTTTGGCGGGGCGACAACCCCGTTCTCACCGTCACGGTCACCGATCCGCTGACCGGCCTGCCCATCGACCTAACGGGCGGCACTTTCGCCTTCACCGTCAACCGTTCGTCGGACGGTTCCGCAGCGAATGAGTGGCAGCTCTCTCCCACCAACACTCCGGGCGCCAGCGGCGTCGTCACGTTTCAACCTACCACGACGCAGATGAACATCGAGCGTCGATCGTACTACTACGACGTGCAGTGGACGAACGGCAGCACCGTTCGGACACTCGCCACGGGTCGCTTCATCGTCGAAGACGACATCAACAACTAGGGGGATTCAGAACCATGAAGATTCAGGATTTCATCGCAGCGGTCGCGAAGCACAAGGGCAAGGTCGTGGCGGCAGTGGCCGCGAACGGCGCGCTCTTCGGGCTCGACCTCGGCGACAGCGCCGGGGCCGTAGTCGAGCAGGTGATCAACGCGGCGACCGTCGCGGTGGACGCCTACGTGGCTCTCGCCGTCGCGGTGAGCTCGTTCGTCGAGGCGCTGAAGAGCGATCCCGACGTGGATACCGGCCCGACCACGCCCGGCCCGGTCAGCGAAGTTTCGGCCGAGTAGCGTCGGCCATCCCCGGCCGCGCACAGAGCGCGGTCGCACCCAACCAACAGGAGGAGCCCTTCCATGGCTCGAGCATTCGATACGTCCCGCCCCGGCAAGGGCTTCGTCAAAGCACTCGCGCTGCTGCGCACCGCAATTCGCGGTGGGCTGGTGGCCGACGACGTGAACGTCCAGTCGGGCGCTTCGACCGTCGTGCTGGACCCGACCCCGTACGAGAGCCGCGTGCGCTCGAGCGGCGCGGCGACCCAGCAGGTGCTCCAGATCCCGGCCGGCACGAAGGTCGGTCAGCGCCATCTCGTGACGTTCGTGACCGAGGTGGCCGGCGGCGACTCGCTCCGCATCAACGCGGGCGCGGGTGTCTCGCTGCAACAGGCCGGCATCCAGGGCGACGCGGCGGCTGCGGCCGTCACCAACGTCGACCTCGCCGCGGTGAACGACCGCTGTCTCTTCGAGTACAGCGCGCCGAACACGTGGAACATCATCTACACAAACGGCACCCTCTCCTAAGGGACAATCTCGGCCGCACTTCTGGCCGAGCGAGCGGATCCACCGGAATCGAGTGCTCGTAAAAGTTGGAGCCGGTGGGAAGGCATGGGTGATGGTCGCCCAGCCGAACCTTTCCCGACGCGCTGAAGAAACGCCGTACACACCACACGCACTAGATGCAGGGCGGGTCCGTGATCGGCGCGTCGGATTCTTTTTCTCGGTAGCTCAGTTGGCAGAGCAGCGGCCTGTTAAGCCGCGGGTCGGAGGTTCGAGCCCTCCCCGAGGAGCCATATGTCGAACCCCCTCGATCCTGACTACGACCCGAAAGGGTTCCGTCGCGGCAGCAAGAAAGGCGGGCGCGGTGCGCGCCCCAACCTCGAAGCCGCGATCGGACTAGCGTACGAGCAGGAACCGATCGAGTCTCACTACGAGATGGCGGCGAAGGGATTGGGCAAGCAGCCCGACGAGATCCCGCGCTTCGAGACGGTTCTCGACCTCCAAGTCTGGGTCTTCCAGATGCACGGCCTCCGCGGTAGCAAAGAGCACTTCCAAGAGCTCGGCGACCGCGCGGCGCCGAAGCCGTCGCGCACACAGGGTGCGGACGGCGCGCGCTCGACGCGCAAGAGCAACGTCCGCGGTTCGCAGAGCGAAGCGGACAAGTGGTTCGCGGGGTTGGACGGCGATGCAGGAGACGACGAAGACGACTCAGACCTGTTGTGAGATCGGCGCCGTCGAGAACACGCTCAACCAGCGCGTCCTGCCCCTGCTCGAGCGATTGGACGAGCGCTCGGTCCACCAGAAAGAGCGGCTCGATCGCATCGACCGACGCACCGCGGGCATCAGCACGCTCGTAGCCGCGGTCGTCGCCGCGCTGGGCGCGTACTTCCGACCGGCCACCTAACCGTGTCGACGGCGTTCCTGCTCAGCGAGTTCGACTCGCGAATCCTGGGCGACGGCACGATCAATCGGCGGATGGCGGCCGAGCTCACGATCAACGTGGGCGTGGCGATCCCGGAGCTCCGCGAGTGGGAAGCGGAGACGCGCCCCGGCTGGCGGATCGACTGGCGCATCTCCGAGGCGCACGACGGCACGACGGTGATCCGCGTGCCAGCGGGCTTCGTCTACGATGGCGCCTCGATCTCGCCGATCCTTCAGACCTTCATGGGCCCGCGCGAGCTCTACGAGATCGCCGCCGCGGTCCACGACTACCTCTACCGCATGGGCGCGCCGCGCGCCGCCGCGGATCGCGTCTTCCGAATCATCGCCAGCAGCGGCGAGAAACACGTGAACCCCGCGCGGGCATGGCTCGGCTGGGCCGGTGTCCGCGTCGGGGGCTGGGTGCCGTATGGCAAGCACGCCCGTCGCCGAGCGAGATGACTACTGGGACTCGCCGATGTCGCCGGCCTCGCGCCGGCACCTTCGCGCGATCTTCCGGTACATGCAGGCGCACTGGCCGACGAAGCGCAGCGTCTCGTTCAGCATCCAGAAGCTCAAGGGCGCGGACGCCGAGTGCTGGCGCGTAGCGGGTACGCGCGATCTCGTGATCGCCGTGGACCCGCGGTGCCAGCTTCCGCTCGCAGTCAACCTGCTCCAGCACGAATACGCGCACGCGCTCGTGTGGGACGTGAAGGAAGAGGACCACGGCCCCGCGTTCAGCGGCACGTGGAGCTCGATCATCACCGCGTTCGAGGACGGCAGCGTCATCGACGACGTGGAGGACTGGTAGTGACCGAGGTCGAAGTCGCCGTGCAGGGCCCGGGCAACGTGGTGACCCCGTTTCAGATGGAGCACCCGAATCAGCTTCTCCTCGAGCTCCTCAAGCAAGTCGCGGAAGTCGACGCCCTCGTCGTGATCGCGCGCGATCGCAACGGCCGCCTCTACGTGTCGTGGACTGAGCAAGACGACTCGTGCATCGCGGAAGCGTCGCAACTGCTGAGTTCCTGCGTCAGCATGCACCTGTACTCGGCGCATGCCGCTCCCGTCGAAGAGGACGAGAAGCCGGCGCTGCGCCTGTCGTTCCTCGCGAACGGGGAATTGGAGCCCCTGAAGAAATGAAGCGCTTCCTACTCGCAGTGATCGTCGCCCTCGTGCTCGTCGTCGGAAGCGCGGCTGCGCTCGTCGCGCGCGTGCAGCCTACGCAGGTGCCTCTGGCCGGCGGACAGGTGCCCGCGCAGCTTCTCCGCTGCTACCCGATCATCGAAGACCTCGAACTCCACATCGGTGTGACGCTCTGCCTCTGGATCCTCCCGCCTCCGTCCGCGCCGAAGGTGCCGGAGAAGGAAGCGGGAATCCCGGAGCTCACGTTCTAGTGGCGACCCAGGCCCGGCCGCCGCGCGCGACCGCGCGTCGCAACCGGCCGCCGAGCACGGTGGTCAAGCCGCTCACCGGCGATCCCGCCGCGCACCCGCGGCCGCTTCCGAGCCTCGCGGCGCGGGGCACGCGTCGGCCGCACCAGACGATCCGCATCGACTACTGAGGGCCGCATGGCGGATCTAGAACCCCTTCCGTTCCGCATCCCGACGGTGACGATTGGCGCGCTGCGCTACATCGACGCGCGGGACTGTCCTGCGGCTGACCGCCGCGCGGCACGCAACCTCGTCCTCGGGAAGATGCGCGATGTAGCGCCCCTCGAGATTTACTGCGACACGGCGGGCATCGAGAACGTGCTGCGCGCGGCGCGGCCCGACTACGACGCGACCGCGGCCCGCGTGGCTGGCAAGCAATTCCCTCTCGAGCTCGGCGATTACCTGCCGGGCGATCTCGTCTGCTACAACACGACCAACGGCGAGGCCGTTGGCGGCTTCATGTTCTTCGCACCGAAGGACCACGTGGTCGACACCGTGCATCGCGTCTCGTACTTCCCGATCGCGGCGTACCCGCGCGTGACGGACCCGCGCGTGCGCGTGCGGCGCATGTTCGATGTGATCGAAACCTACGCCCAGACCGTGATCGACGGTCCCGGGCAGCACACCATCATCTTCCGCACGGCGCGTACGCGCTACTTCGTCGATGCCCTGCGCAATGACGCGGGCGATCAGGCGATGGCCGCGTGGCGCGCCGAGGCGCTGGCCCGTGCGGCGCGGTCGACGAACCCGGTCGTTCTCGAGGAGGTCGCGGACCCCGCGCTCGCGGGCCGCACGATCTTGACCGTAAAACCGACGCCCGCGATCGCTGACGCATCCGCGAGCGTGGAGCTCCAGAGGGCGAAATGAACGTCAACGCCACACTGTCAGCACAGCAGGTGGCGACTACGATCAGCGTGCAGCGAGTCGGCGCGGCTCTCAGCGGCTCGCCCGTAGACGTGGCCTTCTCGTCCCAGTCGACGCAGTCGTTCTCGGGGCCTAACGCGCTCTCGCCGACCACGGTCGCCGGGCACAAGAGCATCGCGTTCGACACCGTCACGGTGTTCACGGACGTCAGCTACGATTCAATCGAGTACAGCAACTTCAAGGTCGTTTCGCGGCACTCGTGGTTCGGGCGGTTCGACTTCCCGATCGCGGCCGGCTCGACAATCACCAGCGCAACGCTCCGTCTCGTCACCACGACGGGCGGCGACGCGAATGCGCTCACCGCGCGCTTCTGGCTCGTTCCGAAAGACGGGATCTGGGATAACGCCGGGCCTAACCTATCGTGGGTCGTGCTGAACGACACGACGGGCGCGACGACGGAAGCGTGGGGCATCCAAGCCCTCATGCAGACGGCCGGCGGCGGCGCGAACCTCTCTAGCGGCCCGGGCCTCGGCAGCAACGACCTCAACGTCAAGTACGACTGGGGCGCCGTCATCACGGATCAGTCGGGGATTGACAGCGTCGCGCAGACGTTGGTCTGCACCACGTCGGGCAACTTCCGTCGCTATCAGATGCGGCTTCTGAAGATCGGCACGCCCGCGGGCAACTGCCGAATCAAGATGTACCGCGCGATGGCCGACGACGGAACGGACGATCGACCCAACCTGGGCGCGCTGCTCGCCACCTCGCCGGATATCGCCGCGTCGTCGGTGGTCAACGGGCTCTTCAGCTTCGACTTCTCGTCCGATGTCGCGGTCACCGCGGGCCTGCGGTACGCGTTTGCGCTCGAGGTCGATCACGTCTACACCAACACGGATTATCTACGCACGCAGGCCTTGCTAGTCGACAGCTACGCGGGATCGGCGTGCATCTTCGGAAAACGCTACGGCGTCGCGACCTGTGCCTACGGTGTCGGCCCCATGTGGCCGCATCTCTATCGCGAGGACGGGACGACCCCACACAAGCCCGCGTTCGGTAGCGTGCTCGAGTACGCGCTGAACACGACGTGGACGGGCAATCAAGACTTCGACGTGACCACGCTGGTGCAGCAGTGGGTCGCGGGCGCGGGCAACGCACCCGGCACGATCCTGTTCGGGATTCAGCCGAAAGACAACTCGTTCCTCGGCGTCCGGCGTTTCACGAGCGCACAGCTTCTCGTCTCCGGCTTCAAGAACGTGTCGAACGCCAGCGGCGCCGTGACGGCGCAGCGATTCAACGTCGTCCTCACAGTCGGGTGATCCGTGTGAAACGGCCGAACATCACCGACTGGAAGAACCCCGACTACGAGGCGATCTATCGGTTCCGCAACTGGAACCTAACGCGCCTCCGCGACGGCGGCGAAGACGCATGGGAAGCCGCGTGGACGTATTACGCCGCGCACCCGTGCGAAGCGATCAACGACTGGGTCACCACGTACGATCCGCGTCTCGTGAATCGTGGGATCAACCCGTACGTGCCCTTCCAGCTTTTCCCGCGCCAGCGCGAATGCGTTGACTGGTTGTGGGACCTGTACCTCACTCAGAAGGAAGGCGTTCTCGAGAAGTCCCGCGACTGCGGCGCGACGTGGGTGGCCGCGTCGTTCTCGTGGTGGCTCTGGACCTTCCACGAAGGTGTGCAGATCGGCTTCGGCTCCCGCAAGGAAGGGTTGGTCGATCGCATCGGCGACCCCGACTCGATCTTCGAGAAGATCCGCATCCTGATCGCGCGCCTCCCCGTCGAGCTCCGGCCGGCGGACTGGAAGAGCAGCGAAGATCAGCCGTACATGCGGATCAAGAACCGCGAAACCTCGTCCGTCATGATCGGACAGGGTGGTCGCAACATCGGCCGCGGCGGTCGATCGTCTCTCTACTTCGTCGACGAGGCCGCCTTCCTCGAGTATCCCGAGGAGGCGCAGGCCGCGCTCTCCGCGAACGCCGACGCGAAAATCTGGTTGTCCACGCCTAACGGCACTGGCAACCCGTTCTTCCGCATGCGCTTCAGCGGGAACTTCCCCGTCTTCACGTTCCACTGGCGAGACGATCCGCGCAAGGATCAGGCGTGGTATGACGAGAAAAAGCGCACCCTCGAACCCGAGGTGCTCGCGCAGGAAGTGGACCTCGACTACGAGGCCAGCGACACCCAAGTCTGTATCCCGTCGATCCACGTGCGCGCCTCGCGGACTCTACGCAAGGCGCTCGAAAAGGACGGCCTGCTCCCCGCTCTCGTGAAGGGCAGCGGCGTGGCGGGCCTCGACGTGGGCGCCGGCGGGCCCGGCAAGTCCGTGCTCGTCCCCCGCTTCGGGCCGATCGTGAAGTCCTCCACGAAGTGGGGGGACGACGATACGATCGACATCGCCGCGAAGGCCCGCGCGTGCGCGATCGAACAGGACTGCAACATCGTCAAGTTCGACTCCATCGGCGTTGGCCGCGGAGTGGCCGCCGCGCTGCGCCGGATGTCCGGCGTGATCTCACAGGGCGTGAACGTCGGCGACCGCCCCACTCGGACGCGGTGGCCTGACGGCAAACGTGCGAAGGACAAGTTCGTCAACCTGAAGGCTGAGCTCTGGTGGAACGTGCGTGACGCACTTCGCCGGACATACGAACACTGGCTCCACTACGCCGGGGAGGGCGGCGTGGCGCACGATGTTCAAGACCTTCTGTTCTTGCCCGACGACGACGCGCTGTGCGCGGAGCTCTCGCTGCCCCGGTACCACCACACCGAGGCCGGCAAGATTCAGATCGAATCCAAGCGACAACTCGCCGCTCGTGGAGTGGCATCACCCGACCACGCGGAAGCGTTGGTCCTGACCTACGCGCCGCGTGTCACCGTGAAGGGCGCCGCACGCGCGAAGGCCCGCTGGTAAGGTATGTCGATCGACAACAAGCATCCCGACTACCTCGAAGTCGTCGAAGACTACATGGTCATGCGCGACACCTTCGCGGGTCAGCGCCGGATCAAGTCGGCCGAGTTCACGTATCTCCCCGCGACCGCCGGCCAGATCGCCGACGGCGCGGCGAAGAGCACGGCCTCGCTCGGCCGCAAGTCGTACGACTCCTACCTCGAGCGCGCAGTGTTCCCGGAGTACGTCCGAGACGCGGTGAACACGCTCGTCGGCGTGATGCACTCCGAACCGCCGATCATCGAGCTTCCGCCGGAGATGGAGCCGATGCGCGCGAAGGCGACGCGCAAGGGCGAGTCGATCGAGGGCCTGCTCCGAAAAATCAACGAGCAGCAGCTTCTCTTCGGACGGTTCGGCCTGCTGGCCGACTTCCCGCAAGCGCCGGCGCAGGCCGAGCGCGCGGCGCTGCCGCACTTCGTCACGTATCAAGCCGACACGATCATCAACTGGGACGACGAGCGGTTCACCGAGTTCGCGCCCAACAAGCTGCACTTCGCGGTGATGAACGAAACGGTGTTCATCCGCGGGCCCGAGGGCGGCAACGTCTTCGACTTCGAGGAGCAGCGCCGCTATCGCGTGGTGTTCCTCGAGCCGGTGAATCCCGAGGAGCCGGAGAGCACGACGAATCCTCTGGTGTACAAGACGTACACCGAGAGCGACAACATGCGGAGCCCGGTGATCATCCCGGCGTTCCGGGGCACGTCGCTCGACGAGATCCCGTTCACCATCATCGGCGCGAACGACCTCAACGTGTCGCCCGACGAGATCCCGCTGCTCGGGCTCGCGAACCTGTGCCTTGCGATCTATCGCAGCGAGGCGGACTACCGCCAGTCGCTCCACATGCAGGGTCAGGACACCCTCGTGATCGTCGGCGACGAGATCACGAAGGACGGCGAGTCCAAGGAAGAGTCCGACACGACCGAGGTCGGCGCGGGCGCGATCATCCGCATTCAGGCGGGCGAGGGCGCGGGCGCGCGGTTCATCGGCGTCGACTCGAAGGGCATCCCCGAGCAGCGCGCCGCGATCGAGGCCGACAAGCAGCGCGCGCAAAGCATGGGCGCTCGCCTGCTCGAGCCCCGCGGCTCGCAGGCCGAGTCGGGTGACGCGCTGCGCATCCGCGTTGCCGCGTCCACCGCGACGCTGTCCACGATCGCCATCACCGGCGCCGCCGGACTCGAGGAAGCGCTCAAGCGGTGTGCGCGCTGGATCGGCGCGGACCCGGACGCCGTGAAGGTGCGTCCGAACATGGACTTCACGCAGGAGAGCCCGAGCCCGGAGCTCATGCGGGCGCTCGGCGAAGCGATGAAGACGGGTCAGATCCCGCTCTCGCTCGAGTCGGCGCACAAATGGTTGCAGGATCGCGGCTTCACGAAGTTCACCTTCGAGGAGGAGCTCGCGAAGATCGTGGCCGAGGCGACGGCGCGCGCAGCGCTGCCGAAGCCCGAGGTCGAAGCGGCCACCGCGATCGCGGAGGCAACGGGGGCGCCGGCCGACGAAACGTCCGCCGACAGCGAAGACGAAGACGACAATTCCAACGGCTAGGAATGAGCCTAGCCCTCATGTGAGGTAGAGGAATCATGGCCCTCAAGTTCGAGCTCGATTCGATCGACGATCTGCCGGAGGCGGTCCAGGCAGAGTACACGGAGAAGGACGGAAAGTACGTCCTCAACGTCGAAGGCGCATTCACCGCCGAGGATCGCAACAAGCTCCAGAAGGCGCTCGGCAAAGAGCGCGACGAGCACAAGGCAACCAAGGCGTCGCTGAAGAAATACGGCGATCTGAAGCCCGAGACGATCGAGGAGCTCCGCTCGAAGAACGAAGAGCTCACGCTTCAGATCGAGACGCTGGGCGCAGGCGACGAGGCCGAGCGCAACAAGAAAATCGACGAGCTCGCCGAGCGCCGCGCACTCGCGCGCGTCAAGCCGCTCGAGCGACAGATCACGGAGCTCCGTACGGCCAACGAGGCGCTCACCGGGCAGGTGAACACGTTCGTCGGTCGGGAGCGCACCTCGAAGATCGTCGATGCGGTCGCCAACCCGGCGCTGCTGAAGGATCTCGGCATCGTGCCCGACGCGATCGACGACATCAAGCTGTGGGGTCAGGCCCACTTCGATGTCGACGAGGCGGGCAACGTGGTGTCCAAGGAATCGCTCGGCACTCCCGGCCTCGCGCCGAAGGACGTGTTCGGCGACATGAAGACGAACGGTCAGCGACGGCACTGGTTCGGGACCACGAGCGGTGCAGGCGCCGGCGGCGGAAAGGGCGGTGAATCGTTCACCGAGAACCCCTTCGCGCAGAAGTCGTTCAACCTCACGAAGATTGGCCTGCTGGTGAAGCAGGATCCGCAGAAGGCCGCTCGCATGGCGAAGGCCGCGACCACCGCAAGCTGGGACGGAATGAAGTACCTGCCGCAGGCGCTTCGTCCGACTTCCTAGCCCGGGTACTCGCAACCCAGGCCCGCTAAAAGCTCCGTGACGGAGCCCGGCGGAGAAAAACCCGAACGGAGCATGAGCGCCGGCGGGGAAGCAACCAACCACCAACCAGAAAGGAATCCGTCATGGCTGCGACCCAGCTCACGGACCTCATCATCCCGAGCGTATTCGCAGAGTACGTTCAGGTGCTCAGCGCGGAACGATCGGCGTTCCGCAACTCCGGTGTCCTCGTGGACTCGGCGTTCATCAGCGGCCTCATGGACGGCGGCGCGCGTCTCTTCAACGTGCCCCACTTCCGTGACCTCGCGCAGACGGAGTCGAACGTGTCGTCGGACAATCCGGCCGCGTCGGCGACTCCGCTGAACATCACCACGGGCCAGGAGATCGCCCAGCGGCACAACCGCAATCAGGTGTGGTCCAGCATGGACCTCAACGAGGCCCTCGCGGGCGCCGACCCGATGCAGGCGATCGCGAACCTCGTGGCGACGTACTGGATCCGCCAGGAACAGCGCATGCTGATCTCGGGAGTGCGCGGCGTCATCGCGGACAACGTCGCGAACGACGCGGGCGACATGGTGCGCAACGTGGCGCTCGGCATCGCCGGCACGCCCACCGCGGCGAACCTCTTCTCGGCCGAGGCGTTCATCGACGCCCAGCAGACGATGGGCGACGCGCAGGGCGATCTCGGTGTCGTGGCGATGCACTCCGTCGTGTTCACGCGCGCCAAGAAGAACAACCTGATCGACTTCATCCCGGACAGCACGGGTGTGGTCGACATCCCGTTCTTCCTCGGCCTCCGCGTCGTGGTCGACGACGGTCTGCCCGTCGTGACCGTGAACGGCAACCCGGAGTACAGCACCTACCTGTTCGGGCAGGGTGCGATCCTCAAGGGTTCGCGGCTCCCGCTCAACCCGGTGGCCGTGCAGCGCGAGGAGCTCACGGGCAATGGCGGCGGTCAGGAGATCCTCGTGTCGCGCGTCGAGTGGGTGCATCACCCGCGCGGCTTCGCGTGGCTCGCGGCCTCGCAGGCCGGGCGTTCGCCGACGAACGCCGAGCTGATCCTCGCGGCGAACTGGGACCGACGGTACCCGGAGCGCAAGCAGATCAAGTTCGCGGAGCTCCGCACGAACGGCTAGACCGTTCTCCCCTCCCACGTTGAGTGGGATTCGGGCGCCCCGCCGTCTCAGTGGCGGCGGGGCGCTTTCCTCACCCCCTACACACTGAGGTGTTCATGTCTTCCAACCAGATCACGGCCGACGATCTCGACGAGCTCGAGGACGCGCCGGCTGCAGTTGCGGCTCCGATCGATCCGGCCACGTCCGAGGATGTTCCCTCGAGCGCACCGGCCGTCGACGCCGACGAAGCGGACGTCGAGCCCGCGCTCGACACCGAGGGCGTGTCCGACAGCGACGAGCCCGTCGACGACGAGATCGTGCTGATCAACGCCGAGCTCGAGGTGTCGAACAAGCGCGTGTCCCGCACGCGTACGGCATACGAGAACGCGCTCGCGGAGAACAGCGAGATCAACCAGCGGCTCGGCATCGCGCTGATGGCCGCAGGCGACGTGCCGCTGCACGTCCTCAACCGGATGCAGGACAAGATCACCCGGCCCGAGGATCACAAGCGGCTGACCGCCAAGCAGGCGATCTCCGATCTGCAGGGCCACTTCCGGCCCGGCAAGCGAGACTACCCCGTCCACCCGAGCGCTCGTCCGCTCGTCGACAAGTCGGAGTAGTCCCATGTCCGAGCGCTTCCCGCTCCCGCCCGACGAGTTCCTGCAGGAGCTCGAGATCGACGAGATCGACCCGTCGTTCGGGCGCGAGCGGGGGCGCACTCGGCGAAACGTCCAGCTTTTCAACGCGCGCAAAGCGCGCCGCGAGCGTCAGGCGAAGAACAGCGCCGGCTTCGCGCATCCTGCGAACACCGTCGCCCTGGCGGCCACTGGGATT
>Ga0180085_1000001_pt1 | contig 121229 bp, 204 predicted proteins | sample EasRiv730_16_10D_FD_123013 | JGI IMG/M metagenome (GOLD analysis project Ga0180085, IMG submission 123013) | Soil microbial communities from meander-bound floodplain in the East River, Colorado, USA - East River metaG ERMLT730_16_10D | ecosystem: Environmental > Terrestrial > Soil > Floodplain... | reverse complement strand
CCCCCAGTAAAGGTTATATTGGTTGTGTATATCTAGGAGGAACAAATCCATCAATTATATGTATAGGATGTGGCGTTGAATTACCAAAAGAATTATTAGCAATAGTAGTATTGTTAGAATGGGCATGGACATCATGGATAAGGTAAGGATATTATTTACTCCTAACGAAGATCGAAAGATTGTACACGATTTATGGGAATTATATTATTACCATAAAGATGAAGTCGTGAACCTTAATAAAAACTATTATTTTAAGAATGCTACATTTTTAAAACATCACTGTGGAAACAATATTAATCAAGTAGGAGCAGGGGGAGATAAAAACGGGGTTATATGTCTGATATGTAGAGACCCATTACCGGAAAGTTTATACGTAATAGTAACGTTATTAGAATGGATATAATATGAAACTTATTCTAGGAAATGTGTATAGCCGAGTAGTATTGGACCCTTACGAAGAGAAAGTGTTTGCTAGTGCAGTTAAAAAGACCCAAGTATTTGCCCCCGGTTACCGGTATACAAAGTTATTCAAGTTGAGGAAGTGGGACGGAAAAGTAGCCATTTATGGAAAAGATGTATTAACTGGACTAGTGCCGTCACTAGTAGATGACTTCTCCACTTATGGTCTAGTAGTTAATTCTATCCATGATAATCGTAAATTAATTAACCACAAACTTAAGCCAACAAACATTCCGTTACGCGACTATCAGTCCGCTGCTATTAAATCCGCATTTTCTAATATGTGGCCCGCACAAAGCGGACAACAGACGTGGTGGCCGCGCGGCGTCATTAGTATGGCGACCGGCGGCGGAAAAACTCGCGTCGCGGCGGCAATGATTCAGATGCTTGATGTACCTACAATTTTTATTGTTCATAGAAAAGATTTGATGTATCAGACCGTAGAAGTATTTCGCGGGTTCGGGATTGATGCGGGATGTGTCGGAGACGGACTAAGAGATGTTAGGAAGGTGACAGTCGCAACCATCCAAACCCTTCAAGTGAATCTCGCAGTAGCGGACTTTTCGAAATTTAAACAATTGTTCATTGATGAAGCTCACCTGTGCGCTGCTGATTTAGAAAGGGGGAATCAGTTCGTAAAGATTGCTGCTCGTATACCGGCTGTGTTTAGATGGGGGCTTTCCGGGACTCCGTTTATGAAGGACAAATACTCCGATAGGCTCCTTGAAGGAACCACAGGTCGAGTAGTATATGAGGTTAATAACCGCGAGCTAATAAACAGAGGATATCTCGCTGAAGGTAAGGTCACAATGTTCGATATGCCGGCTCAACAGGGCATATCTAATAGTTGGCCGAAGTGCTATGACGACGGAATAGTCGTGAATGGCGCGCGTAACCAGAAAGTGATAGACTCTATACAAGGACTGCAGAAGCCTATGCTTGTGCTTGTTCAGAAAATAGGTCATGGAGAGTTACTGGAAAAGATGGCTACGAATCAGGGGTTGAACGTCAAGTTTTTGAACGGAAAGAGTTCAACCGATATTCGACGAGAAGCAGTAACCTTATTGAAACAAAACAAAGTAGAAGCAATAATCGCTACCACAATATTCGATGAAGGGATTGACATTCCTGAGATCAGAACAGTTATTCTAGCCGGTGGTGGCAAGAGCCCAATCAAAAACCTACAAAGACTAGGACGAGGGCTTAGGAAGACCAACGGGAAAAATGAAGTGGAAATAGTAGACTTCTATGATCGCGGTACCCGATGGCTATCCTCTCACTCCAGAGAGAGAAAAAATCTTTGGGAAAATCAAGGGTTTACTGTGAACGTAGTATGAGTGAAGAAACAGAAACAACGCATTGTGTCAACTGTAAACGTAAAGCCAAAACATACCGTATCGTAAAATCAGATATCGTATGGGCAGATAATCAAGGTAATGAATCGGAGAAAGGGACTATCAAATTAACTTTATTCGACGCTATAGGTCCGGTATGTCGTAAGTGTATGCTAGAAGCGGTAGAATATGTCAGACAACAAGTTGAGTCAGGTAAGTCGTTGGTACCTCGCTCTGGTAGAACAAAACGATTTAAGGTATTATGAGTTTTTCAGAAGAAGTATTTATTTGGTCGTTGATGAACAGAGCCGAGGATTGTAAAGTATTCACTAATCTTTTTAACCCCGCATGGTTGAAGAGTTCTGAGTTTAAACCGATATTGGAGGAGGTTTACAACTTCAATAAAAAGTACGGGATGCCTCCGAGTATCACCGCCCTTCGCAGTTCTATAGAAGAAAAAGACCCTGCGATATATCAGAGCAGATACAGTAAGGTTATTGATCGTATTGAGAATATCACTCCAAAACCTGAGCTAGCTGACATGGTGATGGCGCTAGACAAGGCTAAGGAAGTAGCTATTTCATGGTCATTACGGGAGCTAATTCAATCTCCTGTATTTAATAACCTAGGTCAACAGGATCGTGGGCATGACCAGATGCAATTGATCAATTCATGGATTCGACAGTTCTCCGACACAGGCGAAGAAATCGAGATGAATATTCAGGAGGCCGTGAAATACCTTCAGATCCAGAAAGGATGGCAGAGTCGGGATATGAATATCCCATGCGGGATTAAAGTAATTGATCGAATGTTAGGTGGAGGTCTTAGGCCCAAGAATCTTGGGATAATCCTTGCTCCGACAGGCGGGGGTAAGAGTTTTTGTTTAACTCTTATGGCTAAAAAGATCGCAACAATTGAAGGTAAAAACGTCCTATTCGTAACAAATGAGTTGTCAATGGAGGAGACAACCGAAAGATTTATCTCTTCACTTACTTCTACTAAATTGGAGGATATGACCGTAACGTCCGAAGACGATGAACCCTCCGATGTTAACCCGCAAATTACACAGCTAAGTAAACATTGGGAGTATAAGCTGCATGAGCGACTACGCTTGTGGGAAGTAAGACGTGAGATCAGTACAGACGAAATAGAATCACACTTATCTAAACTTCGAGGACTATACGGTTGGAAGCCTGATGTTATCATAATTGATTATATGGAGAGAATGAAACCCACAGTTACAGGTGGACGCCGTGATCAGAGTTGGTCATGGTATGGATTAATTGCTAAAGATTTATGTAGAGTATCTAAAGCACATAATGTAGTTGTGTGGACGGCAGCACAATTGAATCGTTCTGGACAAAATACAGCAAATATGATAGACTTGACAACAGCACAAGGATCTATTCAGCACGCACAGGAGGCGGCTGCGGTTATTGCGGTGCGAATAATGAGCACACCGGATGGAGAAGGTAAGATAATGGGATTCCAATGCTTCAAGGCTAGACATGCTAAGAAGTTTGAAAGAGAAGTATACTACGAAGTTGATGTAGGGAAAATGATAATAACCGATAATGAAAAGAAAAGACCGCAGTATAAGACTAAGAAGAAAGACGACGACGAAGAAAAAGAGATTCCAAGAGAAGAGTACGTCGATAATCGAGGTAAGCACATAAAGGGAGGATGATAGTGCAGTTCTTTAAGGGGAGAAACGGGGAGTTCAAGCGGGAGATCTATCGTAAGCCGGGGGAGTTGTATCTATCCCGATATTACATTTTTACAAGTAATTGGATATCTATCTACGTTCATAGATTTCATGTATCGGATTATGATGTACCCCATGACCATCCTTGGGGGTTTATCGCTATGCCTATTAAGGCAGGGTATTTAGAACATCTACCAGATGGTACGGTCATAGATCGTAAACCCTTTCAACCTAAGTATAGAACAGCTCAAGAGTTCCATTGGGTTCAAGTAGACCCCGAACGAGGTCCTTGCTGGACATTATTCATTCACTTCAAACGGAAAAGGGATTGGGGGTTTATGACCAAGACCGAAGGGTGGGTAGGGCATATGGAGTATAATAAGAAGTTAGGACTTCCAGAGGAAAACTAATGGGTTACGCTCCTCCCCCTTTTCCTTTGTCTCTCATTCGAAACGTAGAAAGACATATTAAGATACAGCACCGAATAGATATGTTTATATATAGGACCATCATTAAGAGATACTTTTTTATAATACCTTTACTTGTAATACTTCTAATTACAATAGGGTGTAATTCTCCTAATGACCCTAGAGTAGAGGCTTCGTGTACTCAACACGGAGGAGCCTTGAGAGTAACAACTATAGGGTGCGGGTTTGGATGCTTACAAAAAGTAATAATATGTAAAGATGGGTTTACGATTCCTTGGTAACAAGGCCAAATTATGCCTACATATACCTATAAATGCACAAAAGGTCATGAGTTCGAAATAGTTGAAAAGATTACTGATTCTCCTCTTACAGCCTGTCTAATGGAAGAAGAATATAATCCATCTGAATACACTTCATTATGTATGGCCAAGGTAGAAAGATTGATTACTAGAACATCCTTCGTATTGAAGGGGAAAGGTTGGGCTAAAGATGGCTACCAAAAAAGTTGAATGTCACATTACTTTAGATCCTAAATTTAGAGAGAAAGTTGAGGCTCCAGCTAAATTTTTTGGGTTTCATATCTCCTTTCTCAAAGGGGATGAAGTAATGGGGCCAGACATCCTTATGTACTTAACTAAAAGCGGTGATGATACGTCATCAATTACTAATGATATGTTTCGAATGAGAGACGCATTAAACAATAACGGATGTACTGTTTTACGTGCTAAAGTTGAAGAAATAGTATATGATAGCAAGGGTAAATAATGCACAAGGAAAGTAAAGAGTTCCTAGAGTCTGTTAAGGAGAAGTTTCCAGAGTATTTTGAGGAATCTAGAGTTCTTGATATAGGTAGCTGTGATATAAATGGAAATAATAGTTATCTATTTGGAGGTTGCGATTACCTAGGGCTTGACCTAGCTCCCGGTCCTAATGTTAATATAGTATGTAAAACCGGGGACTTCCGTCCTGACCAATTCTTCGATGTAGTAATTTCTACTAATACATTCGAGCATGATAAAGAATGGGCTAGAAGTATTAGGAATATAGTTCTGAGAATATTACGAAAGGGGGGATTATTCGTTTTCTCTTGTTCTGGTCCCGGTACTCTAGAACATGGTACAGTTAATGCCTCGCCTGAGGCGAGTTTATCTTCGGCCGTGTGGGGAGATTATTATCGTAATCTTACTGAAACAGATATACGAAATGTGTTGAACATAGAAGAATTATTTAATCCTTACAATTTCCACATAAAAATTCGAAGAAAAGGAATGGGAACAGATTTGCAATTTTGGGGAATTTTACTATAATACGATTAAGAGGATGAGTGCTGATGGTACCTCTCAAAAAAAATCCAAATGAAACCCACATACAGAATAAAAGGGTCGCTACGTCACTAACTGTCCTTCGCATGAGTGCCCTGAACAGGGAAGTCTAGGTCTGCAGTGATAGACCCGACGTAAAAAAAGTAAGACATTAAAAACTAAAACTATTAAGAATAATAAAACAAGTAAAACAAACCGTTCGTAAAATTGAAAAAGCAAAAGTCAATCCTTCGTGGTCAACATATCGGACCCGTAAAGAAGGAGGGTTAGCAGTTGAATAAAGTCAGAAAGCACAGGGGAGATTCATTGTGAATACGGTCCCTAAATATTTGTTTATTCTGAGTTCAAAACCTGCCGAGGTTAGTGTCCTGAGAAGAAAACTCAAGGGTTCCTTACTTGTTTTATTGTTCTTTGTGGTTATAGTTATTAATGTCTTCTCCTTAAACCTTTTAATAACTATATGAACCCAATCCTAAACTGGCTCCAAACGTATTTCAGGCTTATAGCCTTTAGGGGAGACGAGGCATTAATCTCCTGTCCTGCCTGTAGTAAAGATAAACTTTACTTTAATGTTATCAAAAAAATAGGTACTTGTCACTATGCAGGATGTAGATTCCATAGTGAACCTGTTACAATTAAAAAGCTAACTAATATATGTGGCTTTGCTCCAGACGAATCAGTCAATTTTTCTATCCCCATAACTTCCGTTTCAGCCATTCCACTCCCAGTAAATATGCCCAAGGAAGCATATCCTTTAATTACCCGCAGCAATGGGCAATTATTCACTTGTTATCCTAGAGTCGTTTCAGAGATTCAACAGCGTATGATTACCGTTGAGAAAATGTTCAGATACAATTTTCATTTTGATGGCTTAAGGGTATATATCCCAATATACTACGAAGGTCAGATGGTTCAATGGGTTGGTAGAGCCGCATGGTGGTTTGCACATGAAGAAAAGAAGTATCAATATGCCACCGGGGCTCCGGTAACTAACTATTTATTTAATTGGGACATTAATAAGTACGCTACTCGCCTTAGCCTAGTAGAAAATACTTTTGTAGCTATAGCTCTAGATGCTGTTTCTAAAGAAATAAGCGGAAAACAATACGGTTGGTGTTCTGCTTTTGGGTCTAATCTTTCTTCCCACCAATGTAGTCTTATAGGTAGAAGTAATGCTGATACCGTACTAGTAGTATTTGACTCAGACGCTCAGGATAAGGCTACAAAGGGAGTTCAGAAGCTAAGAGGACTGGGGATAAGGGCCGGTGTATTATCTCTTTACTTAAAGCAGCCTGACGATTATTCTCTAGGAGTTTTAGCCCGAGCTACCCACGAAATCCATGACATCCTAAAAGGTAGTAGCGGCCAATGGGCATTTCGATTTAACTCTGAAGGTATTTTGGAAACCATATGACAGTTAGAAGCTTTGCTAAAAAACATAAATTAACATTACCAAAAGATCTAGATAAACGAGTCATGAAACTTCATGTTGGTGTAGGGTTTAGTCCTAAATTTTTAGGTTTATTTTTTCATGCTCATCCCAATCATATATGGATTAATGGTATGATTCTTGTATTTGGGACAAAAGAAGATTTACAATTAGTATTCAACCATGAAGTAGCTCATGCTATTAATCATTTTCAAGATAAGAATAGAAAGCCTCATGGAAGAGAATGGAAAATGATAGCTAAAAGATTAGGTATAAAGAATCCAACTAAAATATCTTATGTTAGCGAGTATTTAATAGAAGTACTATGGAGTAACGAATGAGTTGCAGAACAGATTGTGGCGGATCGCCGAAGTGCCGACTTCCTTCAATAACCTATACTAGAAAGATCGGTGGACAGGATAAAGAAATCCCGTATGTTACTAATGTTCAAGTAGAAGGGGCTTGTGGTATTGAGGTAGCTGCTCAACGGAGGGTGCAGGGTCTGCCAAGAAAGTATAGAATAATGTTTATCGGAGAATCCCCCGGTGCAGAGGACGATAGAGCTTCGATGCCCTTCTATGGCAGAGCCGGGTCTGATGTTCTGATTCCGTATCTGAACAAAGTCGGTTTCAACCTTGATGAAGTGTATATAACTTATATGGTTAAATGCCGTCCTCCTAAGACTAGACGACCTTCTGGAGAAGAAAAGAAACAATGCTTTTCTTACCTTGAAGAAGAGATCAAGAATATTCAGCCAGAAGTAATAGTTCTTTTAGGTAATGGACCCTTAGAAGTTTTCAACCTAAACAAGTTCGGTGGCGTCGGAGCCATGCGCGGTGTACTATATGATAAAAAGTTGCCTAGTTGGGAAGATGGCCCTACATTTAAGGTTATAGTAACCTATAATCCTGCTATGTTCCTTCATAAGGATAATCCTCGATTACAGGATAGAGTACAAGATGATTATGTCTTTGCTAGGAACGTTCTTGAACATGGGGCATTAGCTAAGCCATTTTATAGGGCTAAGTATACTCTATGCGAAACTCCTAAAATGGTAGAAGACATGGTAAAAGAAGTCGAACAAGCAGACGAGTTTGCATTCGACACAGAGTCTACTGGTTTAGGTTTCCGAAAGAGTCCGATGATAATGGTACAGATATCCTTAGGTAAAAATCGGACTTGGGTGGTTCCCTTTTATCGTCATGATCCTAATGGATTAGACTGGAAACTTAGACCGCAATGGGTAAATGGAGAACGACTTCATGTTGCTGGTTTATTGAAACGACTATTCGAGAATCCCCGGATTGCCAAAATTGCTCATAACCTTAAGTACGATTTCAATGTGCTTCGATACCATCTTGGTATTGAGATGCAAGGAAAACTATGGGATACCGTACTTATAAAGCATTTATTAGATTCTATTCCTCCTCATGGACTAGAAATACTTGGAGATATAGAGCTTGCTACTGGAGACTGGTCTACTGAAGTCAATGATGTTGTAGGTCACGGTAAGAATAAAGTTAAATCTTATGATCATATACCTGACGATGTATTTCATCAATACGCGGCTACAGATGCCGAGGTTACTTTCTCTTTGAAAGAAATATATCATTCTCGTATGGTGCAAAAACCTCACTTGACTAAATTATACAATGAGCAGGTAGAGCGTGCTATAATAACCTTTGCAAAGGCGGAATGGAATGGAAATAAGATTAATCCAACTAAACTTAATAGTCTAAATAAGACGTGTGAAGATAGACTAGATCAAATAAAATTAGACTGCCGTCAGTATACTACTCCAGACTTCAACCCGGGTAGTACAGATCAAGTCGCTTCTCTTCTACAGAGTTTAGGATTAGGGAATGAAATACTAAAGAAAGATGCCTCTAAGGGTTACTCTACCAGTAAAGATATACTAGTACCCATACAAGATAAACATCCCGTTATACCTCATATATTGGAGTACCGTAAAACAAGAAAGGTGCATACCACCTACGTCCAGCGAATCATGGAGGATATTGATGACGATGGAAGGATCAGATATTCCTTCAATCTCTCAGGAACGGTTAATGGTCGTTTATCCGCACGATTATTACACCAGATTCCTAATAAGGATTCGGACTGGGATGAAACAGATTATACCGATATTGAGCTTCGTGATATCTTTACAGAAGACGATGGATATGTATATTATTTCGGCGACTACAGCCAGATCGAACTTCATATATTCGGACTACTAACTCAAGAGCAATCTATTCTTAAGATCTTAAATACTCCCGGGGCCGACTTGCATAGAGAGATTGCAGCGGCAATGCTAAACATAACTCCAGATAAGGTATCCAAAAAGAATAGAACTAACGTAGGTAAGAAGATGAATTTCGGTATCATCTACGGATCTCAAGGACATGCCTTAGCCAAGGTAACCTATGAAGATCCTATTACGGGTAAAGAATTAGTCATCGGATATGAGAGAGCGAAAGACATGGTTAATTCTTATCGAGAACGATTCCCAAGAGTAGCTCAATTCCTAGATGAAACCCCTGATATAGCCAGATCCCAAGGCTGTGTTCTTCGTAGTGTATTTGGGAGAGAGCGTCGGTTCCCCGGTCTTAATGATCCGGATATGGGGACTAGACAGGCGGCGGAACGAGAAGCAGTTAACTGTATAATCCAAGGACCAGCGGGAGATTTAACCACTAGGACAGCGAACGCAATAGATGCTATACTTATGGACAAGAAGGTGGGTCCTGATAGAGTTCGCTTCTTATCGAGTGTCCACGATTCGCTAGCCTACGGAGTACGAAAAGATCACGTTGAATGGTTTGATATGGTATTCAAAACAGTTGCACAACGTCCTGTCCCTGAGTTCGGTGGATACCAGTTTAAAGTAGAAACAGCATGGAGCGATATCAGTTGGGCTCATGCGGAGGGGTAATGACTGAAGAAGAAAAAATACAATCTGCCTATAGTAGAATAGATAGACGAGTAACTAAACTTCTTCATCGTTATGAGAAATTAAAAAGACTCGTCCTTGAGCAGAAATGGACTGGAGGAGAGGAAGATCGTTTATGGCTTGAACAGTTTGCCATAGGATCAGGAATGGATATATGTTGCGGAGATTTTATTATAGGAGAGGATTCGATTGGGGTAGATTCCAATGAAGCTAAGATAGCGGCAGATAAACATTATTCTGGAGATGAAATAACTGATGAATCTTATGAGTCTATGGATTATATAATATCTAATTACATAGACACATTTTCAGATCCGTTTAAACTATTCACTTGTTGGTACAGACTACTTAAAGTAAATGGTATATTAGCTTTTACATGTCGAAATGCGGAAGCATTTAGTGATTCTCCCGGTCCTCTAAAGAATCGGAATCGGCATTGTTTATACAGTCCAAAGATTATTAGATTTTATCTACATAGATTAGGGTTCGATCCGAAAATAATAGAACTTTCCGATGAAGATAAATCTATTAGAGTAATGGCTAAAAAACTATAGGAATAAGATATGATCCGTCTAGAATTAACTAAATCATCTGTCAGATCAATGGATATTTCTGACTTATTGTCTAATGTTCATTTTGATTATTTAAATAGGTTTGAACCTAGGGCAAGAGAGCATTATAGACTATTGATTAGTTTAACAAGACAGTTTAATAATGCTTCTTTTCTAGATTTAGGTACTTCTCATGGGGCTAGTGCTTTTTGTTTAGCTGCTAATCCTACTAATAAAGTATTATCTTTAGATGTAGATAAAAATAATAAGCATGTAGATGTATGGGGAGAATTATACTTTAAATTCCCTAGTAATATAACATTCAATATAGATGATGCAGTAGAGTTAGCTACTTCATTCTACGATAACTACGATATTATTATGTTAGATATCAGCCACAATGGGGCAGATGAGAGACAAATTTATGACAGAATTTGTGAGTCGTCCTTTTCTGGGTTATTAATTATGGATGATATAAACTATAAGAGATTTCCTGAGCTTAATTATACATGGAAAAATATAAAAAATCGTACTAAGGTTGAATTACATTATGGTCATTATTCAGGTACAGGGCTTATACCCTTTGATAATATTGAGTTGGTAATCAGCTAAAGGAGTAAGAAATGCTACACAGTAAATCTATGAGTGATTTCGCGCTACAATGGGATAACCTAGCCTATTGGGTACACGAGGGCAATAAATCTAGAGGATTTTGGGAGGAAGGAGATAAAAAGAATAAAGGAGAATGTATTGCCCTGATGCATAGTGAACTTAGCGAGGTTCTTGAAGCTATTCGAGACGGCAATAACCCTGATCCTAAAGTACCAGAGTACACTGCAGAAGAGGTCGAATTGGCGGATACCGTTATCCGGATCCTAGATTATTCAGCCGCCTTTAATCTCGATGTGGCCGGTGCAATTCTTGCCAAAATAGAGTATAATAAGAGTAGACCCTATAAGCATGGGAGGAAATTTTAATGAGTTGTAAGTGTGATAAACCTATGTTCACCTATGGTACTAGTGGTGTTCCTGAAGGTATAGGTGATACTCTTCTAAGAATAGAACATGACAGATTAGCCTACGCATTTTACGGCGAATGGGAAGAAGAGTTTAAGGGTATAGATCAGTTAAAACTATTAACAGATATTGCATACTGGATAAGGAACAATAAGGTATGAACCCAGAATTGCATGAAGAACTAAAGAGATTATTTGATCTAGGTATTAGCATCTCATTTAACTACGATGCTCAAGAGTGGAATGTTTGGCATACAGACGCGGATAAAAGATGGCATTCGTGGGGTGATAAAGGAGTAGATGAAGCAGGGTGGAAAATAATTAATCAGATTAAACAAACAGCAAGAGAAATACTGGAGATAAAGTAAATGGAAGTATTCATAGAGAAACCAAACGGAAGACAAAAGGTTCTATTAGACGATAAACTTTTTAGCATAGATCCTGCTGACCTAGATCGGGCTATGTGTATTATTGGTAACCATCTTGTAGAGTGTGGAACCATTGAAGCTGAGCTTCGGATTGAGGTCGCACGCAAGGAAGCTGCGCTTGAGAAGTTAGAGGCAGATAAAGATTCAGAGATTAGAATGGGAGCCAAGAGTTCAGGAGACAAGATGACCGAAAACAGGGTAAAGAATATGATCATTTCTAGCCCTGATTATTCAGCAGCGATAGCGTCGTTGCACGAGTCCACAAAAAATGCTAATATAATGCGGTGGGTCATGGTCGCTTTACAGAAGAAAGCGGACTGCCTATTAAGTATGAGTTATCGTGAAACCAAAATGATTAAACTGGAAAAATAAAGGAATAAATTAATGTCTAAATCTGTTATAAAGCCAACAGGCGAACTTAGCGTATCATTTCAGATACACAGCAACCTATCACATCCTGATCCTGAACAGAGAAAGTTAATCAACGCTCATTTATACTATTACGAGACGCCAACAGGTAAGAGTGTTAATGAGACTCTGACATTTCATGGAGATAAGGATTTTATAAAGAACTACAATAAGCGTAAGAATGAATTTTTAAAGACAGTTAAATTAATCACTAAAGGAGCAAAATAATGTCATTTGTGCAGCATCAAACTAATACGAAAGTAATGGAGAATGAGTATAATAAAGATCGCAAACAGGCGATCAAGGATGAGACGGCAAAGGTACCATTTTACTACCTCAAGAAGGGTAAGACTATTATTAGAGTTCTTCCGCCATTCGACGCTGAGGGTGTATGGTTTAAAGAGTACCATGAGCATAGACTACAGCTTGGAGGTAAAACTGCTAACTTCACATGTGCAAGACCCTTCGGTGGGAATTGTGTTATCTGTGATAAAGGCGAACAGCTATCTGAGGCAGGAGAGTCTTCGTTCAAGGATTTCCAGCCTAAGAGAGCGTATCTATTCAATGTTATTGTTCTATCTGATAGTGCCGGTACTACAGCTAAGGAAGGTGTAAAGGTATTAAAGTCTGGTATAACCGTTAAGAAAGGATTCCTAGAATTGGAATGTGCTTTCTCTGAGGGTTATGGTAATATTACTAGTATTACCGAAGGATTCATGCTTGCGGTAGAACGAACGGGTGATGGGGTTAAAGATACACGGTATAGCGTAAAGCCTTTCCGTGACCGCACAAACCTCGTTGAGGTACTAAAGGCTCAGAATGTTGATCCTTCTAACTTCACCCAGTTTAACCTTAAGGATGCAATTCCTGCTCCTCGGCCTGTTGAGGAGATGCTAGCAGCTATCGAAGGTAAGGCCCGAGTATTTGGTTTCCCTGCCGTAGCAGTAGGTGTTGGCGTAACAGACCAAGTTGCTCATGTAGCTACTCCTGCAGTTACTCCTGTTACTGTAGCTGCTCCTATTCAGGTATCAGGGATCTCAATTGTTCCGGCTCCTGAGATTCCAGAGCCACCTAGTGCTTAATAAGGTTAAATTAAGTAGGCTTAAGCTTCCTTTGGATAAGTTTAAAGTAGCTCGGTTTATTACAGATAAGGAAGCTGATGTTCTGTTCTCGAACGCTAGGGGGTTCTCCCTAGCTTTCGAGAGCGGGACGGCTCATGGTTTTAGTGGTTGTATTTTGTCCGCAGCAGGAGCAGAAGTTTATACCTTTGATATTGTTTGTCGCCCCAAGATTTGGGAGCATATAGATATGTCTCCTCTTCCTGATAAAATTAATATACATATACAGCCGTTTAATGTGGGAGTTATAGCTCAACTCGAAAAATTTGCAATCTCTCGAAAAAATGCTATATTCTTTATCGACGGTGATCATAAGAGGGAATCGGTCATCAATGATTGGAATGCGATTAAGACTTTTTTGATACCGGGGGATTGTGTGATATTTCATGATCTGAATGAGAAAGGTCCCCGTAAATTTTGGGGCAGATTGACAAGTAAGAATTCAAAAGGTTTTGAGTTTGAAGTAATAGAAACAGAACGAAGAATTGGTAAATTAACAATAACTAAGGAGTATAATCATGCGACAGTCGAAGTTTGATGGGCAAGTAAATGAAATGGTATCTCTATATGAGGCAGGGGAATCGCTAAAGAGTATTGGAGTTAAGTTTGGTGCTAATTCTCAGACGGTTCGACGTTTGATCGCAAGTACAGGAGTAGTAGTACGCCCTCGTGGCCGACCTCGCACTAGCGAAAAGGCCGTAGTAAGCAACACTCTATTCCCTACAGATGGTTCCGTTACTACTGACGAAGTGGTTTCACCGCAGCGCGTAGTATCGTTCTAACCACCCATACGCTAGCCGAGTAATCGGCTAGCAACATTTGTATGGACTACTATACCCTAGCTCGGGAATCTGTAGGTGCTATTGCCATACTTTGTGGTGTGGTAGCTAAGTGGAAGCTTGGGAATATGGACCATAGAGGGTGGTATTGGGCACTTATCGGTGGGGCATTCTGGACAATATTCTCATGCTTGATAGGTTCTCCTATGTCATTCTTGAACAATATAATCTACTTTTGTCTGTCTATACGTGGACTAATGATATGGCGACAGTAAGTTAAAGAGGTATTAAGTGCCTAATGATATTACAAAAGAATTTATTAAAGAGATGAACAAAGAGCTAGGGAAAAATAAGGGACTTACTAAAGTAGGTGGAATTAATATCACTACAGGAGGCGATCTTAATATCGCATCTCATGTTCCCTTTGCCATCCCTTCAGGATTGCCGTTACTTGAGCTTTCAATTGGTAAGCCCGGTTATCCTGCCGGTAGAGTTTTAGAGTTTTTTGGATTTGAATCTTCCGGTAAGACTACTGCCGCCCTTCATGCTATTGCTGAATGTCAACGTCTAGGAGGTCAAGTAATCTATATTGATACAGAATATACGTTCGATCTAACTAGACCTAGAGCCAAGAAGATTGGGGTAGATGTAGATAACTTGCTTTTAGCAGAGGCCGATAGTATTGAGAAGGTATTTGATACTATTGACGCTTTCTTAGATAAACTTGAGAAAGAAGACTGGCGATTCCCAAGTATGATCGTAGTAGATTCTATTACTGGTGTGGAGTCTGAAGGTAGCAGCGTTAAAGAAATACGCGAGGAAGCACGAGTAGGACAGGATGCTAGAATCATTCGAAAAGCTATGCGTAGACTTACTAGTCGGATTTCGACTAGAAAAACTTGTGCGATATTCATTAACCATGCTATTGCAAATATCGGATTTGGTAATCCTAAGACTTCCGCAGGTGGACATGCCTTGAAGTTTTTCGCTTCTTTGCGGATAGATTTTACATTCCTTAGCCAACTTGTTGATGGTCAAAAGGATGATAGACACTATAAAGGTCAAAGCATTAAAATCGCTATTCGAAAGAATAAGATTAACTCAACTGATAGCCCTGAGTTCGATGTAAAGAACGGGGTTACCGGATTCGATATTTATGAGGGCATAATGGATGGATTGATTGCGATAGGACTAATAGAGTCAGTCAACCAGCAGTCTTGGCATTATGTTCCCACCGGGACTACATTCATGAAGAAAGAATGGAAAGCGCTCGTTGATGGAATGGGCGGTCCTTCTAAGGTGTACGATTTCTTTCTACAAGAAGCAGAAAAGGTTGGAAAGATTACTCCTTATGGATCGGATACTGATACAGTAATTTCGATTCAGGAAGAAGAAGAGGAATGATCGAATTATCGTTTGCCTTAGTTTTTCATCCTAGAAATTGGAAATTATGGTTTGGATACCCTGAGGTAAACGAAGGTCCCGGTATACCTTGTATTGGTTTATTCCTGCAGTTTATTCTATTTCAACTTAGCCTAACATTATATAAGACTTGGGAATGACGACAGGGAAACGAATAATAGTATTTAGTGATCTTCACTTGCACCTGTGGAGCTATGGTGCTTCTACCGTCAATAGACGGAACAGTAGACTACTAGATCAGGTGCAGGTTCTTGGGGCCGTACTGATGCATGCGGTCCAACATGACATTAAGGATATAGTTTTTACCGGAGACTTTTTCCATACCCATTCATCTATTCGCTCAGAAGTTTTATGGGCTGCCCATAACTTCTTGAGTGCGCTTAAACGTGAAGGGATCAAATCAACCTTTATTATAGGAAATCATGACTACTCAGACAAAGAAGGTGACCTTCACTCTATTGATTTTCTGAAAGAATTCGGAGATGTAGTAGACAAGCCCGGTCGATATGGGGATCTTTTTTGGGCCATGAGCTACACCGAAGATCAGAAAAAACTCATGAAGTTTTTGGACGAGTCTCCAGTAAACTCTATTGTATTAATGCATCAGGGGCTTAACGGTATGCCGGTAAACTCCAAAGGGTTTACGATTAACGAAATTCTACATCCTTCTATGGTACCGGATCATGTCGCAGGAGCATTCGTCGGGCATTATCACTCTAGGTTTCAAGTTCATAACAAAAAAATATGGAGTCCCGGTTCTCCATTGCAATTAACATGGACAGATTCAGGAGAGGATAGGGGATTACTGGATGTAATATGGCATTCAGATAAGCCCCTCGAAGTAGTCCCAATTAATATCTCGTCTCCAAGATTTGTTAGTCTAACAGAGAAAGATATTACCTTAGATAATTGCGAAGGTAACTTTATTAAGATCGAGATTTCGGATAATATGGATATAACTAACATCAAAGAGAAGGTAATGAGTTATGGTGCGAGAAGCTGTGAAATGGTTCGTAGCTCAGTTGAGCGAAGCGGAGAGCTTTCTACAGCTAACTCTGGCAGTTTCGATTCTCTGTCTAGTATCGTGGGTGCTTATATGGATATTAAACGTCTTGATATGGGCACTCGTAAAGTAGGCGAACAAATAATGGAAGGTACATATAGCTACGAAGGTAAAGACATTTGAGAATTTTAAATCTCAGCGCAAGCAATGTTTTCTCTCTGGGAGAGGTACAGGTACCTTTGCATAATAGAGGACTTGTTCTTGTTACCGGGTATTCTGCCGATGAAGGTGGGGCTAACGGAGCAGGGAAAAGTTCGCTCGCTAATAAAGCTATACTGTGGTGTTTATTTGGTCAGACCGCAGGAGGACTTAGGGCAGATGAAGTAGTTAATCGCCATACCGCTCCACCTTGCTTTGTAGAGATTACATTTCAAGGTTCTGATGGAAAAGATTATATTGTTAAACGCAGTAGAAAACCGTCCTCTTTAGAACTTCATTGCGGTACGGAAAGATTAACACAGCGTAATGAGAAAGAGACTCAAGAGCTAATCAATCGGGCATTAGGTCGAAATTATGAGACATTTGTTTATTCGGATTTCTTTGGACAAGGCAGAGACGATAATTTCCTATCCCTCAATCCTAAGGATCAGAAGGCAATACTAGAACGAATATTGCCAATTTCTCAAGTAAGCAAATGGGAAGTGTTATCCGCCACATTTAAGGCTACGATTAACCTGAATATTCAAGCTGAAGAGAAGTCTATATCGTTCCTTGAGGGAGGCATCAATAGGATTAAGACAAACTACGAGGTACAAACTAGGAAGATATCTACGTGGGAAGCAGAAAACCAATTAAAGATTAGCAGCATTAAAAGAAACATTCTAAATTACGAACAATGCCATAAGAGTATTTTAGATACTATTGATAATCTTGAAGTTAGTTTAAAAGAATTAGTTATACCTAGTTATGATGATGTAGATATAGAGTCTGTTATAGCGAGGGTAAAGGAATATAAAGCTAATTATGATAAAGCTGTAACTTCACATAATCAGTGGAATGAAGAGATAAGACTACATAATCGTGTCATAATGGAACAACCTCCTAATACCTGTAACCTTTGTGGTCAAAAGTTTCCTGATGCTGTCTATACTTCCTATGAAGTTAACCTTTGTAGATCTAAGGATAAATTAGATACAGCAAAAGTAAACCTTAATAAAGCTGAAACTGCTAAAGAGTATTGGAACAATAAACACATTACAGCTTTTGCCGAATACAATAAACTACTTGAAAATTCAGTCCATAAACATAACATAATTACGAAACGGGCAAATATACAATCTAGCATTCTCAAGACCAAAGAGCAATTAGGAGAAGATTCTCGACCCGTATGGAAGGCAGAACTAGATCGTCTTAATGCTGATCTAAATCCTTTCGTGTCTTCTGTCCGACAACTAGAGCAGGAATTATCATTGGAGGAAGACAAATTAAAGGCTAAGCAAACTTCTCTATCCCTTCTTATTCAGGAGCGGGATAAACTAGTGTTCTGGCAAGGGGCATTTGGTAAGGATTTAAAGATATTCATGCTAGATAGAGTTTGTCCTTTCTTAACGGAAAGAGTTAATAAACATTTGGAAGGGCTTGGTAACTCTCAATTAAAGGTTACATTCAGTACTACCAAACAACTTAAGTCAGGAGAAGATAGGGATGAATTTACTTGTGAAGTAAGTTCTAATAGTGGAGGCAAGGGTTACGATTCTCTCAGCGGCGGAGAGCAACAGATAGTCTCATTTGCTGTAGGTCTAGCCCTTGCAGATTTGGCTGAGAGTCAAGCTGTGGGTATAAGTAAAATCCTTATTCTTGATGAACCTTTCGTATCTTTAGACCAACGGAATGCTGAAAATTTGATAAACTACCTGACAGGAATATCGAGCAGACGAGAGACTATTTTGCTCATTTCTAACGAAGAATCTCTAAAAACATTAATTCCGACGAATATACATGTGGAGAAGAATAATGGTATCACCACGATCAAATAACAACACCACAGGAGGTAATGTTTATATAGGAGCTAATAATCCTCCGATTAATGCTCCTGCTCTCTATTGGATCCATGAGTTTTGGGTAGACCTCGATAAGAGAGAGATCTATATCGTAGGAGAAATAGATGGAGACTTCGCCAATCAGTTCTTGGCGACCTTTAGACATCTACTTAACCAAAGCCATGAACCTATAACTATTTGGCTTAGTACACCGGGCGGTGATGTTGAGGCAGCCTTTATGTTCTATGATTTGGTTATCAATTCTCCAGCCCCGATAACTATTATAGGTACAGGTGGAGTAGCTTCAGCGGGTGTTCTTATGCTAGCTTGCGGGCATAAAGTATATGTTACTGAAAACTGTACTATGATGAATCACGAATCAACTTTCTCCGGGGAAGTAGCCCTTCGTCATTCAGAAGCTAAGGATCGACGAAAGTGGGAAGACTGGATAGGGGAAAGATTTATAGTCCTGTTAGGTAAGTGTACCTCTAAACGCAAGGGGGATAAGGATGCTTCCTACTGGAGAAAGATTACCGATAAGAAAGCAGAATATTGGGTTCTTGGTGGTGAAGCGATTGTGGCAGAAGGCTTGGCAGATGATATACTAAGGAGGATATGATGACACTTGTTATGATTCTAATTGTATTTGTTATTGCTATTTTGTTCTTTTATAGCACCGTAAATGAGTTAATAGCTCAAGTAGATGCAGAGTCTGTTTATTTAGAAAAATTTCGTGTAAACATACTTGCTGATCTAAAAGTACTCGATACCCATATCCTAGGTCTTGATTCTGAAGTTAGCGGTATTAATGTTAAACTAGACGATATCGCTGCAGTAGCAGATCAAGCTCATATTAGACTTGATCGCGCTGTACAGGCAAAGAAGAAGTCTAAGAAATCTTCTAAGCGTGTATGATTGATGTATACGGTCATATCTTCTATGCTTTCCTGTTAGCCGGTATGATATGTATTGCTTTCGGATTGAGAGTAGGATGGTGGTTAAGAGTAATCGGAGAATTAGGTTGGGTAGGACTAGGGTTCGTTTTGGGTCTATCTTCTATCGTTGTTTGGGGATTGCTCTTTATAGCTATAGACTTAGTAGGAGCATATAGGTGGGCTACAGATGAAAACCGCTAGTGCAAAAGCTAAAGGTCGTTCTACTCAGAAATTTGTTGCTAGTGAGTTAGGTCGTATTTTTGAGCTTGAAGAGGGAGACGTAGAGAGTAGACCTATGGGTTCTGGTGGTGTAGATATCATGCTATCACCGGCCGCTAAACGTAAGTTTCCATTTTCTGTTGAATGTAAGCATACTAGAAAACATCCGGGTCATGCAGAGTATAAGCAAGCTAAAGCAAACGCAAAAAAAGATACTACGCCTGCTGTAGTATGGCAGCCTCACGGTAAAGGCACAGACTGTACTATGATAACAATGAACTTTCAAGAGTTCCTTGCACTATGGAAAGAGAAAACAAATGATAAAGAATAAATTTACTATGGTAACTCCATCTAACGGGTTGAAGATAAGTTTACCTCATGATTCTTTTGAGATCCATGGGTTCACAGACGATCACGTTGGGGCCAATGAACACGATAGATCTATGTTCGCTGCAAAGATCGAAACAGTTAAAAATACCCCTAATGCTTACTGGTTCGGTAATGGAGATCTATTAGAGTTTATACCTCCCGCATACAAGGGGATTACTCAAAGAGAACAGTATAATTACCCTGATGATCAGTTTATTGAAGCAGCGGAATTACTACTACCTATCGCAGATAAATGCTTATTCATGCGGGGCGGAAATCATGACTCTGACCGTTCAGCTAGACTTTGTGACTTTGATGTTATTAAGATATTAGCTAGAACGCTAGATGTACCTTTTGTTGACGGTCCCTGCTATGCTAATATCGTAGCTAATAAGAACAAGCATAAAAAGAATAATATGCTTTTAGCCTCTGGTCATGGTGTATCTTCAGCTAAGAATGGAGATCTAGAATTATATAAGTTAAAAGAAGTATATTCTCAAGCAGATGTATTCTTCTTAGGTCATAACCACCAACTATACACTAAGCCAGTTGATTCGTTATCTTTCGATGGTCATGGAGAGCACCTAAGAATTCAATGGTTTGTACGCGGCGGCAGTTCTCTAAGATACTCTAATTATGCTAGAAAAGGTGTAATGAGTATACAAAGAACTGGTTGGTCCGTTTTACGATTGAATAAGGACGGTACTATTAAGTGCGAAGTTATGCCATGAGATATATTAATCTAGCATTGGTATTAGTCTGGATAGCAGCATTATTTATTTTTGTCCCGTACTCAGAACCTAACGTTATCTATACTAATGATTAATTCTGAGTACATAGAGTTTGCTGCCTATTACGGCTTCAATCCTTTTGATCCGATATACGGCGGTTCAGGTATGCTTCCTGAGGATCATAAGTGTTGTTTTTGTAGGGAAGCTATTGATACGATGCAGATGTATATGATTATAATGGAATTATGTACTTATGCTCATATAAGTTGTGTTGAGAAGGCAGTAGATAATGATAAGAGTTAGAGACGATGATATTCTAGTTCCTTCTAGAGAATGGCCTGATCCGTTTAAACGATTTAGACAGATACACCGTTGGATCGCAGAAGTGCCGGAGCACTTCGTACATGTTCCAGCTATTCTCACGGAGGAGATTCAACAGTTTCCTCAGTGTATTGAGTACGTCAAGGAAGAAGTTAAGGCCGGTAGAATGATCGCCGAACTTCATGGTTTCCATCACGAGATTGATTATCAGCGGCGATCTGTTAACGATTGTTTCTCTGATCTTGATAAGGCGATTAATTGGATGGTAAAACATCTTGAATCTCGACCGAATATTTGGTATACTCCTAAGGGTGCCGGTCGATATCCTTTGAGAGAGTATCACATCGAAGAAAAGTTTAATGAGCTAACAGCACAGGCTGATCGTATGAGAGAGGCGGCTGCGCGATTAGGTTTAGAAGTTGTTTCTGAATTTGATAATAAAATGGAAGGCAGAGACGGTATTTGTAGACATCTCATGGATGGCCGTTCTTTAGATGCTATATCTAATTCCCGAAATATTGAGGGTGGACATAAGGAAATTTCAACCCATTGGTGGAGTAGGGGAATAAGGTTAAAGCGAGTAATAGTAGCAGTTAAGCATGGTTCTTGGGCAAAAGCTATGGATATAGAACCAGAGTTTTTCCGTGACTAAGGTAAAATAGAATAAAGAAAGTTACATGATGCTTGGTCCATTCGCTAATACAATATTTAAACGCACATATGCGATAAACGAGTCTGAAGATTGGGAAGGATGCGCTGCTAGAGTAGCTAAGACTATTGCTAGAAATCCTGAACAAGAACAGGCATTTTTTGAGATCATTAGAGACAGGAAGTTCATACCCGGTGGACGGTATCTTTATTCCGCCGGTAGAGATATACCTCAATACTATAATTGTTTTCTACTTAGAGCCGAAGACTCAAGAGAGGGTTGGAAAGACCTAGTAGGGAAACATATAATGGCATTATCCACTGGCGGCGGGGTAGGTACTGAGTATAGCCTAATCCGTGGACGAGGCACTCCGATTAAAAGATTTGGAGGTGTCGCCAGTGGTCCTATCTCCCTGATGAAAATGGTCAATGAAGTGGCCCGTCAGGTAATGGCTGGAGGCAAAAGACGTTCTGCCCTGTGGGCGGGTCTAAATTGGATGCATTCCGATATAGAAGAATTCTTATTAGTTAAGAATTGGGCCACTGCTGTTAAAGCAGCAAAAGAGGCAGACTTCAATTTCCCGGCTGATCTGGATATGACAAATATTTCAGTAGGGTTAGATGATGCTTTCTTTGCCACAGTTAATACTGAAAAACATGTTTGGGACCTTTACTATAGAATTTGTAAGAGCATGTGCAAGACAGGTGAGCCGGGATTTTCTGTTAATGTAGGGTCTAAATGGAAAGAGGATCTTAGAAATCCTTGCTGTGAGGTTGTATCCAATACTGACAGTGATTCTTGTAATCTTGGTAGTGTTAACCTTGCTAACATTAAAGATATAGATGAATTGGTTAAGGTTACAGAGTTAGGTGTCCAGTTCCTATATAATGGAACCTATTGTAGTTGGGCTCCTGATCCTGCTTTCTCTAGGGTGCGTTCTAATAACCGCCGTATAGGATTGGGGTTAATGGGACTGCATGAGTGGTGCTTAAAGAATAATCATCCTTACGCCCCCAGTAATAAGCTTGAAAAATGGTTATCAGCATGGATGTATGCTTCAGATACCGAGGCCAATACGTACGCCACTGCTAGCAAAGACATTCGTCCTGTTGCGGTTAGAGCTATAGCTCCTACAGGGACGATAGGTATCATTGGCGAGACTACTACAGGGATTGAACCCATTTTTTGTGTATCTTATAAGAGACGCTTTCTTGATAAGGATGGAAAGTGGAAGTTTAGTTATGTTATAGACCCAACAGCAGAGCGTCTAATTCAGGAAGGAATAAAACCAGAGGATATTGAAGACTCGAAGACCTTATCCTTAGATGTTGAGAAGCGAATAGCAATGCAGGCTTTTGTTCAGGGTTTCGTAGATCAAGCGATCTCTTCTACTATTAACTTGCCGGAATGGGGCGAACCCGGTAACAACAATGCCAAGAAATTTGCTGAAACTTTGCTACAATATCTTCCGAAGCTACGAGGTATCACGGTGTATCCGGATGGAGCAAGACCGGGCCAGCCTATAGTACCTATAAACTATGAAACAGCGAAAAAACATAAAGACGTCATATACGAGGAAAATGACGAGTCCTGTAAAGGTGGCGTGTGTGGATCCTAGCGGGGTGGACAAGTGGTAAGTCGGAAGTCTCATAAGCTTCAGAACGCGGGTTCGAGTCCCGCCCCCGCTACCAATTCTGACTGTGACCATACTGTATTAGAGGGTGACGGAAAGTCATGGTGCATCGAGGAGCTAATAGGGGATACTAGATCTCATAAAGATATGAGATCGCTTCTCGATGGTCGTTCTGGTATGGCAACAAAGTATAATTTTTGCCCATTCTGTGGGGCAAAGATTAATTGGCGTAATCTGAAAAAAACAATACTCGCTATTAATGCTTTACGTCCTAGACCTAATTGGTCATCAATTCTATGTAATTGGGCGGGATATTCTTGTGTTAGATAGACCTCTTCTTATACTATCATTTATTGTGGCTATAGCTTTATTTATTTTTGTAGCTATGCATAATAAAACTATCATTGTGAAGTAGATTCAAACATATTAATATAGGATAAATTATGGATATAAATAGAGCACTAAATATACTATTAGCAGATGAGTACAAAGTATTAGTAAAGACCCGTGGGTTCCATTGGAACGTAACAGGACCATTCTTTGGTCCACTGCATGAACTATTCGGTGATCAGTACAATCAATTGAACTCTCTAACCGATACCATAGCTGAGAGAATTAGACAGCTTAAAGGTCAACCGTTCGGGTCTATGCAGCAATTTATATCTACAGGTACGCTATATGAAGATACTACTGTACCATTTAACTATACTGATATGATAAATCATTTAGTGATGGATCATGAAGATTTAATTAAGGATATTAGGAGAACTTCTGCTGCTGTAAACACTCAGGATTCTGTAACCGCTAATATTCTTCTAGAGTGGGCAGCTAAACATGAGAAGATGGCATGGTTTCTTAGAGCACATTTAGAGGCGGATAAGAAGTGAACGTCAGAATCATATCCACCACTAAATCTTTTCTTTCACGGACTGAGGATCTGGTGGCTTATATTGCTCGGGTAAGCAATCCAGATAATCAGATGAATACTGAAACGGCACCTAAACTATTAAAATACTTGATCAAAAATAAGCATTGGTCGCCGTTTGAAATGGTCGATATGACCGTAGAGATCCAAACTAGTAGAGCTATAGCAGCCCAGATTCTACGTCATAGAAGCTTTTCATTCCAAGAGTTCTCACAACGCTATAGTTCTCCTACGAATTTTGAACCAGTAGAGCTTCGTAGACAGGCTAAAAATAATAGACAGTCTTCCGAGGCTGTACTTAAAGATGATACTCTAAATAAAATGATTGCTATTACGGTATCTCTTGCCCGATATACCTATGACCAGCTAATCGCTAATGGTGTATCCAAAGAGACAGCAAGAATGGTACTGCCATTAACTACTCAAACTACGATATACATGAAAGGTAGTTTAAGATCTTGGATTCATTATATAGAGCTTCGTACTGACCCCCACACCCAAAAAGAACATAGAGAAATAGCCTTAGAGATAAAAAATATCTTTACTGAGGAGTTTCCAACTATATCGGATGCATTGGAATGGAGAAGTATATGTACTCAGTAGGTATAATCGGCGCGGGTTTCGTAGGGACCGCCGTATGCAAAGCATTCCATACCTATACAAATGTAAAGATCTATGACAAATTCAAGGATATGGGGTTTAAATACGCTGACGTAGTTAATCAAGATATACTATTTATTTGTTTACCTACCCCAATGAAGGCTGACGGATCAGTAGATCTATCTATTTTAGATAGCGCTTTAAGTGATTTATCACGTACCTTGCCGGAGGATGATGTAAAGATTGTTATCATAAAAAGCACTATACCTCCCGGAAGCGCGAGAAAGTTGAATGCAAAACACAGAAATCTAATAGTAATACATTCGCCGGAGTTCCTAACAGAAAAAACTGCTGATCTTGATTTTATTCAACAAAGTCGGATAATTCTTGGTACATCCGATAACTTTTCTAGCCATAGAATTTTAGAAGATTTATTCAATACTAGATTTCCTGCTGTTCCTATAGTATGGATGACATGGGATGAAGCTGCTTTAGTTAAATATGGGACTAATGTTTTTTTTTGCAATAAGTTAGCTTACTTTAATGAGCTACACCAGATCTGCGAAGCTATTGGAGTTAATTCTAAACGAGTTATAGCTGAAATCTTGAATGATGGGAGAATAGGACGTTCGCACTTTTTAGTCCCCGGTACGGACGGTAAATATGGTTTTTCTGGGTCGTGTTTTCCGAAAGACTTATCTGCCTACTTAGACTTTTCTGTCCATAATGGTGTATATCCAGCTACTAGTGTTGGGTCATGGATTAAAAATCTAGAAGTAAGACCCGAAATGGATTGGTTACTATTAAAAGGACGGGCAGTAAGTGGACTAAATGATGTTGAAATGTGGGGTCCGGTATTAGGGTTCGAAGAGCAATATGAAGCTAGTTCTTTTGGACGAATACGGTCTTTAACTAGAAAAGACAATAAAGGAAGGACTATCCCCGGACAGTCTATTAAGTTTAAACTATCTAATAGTGGATATTATCAGGTGGGGTTATCTAATTCAGGTAGATACTATTGGAAGCAAGTATCTAGAGTTGTATGGGAAGCATTTAATGGACCAATTAAATCTGGTTATGTTGTAGATCATATTGATCATGATAAGTTAAATAACAACTTGAATAATTTGCGAGCATGTACTATTATACAAAATGTAAGAAATTCTACTAAATCTGGCGTCCATAAAGAATCAGGTAAATGGCGTCCTACAATCTATTTACCTGTGTGTGACTCTAAGGAAGAAGCGGAAAAATTGCGAAAATATGCTATACTGTTATTGTCGTATAAGTACCCAGACTTAAAATTTCACTTAAACACGGAGCAGTATCGTGAGAAGACTTAAGAATGATATTTCACCAGTTGGTAAGTTTATTTCTAAATATATGTTTAGACAATTTCTATTGAAGGCTATTAAGACAAACGAAACATATAAATGTACACTTGAAAACTGTCCATTAGCTATAGCTACAGGTTACGCTACAGATGGAATCTCATATTCTCATTATTCTGAGCTACTAGAAAATCATCATAGTATTTATTTAAAAGGAATAGTTAAAACACTTCCGGACTGGGCTCAAAAGTTTGTTACCGTATTTGATGCAGTAACTGGAGATGCTTTCTATAGTGGTAAAGTATTTCCAAAGAATGCGAAGACTGCATTGCTTATTATAGATAATAAAATTAGACGTAATGACGAAACAGGAGAATGGGAGACACCATGAAAAAGTTAAATATAGAAAAACCGGGACCATTTATTAAGAAGTCTGAGTTTCGTGCCTATCTGGTCAAAACGATTTGGAACGGTGGAAAAACGTATAAGTGTGATTCTATTAACTGTCCTCTAGCGGATGCTACAGGGTACGCTGTAGACGGGAGTTCTTATTCGCACTACCCAGAACTATTAGATATCTCCCACTTCTCTAGTACACTTTATAAGGCAGTAAGGACTCTTCCAGAATGGGCTTCCAACTTTGTTTGTAATTTCGATTATGCATGTGATGAGGGTCACCGAAAGGATGCTAATACGGCATTGAATGTTCTTGATGGTAAGATATAATGATTATATCATTGTCAGGTAAGAAGCTCTCTGGTAAGTCCAGTGTAGCGACCTACTTAGTTGAGAAGCACGGATTCGTAGAGGTATCTTGGGCATACCCACTTAAAGAAATAATAGGTAAACTACTATTTCGTTTTACACATGCACAAATGTATGATCCTATTGAGAAAGAAATAGTAGATCCTAGATGGGAAATGTCCCCTAGAGAAGTTCTACAGGTGGTAGGTACTGATCTTTTTCGAACAAACTTTATGGATGATTTTTGGGTTCGTATAGGGTTTGAAACCATTAAAGAAGAGATAGCTAAAGGTAATAATGTAGTTATTAGTGATACCAGATTTCCTAACGAAGTAAAAGCTATTGAAAGTCTAGGTGGTAAAATAATTAGGATGAAAAGATCAGATATGGTATCTGCGGATACGCATAGCAGCGAAAGCTCACTAGATAACTATTCGTTTGAATACGATATTATAGCTAAAACAGGAGAATTACCTTCTGTATTCTTGGTAATAGATTCTATTATCTTGGGAAAGAATTCCAGTGTCATTCCATCGTCAGTCTGATAATACCTATGTATGGGTAGCCCCCACTTCTGACGAGGTAGCTAGAAGGGTTGATGACTTAATCAATCCCAAATCTACTGATGAAGTAGAAGTTCCAATGACCGGAGAATTACAGGGGCAACTTGCCTCTGCAATATCTACCTTATTACCTAAAGATAATTTCTTTCAAAATAGCAAAGAGACACTATACAACGCGGCTATAAATGTCGCATCTAAAGAACGATATCCAGTTGATATAGTTATGCCTGTATATAATTCTATTCATATTGCAGATAAAGCTATCAAAACAGTTCTATCTAGGACCCGATGGCCTTATAAGTTAATTATCGTAGATGATGCATCAGACTATAAAACTAAAGAAGTATTAAAAGACTTATACGAAAAACATCCCGATAAGATTATACTCGTTACGAATGCTAAGAATAAAGGGTTTGCTGCCTCTGTTAATAGGGGCATTACTATCGGGCGCGGTAAGTATGTATGTCTTCTTAATTCAGACGTATTAGTTACTCAAGACTGGTTAACAAAACTGGTATTTGCTCTTGAAGCTAATTCTAGGAATCAGATAGTTAATCCCGTTACTAATAATACGGCAGTAATTAACGTAAATATGTCTCCCGGAGCTTCATATCTAGATATGAATAGGATACTACAGAATAGGGGTGATGTTAAGTATCCCGAGATAATGCCTACCGGATTTTGCTATATGTTCAGACGATCTCTTCTGTCCGAAATTGGTCCCTTCGATGAGTCATACCCGAACTTTGGAGAAGAGAGTGACCATTGGATGAAGACGATTACCTATCGTCGTGGTCCTACGGTAAAGGGATACAGAGCGGTAATGGCAGATGATACTTACGTATTTCATGAGAGAGGTAGCTCGTTCTCCAGCCTTGGAGAAGAAAAACATATGGGTTTCCGAAAGCACGCTGCTAATCGGTTTAACCGAATATGGCCTCAATTTACCCAGTGGAAAAAAACATTTCATATTGATAAAAGTTTAGGACACATAAAGAATGATATTTCTTCTTCTATCCTAAATTCCAGTCGAAAGGTACCCTACAGAGTATGTTGGGTAGTTAGATCCGCAGCCTTCTGTGGTGGAATGAAGTTTATTACAGATATTGTTAACGAGATTAATGAACGTGGCGGTGACGCTAGAGTAGCGGTTGTAGCTAGAGATATCAGAGCTAAGCTACCAGAACCACTTGGTGAACTACGGACTGGTGTTATTAACTTCGCCAGCGAAGAAGAGTTCTTAAAAACCTTTACTTCTAAGGTGTTTAAAAATGGAGTAATCATTTCTTCAACTTCTGAATTAGCTCCTCTTGTAAGCAGTTTGTGTGAAGTAGAGAAAAAGCTCAAACACGTCCTACACACACAGTCTTATGAGCCTGATCTAGTCGGCGCTGATTCTACGACTGCTGAGGAATTTAAACGATTCTTTAAACTGGCTCCTCAAGTTATATCTAGCTCGCATTGGATTACTAAGAAGCTAATCGAGGATGGAGTTAATGTCGTATCAACCGTTGCTCCGGGCGTAGATAGGAAACTATTTTATCCCGGGAATAGAGAATCAGGAGATGATCGGGTTACAGTTATGGTTCCTATTTCCGCTTCTTATCCTTTCAAAGGATATGACAGAGCTATCCAGCTTATTCAATACTTGTACAATAAGAGCGTCAAAGCAGGGCTTAATACCAGAATAATGACTTATGGTGTTGACTCTATTCCTGAAGTTTGCGGTACAGCTATCGCTTTAGGACCAATATCTCAGACCCGTCTTGCTAACCTCCTAAGGAATGAAGTCGATGTATTTATTGACCCCTCCTATATTCACTCATACGGAATGCCTTGTCTTGAGGCTATGGCTTCTGGTGTCCCAGTAATTTGTTGGGATAATAAGGGTATTGGAGAGTATGTTAGACACGGTAAGAATGGGTTAAAACTACCGAATAGTATGCCTCCTATTGAGGTTGCTGATTCAGTTATAGCTCTATTGCAGAATCCTGAACAGCGAGCTAAATTACAAAAATCCGCTTTAGAAAGTCTTGAGGAACACGATAGAGATAATTCGGTAAATACTTTTATTGAAGCGCTAGAGAAGAATCTTCACCTTCGCCAGACTAAGCGCCGTATCGTATTTGTTACCCCCCATATGAGAAAACATGGTGGCCCTACTACTATCTTAACTTTAGCAAATGGTCTGGCAGATCGCGGACATGATGTATCTATTACATCTGTATACGCTGATGTCACTCCTGAAGTACTAGGATTTACAGATCTGCCAATTAGCTTAGAGCATAAGGATATACCCGAGTGCGATGTTCTAATTGTCAACTCTGATAACCCACTTAATGATTACTTCTCCGAACTGCCCCAAGCGAAGAAGAAAATCATGCTCAAGCTTTCTCACAATGAAAGGTTTAAGGAGTATGAGGAGAAGAGTCTAAATATTAAGTGGGATAAGATCATTACTAGTACAGAATGGTTAGCTAATGTATGTCGAAATCCTCTTCCGACATGGAACAATAAACCATCAGATGCTACTCGGATTGGTTGGTTTCATTACGGACATGAGGTATTTCAGACTATCCCATCACAGAAAGTTTATCGAACTGGGAGAGTAGACGGACCAGTTAGAATATGTACTCTCATTCACCAGTACCCATTAAAGGGTAGCGGTGATGCTATCCAAGCTTTAACTAAGATTAAGGAAAAGTTTGGAGATATGGTCAAGATCGAGGGGGTAGGAGAATATCCTAAAGATAAACTACTTATGCCTCCATGGATTAAATACCATGAGTCCCTATCTAGACAACACATGGCAGATCTATTTAAGAACACAGATATCTGGGTTGGCGTAAGCCATACTGAAGGTTTAGGAAGAATGGCACTAGAAGCAATGAGTGCTTGTGTTGCTTGTGTACTAACTGACGTTCATACTGAATTTACAGAGCATGAAAAGAATTGCTTATTAGTACCTATATCTAGACCTGATATGATCTTTTCGTCGATTGATAGTCTTATTATTGAGCCATCTAAGATGGTTAGACTAGGTTTCGAAGGTTATCGCACCGCAGAAAGATACGTAGATTCCACAGAATGTATAGACTCGCTTGAGCGAGTTGTGGAGGAATTATGTGGATCTTAGAGACAACTGCAGTAATAATGGCTTGGGCAGTTGGGATGGCATTCGGATTTTGTTTATTATCTTTTATATTTGAACTAATAGTAGAAAATATTAATAGCATTAAGGATACGTTTCGTGATAGCTAGAGGAATAGGACTTCTAACCTACAATCGTAGTAATTACCTACGGGAGTTTATTCAATCCGTTATAGATACCGCTCCCAAGGACGCAAAAATTATACTATGTGATGATGGTAGCACTGATTTTACGGCTGAAGTAGCTAGGAAATTCGATATAACTTATGTACGTGGTCCTAATCTTGGAGTAGCTGCCAATAAGAATAGAGCCCTATACCTTTTACAGGACTGTCATTTCATCTGTCTTCTTGAAGATGATCTTTTCCCGACATCTAAAGGATGGTTTGAAACTTATGAACGAGCAGCTATTCACTCCGGTATTAATCATTTCTGCCGGGTTCAAGACAAAGAGATCACTGAATCTCATAATGAATTTACTATTTGGATGCAGGAAAACCTTAAACTTACACCAGTATATGCTTCTTCTCCTAGAGGAGATCTAACCTTTATAACCGCCGAAGTTATTAGACAGGTGGGCGCGTTACATCCTGAATTCGTAGGAATGGGATACGCTCATGGACAATGGACGGATAGAATTAATAGGGCAGGATTAATCGGTCATCCTCTTAAATATGTAGATATTAAAGAAGCCCGAGATATGTTTATCCAGAAGGGGGATACTGAGGGCGGGCGTTGGAACTTCGAGAAGTCTCGCACCAAGGAAGAACTAAAGCGAAATAGAAATGTATTGAAGAAAGTAAATGCTAGTGGTCAGATATATATTCCTTTGGAGATGCCATGACTAGAGAAGAGCTTCAAGAGTTAATAGATCTATGGCCAACTGCTACAAGATCGGAAGGTGTAGCGATGCTACAGCAGATTTTAGTAGAATTTGATAGAAGACTGTTGGAGTTAGAAGACAAAAAGTGCTCTAAAAAACCTCGATGTAATTAATGAAACTTATAGTCTCATACAGAAAAGATCTGCATAACGGTATAGAGGTTCCCTGCTATGCTAATAGTTATGTTAGAGAGTTTAAAGCACTGGGCCATGATGTCCTTACGCTAGGCGAGAACCAAGATGTATCACTAGATCAGCTACATACTATTAATCTTAATCAATGGGATCTGGTACTTGATATAGACAATGGTCGAAATCCCGATGGTAATTTACCCTTCATTGGACATTGCTTTGTAACTAAAGGCCCAAAGTGGGCTATTCCTACGGCTGTGATTTTTACTGACAGTCATGGACAAGCAAGTCTTCACCATAGGTTAGCACCTTACTATAGCCATGTATTCTTTGCAGTGTACAGTCGTAGAGATATATTCGCTAAACATAAATCTGCCCACTGGTCCCCTAATGCGACCGACCTTGAATGGTTTGGAAGTGATAGGTCCAAAGCTATGTCTACCGAATTTGAATTCGACTTCGGCTTTTTCGGTAGTAAGTTCGGTCTGGATAGAGCACACCCTATGATAGAGATATGCAAAAAGCATAGCTGGACTTACGATGTTCGTCAACTAGCTAAAACTTATAAACCTAAGTGGCCTATGACTGGTATAGCTATGAGCCGCTGTCGTAACCTTTTCAATAAAGGTCAGAAGCACGATATTAATTTACGGATTTTTGAAAGTATGGCTAACGGAGCCCCATTAGTTTGCGATAGAGATGTAGACTCTGGTATGGATTTATTATTCGAGGCAGAAAAACATTATGTTCCTTATAATGTAGACTATAGTGATCTTGAGGAAGCAATGAAATGGGTTGTAAATAAGCCAACAGATGCTATACTTATGGCAAAGCTAGCGTACGAAGAAGTTATAAATAAACATCTAATAAAACACAGAGTTCAACAGATACTAGAGGTTGTATCATGAAGATCAAACACCTTAGAGATGTTATACATGAGTTCGATAGAGAATGGCGGAAAAAGTATCCTTTTCCTGTGAAAGGTGAAGATATACTTATGTGCCCACATTATAAACATGCTTCCTATGAGGAATCTCCATGTAGAGAATGTTTAACAGGTGTTCTCGTTAAACGGGAATTTGCTATAATAGACAGCATACAAGATGCTATACAGTATGAGAGTGATGAATAATGAATCGCGCACTAACATTCGATGATGTAGCCTTAGTACCTCAATATAACAACATCGAATCAAGAACTGAGCCTACTCTAGACTCTTGGTTAACTAAAAAGATTAAAATAAGTATACCTATTGTAGCTGCCAATATGGATACTGTAATTGGGGATAAACTTGCAGACGTAATGGTTAGTTATGGATCTCTACCTATATTTCATCGGTTTTGCGATATTAAACAGCAAGAGTTTTGGGCTACAGAATATTCTCAATGTTTTCTATCCTTTGGACTAGGATACGATGATTTAGAAAAAGCTAACTCTTTTGGCAAAGTAGTGAATGTTTGTTTTGATGTGGCTCACGGACACTGCGAAAAGATGGTATACGCTATCCGTCAGTTTAAGATTATGAACCCTGATTCTCAAGTTATTGCAGGTAATGTTTGCACAGCACAAGCAGTAATGGATCTTTACAATGCTGGTGCTGATGCGGTAAAAGTTGGTATAGGTCCCGGAGCAGCCTGCACGACTAGATCAGTCACAGGCTTCGGAGTACCACAGTTCACAGCTATACAGGAATGCGCTAGGATGGGCCAGAAGCTACGTATTCCTATCATAGCCGATGGTGGTATCAGGGATAGCCGAGATATCGTCCTAGCGTTAGCTGCAGGCGCTTCTACGGTTATGATCGGCAAGCTGTTTGCTCTGACCGCCGAATCTGCAGCAGAAAAACGTCAGATTGTAGGGACGACTGTCTTAGATAATGGTCTTTTATTTGAAGCTAAATATCGTGGACAGGCTAGTGAGGACTTTCAAAAAGATTATTTTGGAGAATTAAAGTCAGGTACTGTTCCTGAAGGTGAATCATTTTGGGCTCCTATAAGCGGATCTGCGAAGAAACTAATTGATACCTTATGTGGTGGAATTAGATCCGGATTTACGTACGGAGGCGCGAGAAACATTACAGAGCTACAGCGAAAAGCTGAGTTCGTAGAGGTTACTAGATCTTATCATGATGAAATGGCAGTACGGAAGTAAAATGTCCTCAATACGTGCAATTCTATTTGATTTGGATGGAGTGTTGGTAGATGCTACGGAGATTCATTACCGGGCTCTTAACCGTGCTCTTAGAGAGACTTGTGGGTTTGAGATAGACCACTCAGAGCACGATTTGAAGTTCAATGGTCTTCCTACGAAGACTAAATTATCGCTCTTAATAAAACAGAAGCGCGTATTAGATAACCAATTAGATAAGATTTATCAAGTTAAGCAGAGATATACTTTTGATGAAATAATTACTGCTAATCTCTATAACTCAGATAAGATTAGAATGGTTATGGAACTAAAGAAAAAGTATATCTTGGGGGTAGTAACCAATTGCAGTAAAGGAACTGCAATGGAGATGCTTCGTAAGTTGACGTTATCTGAATCTCCAAGCCATTTTTTCTCTACTATTATTACTAACGATAGCGTGAGATTTAATAAGCCTCATCCTGAAGGTTATATTAAAGCTATGATCAATATTAGATCTTATCCAGAGGAAACGTTAATTCTAGAGGATAATGAAAATGGTATCGTAGCCGCACATGCTACAGGGGCGAATGTCATAAAAGTTGATGATGTTAATGAGGTTAATCTAAACTTCGTGCAGAGATATCTATAATGAAAACGGATAAACTAGTTCCTACGATACTAGTCAAGAATGAAGCGTATTGGTTACCCTATGTTCTTGAAAGTCTTCGTGATCATTTTTCTAGATATGTTATCTATGATGTAGGCAGTACGGACGGAACAAGAGAGATTATAGACAACTTCGTTCAGAGCGAAAGAAAAGATTCAGAGTTCTTTGTCCGAATGATGCCAGATTGTCCACCTGTTGTACAGGGTGCTTTCCGTAACTCCATGATTGCTGAGGCTCGAAGCGAATGGTACTTTATGGTGGATGGGGACGAGATCTACACCAATGAATCCCTTAATACTATTGTAGGATATGCCGATAATCTTTATCAGTATTACGAAGAAACTGGACTATTATACGGAATGGTACCTAGAATAGAGGTTCAAGCAAACCTAAAGACTGCATATGGGGTACACGATAGGGTACCTCATCATAGACTTTATCATAGAACTGCAATTTTCGGTGGCCCTCATCCTAATGAATATCAGATATATGAAGGCAGACCGGGCAATCAGATGTGGCTACCAAAGGGTGCCATCTGCTGGCATTTACATGGAGCCTTGAGATCACCTATGGACGCTAAAACTCATGGTCGATTAGACCGGAAGAAAAAGCCAACTTATCTTAGGGGAGAAGAAACAGAAATAAACCTACTAGACGAATTGCCAATTTTAAAAACAAGAATTAAATCTTATCCGGTTAACCCGGTACTAGAGGATTGGCATAAGAATGGCACACTATGAATCAGTTAATGCGATGTCGATGTGGACGATGGACTACCTACGGATTGGCCTGTACTAGCTGCCGGTCCTCTATCCCCTTTTCTTCAGATGAAGAAACCTTTGAGCCTGTCCCCCCAGAGGAGGACGCTAATGAACCTGAAGAAAATCAACTAGATGAAGAAGAAGAGTAATGCGAGTTGCGCTTTGTCTGAGCGGCCTTAGTCATAATCTTGATCAGTACTATAATACAACAAAGGTTGGAATCTTAGATAAATTTCAGCCTGATGTATTTGTGGCTTGTTGGGAAAATGATTATACTACATGTTGGGAATCAGAGCACAAGCGCGCTATAAGCGTATATAACCCAATTCTATACTATACCGAATACCAGAAACTTGTAGGCGATCCCCCACGAACAGAACTTACGGATAAGTTTATGGACGAATACCCGCGTAAGACAAGGTGGGAGAACTTTCGTAAAGGATATCCAGAGGAGAAAAAGTTTAAAACAAGTTGGGGTCGCCAGAATATGTTGAATTTATTCTACATGATCTGGAAATGCAATGAATTAAAGAAAGTACATGAGAGGCGAATAGGTCAAATATACGATATAGTTATTCGGGCTCGCATAGATAGAGGGTGGGAAATTAATCATTCTCCATTACGACAGAAAAATAATACAATCTTTCTACATAATTTAAAGTATGATTTATCGGACTGGTTTGCTTATGGTTCTTCAGAAGATATGGATAAATATTCTAATATTTATCCTAATATAGTTAATATCTGTTTACAGATGGAACAGTGGGATATCACCGAAGAGACACATAAGCAAGCATGGTATAAATGGTTGGATCCCCATAAAACACTGCGACAACATCTTACAAATGAAGGCTTAGACTGGCATATCTTCGATAGGCCAGAGGTTCGTGGGCACGGTATAGCGTTTGATCGACCTCTACCTTAGTGCTTTCGGCAGTTCCTCTCTTCCCAACTCTCAACGACATCCAACAATTGTAGAATACCAAGAGCTTGAGCCGATAGAACTTCTCTAGGAGCAGAGAACGGGGCCGTTTTTCCGATTGCCATATCCAGCTTATTAAGCTGGTATGCTGATAGCTGCTTGACTTCTCTTGCGTACTCGCACGTTACAGGTGGAGTGTCGTTCTGTCCGGAAGCGGTCCCACTTAGCAGCATTACAGCTACTGCTACCAATATTAGTTTCTTCATTATTGATTTCCTTGTATTTTAATCTTTATGCCCATGTCACCTAACATAGGGTTAACAGATCCATTATTGCTTGAGAATCCTCGCCCAGCGGATTCGTGTCTCATAGCTGCTAATCTTGCTCGGGCAGCATTACTACGCTTTATGGCGCTATCATTAGCCGCCTGATTCATCATGCGCTTTAATTGCTCTGCCGAGTATCCCCGTAATTGAGGATGTTTTTCTATACCTTTTTTGTTGCGCTCTAACCATTCCCTGAACTTCTGAGTAGCAGGACCGGGATCTTTCCACTCTTGTACAAAGGTTTCCTGTACTTCTGTTGCAACTTCTAGAGCCCGTTGCCAGTCACCATTCTTAACGTATGCCCCCCATTTCTTGGATAAACTACCACGATAAGCTTCAATGCCTCTCTGTGTTAGGGATTGATTTGCAAGATACTGCTCGCCAGAGGCAGGATAGAACTTACCCGGCATACCTATATTATTCATGAAGAAATCCCATATGGGATCTCCCGGCTTCCCGGTTGTAGGCATGACCGCTTCTCCGAATTCTTGTCTTAATTTATAAGTAGGATCTGGGGTCGTAGCATTGAATAGATATTTTCCTACTATTGGAGGTGTTATAGCCGCTATCAGATTCATCGTCTGTGCTTGCATTAGCTGTGCCGGATTAGAAGGATCGTAAGGAATATCATTACCGAATTGATCCTTACCTGTCCAAGCATTCATAATACCTTGTAGAATCGGTATAGGTTCACCTAACCCTAAAGGAAACTTCTGCATAATAGGAGCTTCTGGTGCTATAGTCTGAGGGAGGAATGAAGCATGAGGCAGCCAGTCAATGACCATTGCTCTCATATCATCATTCTTATCTCGGAACGGAGTCATTACTGTATTAGGCTTTTGCGCCCATGTAGGCAGATTCCGTTGAGCATCCTTCGTACCCTCAGCACTTTCATCCATAAAAGGATACATTAAAGACTGCATAAATTGGGTAGCATGTAACCAAGGAGCCATTCGTAGAGGATGATCAATAATGTTATTCTTAACAATTCGCATAGTCTCTACAGGAAACGAGATCCACGGTAGTAGATGTCTTCTTACGCTTCTAGCTACTGGGGCTACCGTATGATAGATAGGAAATCGTCTAGAAACTTCAAGAACAGCACCAGCTTTCGATAGTCCTCTCTGGCGAAGATTAAGATAGTAAGCCAATTTGAATGCAGAGTCTACGTTTGTATACATATCTGCAGCATTCTCAATCGAAAGTGGTCCTATTCTAGCTTTAGCGGCCTTTTGAGTATACTCAAGTAATCCTTTAAGAAACATTTGAGTATCACTAGTGTTATCCAACATTCTCTGTAGTGATTCAAGTCCTTCTGCTTTATTAAAGGTTGACTCGTCAAGAAGTTCAGCTAGGTTACCAGAGTTGAATTCTTCGGCAATGTCGATATCCTTTGCTCCGGGGATATGAGACTTTATGGTCCCAACTTTACCTAGAGTTACATTTTTCTTATTTGCCTTCATTCGCTTCCATGAAGCGTTTACAGATGTCTTGAGAAGATCGAAGTTCTCCTTACTAAAAGGATTCATTCCTGCCCACATCATGTTAATAACGTTACCGCCTACATTTTGTAGTTGAGTAGGGACGTTAAGAGCAGTTCTACCAGTCTTATGCAGAACGGTAAGAAACTCGATCATATTAACCGCACCATGAATCATGGCAGGCTGTCCGGTCTTGGAATTAGTTAACTCTTTGAATAGCTCACCACGAATCCATCCAAGTCCCTCATCACTATACTCTTTACCTACCTTTTTACCTATCATTCTGCGGATGATATGAGCATTTGGTACAGCATCTAGATTGACGTAATCAGCTCTAGCCGCAGGGGTTAGAGCATAATATTCATCTGCATTCTTGGTTAGTTTCGGGTTCATAGCAATATCGCGGATATACCTGAAGTTCTCGAACAGCAAGTGCTGTTGAAGCAAATTCTTTATTGTTAGATCCGAAGAAGAAATGTCTAATATTTCCTTCGTTTCTATAAGAGCAACTTTAGCCTGCTCTCTTGCTCCCTGTTTAATCAGACTAGAGATATCAGCATCATCGGAATGGGTTAGAAGTTCTAATGCTTTCTCATCTTTTCCGGCTTTAAGAAGATCAAGGGCTTCTGTTCGGTTGATCATTCGCCCGGCATCTTTTAACTCTGTTTTTCTCTTTAGTAGGTGGACGCTCTCAGTTCTTGGAATATTAATAAGCTGAACTTCTCCTCCTTTGTCTTTAACCGCCGTAACTAGTCCTACTTCTGCTCCTTCATGACGCATAGGAGTGCCACGACGTACTAGTGAGAACCATACATCGCCAACCTTAGCTCTTTCTTCAGCAGTAACGAATCCTTCTGATTCCATATTATCCATAAGCTTTCGACCCTGATTCTTCATTCGGATTGCCCATGGTCTATGGGCTTCTGGAATCTTAGAAAGCATATTTTCGTCTTTGAAGTAACGAGTAATAGAAGGACCCATCTCTTCAGGAGGAAGATCCGCCATATGCTTATTGATCTCAGCACCTTTAATCGCTTCTTGCATCTTATTATAATGCTGGGCTCTAGCAGCAATGGGCTTATTAGGATCCATTAGATCAAGGTATTGGTTCGAGAATCGTTGTTCGAATCTATATTTAAAAGAATCCCATGGGGAGGCTTGACCAGAAGAAATCTTAGCCTCCATATCGCGCTTTCGGATATGAGACCAAGCATTTATTCGGATAGTTTCTTGTTCTCGATTAGTTAATTGAGCAAAGTCTATACCTTCTTCTACGAAAGGCTTCAACTCAAAGGCAGGAATATTAGCAAGTTTAGTAGCTCGAATACCTTTATGAATTGCTCCTAAAATAGGTAGTGTAGTTAGTCCTACAGCAATCCCCGTTCTAACAGGATGCTCAGTCCATGCATCTTTAGCTGTTTCTAGATCCCATTTAAACCCAGTCTCATCGAGAGATATACCGACTGAGTTCATCTCATCGCCGAACAACATGTTCGGTACATCAACGAAAATGTTCTTTCTCTCTTGAATAGGAGGAAGGAAATCTAATCTGTTATAGCTTTGAGCTTGAGAGGTTTGGTAGTTTTGAGTAATATTTTTTATTACAGAAGAAACGTGATCTTCACCTTCAGGTATAATACCGGGAGTCTTTGGTCCGGTATCAAATCCTCTCCTCGCTAGTAACTCAGATAATGAAACTTCAGGCTCAGCCATTTATTACTTCTTCTTGGGTTGTTTCTTTAACCCAGCTACTGGCTTTATCTGCCCGTCCCATGTTGCGAGGGACATCTTACCTGTCTTTGAGTTCTTGATAATTAGATCCCCATCTTTATTGGGACCAATAGGTTCCCAGTCCTCGAATCCAGACGACCCCATAAATGCTTGCTGTACTCGAAAATATTTATTCTGTTTTACATTATCCAAAGATTGAATCATTACTTTTGCTGTATTTACTAGCGGGGCAACTGGTTTACTAACAGCCTTTTGTCTGGGACCAATAACGCCGGGTTGGGTTTCTGTAATAGGAGCACCTACTACTTCTTCACCGAAGAACCCCCCTACCGTCTTAGCTATACCGGCTCTAGTCTCGGGAGATACCAATCTACCAAAGAATCCGGGTGCCTCAGGAGTCTTTGGTATGCGTAACTCTCTAGCCACATGAGGTCCGTATTTCTCAACAACTGCATCCATAAACGCTCTAGCTCTTTGACGTGACCCTCTAGTCTCGTTATCTAACTCAGCATCAGATACGGCTATCCCTCCAATTCGCTCATTAACCCAACCTCGTAGGCTTCTCTGTAGCCAACTCTTATACTCTGAATAGTTTTGAAAGGGTTCGTGGGTATGAGGATTTCCACCATTCTCCGAATAGATAGCATTGAATGTAGCCGTAACAACGTTAGGTCCAAGCGAATTAATATCATTTGGTAGTTTATCGGTAATATCTTTGACACTCTTAAACACTGCTTGATCGCCTGCAACGTTAGCAAATCCAGTATCCCCAAGAATAAGTCTACCAGTAAGTTCTGGCGTTAGATTACCTTTTGGAATAGTATTAGGATCAACCTGCTTAGGCCAATTATACTGCGGGAACATTGATTCAACCTGCTCCGAAGTAGCGCCGGTCTGTCTAACGAAATCACTCTTAAGCTTTTGCATCTCCCATATTTCATTAATCTGAGTTGGATTAACTTCAGTAGCTACTACACTAGTCAACTCGTCCTCACCACCAGAACCCCATACCATACCTGTATTGGGATTAACTTGTTTCGTTCTGGCCCGTTCTCGAATAAGCTGCTCACCAATTGATCTTTGGATCTCTAGCTTCTCTCGGTCTCTAGCCTTAACAATTTCTGGACTATCATTTCGGTTTAGGGCACCGACCGCCATGGTAGGATTACTAATATCCCAATTATGGAAAATATTTTTGGCAATCTCAGGCTTTTCTCGAAGTTGTCTGGTTCGTTCTTGAATCTCTTCTGTTTCAGCTACTCTTTTTCCAGCTAGAGCCTCATCTGCTTCTCTCTTAGCGGCGTCTGCAGATCCTTCACCTTGAGCTTCCATACTAGCTGTAGCAAGTTGAGTAATGTTATCGAATTGCTTCATATCGTGCTGGAAATGAGCCTGTGCTAGCTGAGTAATATATGGATTGCTCTTAAATCGGGTAGCATTTGTGATCATTTTGCTAGTAGCCGCACTATATGACTTAAGAATCTTTGAAGCCATATCCGGATCAGACGGATCCGCTAACGCACCAGAAAGGTTATTTAACTCTTGCTGATAGGATGCATAATCATTCTGCATAAACTGCTCGAATTGGTTCTTATAGAACCTGTCACGAATCGTATCAGTAATTAAACTAGGTACATCTGTTCTAACTTCGGGTAACGGCATTAGCCTCTCTCCATTCCGCCACCGCCTATGCCTAGAGTTCCAAGACCTCTACTAATCAAACCACCAGCGGTAGATGGATCTCTATTTCCATATTGATCAACAGGTCCAGCAACTGCCTTACCAATACCAGCAGCAACTTGTCCTATCTTACCCATAGCCCCAAGAGCGCCCATGCCTACGCCGGTTGCAGCCATCATGCCAAGTCCACCGGCCGCTATACTAGCTACTCCGATAGCTCCTTGAATCCAATTATTAACCTTAGCTCGCTGCTTAGCATGTGCTGCTTCACGGTACTGGATAGCATTTGCTGTAGCTTCCATCATTACAGGAAGAGCCGAATTTAGCATTAACTCAGAAGCCCTATCCATTGCGCTATTATATGATTCACGAACACCAGCAACGTTACTAGCCCAATTTTCATTGAATTCAAGTTGCGTTCTGGCGTTTTCTCTGGCCCACTTATCTAGGGCTACGCGGCTCTCAGAGATCTGTTTTACCCGCATAGAGTTGATCTTACTTTGCTCCTGCATCTTGACCATAGCACTCATAGCTTCGCGTCTAGCTGATCCGCCTTTCTGAACTGCTTTACGGATAGCTTCGGCGTTCTCTCTAGAAGCCGCACCAAGCCCTTCAATAATAGGAAGCTGGGTATTCTTAATCATTTCATTCCAAAGAGGACCCTCTCTGGCTACTAATTGTTCAGCTTCAGCAGTAAGGCGAGAGGCAATTCGGAATTCGGCAGATCCTTCAAGTTGGCCTAGTAAAGCGTTTTTATCGACCTTAGTTATCTCGAAACCTTTTTGTTCTCCCCACCCAGAATATCTAGCGTCGATGCCCATGCCTATTTCTGAGGTAGTTAAAGATTTACTCTTAATAATACCGGGAGTCTCTTCTGTAGGCGCCGCTCCGCCGCCTCCGCCTCCGGCAGTCGAACCGGGAACATCATAGGTACCAGCCGCACCTAGACGAGCCCGTACCGCTCCATAAGCCTCTTCTGCGGCTGTTCGACGCTCCCGAATCTCCCGAGGCTGATGCGCCGCTAAAGCGCTTAATTGTTTATATTGGGCAGCATAACGTTTCTGAGAGGGCATAATATTCCTCTATATAGTCCTAATAATAGTGTATCAAATCTTATCCAGCTTGTCCTGTTTCTCTTACGGACTGACCGGGTTGAACGTGGAAATATAACCTTATTCCGGTAATATAGGTATTAACTCCTTCATCGTCATTGGTAAAGGTTAGTCTAACATAATCTCCGGGCTGAAGTGTATGTGGTATTGGATACCTGCGGCAATCTTCTCCAGAGGCGAAAACAACACTTACCGTGGCACTAGATGTAGGAGTACTTTGATTAGGACCATGAGCGGTCTCGATCAATACGTCCCAAGTCGTAGCATCCCCATCGTGTCTTATCTCAATAAATCTGGGTGCGGCTCTTCCGGTAACTCCTTCAGCTTCCTGCCCAGCATCACCGAGTCGGAAATACTTAGTTGTAAATACAGTAGTAATAGCCTCATAAGTGCCGCTAGCTGCAAGTTGAAACCGATCTACGTCCAGATCGAATAACTCATACATCATACCATTTTCGTCTCCAATATAGATATGATTATCTCCATCTGAGTCTTCTACTTCTTCGGCACATTGAGGGTTGAAAGAATCAGGTAGATCTAATTGCCACCATTGACCATTTAGAATATCATCTACTGGATATTGGTATACATAAGTATGAGTGTAATCTCCACCGCTATTCTGAGCAAATAACCCGATAGAGTTGAAGCGTTTAGAATGAAAAGTAAATAAGAATTCTAGATTAACTTGACTAAATTCACTATCGAACTTATCTCTAATCTGCTCAGAAATCTTTTGTGGTGTATTTAGATCGTACAAACGCATACCGTCTCTATCTACGGACCAACCCATAATCTTTGTTTCGCCTACTGCTCGTCTACCAACATTGCCTAACTTATTTAGAATCTTATTAAATGCAAAGTCAGGATTCTCACCAGTTGCCTGCCATTTACCTGTTTCTGTTTCAATAACAAAACCAGAGTATGTTTCATACATACCAGTAACACGATCATCGAATGTTATAGTATTAAGGAGAGGGAAGCTTTCTGGTTCGCTATCCTCTGAGAAATAAATCGAATTAGGTTGAGCGGGATCGCCAGAAATGAATACTGTTCTTTTCCATGTCTTGACGATGCCTCCAAGTGGGGGAGGACTGTTATCGTCATTCAGGTCTCCAGCAATAGGAGGACTGACTTGACCAAGAGCCGTATCCGAAGTAGTATCAGTATAGGTAGTAGTCTCATTATCGTTAATAGTAGCTACAAATAGATGTATTACGCCGCCATTAACTGTCCGATATATAGTTCTAGATGTTACCTGAGGATCATCAGATACCGGGATATTAGTCAAAAGAATGTTAGTTCTGCCGAATGTACTTACTCCTGAAGTAATAGTTAATTCAACCGATTCTGGAGATGCATTACTTTCGTGGCCATACTTAGTACCATATGTTATACGATATGAGTAAGTTCCAGCGTCGGCAAACACTGTTTCAGCACTTGTCGTAGCTGCCGTTCCAACCGCTGTTGTAGGAGCCCCAGTATCAAAGGTTACGAAATTATCCCATCGGACGTTTGAAATAAGGTCGGAATTAGCATCCGAGTTAATACGGAATCTAGCAAAGTTAAGTGCTGAAGAGTCAGGTGTACCAGTAGTAGCTGTAGGAGAACTAAAGTCTAAAGCAAGATCATTCCATCCTTCTACCAGTTCACCAATTCCAAATGTAAAGGTATAGTAATGATTAGTTAGATCGCCATTTGAACCTACAAAGATCTGTACCGCAGCAGTTTGGTCAAAGTTAGCTATCTCACCTCTCGGGATATAAAGAGATATTTGACCTCTATTGGGTATTAGAGCACTAACACTAAAGGCACTATATGCTTTACTAAGATCGCCATTCTGTTGTGAGGTGCTAGTCTTAGAGAACTTAACCGAACTACCATCTTTGGTTGTAGTCGTCTCATTAGATGCTGTACCTCCATCTGCCGTGAATACAGTAGAATCAGCAAAAGTTTCAATTTCAGTTTCAACAGTACCGGGAGCTAAAACTCCCCATCTTTGAACCTGAGCACCATCGTATTTAACCATAAGATTACCCTTACCGATAAGATAAGGATCTCGGTTAGAGATAAGCATGAAGTCATCGAACATGGCATGACTATGAAATAACCCAGAAAGTCTAGTTTCGGTGATGGGAAAACCTACTCCAGTTAGAGCAGTTAAAGAAGCTGTAGGTTGTGTTCCAGTTAACTTGTGCAGTTTGGTTCCTGCAGCGACTAGAATGTGGCGAAGGATCTCACCATTCAGATCCGCCGCCTTATAAAAACCAATCCAACTAATAGGTTTAGCTACGCTAGATTCAGTATATACTTCACTTAATACGTTAGTAGTACCGGGACATTTACCTATCGCGCCATAATGGGTAAAGAAATCTACATTCTTAGCTGTTCTAAGACTTACGTCTAGGACAGCCTCTTCAGACCCCTTAGTGACTAGCCCAGTTAATGTTTTTATGTCTATGTAGGGCAGCTTTCCACGATCAGCCATTAGAACCTCTTGATATGCCCAAGCTGAGCATATCTATCCATCATACTTGAGAACTTAACCTTTTTCTTTAACTGAGGAGCTTGATATGCGACTTTCTTTTTCTCTTTAGCTATTGTTCTGAATTTCCCAGTAGGAGTCTCATCCCGAAGTTGCTGACTATAATCCCGTCGTCGGTTAGCTGCTGACTGTTTGAGCGTACCAGTAGAGAATTCATCAGCGAGACTAGTAAGGGTAGATTCACGGTCTAATCGTGTCCTTTCAACTTTAGCTTTATGCGCGTATGGGTCGTACTTAAGCATGGTTCTAACTATAGTATATCATTATAGCTTGATTGTTCCCATAGTTGCATTATGTATAGTACCCATTTGTTCGTGTGGTGTTTCAGTGTATAGTAAGAATACTATCCCCATAACGCTAGGGTCAAAATCAGCCTCTTCAGGCTCGAAAAAGTCTACGAATGACCCGGGGAAAGACATATAATGCCTCCCATTGGCATCGGATAAAGTATCGCCCAACTCATAAAAAAGAGTAGGTAGACCCATTACTCCTACCTGAGAAATAATAGATTCATTCTCTATTAGACTATAAGATATCTGATTAATCTTTCCGGGTCGGCCGCCATCCGACGCATCGTAGAATGTTGTAGGGCTAGGTCCGACTGCACCCCCTACTCCGGTTATAGATGTTACTAGAGATGAGGCGGAAGATGCTCCTCCAAAAAGTTCAGGAGCAGGAAAGACTACTGTTCTATTCTCAAAATCAGCAGAATCCCCATCTACAGAGAATAGAGGTAACGTACCGATAGGAGTAGTCTCTGAACTAGTCCATAATCCTACTCTTCCTACTCTATCTACAACTCGTACTCTAACTGCTACTGAAGAACCACTAGGTAAACCTTTAATAGATATCTTATTGGTAGGTGCAATTAATACGGTAGAATCTACATATGTAGTATTCTCAGCATACTCTACTTCGTAAGTTTCAAAGTTACTAAAGTGTTGTTCAACCGCATCCCATACAGCATCGACACCTCCACCTATTATTGTTAAAGTTAAATTACTAACCTTAGGTATTCTATTAGATAATACTCGGGGACCTACTATACCGGGATTATTGACGTTTCTTTGCTGTACTGTGAAAGCATCAATAAGATTACCTATACGGACCATCAGCGCCTTTTCAGACCCATCAAGTCCCGTAATAGTGGACATCTTAGCTGCTATACTTGGCAGTCTAAATTGCTTATTTGGGTTACGCGGTGGCATTATATTAAGTAGAAAGATTCAGCAACTTGGAGGCCGTTAAATAGTCCTCCAAATACTTCTCTTTTCAGTTCGTAAAAGTTAACTGTCTCCGCCTCTATAGATAACTCCATTTCATTATCTTTATCTGGATCGTCATAATATACGGTCATTCTAACGTGATCTATGAATCCATAACCGCCGAATGTAACGTTAAAGTTTCCTGCAGCAACGGCAAACCCAAAGTAAAAGTCATTAACAGTAGAAGGCGAAGGATAAAAACCCCATAAATCTCCGGGTCCACCGTATGTTTGATATCCTATAGCATTAACGTTATCATGAGGTATCCCCGGTGCAGTACCATCCGAATTAAACTGAGACAAGAAGGGCCAGATCTCCGGAGATGCCTTATCAGGAAGATCATCTCGAAGTATAGCTGACCCTCCTTGTCTAGTGACGAGTAATACCGATTCATCACGTATATCTGTATCCGTAGGAAACGCTAAATACCAGTGTTGTAGGAACTGAGCAGAGGAATATTCACCGTAATTAAATCGGTAATCTATACTACTTTTTGCTTCAAATAGTTCATGTATTTCATCGTCACGAAGAAAGTGATTCCATATAGCAGCGGAAGCGTAAGCTCCATCAAGTCCACTAGCGCCGCTCTCACCCGAAGCTATACCTATACCTCTTCTAGTTCCATCTCCAGTAGATAAAATTCCTCCATTTAGATTTATAACTATAGTAGGAGTTCTTTCTACGTCATCTAGCGTTAATGTTGTTGCTCCTGCACCAGTAACATCATCTCTACGTATAACTATATGATGTAAATTACCATCTATAATTAGATTACTAAGTACATCATTAAATACATAAGCTGTTTCTCTAGTTGGAGTTGTTTCATCATTTACAGTAAAACTAAATAAATATCTATTATCTGTACCGGCTCCAGCATCGACATCATAGGTATTAAATAGAATAGTTATTGTACTACTTTCATCCGTTTCCCCTACCTTAAATACACCTCTAGATGCCTGTCCTGCTCCGGCAGCGCCTATTATTAAACCTTCAGTATTAGAATATCTAAACCATATTGAAAGAGTCCATTCATTGAATATTCCAACTTTTGCATCGCCGGGTACATCATCTTCTAAACTCCATAATAATCCATCCGTAGTGGAATCTGGACTTAAGTTAATCATGGTGCCATAAGAACTATCAGTAAATATATCGTTAGAAACAACGTTATTAGCTTTACTTAATAGAGGTCTATTCTCTTCAGCTTTTCCTAGATCAATAGTTATCCTATCCCCTCGAACAATCTCCATTCGACGCTTAACTTGAGCCTCCAATCCTGTAACTGTAGCATTTGATGGTACTTCAAATCCATAATTATAAGTCCTAAGGTATTGACTTGCTGCTCCGGGAGATATAAAGACATCAGATTCATTCGCTTTAGCGCCTGATCTTTTGAGAATATCTAATGGGGTAAGATCATATCTAGAAGGTCTAAATACACTTTTTGGTTGTGACCATGTTAGTCCGAATGGAGATACATAAAGATTTTGTACTGTTCTAGGATCTTGCGGTCCTTGTCCTCTTAGTACTGGAGGGAAAGTTACCATTATAGGACCGAATGCTGCGGTATATCCACCTCCGCCGTAAAAGGATGCAGGAACATCTCCGGGTAGAATTACAGGTGTATCTGGGTCGTTATAGGCTGGATCTGTTGAGTGAGCAAACATTTGCTCCATGCGAGTGAGACCATTAACTCTCCAACGTACTCTATCCCATATTCTATTTGCACTACTAGTTGGTTTGGTTAATCTATTTGATACCTGTCCAAATAGTAACATACCTCCTACATCTTCAGTAGGAATAAAAGTCTTAGAATGTAAGGTATAGAAATCTGGAAGTTTCGATCCAGCAAATCTAACTTTACTAGTAAGATTAGGTTCTGAATGAGAACTATAATTTTGATAGAATACAGATGTATATACTTGTGGAGCAGTTACTTCCGGATCCACTCTAACAGTATTTGACCAATTACCCGTCAATGCGTCATATCGAACGCCTCTAACTCGTATCCATTTCGGCCCAGTAAGGTTTTCAATAGCAAAGAATGTCTCGAAAACTGGTAGTGTCTCTGGGTTACCGAATGAATCTGTATCTGAAATTTGTACCTCATACATGGTAATACGGTTATCATCTAACCTATTCCATCGTATTGATGCTCCAATAAAAGATGCTTCTGCAACTATAGTGGGAGAATCTACAAGTCCGCTAAGTTTTCTTCTAGTCTGTCTTTGAGGTACACTTCGAGCATGATAATCCATTAGATCTTCTGCTTCGGCAAATATATTACGAAGATTATCTGCAACGGCAGGATCTAATTCTCTAAAAAGATTAGCAAATCCTCGTAGAGGAACTCTAGGATGACCTCCTTGAAATTGGCCTTTCTTATACGGCATTGCTATCGAAGTCCTGTATTACTTCTAATACTTTATTATTTCTAATAAAGATAATAGGATCAGCCTCTTGTACTGTTATTGTTGCTCCATGACCGGCATTAAATATCTCAGTAACCTCAGCAGCAGTTAATACTGTACTCCATGTTGCAACTGAATGAATAGCTCCATTAAACCTATTTGCTGTTAAGTTAGTAGTATTAGCTGCAAATACTGCTCTTCTAGATGCATCAGAAGTTACTACTCCACCTACTGCATCTGCGGTAGCTACCCCATTAATATATATAGTTTGAGACGTTGTACCAGTCTTAGTTACCGCTATATGAAACCATGTTTTACCTAAATCACCAGCTACTACAGTAGTACCGCTAGCGGTCTCATTAGCCGTCCCGGCAGCGTTTGCGGATCTAAAGGATAACAAATCAGTAGCAGGCTTAAAGATTAACCATCTATTACTTTGAGTAGTACCAACATTAAAGTCCACTATAACTGTAGTTAGTCCAAGTCCACCATCTACTCTACACCATAACGAGATAGACCCAGAAGCACCTAGCCCATAAATATTATCTGATGTATTGGCTAAAAATTCAGAAATACCATCAAAATCTACATACGGTCCATCTATAGGCGGTGTAGTAAATATATCTCCCGCACCTATATTCTGCGCATTTTGATCCATATCAATAGAACCAATATAATCTTTACCTATATCGGAACTATTACTTCCTAATCTCCACCAGTGGGTTAGAGAACTAGAAGAAGCATAGTTTCCGCTATCTATAGAAAGATCAAGTGATGTATCTACCGCGCCTCCGGGACTCCATTCGGTACCGGGACGTTTAGCTGCCTGAAGTCTTATTCCTACCACGCCTGTACCGGGTGCATTAAGGAATGGGGTCATAAAACTACCAAAAGCCATCGGGGCTTTACCCCTTTTAGTTATAGTACTGCCGGGAACTGCGGACATAACACACCGGCTGCCGCCTTCAATCTCTCGAAATTCTGTAGTATTATTTATATCTATGAGCCAACGAAATTGTACATGAGCAGGACCACCTGCATAAAATCCCACATCTTCCTGCACAGCGCCTACCGCTATATGGGTCATAGCGCTTATAGCTGATTCGGCAGCTTCGTATTCTTCAGAGAATATAGTTTGCCATTGACCTGTTCCAGCTACAAGTCTAGTAGACTTATCTCCTACTTCCATAGCATTGACGCTAATCCGTCCTCTGGCTGCTCGGCTTCTAACCGTAGCAGACCATGGACTAGCTTCATTCTTTGTATTAATCACCCGTGCTCGGAAGAACCGAACTTGACCGACTGCAACTCCTGAAACTAGAGTACTTGTTTGAGGTGTTTGAAGAATAACAGGATCACTAAATGCATTAGTAGAGGAGTGTTGAATTTCATAGAAGAGAAGTTGACGATCCGGATGCTTAGAGGCGCCGCGCGACGTACCTCCTAGTCCGGGTGGGACTGTAAAGTCTACCTTAAACTGCTTAAACCCTGCTGTAATCGTTAGATCAAGTATAAAGGGTATTTCAGTATTTAGTATTCTAGCGGCGCTCTGGTGAACCTGAGCCGCTAATGTATCATTTAGGGTGGTCTCTAGCCTGCTAACCATGAGCCGCATTGCAGCAACCCGTCCAGCAGGCCAATTTCGTAACCTAATATCTTGGCTAGGAAATCCCCTTTTATATTCTGCCATTACGCCTCCTGATTAGGCGTCTTCGTAGTGTCCCTTGAAGGGTTGGATTTCCTGTTTAGCTATTACTCTTGCGTCAATGAATCTAGTCCAATCCTCTTCCATCTCTGCCCTAAGCCGGAGAATAGATCGAACCTGACCTGATTCTTGTTGACCTTCCGCATCGAAGCACGCAATAACCGTATCAAGAACTATAAGCTCTTCAAAGATCTCTGGAAAACTGGTATGCATTGTGTCCCCATCTGCGCTAAGCTCTGCGGGTACACCAGCAAACTCTATTCTTATACCGCCAGTTACCGATTCTTTAGGAGTTGGTTCTAAAATGAACCCATTACCAAGTGGGCGATAACAGGGGTGATACTGATCACCAAGAGAAGAATTATTAGGATTAACACCTTCATGTCGTTCCCATCGCTTGAGAGGAACAGTATTACCGTTGGATCTAACAAGCTCAATCTTTTGCAACCTTAGGAAACCAGATGGGAAAGCATATTGTGCCGTATCCGTAACTAGATTTCTTGTTGCAATAGATACGAACCAGCCTTCATATGCCATGATAAGCTGAGCACATCGTCTACGGTACGAAGCATTAAATAATTGATTAACGAAAGCATCAGACCAATAAGATGTGGCAGCGTTTACTTCTCTAGTGTACCGTCTTACTCCAGCTTTTAGATTTTGAAATGTTCTAGGCATTACTTAACCTTACTTATTGCTTTTCCGTCCCAACCTACAATACCGCCATCTTCATCGGTACTAGGTCTAGTAATTCTTGACCTATTACCTTGCCCGCTATAACTAGTGATTATATCAACAGTTTGATCGGTAGCTTCAATATATCCTCTTTCGTAGTTCTCCATTGCTTTTCGAAATGCAGATTTATTTTCCTTTTGGAGATCTTCGAAAGCTTGAGTCTTTTGCTGGTTTGTCTTTTCCATAGCCGCTTCAGCCTGTTCCTCTTTCATGCGAATTATTGCTTTGCGACCATACTTTTCAACTAGCTTTTGCTCCCAGATTGACTCCAAAACCCTATTTAAATATTGAGGTTCCTTTGATTTTATCTGGATAATATGATGCCAGCCTACTTGACTTAGACGCCAAACATGCCAAGTCTCATCGAGAATTGGTGCGCCTTTACCATCAGTTACAGCCCAACCCCATACTTCTTGCCCGAATGATTCCTGAATTTGATATCGTGGATCTTCAAGAGAGCCATAATACTTATTCATTACATCATCCCAAAGGCACCTATATGGATGCCATACACAGTAAAGATCGTAGTCTAGTGCCTTGAGATGGTAATGAAACATTTCAGGAAGATCGTCACCGGGACGAAATTCTTTATGAGGTAGTCCGTTAGGACGGAACGTCTGTGGTAGATATCCCATTTCTATCTCCTCCCCTAATTGATTAGAAACCGAATAGGAACAATACGCCAGCGTGTGCAGAAAGAGCGTCGTTATTAAACGTAATCGTCTTACCGCTTATCCCTAGGTTTACAGATTCAATTGCCGCGTTCGAGTCATTATTCGGTACAAAGCAACCGAATACAGGTCTCTGAATTCTGCTGGAATAGGTATCTGCGTCATCTACTGATGCAATCTGAGCTACTTCTAGCTTGATTGGACCGAGAGCTAGTACGAAAGGACCATTTGAAGTTGTTACTGCCGCCATTTATTTCTCCTTAGTGTGGCTTTTACGCCACTTGTCTTTAATCTTTTCACGACAATTTTCGCAACGCTTTGGTTTTCTTCCTTTACCAAAGTCTTTATTGAACTTGCGAAAACAGTCTGAACACGTATAAGTCATATTCAAAAGAAAACCCGGTAGAGGCGTGAGATCCTCTACCGGGTCTTTATTCAGTTGTCCTATAAATCGTAACTTATAGGGGGCCTAACCTGTTAGGGTTAGGGGGTGATATTAGAGAAGCTCAGGTCTTCGGACTGCATCGCCCTCAGCGAGGAAGCTTACAACCGGGTCTGAAGTAGCTGCTACTTCGTCTTGCTGCTCGGTTGCACCTGTCTCTACGAAAACGTAGAATTGCTGTGCAGAAACCGAATATACTACGCTTCTAACGCCGTGTGCTGCCTCGGCTAGACCTTCCTCTAGCTGAAGCGACAGGTAGTCAAGAGACGTTAGCCCTAAATCAACAGGGCGTAGAGTCTCACCACCACGATTATAGTTAGTAACCACGAGTTTACCAACTACCTGCTCCTTACTCTGACTGGCATTACCAGCACTATCAAAACCAGCGCCCGGGAGCGAACAGCGCCGTCTTACTCTTACAGAAGTAGACATTTTTTGTTTCCTTATCGGATGCCCCGTTCACGCTGGAATGAGGTATAATCCTGCTATGGTGTGTTATACGGGCTCTTTATCAGAGTCCGCTTCCATTAATAGTATAGCAAATTTACGCGGTTGGAATCCCTAATTCCTTACCAAGTTCTTGTACTAGCTGAAGAACTGCCCCTCTAGCCGCTATTTTCTCAGCCTCAGAGATCTTGTTTGTGTGATCAATAGACTCTAACACGCTCTGTGCAGCAATATTGAGAGCCGTTAAAACAACACTTCTAGCTAAAGCTAACCAAATTCTATTAAACATTACTGTACTCCTTAATTTTCGTAATCGTAATTAATCGGCTCGCCCGGTGCGGGGACGGTATGATAACCATTTCCAGTTCTCTCTTCCATCTCCTTATGTGCTGCCATCTCAGGACAATTTACTTGATCCCAAGGTTCAACATCCCTAGTCCAATTCCTATCATGACAGGGTTCATCTTTAGTGATTATTTCTGTTGTCATATCTCATACCTCTATTCATAGTATACCATTTTTTAGTTTTTTTCATACATCTTATACATCCATGTTCATCGTATATAAAACCATGAAAAGTATGATTACACCAACCAATCTGACAATGTCGGCAGTTTTCAGGATATCTATGTTTATGTTTTGTTATTTCATACATAAAAGTCGGCCCCAAAGGGGGAAGCTTTGCCACCCTTCAGGGCCGTTCTCCACGTCACTTGCGCGCTAGCCGTCCTGCTCGCCATTAGCTGCACATAGGCAACTAACGGGTCTTGGCGTCGGTCTTAAAGTGACGTTGCCGGAGGAACCTAGTAAATAAATTATAGCATATTTCAAACTGATTGCAACCTAAAATATGTTAATATTAGGCTCTACCCATTCCAGAACCTTTTTAATTCCTTCCTCTGGAGATACTGTCGGTTGCCATCCTAATTCTAATTTTGCTTTAAAAAATGATGAAGTATATACCCTTTGATCCGATGGTCGCCAATCCTGAAAGTTAATGGGACTTTTCTTACCCGTATACTTCTCGATAAGATCAATACATTCTAGAAGAGATAATGTATATTCTGGTCCACCTCCGATATTAAAAACATTAGATTTAATCTTATCATTGATTAAAAATGCTTCGTAAGCTTTGATTAAATCATCTACGTAGAGACAGTCTCGTACTTGCATCCCGTCTCCGTATATTGTAATAGGTTCTCCCTTAAGGGTAGATATAATAAAGTGGGTCAACCACCCTTGTTCCTCGAACCCCATCTGGTTCTGACCATAAATACAACTCATTCGGAAGCAGGCTGTCCGTAGGCCAAAGATATCACCGTACTCCTGTACAAGTACGTCCCCGGCGTATTTGGACGCTCCATAGGGCGTTCTGCCGCTTTGATCCATAGCCATAACAGGAAAGCCAGATTGATGCCTACCGGGATTGGTCCACCGCCATCGTCTATCCTCTAGATGCCATCCTCCATGGATCGGATAAACCTTATTTGTAGAGGCATATACAAATCTAGCACCAAAGGTCCTAGCGAACTCTAAAGCATTAAATGTACCAATAGTGTTTATTTCGAAATCTCGGCGGGGGTTAGCAATAGAGGTAGGTACTCCGCATTGCCCTGCTAGATGCACTACAGCGTCCATAGCCGGAAGATCTTCCCATATGTCAGCATTCGACACGTCCCAGCGTAAACAAGAGATCCCAAGGCGTTCTAGAGCGTGGACATTAAATAGCTTCCTATCCTCAGATACTTTGTGTCCAAGAAGAGAAGATCTCTCTAGATTATCTATCCCTAAAACGTTATGACCTTGCTGCTGGAAATACTTACAAGCGTTAAAACCTACTAGTCCGGCTGCCCCTGTTACTAGAATATCCATTTTCTCCCTTTCTAAATGGCTCCGTAGGCTGGACTTGAACCAACAACCCGTGCTTTAACAGAGCACTGCTCCGCCATTGAGCTACTACGGAATAAACTGTTGATATTATAGCAAATTTTACTTGGAAGACAATGAAGATGTTCGACTTAAATCGACAGGAATTTTTTCTAATCTATTAGAAAATTCCATCAATTCTGATTGAAGTACATTTAATAGTTCATTAAATGATAAACTATCTGTAGCTTTAGCTAGATTGACAATACCGACTATATTACCATTATCTAATATTTCTCTTATACTAGAGATACTTATTGTCCATGCCTTTGTATCTGGATTAAATCCATTATCAAACGTAGCATTTATTCTTATAGAAAAAGGCATATTAAATCCTCTCTACAGTAGAGTGTAATAGAGTAAACAAAGTACCAGTACTACTATTACTTATACCTATTATTATATCTTTAGATAGAGTAGTATCCTCACTGGCGGTTCCAGTAAATGCACCACCAGCACCTATGGCAAATCCACCTATACCAGTTGTCGGAGCAGTTACCCCAGATAATAACATCGTTCCACCAAGTATTTGTGAGTTTGAGATTCCTCTATTGCCTAATGTAAACTCTAATATTAATGCTCTAGTAGCTGCTCCAGTTGTAATTGCAAGTAAGTCTTCAAATATTACTGTTGATCCAAATGTTATTCTTACAGTAAGATTTCTATTAGAACCGCTATTATTGAGATAATTACATAGTAACCTTGTACGTACGGCACCTGTGGACTCAAGAAAATTAGCAGGTAGTGTATGTCTAAATACCTCTATATTAGTAGCTGTGCTAGCAACACTAACTGGATTGACTTTTCTAACTACTGGAGGTATGAAATTTACTATAGCTCTCTTAGATGAAGAACTTGGTGTTACATAAAAGAATGCACCTTCAAACTCTATAGAGTCTAAACCATCGTAAGAGTCTCCACCATTAGTCTCCTGAACCGTTAGTTCATATAGAGGTTCTCCAAATGTCGCAGAATAAAACCCTCCTGCTACGGTTACTGCTTGTCTAGTTACAGTAACCTGTTTAGCCCCACCGGCAGAGAACCCTAATTTATTAGTTCCAATTCGGAACATACCATTATCGGTATCATTTCTAAATTGAATACCGGGTGATGCAGCCGTACCATCATTGATCTGTACACGGCTATCAGAATCTAGAAAGCTTCCTATTACTAAATTTCCACCACCGACGGTAGATAGAGTTAACCCGCCTACTATTGCCGAGGCCCCAGAAGCACCACTTACTTGTAGGGCACTACCTGTTAATCCTGTAGTACCTACAGATGCGAAATTAGTTCCACCTTGAGTACCAAAGAATAAACTATTTCCTATTTTCCATAATCCTGAAGTTGGGTCAGAAGCAAAGGCATAACTGGGTAAAGTTGCCGAACCATCACCCGTGTATATTCTACCATTAGAAGGAACTTCTACGGTAACAGCATAAAATCCTCCCCTAACTAACACAGCATCTCTTTTGACTACCAGTTCTGTCTCAGATCTGATAGCTATTCCTATTCCATCGTGGTCTTCATCTAAATACACTCCGCTAGTGGTATCGTCAACAAAGGCGTAAGTAGGATTAATATTACCGACAGCCGGAGAGTCTCCCAATATCTGGGATCCTAATCCTAATGTAATAGTGTCTCCGGCACCAGTAATGATGCCTCCATTAGCGGTTATTACCCCCCCGGCAGTTAGAGTCCCGCCAACATTGAAATTGTTGACGGATGCAAGAAACGTGGGAGATCCAGATATGGTTAAGATATCCACACCATCATTCGTAAATATAAATCCGCCGCCACTCCTCCGAATCCCCATCCCGGTATCCCCCGAGAAGGCCAGAGCGGGAGCTGAAATACTTCCGTCTGGAAGGAGTAGGTTGCCGGTCATTGTATCTCCATCTATATTTACATATCTAGAATCTAATGCTCCATCTATTAGAGATACGAGAGGTTTACTATTACCAGAAGAGGAAACATAGAAATAGGACGAATCAAATACTATCTCATCTGAAGATTGGGAGAAACCTCCAGATTCGGATTCTTTAACCAGAAGTCCGTAGAACCCTCCACCTCCGGTCGAAGGACAGGATGTGAGAAGCTCAGACATTATGATCCTGCCTGACTATGAGCCACTGTAACTATAACGTTTGCAGACCCTATTCCGTCGATTTGAAGACCACCATCAGCGATCCACTCATAGGGGATGCTATGAGTCTCTTTACAAGGTACCACAATAGTAAGTTTGTTGGTTCCAGCAGCATCTTGTATATCTACAAGAGCGGGAACATCTTCAGCATTGGCTATAGTAATACCAAAGATAGTTATAGTTTTCCCATTACCAATGGTTCTATCTTGGTCTAACTCAACTCGGGTTAATATACTTGCCCGATAATTCATCTGTCCTCCTAGTAATTAAGGACCCGCTTTGAACTAACTAATACTTTCTGCTTAGGTGGGGTTGATACCACCGGCTGAGATAGAGAGTTAATTGATCTTTTTAATAGAAAAAGTTGTACATTTACAGCCACAGCATAAACTACAAAAAGTGACAATGCGCCATATTCTAACATAAAGTCTCCTCTAAATAATCATTTATAGCTTTAACTATATTTTTATCTTCCATGAAACCCACAGCGACATTACACCTATTACATAAAAGTTTTCTAACTTTTCCGGTACTATGACAGTGATCCACGTACAATTTCTTTGTCTTGTTAAAACAAATACCACAGGAACCATTCTGTAAACTATACATTCTATTATACTCTTCTAAGGTAATACCATACAATAAAGTATAATTATAGTTCCTTTGATATTCTTTATTTTTATCACGCCATGTCTTCGATAATAGATTCATGCAATATTTGCAATAACAATGTAATCCATTCTTCCCATTTTTGTTTCTCACAAACGAAGATAGAGGTTTCTCTGTATTACATTTCGCACAAATTTTCATCGTGGTATCTAAACAATTCCGGCAGTATAAAAAACAGATACGAAAACATCATCAGCTTGCCCGCCGGTAAGTCCCTCTACAATAAGACCATCTTCTGCTAAGAATTTTACCGGCCAAGGAACGCTCTGTCGGGGAGGCATGGTAGCAGTAAACTTTACACTACCAACACCGTCTGTTACCGTTACTTCAGCGGCTGATCCAGAACTATTAGCGAATTCCATACCAAATACAGTAGCTATTTCATTATCATCAAGAATAATTCTATTAGTAGTCAAATCTGCATGATATATTTCTTCGGCACTACCGACGTTAACCTGTTCGCTAACCCCTTCTAAGAATCTAGACATATTGTCTCCTAAGTATTACTGACCTCGGCACCCCATATTACCGGGAAACTGAGCTAGAAATACGAATACTGTTATTACCTTAATTAAAGTTAAATAGAACATACTATTTCTCCTTTCATTTATAGTATACCAAAAAAAGAAGGCTAGGACCGAAATCCTAGCCTTCTTTGCTAATTAAAGCTTAGCTAACTATTAGTACGTAGGAGTCGTTAGGCCCGTAATCTTAGCCGTCTGGTTAACGATTCTGGCTACGTTCTCAGCGTACATCTTGAGGAGTACGGTGAATGAGTCAGTACCGGGTACCCATGCCATGTTTACGCGCTCATCAATCGAAAGGGGCCTTACGACGCCGCGCTCGATTGCGTCCATTCGGATCATGAAGACCTCATCAGGTAGAGCAGCCCAAGAAATGTACCAAGGGCGACCCTCAAACGTAGTTACCGACTGCTCGGCACCAAGTTCTAGCTTCATATCATTGAAGCGTCTGAATGGAAGAGCGATTTCCGTGTAGCGATCAAACTGATCCCAGTTGGAAATGAGGGCGAACCCGTCCATTGAACCAACATCGGTTTCAGTCAATAGCTGCTTGCGGAGCCGTCTAAGGAGCGACTCATCCAAAGCCGTTGAGCTTGCCGCAATAACCTTCGACTGAAGGATTGGGTAAGTTGTTCGGCTGAGGTTATAGATCGTACCAGTATTGTTTACAATGGCTGGTAGACCAAGAGCCGTTACCTCGGTCGGAGGTGCAGACTCGCTCTGCTCACCGGAAATGTAGATACCGTCATTATCCGTTACGGATACTGCACTCGATACCGAAATGGTACCGTTTGCAACCGATCTAGATGTTACGGTAACTGGACCAGCCTGCTTTAAACCAGTGCTGTTGCTTAGGAAAACAACAACCTGACCTACGCGGAAAGGTCTAGCATCATCTACGTCAAGAGTGCTTACGCTGGCCTGAGTGCCGTTAACGTTAGTTAGACGGCCAGTACCATCACCACGAAGGAACGTAACCTCGAAGTTAGCACCGGCACGCTTTACTGCCGCAGAAAGTGCGTCAGTAATACCGGCTGCGAATGCATCTTCGCCGCCACGAGCGGATACAGCCTCAGCGAGACCCGAGAATTCTACTACATGGTAGTACTTCTTTGGGCGTACTCTGTGCTGCTTGATGCGTTCATTTGAGCTAGTAGGAAGCGCGTTATCATCAGTCCCGCGCCATCCGCCACCGGCCTCATTACCGTCGATGCGGATTGGGAAGTACGCACCATCACCCGAAGGCTGGAAGCGCGTGTTTTCCCGCAGCATCGAATAAATCGGCGTCGATAGCTGCTGTGCCTGAGCGATGAAGTCTACGACATAACGTCGTAGAAGCATATCGCCCAATGTCTGGAAATTAGTCATTTAAGTTATCCTCTAGTAAAGGGAGGCAACCTTATCGCTTATTGTCTTGCCTTATAGCTCTAGCTAGGGCCTTAGTGAAGTCATCATCAGATACAGCAGGGAGAACTTTTCTACCTTTTGCGTCTTCTACAACCTTCAACTTGCCCCAATTAGCTTTTCTAAGGTCATCGACCGTAGGCTCTTTGGTAGCCTCTTTAGTTGTTTCATCATTTACTTCAGCTTTACTAGCCCCTCGGGGTGCGCCATACCATTCAACCGTTGACTTGAAGTCTCTGGCGAGTACAGAAACTAACTTACTAGGATCTTTCTCGATTTCATCCCAATTGATCTTGTCAACTAGGCGATCCGATAGGACCCGCTTGTCGTCATCTCCATACTGCTCTGGGAGATTACCAAAGTACCCTTCCAGTATCCGGTCAGCCTTATCTAAGATTAGATCAGCCTGAGTTTCGGCCAAGCTCTGCTCAAGTTCACTCTTCGTGGCCTCAAGTTGCTTGGTAACCTTTTCTATCTCTTTGACTGCTTTAAAGTCACCCTTGGCTTCTGCCTCGGTTTTCTTATCTTCAGCCTTTGAAATAGCGACTTCTTGACCTTTTACCGCTGCATCCAGCGTATCAATAAGTTCTCGAAGTTCTGGTTTCGTGGTGTAGAGTTCGTTAATCTTTTCTACGGTCTTATTAGCGCTTTCACGCTCTGAGAGCAGATGGACTAACTTTGATAACTCTTCGTCGCGCTGAACAAGTTTCTGATTCAGTTCTTCAACTGCTTTAGCAGAATCACTATATTTCTCGTTTACTTCTTTGAAACGACTATAGGGAACTGCCTGAGACTTGCCCTTGCCTTTGGATGCTTCCGCTGAAGCTTCCTTTTCGTCACTACCTTCATCAGAGGCGGATTCTGATTGATCATCTTTTACTTCAGCTTCTTCGGCTACTGCCTCTAAAGCCTTTGTTAGATCATCTGTATTACTCGCCATTGTTATCTCCTAGTTTACGGCAATTGGAGATCTTGCCGAATCTAACTTATCTTTACGCCAAGGAAGGTTTATGGCAACGCATAAAGCGATAGATTAAGTTTACTTCCTATATTTAGATTATCATATATTTATAAGGTTTGCAACTTTATAAAAAAAATGAGGTCACCATGGGGGAGGGACATGGTGACCTCGGGCCTCCGCGCGTACGTAACGGCGAAGGACTTTATTCTACGTAACCTTTTTCGCCTTCTTGAGTCTGACCTTTTTTACCTTTAGCCCTAGAACCAATTAAAGGGAATCGTCCGGGTTCTACAGCTTTCTTCTTTAGGGTAGGAGCCACTCTTTTCCTAGGAGTTACAGGACGATTAACAAGCTGATCAATATGTCGTTCATATTCTTCAGTCTTCTTCTCTGCGTATCTCTCAGCCCGCCATTTTCTAAGACCTTCTAAGTCTCTAGGCGGTGGTATATTATTGTGTGGCATCTTTTATCCTCTTCCTATACTCTTGGCTTTTTACCTAACTTTTTACCTGCCTGAGCCGCTAATCCTAGCGAAGTTGGTGCGTTACCGGGCATAGTACCGGGATCTGCTACATTAGCAAATCTTTGTTCAGGCATTCCTAAGGAGCCAATTTCCTTGGCTTTAGCTGATAGAGGACTATCTGGAACCGGAGAACCCTTAGGTGGCTTCTTCTTTTTAAGAAGCTCTGGACCCATAATCTTACCCAATACCCCTATGGGGTACTGAGTAACATCATCTTCGGCACTGTATTCATTAGCCATATTTAATTACTATAGCGATCTCTAGCTTTTTTACGTAGAGCACCGGCTAATGTAGGTGGTTCTTTAGCAGATAGAATAGCACTAGCTTTTCTAGTGCGGGGATACTCTAATTCAGATTCAGCCGCTAGATCGCTCCTTTGAAGGAACTTCCTATGTGCCCGAATCTGGTCGATTACGGGAGCTTCCTTAGGCATAATTAAGCTGCTGAGGAACCAACGTGTCTAGTAACGATGCAGATTTCTCCGTTAGTACCAGTACCTACTGTAAGAGTTACAGTCTTATTAGACTGTGAAACGGTTACGGTTGGCTTGGACTGATCAGTTGAACCGTAAAGTACGGCTGCATCTACTAGACCCGGAGGCGTAGCGATAACAGTCTCAGTACTGTTATCCAAGGTTAGCCAATGTAGGAAAAATACATTACCTGCCTTGTCATCAATTTGCTGTTGTTTAAGAGGGATGAAAGTTGCCATTATATCTCCTTGTTATTATGCTTCTGGAACGTAATTGATTCGGCCTCTATGCCGAGTCATAAACCAAACCACTCCACCAGCAGTCCCGCCGATGAGTGTTACGGTGTTAGCGCCCGAAGCAGAAACTGCTACTCCGGTATCATTATTACCGTCATCTAGTTCAACTACCGCGTTAGCAGGAGTTGCATGTGCTAGAGTTGGCACGGTTAGAGTGTCACTTGCACTAACTAGAATTACCTTATGAATTCCGAAGCTATTGCCTCCGACTTTAACGTGCTCAAATTCCTGAAATGTAGGGATTAGTGCTGCCATGATTTATCCTTATACCTCCGGTCTATAGTTTAGACGACCAACGTGTCTAGTAACGAACCAGACGCTATCGCCTGCTGTACCCCCCTCAAGGTCTACTTGGAACTTATTAGCCGCATAAAATGTAGATAATGTCCCATTATTACCGTCATCGAGACGCCCAATAGACAAATTCGGATTGGCAGCATTTGCCAATGCTGGTACGCCAACGTGATCCGATGAGGTTAGTAATTTAACCTTATGAATACCGAAGGTCTGGTTAGTTACCTTGACCTGATGGTATAGCTGAAACTCAACTATTGCTGCTGCCATTTATATCTCCTTAATCCCATTTTTTCGTCTTAGGATTCCAAACTTTTACTTCGGGGTCCATATCTGCATTTGGTTTGGTTATAGCTTCAATAGCTATGCCGCCAAACCCTCGTCTTTTCATTGGAACTTTAAGCTTTTCGGCTCTTGTTCTCAATGCTGAATACTCTTTGTATGCTTGAATCCCTCGATGTCCAGCATATCCTGTAGTAGCTACATCTGAGACTATAGCGGCAGGGCCTAATACCCTTTTACCTACAAAACTAGTCATTGGCTTTACTGTTCTACCTACAAGAGGTATAGCTTTTACTGTTGCCGCAGCTACCTTACCGGCAACTCCACCGGGTCTTACTGTTAAAGAAGCAGCCTTAGCAAACTTTCCTAGCGGTAAAGCCTTTATTACTTTAGAAACGCTCTTGGTAGCGCGTGTAACTTGTTCACCCGCAACCTTCATACTCTCGCGTTTAACTGCGGCTCTTTCCTGAAGAGTTATACCTCGTTCATGAACAGTTTGCGGAGTAAGCGTTCTACCCCGCCCCTGTACATGAGCCGCCATATCAGAAACGGCTCTACGCTCTACTTCCATCCCTAACTCATGAATAGGTTTTGGAGTAAGAGTTCTACCTCGCCCCCGCATATGAGCTGCCAATTCTATAGGTTCTTCTGCGGCTTTTACTGGAGCCTTAGGAGCTTCTGCTACTACTTGAGATACTGCTTGGGCTGCTGTAGCTCTAGCACGTTCGGCTGTCTTTTTAGCCAATTGATCAGTCACTCTTTTCTTGTGTTCTGCATAGGCTTTAGTTTGCCCTAGCACTTTTGAATAGATATCTTCAGCCACTAGTTATCTCCTAGTTATAGTATATCAAATTACTTCTTCGCTTTCATTAAAGGGCTGGGCTCCAAATGGAAATGCTCTTGTGGTTTACCTGTATTCTCTAAGAATACCTCCCATTGTGCTCCAAGGGTAGATCTTAAAGTTTCTAATATGATGTTTTTATTCTCTAGTGTACCGACATTCTTTGATCTTATATCCGCTGCCCAACCATAATAATGCCAACTTCCGGGTTTATGAGTACCATCCTTTAGTGATGTTATTACCATTTCATAAACACCCTTATTCTCATACACCTGATCACATATTACTAGAGCTAGTGATAGTTCCGGCCTAATGCCGCACATATCTACCCCTGCCTTAAGTTTAATCATAAAAAACCTCACTCTCCCCAAACGGTACCTGTTTAGATTTAAGGCCAAGAGTTCTAATTCTCTTAGCCATATTCTTACCTGCTCTAGTATTGTGTGAATGACATATGAATAATGTTGATTCAAATACTTTAATATCTTCGTTAGATAGTGACTCTAACCAGCGAACAACCTCCATACCGCAATCTTCACGTTCGCTATTAACGTATGTTTCGCCTCCTAGATCGTGGTCTAGATGAGCTTCAGCCATATCTTGACCGTAATCTTTCAATATAAATATAGCATCTCTAGCAGTAGAGCACCAAATAGTATTATCGCACTTATCCTTAGGCCATCGTTGATATGCGATAGCTGCTCTATTTGGGTCATCATCTAGGAATAGAATGCGACAACGCATTAGTCTTCTTTCTTTTTATCCTTAGGTTCCATTTTTTTTGTTTTGGCTGTGGCATAAAATACGGATTTTCCCTTCTTTTCTCCGTATTTCTTTTTCATAGATTCTAAGACTTTACGTCCTTTTCCTTTAAAGTATTCTCCTAGTGGCATTATCTTATCCTTTGCTTTGCTCGTCCTTTAAGATCGAGTAAACGTTTATTACTTTTAAGCAAACCTAAAGTCCATAAATCCGGTCTACCTTTGGCAGGTACGCCTTGTGGGTACTTTCTCATAAGGTTATCTCCTAACGTAGAATAGTTAGTCATGTCTAGCCCAAGGTCTTACTTGTTTGAGGTCGATATGTTCATTATGCACTTTTTTAAATTGATCCATAGTAAATTTATTAAGCTTTAATAGTGGCTCGATTATAGAACAAGCGTATTGGAAATCTTTACAGAATCGTTGATAATGAACTGCTGTAAACGGTATTTCGCATTCAATAGCATTATAAGCTGCATGACCTAATCTTCTGTAGTATAAACTAGAGACCGCTTTTTCTTGTTCTTTTTGCGACCAAGAATTAAACTCTTCTGAACTCACATTAAGAGTTTTAGGAGAAATAATAGGGGCTTTATACCATGGGGAAGTTTGTGCTACTTCTTTATTACCATATAATCGTTTAGCTACACATGTTTCCATATCATTAGCCATATAGAATAAATAATCCACTTTCCAGTGATATTCATCTATCCATTTTTTCAAGTTCTCTGAGAAACCACCATGCTTAATAACCTCTGGAAATTTAGTAGTATTATTTACTTTAACTTCTCTTAAGTATTCTATGTGGCCTCCGCCATCAAACCCTAACAGAGTAAATATCTCCCACATTAAGGTTGTTCCAGAACGGCCCTCACCCGTAATTAAGATCATTTACGAGGCTCCGCCGCCTTGTAGACCACCACCCTTACGTAGTGCGGGAATCATAGCATACGACTTTATATAAGGATAATCAGGAAGAGGTTCTTTTACCTGTGTAGGTAATGGAGCAGGAGCCGATAAATTACCTGTTGCAGCTTCTTTTACCGTTTGTTCTGCACCGACAGTAACAGGTTCATTAGCGCGGGCCTTAGCCTTAGATGCTAGAGAACCATTAGACTTGGATTTACTTTTTACTTTATCTTTAATCGCCATTATTTATCCCATCTTCTAGGCATTGTACCTACCCTTAAAGCTTTTTTTCTAAGTTTATTCTTATTCTGTGACTCCTGCCTACTTCGTTCTCGTACTTCAGCAGGATGCATATTTCCAATAAATTGCTTAGCTTCTTCAGGATTTCCTGATTTATAACCTTTTAGGATACCAAAAGAATGTCCTATAGATTTCATTATCTATCTTCCCTTTTCCATGCTAAGCTGGCTGTCCACCGCCACCCTCTTGCATCATCTTCTTCTGCATGTCTAGTTGCTGTTTCTCGATTAGCTCAATCTGTTGCTGGTATAGTCCTACCATCTCGAATAGCATCATCTGTGACTGTTCGGGCCAATCATAGAAAGACTCGTCCTTCATTTCAGCTACAAGCAATTCGTGGAATACATAGGGGTTATCCTCTGGGAACGGTATAACTCTTTCAAATGTGCCGTTCTTAATCCAGACGATCATTGCCTTAGCTCTATCAACATCAGGTCCAGCGGGGTTTAGATCTCCCTTAATCTGTAGTTCGTCGAACATATTTTGCTGAAGTCCTAGCGGTACATTCATTAGATTAGGTAGATATTGTAGAACTTCGAGTACTCTTTGTTGTCTAGCTTCCTTAGATACAAGAGCCATACTGGCAGTATCTACTCGAACAATAACGTTATCTTGTAGATCAGAGCCGCTAAAATCCTGTATAGTCATACGGCTAATGCCCTTTTCGCGCGCAAGCAAACGAATACGCTCAGCATAACGTTTGTCTTTCTTAACGTGCTTAACAGTTTCCTGAAGTAGAGCAGTTCCGGTATCCTGTAAGGATTCATCCCATGCCTGAAGAATAGCAGATCTAGAAGCCAAAGCTTGCTTTCGTAGTACCTCTAACATAGTAGCAGAGTTAACGCCTTCAGGACGTTCTCCACGAAGAACTCCTTCTGTACCTGCAATTGCTTCCATTTCTGCGATCTGAGTTGCTCTTTCATTGAGAATAGCATCAGGAAAAGCTGCAGGAAATATTGGTTCGGGAGCCTGATTATTGGTTCGTCTAGGATCGTATTCGAGTATCTGCCCACCCTGCCCACCTGTAAAGAAGTCTTCAACAACAACAGTACCTTTAGGTACAATCCATGATGCAATGGGTACTGTTCTTCGATACATTATTGCTGTTGTATCTATATTGTTAACTCTTTTAATCTTGGGTAGCAATTTAGATACTAGAGATCTAGCATATATACTACCGATCATTGATTCCCAATGATATCTTATATAAGGATGCCAACGATTAGGCCAGCGGGGGTCAAAAGCTCTAGCACCTTTATCTTTAGGTGAGTCATATAGAAGTTGATCTCCAGCTACTATAATAGTTCTACCATTAGGCCACATTGGAGAAGGCTTTCTATCGAATACTCTAACTACAGTATAGCCCGACCAAGTTTCAGGAGTACCAACGTAAAGAGAAGGCCCCGGACCTTCAACGAGATCAGTAAGCCGTTCATACCACCATAAGGGCAAATTCTGCGGAGAGACACTACCTTTACCTCCTACTCCATCTCGTAATTCCTTAAGAGCATCAATATTCCAACCATTCTTTTTAGTTAGAACTCCTGTAGTTCCAGAAGAACCATACTTATCTTGTAAAGCTGAAATAGGAGTATAATACTCCCTAAGCACCCATCCCATATCTTCACCGTTCCAGTAATGAACCATAGGTAAGTGCATTTCAAAAGGAGAGATAACATTAGCAACAACCTCTCCGAATTCAATCTTAGACTTTTGACCTCTTCGAGAGGTTACTGTTCTACTGAAATTTATATTTACAGGTTCCCCCTCTTCGCTAGGAACAGCGAAGGAACTTTCTTCTTCAGTTTGTCCCCCTACTGGATGTCTTACAGCCAGTTCGTCATAAAAGACCTCAAGCCACGCCGTTCCACAATAAAGTATCATTCGAGCTAGTTCACGATGTTTTTCTGGCATAGTTAGAGCTTCCCATAGATACTCCATGGTTAACTCTGAAAGCTCTGCCGATTTCATATCGTCGCGCCGATCACTCTTAGCTGTTACACGGGGACGAGGTCTATTTTCTGTTAAAAGGGCAACATTAGTCTCAATATACCGACCAAGTAAATCATTTACTGGTCTAGGCATATTACGTGCAGAATCGCGTAAGCTAGATATTTCACCTGTATTACCGTCTCTAGACAATCGAGATATGAGAATATCATCTACATAGTGCTTACCTGCACCGAAGAATATATTTTCTACCCAACCTAAAGATCTACGCCACATTCGACTCTGGCGATTAATATCTACAGCATTAGCATAACTAGAAATAGCTGCTGCGGCTGCGGGATCCATCCATTTAAGATGATCAGCTAGGTATAACTGACCCTGTTTAAATTTCTCGTTTAGCTGCTGATTAGCCATTAAATACCTCTAGCACTTCGTTCTTGCTCTTTCTTATGAAGAGGCTTCATGCGTTCTTTATACTCTTCTAGTTGAGATGGTAGAGTAGCTATTTGTCCTATAGCTCCAAGTTTACTTGCTTTCCTAGCAAGTTGTTCTGCCATATGGGATCTTTGATATACAGACCTAGTTATAGCTTTAAGAACCTCAGGATCTCCAACAACTTTCTTAGCAGTCTTACTAACCCCCCATGCTTTTACACCTTTTCTAGTTTCTTCAGGGAGATTACCCGAAAATAATACATTACTTCTAACTCGTTCTCTGCTAAGTATTTGCCCTCCTCTACCTCGCATTTTAGCGATATCACTAAGAGATTGAGCACCTTTAGGTAGTTTCTTAGCCATTAACCTTCTTCTCCATCACCGATAGGCGCTGCTTGCGGAACACCGCCTAATTGTCCTAATGCTGAAATTAATTCATCTACATCGACAAATAGGTCTTTCTCTCTAGCAGCTATAAATTCGTTAAGAAGTCTACTATCTACGTTTCTATCCTTATCAGGAGTATTAATAGAAGCTTGATCTGCTTTAAGATCTCTATAAGCTAGAGGTGATTCTTTAGCAATCAAAGCCTCTTGTAGATTTTCTACTTGTTTTCGAAGATACTTATTCTCTTCCTTTAACTGATCTATTTGAGCAGTTATTAAAGAAATAAACTCCTTGTCCTTTCCCCATAAAGCCATTATTCGTCCTCGCTATCATCCTGCCATGGGAACTTATCATAACCTGTAGGTAATGGTTCCTCGATCATGCTAGATGGGACTCTAGCTCCATCTTTGCCAACAAACCTACGAGGGTCATCACTTGTTCTTATTCTACCCTGAATTCCCTCGATACAATCCCGTGCAATAGAGTTTCTGGTTGCTTTATCTCTAAACGCCTCTTTAGCCAGCTTCTTAACCATTTCCGCAGACGCGGTAGCAAGCTGCTCTTGTCTATTTAGTCGTTTCTCTATTGACCTTATTGCGGCCTGATCTTCTCTACTGTAATCTTTTTCGTCACTCATATCCTCTCCTTTAGGTATAGTCCTAGTAATAGTATATCATTCATTACCATATAAGCACTGCTCTTCCACTAGCTTGTCTAGGCAAGTAGAAATCCACCCCTGTCCTATACGCGAATACTGCATCTGGAATAATTGACTTTTTATCGTCATCATATACAGCATATGTAAAGTTATCATCAGGGAATGAATGGGAAACATTAAACTCTACTACCCCATCAAAATGAACAACTTGCTTCATTTTTGGATTATTTAGTGCAAGTTGAGGATTACCTAGAGCAGTTCCAGTAAGGTAGAAATCATTAGATAGGAATTCAATTACGTCCTTGCCGGTAAATTCAGGTCCAGCCGTTTCCCTAAATGTTACATCCGGTGGGTCAAGTTGATAGAACCCCTGTAAAGATTGGAATCCACCAGTACCCGCTGCAATAACACGACCGTCGCTCCTACGGATCTGTAGAGCGTCAGTCCAGATAGGAACGGCTACAGTGCCGGTGTTTATCTGAATTTTAAATTGTCTATTAACTTTATCGTAGAATGTTCTGAAGCGGTTATGAAAGTCGAGTTCGCCTAAGGCCCAACCGGACAGATCATGATCCCCCGGGGTGTTTGAAATGTCCGCATAGGCGGCTCGAACTAGCGTGGATAGTTGTCGGAAGTCGTGCCGGAATTCATCCCATTGTCGGCTTAATGCTACCCCGAATACAGGCAAAGGATGGTAGAATGTTAGTGTATCTACGCTCATACTTAATCCGGGTCAGGAAGTATTGTCCAGTCCTCATAATCAGCTTGGGTATTTTCAGGCGTTGTACCTACATCCTCAGGATTAACTAGGAAGTCTTCCGGGGCTTCACTCTTCCTTAAGAACGTTGTATTCGGCAAATCCGGGTTTGAAATCCAAGCTCTCCACGGCTCGCTGTCATCTAAGTCTATAGCCGCAACATACCACTCGCCTTTGGCTTGGTCATGAGCACTGCTTCTGACGTACCAAAGAGCAAGGGACCCACTAAGATCGGCATCCACATACCATGTGGACGAGGTAATAGTGGGTTCGGCTAAGACCGTCCATGACAATATTAACTCGCGCCGGCGATATTAGTATGGAATACAGTGAATTTAACATCTGCATCGGCTGCGCTGATAGCTACAGTTAATCCGTTTGCAGCAAGAAATGGTATATTGCTTTTTTCGAATGAACTAACACCCGCATTACCGGGTCCAATAACAACATCCTGATAAACATTACCATCTTTGTCTTGAAACGTTACTGTACGTTGGGTAGCACTTGAACTAGTTACAGACCAGCCAAAAACAACAATACTAGCAGATGTTATAGTTCTATTAGCTGCTAGCGTAAGGCGTGTGTAATTAGGAGCGATTGTCGTCAGCATCTTCTGAATTTTCCTCTGATTGAGACATAGAATTAAGCATCCATCTTAGGTATTCTTGGAATACCGTTACCTCTTCTGTATTGCAAATTGCAAGGCGTCTATATCGTGGAGGCCAATGTTTTACAGTGATAGCTTCGTATAGTAATGCTTCACCTTCAAGCGTATTTCTATTTGCCCAAAGATCCTTTAAATCATGCTTACCAAAGCCTACTAGAATCATTGGTTCAGACATATAGTCTCCTCAATAATAGTATACCATTTTGTAATTACTAAAGTGAAAACCGGCCTGAAAACTGCCGAGATATTTGCTATACTTCCTCACATGTCGGAAGAACTCTTTTTCGGTCGGAAAACCACAATAAGATCACAGCGGTCTCTTTTTAAAAATCATATCGAGCCGTATCTATGCTGTGTTAAACAGTGGGATGAATCGGCTCTAATCGGTATGGTTAAAACATGGGAAGGAAATGATCTTAAACCGGGCACTATAAGGTTACTAGCAGCTATATTTAAACGATGGGTTAGAATAAATAGAGGAATAGACATAAAAGCTCCTCGCCTCACCAGATCGCTTCAGAACCACAATCAGGAGCCGGTTAAGGCATGGACCAAGGATCAAGCAAGAACTGCGCTAAAAACAGCCCTAGAGACAAACAGATACCTATATGATTTGATGCTTATCGGACTACATACGGGCATGAGGCCGGGAGAGATCTTCGGGTTACGGGGAAAGGATATTAATCTTTTAAACAGAAAACTTAGTATAGTTAATACTAAGACGGGTAAACCACGCACGGTTAAGATGACTCTTGAAGTAGAAACAGTAATCAGTAACTATATCAAACCCGGCAAAGAGGGTGACTTTTTGTTCAAAGGGAAGGTACCAAATGAGGCATTGCAGACTCTGTGTAGATGTGCTAAAATACCTGTATTAACGTTCCACGGACTCCGACACACGTTTGCGACACTAGCACTTGAGAGTGGCTGGAGTCCTAGAGATGTCGCAAAAGTATTGGGACACAATAAGGTTAGTACAACGCTTGATTATTATTGGCAAGCAATCAATGATGATTTAGAGGTAGAGTTCTATGAGTAGTATTTTTATAGTACATGGAAGTACCGGAGAGTACTCCGACAGATCTGAATGGGTGGTAGCGGCATTTACAGATCTTAAACGAGCCGAGGAGTGGAAAGAAGGGGCTCAGAAGTATGCGTCCGAATTGTTCAAGAGTCGTGCAGGTCGTGCAGGTCGTTTGCGCCATATAGGGATCAACCCTTATGACTATTATATGGTAATAGACTATACTGGGACTGAATATTCTATTGAGGAGGTATCACTAGACCCTGAATTGCCGAGGAATATATGAGTAAATATTTCGATCCTATTGATATAAACGCAGAACGTGGAATACAGAAACCTGAACCTGTAGTAAATCCGGATATAGTACCGGATGTTACTCTGGCTCTTGAGTTTATTTCTCAGATCATTGCCGATCTTGAGGGAGGTATAAGCCCTCTTCGTAAAGGCGCTATCTATTTTCCGTCAGGTAAATCCTGCCCCGTAAAAGAATCTCTTGCTCGATTACGACAGTTCCCGACAAGCAAGAAGGCAATTAGAGAGTTTATAACTGCTGCACAAGGGGATTTAGGTACCCGAGTAGCTAAAGCTATGGCAGATCACTTAATATTCGCAGACAAACAATTAGGAGAGGTATTCGATGAACCAAAAACCCGCTAATGAAATTATGTATGATATAGTTAGTGATCTTTTCCGTGTTATTCATGGAAGTGTCTCTATGAATAAGCTAGATCAACTAAAACGAATTGGTGATACGTTCTCTAAAGGAGTTAGAAACGTAGCTAATGAAGCTACTATAGAGATCTTTGAGCGACTACAGAAACGCGTACATAATAGCTTTTTGGCTATGGAAAAGGATATCGACACTTTAGATAAGAAGGTAGATAGTACAGTCAAGAGTGTAGAAGAGCGCATTGCTAAGTATGAACTACAGGTAGCTGCGGTTAAGAAGATCGCAGAGGATTTACGAGAAGACCTTAAAAAATTAGATAAAATGTTTAAAGGCATAGGACAGTAAGTCTACGTATGATAATCTTTCTTACTGGTCCAATCTTTGGACAACTGGATAAGTTCCAAGAAGCTATCCTATCTACCGAAAAAAAGATAGGTGTTAAGGCTGAATGGGTGTTGAATACTGGGAATTTCGGTATTTGGCCCGATCCTATGAGAGCCGGAAGAGCGGTTAAAAAGCACGGTGGAGCCGGGGATTTTCAACGATATTATCTGCATAGTACTCCTCTTATTCGTCCTACCCTATTCGTAGCTGGTAAGCATGAAGATCATGCTTGGTTAAACTTAAAAAAAGCTAGACAAGAAATGATGCTTCTACCCAACCTACATTGGTTAGTTAATGGATATTCTACTCTATTACGAGGCGCTTCAGAGTCTATGACTATAGTAGGCGTAGGCAAAGTATTTAGTCCTACAGTATATAATTCTATGGATTGTAAACTTACTGAAGGTAAGTATCTTAGGTCTGAGATCGAGAAAGCTTGTTCTCAAGGTCCAATGGATTTGGTGCTAGCTCATCAAGGCCCTATCGGGGCTCAATTTGGTAATATAAAGTCTAATTCAGAAGGGCTCAATAAAGTATCCTTTGCTACTAGACCTAAGTTATTCGTTCATGGTAGTTACAATATATCTAAACAATACACTGCTCCTCAAACTCGTATAGAAACTATATCTTTAGCCAACTTCCAAATCCTACCTGTAGAGTGGGATGGAAAAAGATTTCAATATATTTGATTAGTCCTTGCAATTTCCTATAAACATGATATGCTATGTATAGGAAGACTATCAAGGAGTGAACAATGCCGAGACCTAGAAGACTAACAATAAACGAGCCTCATATTGTAGCAGGCTATAATAGTGGTCTAACTCTTAGAGAGTTAGCTGCTCAATTCAACACCTCTCCCGGTACAGTTAGAACAGCTCTCATACGTAATGGGGCAGTTCTAAGACACCGAGGCAGAAAGACTATAGGAAGTAAGTAATGAACATTACGAATAGGCTATGCAATAGTACAAAGTTTAACGCAGTTATCAACTGGCACGCAGGTATTGATATCACCGTACCGGGAGATGGTTTCGTAGATCTAGATATTAATCAGGCTGATGATTTCCGGGCAGGTAAGCCGGGCAGTGAAGAGGTCCAGCTTCTGATGGATGCTAAGGGTATCTTCCTGCGGGATATGGATCTTCCTTATGAGGTTCAAGCTCTGTCTTGTCTTCAAAGATGCCTAAAGGCTAAACGTACACAGTATGTTGAGTCTGTAAATAACATTAAGGCTAGACGCGCTCAACAGGGTATTCATGATAGCGAAGAGTCTCTTAGAGAGATGCTTAGACAGTTGAACTTTCATAAATTAGAAGAGCAGATTAATTCTATTACTGCGCGAATTCGGTTCTATGAGAAGGAACTACAGCCTGAGGATCGCAAACCTACTCGCGAGCGCATTGATCCAAAGAAGACTGTTCCGTGGACTAACCCTCCTAGAGTATTTGAAACTGAACTCCAGTGCCAGATGTGGCTAAACGAACAGGGCGAAGAAGATCAGAAGCGCCATGCAGCATGGGTTGCAGCAAATGAAGACTAATACTACTTTAGGAAAAATTTTAGAAGAGAATTATCCTAAGTATAAAGCTGAATGGCTAGATAAAGGTAAGACTGAATGGCTAGATGAATGTAAGACTGAACAAGAATACGATAAAATGTTTATTGAAGTTCACGAGAAGGTTATGAGAGACATTATACGTGAATCTAACGAACCCGGTATAATGGGTGATGCAGATGGTTGGTGTATCAGAATAGAAGAAGGTAAACCAACTACCTACTATAGATGTTGGAAGGATAGACAGTGCAAGAGCTAGGTCCGTTTAAGTCTCAGGTTGATAGAGATAAGATTATCTTTATACGGGAAGAGAGTAAGCTAGTTGTCGCTCCGAGTGAAACTCATAGTTTAGCTAAGCTAATTAGTTTAGCTATGTCTTATTGTTCAGGTAAAGTCTTACCTCCGAGTCTACAATGGGGTAAATTTGAATTCCGATTCTCAGAGGATGGAAATCATACGCTAGCTCGTATCGGGGAAGAGAAAGGATTATTCGTTACTCATAACGATGGGGATGACTTAATCCGCCTCCTCTCTGCCTCTTTAAACTCGCATATAGACACAGTAAGACTTACTTCTGGCCCTAGAAAAGGTGCACAGAGAGGAACTCCTGATCCTGTTATTATAGGGAGAGAATAAATGGGAATCATTAATCGAATAGGAGAGGTGTGGAGATCCCACGACAACAATAATCTTCCTGAAGTTGTAGGCGAAGTAGACACCTCTACTAAAAATAAAAACAGAATAGTATGGTTTAAAGACCCGTATTTTAATCGAAACTTCTATATGAAAGTCAGAAAATTAACTTGGATCGCTCTTGATCCTATTGTTATAACTCTAGAATCATTAGCTAGGAGAATGAGAAAGTTTGTGGACGGCCTCTACTTGAAAAATGTAGAGGAATATATGATGAACGAGATTGAGGTATCTAAACCATCTAATCCTAATGACGGTCTAGAGGTATTTCAATCGTGGGCACATCCAAAAGCACTAAAGAAGTATAATAGATTAAAAGCTGACGGTGTTAATTTTAGGGCTACGTCATATAACCCAAATACTCCACAGAACCCAAATTTAGATAAACTAACGGACGATATAGTAAATACTATTCGTCAGGATAATGGCCCCACCAAGGATTAGTAGTCTTTCTAGGTTTATGCCCTACGATCTTTGTAAATTGTTCGTCTTCCCACATACCGGATTTCTTGTATCCCGGTCCGAATCCGGTTAATTCCGCAGTTTCATCTTTCAGTCGCACGAACTCCCAAGCTCGGCGTTGCTCCTCAAAGGACTCGATCTTATCCTCAGGTAATAGTTGAGTCTTTACTGCTCCTGTCATTATAAAGTAACAACCTAGCAACCAAGCATCGACAACGTGATCCCCGCGATATTGGTCCCGGATGATCCATCCTTTCTTCCTGTCTGTTTCAATATCGTCTTCTGGCCCCCTCAATGCTTCCATAATCTGCTCGTGAAGCATGTCACAGGATTCATCAAAGATCAAATTACCAGACTTTGCCATCTCATTTATCCAAAGACAGGTTTCTGTTCTCCAAGAAAGCTGTTCTTTCTTGTTCTTAGGTCGATAAGTTATATCGGTCTTCCACCCTCTATTTTCTTCTTCCAATTCTAATAAAATGTTATGTACGGGAGGATCTGCATCAAATGCAGTCAAGTTCCAATTATCAGAATTTCCACCTGCCAATCTTATCATAGATGAAATTTGACTATTAAGACCAATCATATTAGCCTTAATAGTAGTATCTGTTTTATCGAAGAATTCCCGCATGGTGTAAACAGTATGCCCGTCCCATGCCTGTAAACAAGCACCGAAGTTACGTTCACCTTGGTCGCAACCTAATATCCATGAAGATAGTTCTAGCTCTTCCCGTTTAACCTTTCTGCGGTGATGAGCTTGAATACAAGGAAACTTAGCACCTTCGGCTGTAGCTACTAGTCCTTGGAACTCTGCTGCATACTCGGATTCAGTTAGCTCATGCTTAGCGGCTTCTAATTCTGACTTAACACCAGCAGGATTATCTAGAAGACTAACATCTAATATAGCTATAGATTGACCCCATGGGCAACCGTTAGCTATAAGTTTATCTCCCGGATTTATCCTTTTCCCAGTAAACGATCTACTGGTCATCTTTACCATTCTGTTCAAAAATCCGCCATATCCTTTTGGCGTCCCGAACGCTAGGATACGTCCAAGTCTAGACGACATTCTAGCTCGAATCTCTTCAAATAATTCTTGATTTACCCATGCGGGCTCTGCTATTAGGGCTGCCTCTAATTCGCAGCCTGTGATAGAGTGTTGAGCTTTACTGGACTTGACACGGAACTCGGATCCCCATCGGGATAAGAATACTATTTCCCCTGATTTCTTATCTTCATATTTATGAATCATGTGTTCATATACAGGGAAGAAAGCAGTCTTAAGGAACCCTTCTAAGTATTCTACTTCCCATCTAGTATCTTCGAAGGTATTACCCAAAATCCAAACGTGAACTCCCGGTATAAGATAATGAAGCGCTCCTAACCACGCAAGTATAAGACTCTTGCCTGCTCTGGCGGCTCCTCTGCCTACGATATGCCGTTCGGGTGCAGCTATAATAGGAAGTTGACTTTTATGGGGTGTCTTACGTCTATCGAAAGTTTTAAGTAAGAAAAGGCGTCGATCTACAACATCTTCAAATTTATCATCCGGAGCGATGTCTTCCTTAGCTCGGTAATTATCTAGTTTAATATTCTTAAGTTTCCACAGGGGATTTGTGCTATGGCAGCATGGACAGTGAGAGGTATAGCCTCTCCACATGAGATCAATCCACCGCCACATAAGGTTAACATCCTTTGACGGATCGTTAAGACGCTCTAATGCCTTGATAGCATTAAAGCGTGCTGCGGCTGATATAGATTTATCGTCTCGTAACTCTATGAGGCGATCATAGGCAAATTGTCGTAAGTCTTCTAGAGCGACAGCATCAACAGTATCGGCTAATGCCTCAACTTGTGCCTGTTTGATTTCTTGCTTGCGAAGGGCTTGAATCGCATTCTTTATTCGTGGTAGTCGAGGTAGGTTTCTAGCTTTCTGAGACTCAGCGGTATGAGGTTCTACTTTAACATGAAATGATTTGGAATAAGCGTCAGTTGACTTTAGTCCTGCAACAATTAGCTCAACGAACTTTTCTTCGTTTTTGCTAAGCTCCCGCTTATTAGCCATTAGATTCCCCTAGCTGATCTTTCTTGTTCTTTCTTAGAAAGAGGCTTCATGCGTTCTTTATACTCTTCGACCTGAGAAGGAAGAGTAGCTATTTGTCCTATAGCTCCTAGCTTACCTGCCAGTCTTCCAGCAATCTTAATATTCGATATTGCTTTACCGGTCCAACTTTTCTTTATCGGTCCTTCTCTAAGATACTTGGCTAATTGAGAAGTCTGAGTCCGGCGTGTTCTTTTTATCTCTTCCGCGCTAGGTTCATCACCATGCTTGATTTTGAATCCTCTTGCTTTAGGATATTCTTTTCGAGGAGTCAATTCATGGCGAACCTGTAACCTTAATCTCATTGTACCTTTAGGTAACTTTGGTTTATTAGCCATTATATACCTCTTGCCGATCTCTCCTGCTCTTTCTTAGAGAGAGGCTTCATGTGTTGTTTATACTCTTTAATTTGAGAGGGAAGAGTTATAATTTGACCAATAGCACTCATCTTACCTGCTGCTTTGGCTAAAACTTTAAATTTACTAGAACCTATCAGGTCCCCATATCCGGATTGTGACTTAGCCTCTGATCCTCGAAGTCTAGCAGAAGATATATCCTCTATTATTTTTGGAGAAACATCAGGTTTATGATATGCTTTAGATTGCTGTTTATACATTAGTTCTGCAGCTTCTTGAGAATACCCCCGAAATTTCCCCATTCTGGATTCATATCTTTTTCCTTTAGGAGATTCTGCAATACCTAGATAAGTTTTCCGTATATGACGTATTCTTTGTCCGCCCCTACCGCGCATACGAGCGATATCGCCTAGAGACTGAGCACCTTTGGGTAGTTTACTTTTAGGCATCGAACCACTCACTTTCAGTCTTAGTATTAGGCTTATTACTCCAAGGCGATCCTGCCCTATCCGGAGTTGTATCCTCTAAAGCTCTTTCAAGTGCTCGCTCGACTGCGTCACTCTTTTTATCTGTACTAATATCTTCCATATACTGTTCTATTAGTTCATTTCTAACTTGTTCTAACTTATCTCGTCTGCTCATATAAACCATCCAGCTAAAAATGAAACAATGGAAGTAATCACTCCCCCTGCCGTTATACTAATCGAGCCACCCTCAACCTTAGGACATCCATCTACTTCATCCTGCCTACATGCGGATATCTCAGAATTTCCAAGGGCTACCCCGTAAGCATGATTATTATCTGCATATCCAGCCGCACATCCAGTAATGAAAACAACTATTACTGCGGCGAATAACCGCTTACCCATTGACATGCTTGAAATACTCCTGCTATTACTATAGCTATAAGTGCTGACCATCTGGAACCAGCTATCGCGCCTGCTGCTCCACCAGAGATTGTTGCAGTATCATGAATTGTCTCTATTCTAATAGTCTTCTCGGCAATGTTATCTAACTTACTATTAATATTTTCTAAAGATTCTCTTATAGTCTGAAACTGTTCAAAGTCCTGTCTACTGTGTTCGTCTAATCTACGTTCTAATGTTTCTAGATCTGACATTAATCCGCCATAGCACAAGAAGTAACTTTTGTTAAGTCATTCATGTTATTAACCCCGTCCATTATAGTCCCGCTCGTTATATTAATCTGCTCAGACTGCCAAGTAATCCATGGATAACTATTGGGAATAGTGATAGAAGGTATTATCCAAGGAGAGGGAATTAAGGGAATTATATTAGGAACTACCCAAGGCGAAGGAACTACTTGAGGACCCAATGGATATATTGGTGCTACTTCCAGTAGTTTCTCTCTTACTCGATTTATGTCCTTTCCACCAGCCTCCATATAACCATCCAACCATGCTTTGAATTCATTAATATCCATTATATACCTCTTGCCGATCTCTCCTGCTCTTTCTTAGAGAGAGGCTTCATGTGTTGTTTATACTCTTTTACCTGCTCTGGAAGAGTTATAATTTGACCAATAGCACTCATCTTACCTGCTGCTTTGGCTATAGTCCTTAGGTTATACGCAGAAATTAGATCATATGGTTTTTTTATATTTATCGGAGGACTGCCTATTCTAGCAGAATGTATATCAGAGACCTTTAGACCAGCTACCACAGGAGGTTTCTCGTACTTTAAAGGGTTACTAGTAACAGAAGAAAGCTCACTCCTTAAACCCTTCCTATAGGTAAATTCTTTTCCTGCTACGGCTCTACGATAATCCTTCATACCTCTGTCGGTCATTTCGGAAGGATGTTCGCTGAACTCTGATTTACGGGATTGTTTAAGTAGTTGCCCGCCCCTACCTCTCATCTTAGCGATGTCGCTAAGAGATTGAGCACCTTTGGGTAGTTTACTTTTAGGCATTAAATACCTCTAGCACTTCGTTCTTGCTCTTTCTTAGAGAGAGGCTTCATGTGTTGTTTATACTCTTCAAGCTGAGACGGTAAAGGTACAACTCCCAAAATTTTAGTCTTACTCCCTACCTTACCTAATAACCTTGCTAATCTTGCCAATCTACCAAAACTAACGGAACCCGCTCCAACTGGTTTCGCAGGACTAGATAGTCTTTTCTCAACTATTTCCTTAGGAATATCCAAACCTTTAAGAGCAGCCTTTTGTCGAAGTCTAGCTATCTTTGCAGGCGGAGATTGCTCTCCCGATATGGTCTTGCTGAGTCTTACATCCATAGATGCAGCCGTAGCTGCGCTTCTAGCTCGTAATGTACCGGTATTAGTTTTACTCTGTAAACGACCCGCCCGTCCAGCAGACTTAAAAAGTTTACCCTCCTTAACTCTCTGTATATCTTCATATAGTTCGCGTATAGGTTTAGCCATTATACGGTAACCTTTTTCTTGGCACAAGCTTCTTCCCAAGATTTACATGTTTCTTGGCTAGTAAATGGTGGAACTCGTGAATCTTTTTCGTGGGTAACCCATCCCATTTTGTTTAGTTCATCTTCTGGTATTAGCCAATGATTTTCATGACCACAATCAGGACAAGAGGCTAAACTAAGCTTTTCATCAAACATTGTTCTAAAGAACGATGAACCCTCCGATGCCTCAAGAAGTTTGTTCAGAATCTTTATTCTGAGAGCTTCCGGGGTCGTGGGCTCAATAACTAGCTCAGCTAGTACCTTAGCGTTTTCTGCATTTACGCTAGGGATATCTGTAGTCTTATTTGCCATTCCTAGTAATAGTATATAAAAAAAGAACCCCTCCGTGTTAGGGAGGGGTTCTATGGGGGGCGGCCCTGAGAGTGCGGCGGGGGTTAAACTCTAATCAATGGGCTTTTCTTCGTTGTTTCCACTTCTATGAGGGAGAGTCTTAATTTAATATCCGCAATATCATCAAATAAACCAGCCAATAACATCAAAAGAGGAATCTCTATTATTTCTCCGTTTTGTTTTAACCTTACTAGTATATCCTCGGCTTTTCTACTTTGACCGGAGCTATCGGTCTTTTGCTCTTCACTGATATCTTCCATACATATCTCCATTTTCCGCAGCAAACTTATTTTTGATTTTTTCTTTACGGTCCCTCATCATCTTGATAGTATCAATAAAAGGAGTATTATCTAATTTACTTCTAATAATCATTTCTCGAAGGTATGCAATACTGTAATTCGTGGTTTCCTGTAAGGTCTTATTATCGACATGCCCAAGAAAATGCTCTAGATAAGTTCTTCTAGACTGTATATCAGGGTGTCCTACATCAAGTAGGATATCAAATCTTCCCGGTCTATCAATTAGATTAGCTGGAAGTCTTTCAGGATAATTGGTGGTAGCGATAATATATGAATTATTCCAACTTGTATCACCATCAAGGAACCGTAGCGTTGCCTGTACGTCGTTCTGTGCTCTTTCAGTTATCTCTTCAATAATAACAATGTTATTCCTACCATGTATAACAGGAGTAAGGTACTGAAGAAAATCAATGGTTCGAATAGAATTGCTTAGAGTAAAGACTAGGCAATCGTGTTGAGCAGCAAACTCCATCGCGCATTTCATTATACGAAAAGTCTTACCATTACCCGGGGGACCGTATACGAGAGCACCACGTTTATGCCTCATACCAAGAGCATCATAAGAACTACGCTTATTGAAGAAAACAGCCATATCTGTTGGTAGCTGCTCTACAGAATGAGGTAGTGCAACGTAATCATCAATAGTCCCAGTATAGGGACGAAGAATAATACCATCAGTCCCTAAGTCTACAATATAGACACCATTAGGTAACATACGTTGAGTAGTACCTAACTTCATATGAACAAACATATCACAAGTAGTGATATCATTTGCGGTACAAACAATATCACCGGGCTGGAAAGCAGCAAAGATAGCATTATAGTTACGAGTAAGATAAGCAGCTCTAATAGCAGGTGTACTCTCGCAACTATCTACAGTCTCAAAGGGACTGGTAAATTCCCAGTATTCTCCATGAGGATTCCAACGCATCAAACCTTTAGGACGAGTAGGAGCAAGAGGAGGAAGCAATCCTGCCCCATCGCTTTCGCCCTCAGTAGAATCATAGGCTGATGGATAACTCAAACTATTTCCTCCTCTTCTATACTGACGAATCTTGAGCCATAAACGGCGTATGTTCTGCGCGTCCGGAAGCCGTACTTCCATTATATCACAAATCTGTCGAGAATGCAAGTTCGATAATGATTGCTGCTTCTTTTAACATTGACTCCGCGATATTAACATTATTCTGCCAATGAGCAGGAGCAGGATTACCTATAACTACCTTATCTATCTCACACTGTATAATACTCTTTGCACACTCGTTACAGGGGGGAAGGGTCACAAAAAGCGTAGCCCCCTTCGTAGCTACTCCGTCTCGGGCGCACATATCAATAGCGTTCCGTTCCGCATGCGCAACCCATATGTACTTCTCGGGAACCTCCCAACGTGCATCTATGTTTTCATTAACGTATTTCGGAAATCCATTATATCCCGTTCCGATTATACGTCGTTCGCGCACAAGTACTGCTCCGACCTTTGTTCTGGGATCTTTTGATCTGGAGGATACGATATCAGCAATATCTAAAAAGTATTGATCCCATGATGGTCTAAGCTGGATTTTGGGGTGCATTGTCATAGTTCATATTCTCTTTTCGAGTTTTTAACAATTCCATAACTACATTAACATCTTCAGTAGGCTTAGCCCCACAGGTTACACATACTATAGACCACTTCTCTCTTTTACTGTTCTTGTTATCTTTATACAAAGTATGAGACTTACGATTATCAGATACCATTACTGTAGGAGAACTAAATTCACCATCACATAAATGTACAATATCTAAAATAATACCTTCAGGATCTACTATCCAATTACCTACAGGAATAAGATCACCCATTCCATCTTTATTGAGCTTAAAGAATGTAGGTCTATAGTGTTTATCCATTCGCTCCGTAACTCTACCAATATACGCTACTGGGTCTGTTAGTCGGAGATGTTCTTCTTCTGCCATCTCCTCCAGACGTTTCGCATCAGCCAAATCAATTTCCACAGTAAAACCCCCAATAAAAGAAATACGACTACGCCAGAGTAGTATAGCACATTCCACCAACTGCGGCTATGCCGCTCCGGCTTTTTGTTCAGTTTAATCCTATATTTCTTACCTGTAATACCCGCTTTTTTGTCCCGCCGACGCTTTGCTCCTATTATTCGTTCGATATCCCCGGTTCCATTTCAGTTCTCCTAAATGAAAAGGCCGGGAAGGAAAGCCCTCCCGGCCTTAATGTTATAGTAGTCTTTTATGTTATTCTACAAAAGAAGGCGATGCTGGTGCAGTAAAGTCTAGAACAGCCGTATCAGCCGAATATGCCGACTCATTACCGGATTGGTCAATAGCAACAGCACGTAACGTTGCATCTACGCCGGGCGTTACCGGCACCGTTACACTAAACGTTAGAACCTCATTAGGGCCTGCTGGGAGACAGATTAAGCGCTCTAATTTGGTATTGGCTGCATCGACGCGATCCAGACAAACCTGCGCCACGTCAATTTCCGATGGTGCCTGTACTTTGATGCTATATACTCCAGCAACAGGTACAGGACGAAGATTGACGGCCCATGCAAAAATCGGGAGAAATGCTACAATACTAAATGCGATTATCGCTCGTTTCATAAAGGCTCCTTTCATTCAAAATTATAGCATATTTAGAGAAGATTGCAAATGATTTTACAAATAGGCGAATGGGGGTTATTGTATGCATCAAAACGAAGGTGATCTTTTTACCTCAGATTGCAACGCTATTTGTATTCCAACAAACGGGCACGTTACCGCTATGGGTAGCTTGATTATGGGAGCGGGCGTTGCCCGCCAAGCAGCGGATCGCTGGCCTGATCTGCCTAATATAATGGGTCGAAAGGTTTATAATCTAGGTAATGGCGTGCATCTCGTTACCCACGACGATCCGTACAGACATAACATTAATATCCCTCATCTCGGATCACAAGAATTGCCCTATCATTTGGTCAGCTTCCCTACCAAGCCAACCCGAATTGAGTGTCACGAGGTCGAAAAGATATTACCGCGATACGTGGCCGAGGCTGAAACATTACAAAAGACACCTACAAGGAATCTTAAGTGGTTACCCGGTTGGAAAGCGAAGAGCGACCTTGCGCTGATAAAACATTCAGTAGAAGAACTAATCGAACTAACCGATTTAATGGGATGGAAAAAAGTATGCCTCCCACGAGTCGGATGCGGTAATGGAGAATTAAGCTGGCAGAGCGTATACGAACTTATATCCCCAATGCTGGATTCTAGGTTCTATATAATACATAGTATATGAATTATCCAGAAACGAAACGAATAAACATTGATGATTGGAGTATTATATCCGATGGTATAATGAAAGGAATATACCATAACTGTACTTTTAATTATGTTGGTTGGAAACAAAGAGCAACAAAAACATCAGTTACCAATGATATATTATTCACTAAACTATTAGTAGATGTAAATCATTGTCCCGCATGTAACGCCGAGGTACCAAAAGACGTAGAAGCAATAGCTTGCACTATGGGGGTATAATATGGAACCTCAAGTATTAATAGATTTAGATAACTGGAAAGTAATAAACATAATAAGTACAAAGGGTACAGATAATATTTTAACAAAAAGTAGTTATCATCTTATACATGATTGTATATCTTTTCCAGCTAATATAACAACCTATACCGCTAAGGTATTTCGTAAATGTATAAATTGCTCTGTACCTGTACCCGATGATGTTTTTGCAATTATTCACACTTTAAGGCTAACATAGGTATAATATGGGGCTAGATATAACAATGGATATGAAATTCGAGTCACTAGTAAGTCTAGGTGACTGGGATATAATAAGTGCAACGGACGCAGATCATCTTTATGGAATAAAATATATTTATATCCTAACGCATAACTGTAATCTTTTTCCAGCTAATATAACAACCTATACAGCCCAGAAATTTCGTAAATGTGTGAATTGTTCTACCCCTGTACCTGATGATGTTTTTGCAATTATCCACACTATAGCAACAGTATGACATTCGAGGTAATAATAGATCTCAGTGACTGGAAAATAATACAGATAAAAGAGCCAGATGACTTTTACGGTGCCTATAATCTTGTACATAACTGTAATACTTTTCCAAGAAACATCACAACCCATACAGCCAAAAGATTTCATAAGTGTGTATATTGTTCTACACCTGTCCCCAATGATGTTTCTGCAATTATTCACACTCTGAGGCCGGAATGAATAATACAGTATATTATATTAATGATACGGATAGTACAATATGGTATGTCCATAATACAAATGCAGGACATTTCTCATTAAAGATTAAGTTAAACTTTGAAGACTGGACTATATGTGTATACGAAAACAATATAAACACCCTTTCAGTAGTACATCACAACTGTAGAAACCCAACGGTAGAGACTACAGTATGGGTTTCTACGAAAGGAAAATGTTGGGCATGTAATACTCCAATACCGAAAGATTTACATGCTATAATCTCGACAATAAAAATAATAACACCAATACCATCTGTATGAACATAGAATTAGGCATAAAATACCAAGTTATAGATTTGGGTGATTACCGCATCTGGGCATACACAGGAAATGGTTCTTTTTTATACATGTCACTGTTTCATATGTGTACAGTTTTTATGACTGAATATACTAATGCATCGTTTGAAAATGAAAAATGTTATCATTGTGAGGCGGAAATACCAAAAGATGTCCTTGCTATACTCGCAATGAGTACTAACTATATGGAATATAAAACTTATTATAATCAAAGTAGATCATAATCCCGCCTATACGCACGATTGTATACGTTAATTCCTTCTATGTAGCCTAATTGAATAATATTACATTAAGTATATCTATATACTTAAACCTATAACTACACAGGATTTTAATCCCAACGGGAAAAGCGGATATATTTAGGAGCGGCCTTAGCTAAAAAAGGCCACCCCCCATGTGCAACACACAAGCAACTAGCTTTCTAACCCATTGATAACACTAAAGAATCTAACATTGACGCGGCTTTAGGTGTTTTCACTAGAAAACAACCGGCAACTTGCACAAAAGATGCACTTGGCACGCTTTTTGCAACGCCGTACGCTCTTGCCTATGTTCTAGGCGGCACGATTCTTGCAATCCCCTCGCGCATCCTCGAATATGCCTAGACATTAGGCATGGCATGATTATTGCATTGCAAGCAATTTCCATTCCTTTCTTATATGCGCCACTTGGGCACGATTCTTGCAATCCCCTACGAGATGAGGGAAGGCGAGGGAATTGATATTGATTATCATTATCACCGCTCGGGGGAATGTGCAACTAATGTGCAAGTGACACAATTTGCGGCTCAAAGTGACGAATTTTGTCACTTTTTCCGCTGGCATTGTAACTTGCCGGTTGCTGATATTCCCGAGCAAATTCGGGCACTTGCGGGTCGAAGTTGCACACGAATTGCACTTGGCACGAGGTCTGCACTAGGGTCGTTTCGCCGAAACGCCCCACGGTGGAGCGTGGAAGCAAACAAGGTCGGCTACGCTGAGAGCGTAGTCTCGGGAGAGAGTATCGACTAGGACTAACACTCCAGCGTAGCTATCCATACAACGGAGAAACTACGTCATGGAAAACGTCAATCTCGCGCAGGCTTTGGCCAACCTCTCGCCCGAGGAGAGGAAGCGCGTCCTCGCCGAGGCAGGAATCGCCACGATGGGCGGCAAGCCGTCCTTCAAGGTGACGCCTCTCAAGGACGATGGGTCGGGTCGGAACGTTCAGCTTCGGGGTATTCCCGGAAGCTCGATCAAGTTCGGCCTTACCCTGCACGCCGAGACGCTCGTCTATCTGTACGAGCACAAGGCGGAGGTCGTGGCCTTTCTGCGCCAGAATGCCGACCTTCTCTCGTGGAAGGGTGACCGGGGCTCCGCCGCGCGGCTCCGCATCCTGAACGGCGAGGTCTGAGGTACGGGACTAGGGTAGGGACTGCAACCTACCCTAGTCTAACCCAAGCCTGCTACGGTAGGTTTAGGTTAGGCTAGGGTTAGCCTTAGACTAGGCGTCTGTCCAGAGTATGGGCAGCGAATAGTATAAAACATAGGAAAAAAACAAAAGGTTTACCTAGAGTATAAGCTGCACGGTAGACAGGCGAGGGTTAGACTAGCTACCCTAGTCTAAAGATAGGCGGAGTAACGTATGCTGAAGCCTAAGGGTGGAGTACGTTATGCGGAAGTCGATTCTTTAGCTTCAAAGGTTAGATAGTTTAGTCGGACTACTATAGACTGAGCCCTCACTCTAGGTAAGTATGGTAAGCGTGGTAGCGTATATTTGCTTTAGGTGCAAGTGACGATTTTCGGCACTCGGCCGCAAAATGCGGCCTTTTGCCGGGGAATGAGGGTCAAGTAGGGTCCATTTGCCGCTCATTTATGTGCAGGCACGGCGTTTGCAGGTCTGCGGCGGTGGAGGTAGGCTATGACCAAAGAGCAAATCATACAGGCTTTGCGTATGAACGCAAGCCTGCGGGAAGCTGTGGCTAAGCTTTATGGGAAGCGGGAGCCGCAGGGTATTGTGCGTTTCCCCAAGAATGCAACGTTTCGATACATGCGGGTCAAGCCTGCACCTATGGCTAAGACTCCTGCGTATTCCACGAATATCTGGAAGCGCATGGAATACTTCAAGCCTATCGGGAAAGGTTGCACGAAATAATGTCAGAGTATACGATTCGTAGGGATATCAATGGGCATGAGGGACATCCTGCTACAGTAGTGAGCTTGGCAGGGCATGAAGCAGCCATAACCATTGGTGATGATAGATATTATGTCGCCAACAATGGTTTCAAGGTAGGACAGAAGGGTTATGCCTACTTTTATCCTGCCGCCAGACTGTACGCTTGGACGTTTGTACCAGAGATTACCTCTTGGTAGAAGGATCTAAACAATGCGTTGTATCCTTTGTGGGTTGCTTTCACCCATTTGCAAGTGCATCAAACCTTGGAAACCCAAATTCAGGCTGGTATATGGTAGCCCCACGAATCATATCGTGATATCGGAGGGTTCTATCCTATCGCTAGCCATGAAGCGCAAGGTAAGTGGGGATTTGGTAATCAATTCCCAAGGCGAGGTAGACAAGTCAACGTATTGGCTGTTCCCTTGGGAAAGGGAAAATTCTGCGTGCTATGCGCGCAAGGCTCAGCGTGAGGGTTGGGACTGGTAATGCCGCCTATTTGGTTTGTGGGGCGGAGAATAGTCAGAATGATAGCCGATAGGCTAATCATAGGTAGTGATAAGGCTGTCTATATTAGGCTATTTGGTTATAAGTATTTCGTAAAGGATATCCGGTAATGCGTATCATCGTTTGGCATGGTGAAAGCAAGACATTGTTTTACATTGCCAAGCCTATCTCCAATGGGGAATGGGAACATATTGTATCCTTTTCCACAAGAGATGAGGCTGAGGCATTCGTAAAAAACAATGGCTATTGCTGCAAGTGCGGCAAAGTTTCATATTACGATAGCGTAAAAGGCTATTGCTGGTATCACCATAACGCTGCCCTATTCGTGAGGAAATTGCTAGCATGAAACCTTATCATGGTAAGCAGGCTTTGAGGCCGGGCTGTGCTTGCTGCAATAACAAGACTTTTGATAAGTATTCGGCACGCAAAAGTCAATCCGTCAAGAACGCGCAGCGTGCAGGCAAGAAACGCGCAAGGGTGTTTTGCCCCGATTGCGGCGAGCAAGGTGAGGTCAAAGGTCACATGACCTGTCAGTATCCTCAAGACTAATGCTTGACCTATTCTGTGCTTTATGGAATAATTACCTGATACATATATTTATGTGGGTATTATTCCCTAGCGCATTAGCGTGGGCAACTTGGAGTAAGGGAAGTAGAAATGTCAGATAATTATGCGGCAATTGGGTGGGTCAAGTGCCCTGAGAGTAGTATTTTTTACCACCCACGACACGATGAGGGATGCGGTAGGTGCATTCCTTGTATTGATCGCGAGCAAGTGAAGCGCAAAGAGCGGGCGAATGTGCTCGCTATCATGCGAAACAATAACTCTATCCGTCCTGTAACGGATTTGGACTAAGACACATGGAAAAGATCAGGGTTTTCTCGCGCAAAGAAGCAGAAAAGTTTATTCCCCCTCCGAAGGTGCATCATGCTTGGATTTCTATTACCACTCCGGGGGATGATATCGCCTATATTCAGCATCGTAAGCCTTACGATATCGGGATAAAGCGTGTAGCTTTTCATGACATGGACTCCACGGAAGCAGGTGGGGTTGACATGAATGGGGAGCCCTATATTCTGCCCGATACGCTCCATGCGAGGGAAATTTACGCTTTTATCCGCTGGAATGTGTTGGCTATCCAAGAGCTTTATGTTCATTGTGACGCTGGCATCTCTAGGAGTGCTGGTGTTGCTGCTGCTTTGAGCAAAATCTTTCTTGGTACGGATGAGGAGTTTTTCAAGGCTCCATATCATCCGAATAGACTAATCTATCGCCTGATTCTGGACTTGCACATGAATCAGGGAACGGCAAGTATATAATGTTTTGTATCGCTGGATACCTTCAGTCACAAGATATGCCTTGGGAATGGTGTTGCTGTGAGAAGTGTGAGGCTAAGACTACTCGGCAGCAACCGCGAGGAATCGCGCAGGAAGCGCAAACGCCGACGCGCGAGGGTGCGGACACCGATCCGAGTGGTATCGTCGATTCTGGCGCATTTGGCGCATCGTGACGCGGGATAACGCGGGTTTTCGAGGCGTTTTCGCGGACGAATAAACGCGGCGGGGTCTTTATGGTAAGCCATACAGATCAGAGAATTATAAAGCTGTGGGACAAGGGCGTACATAGCCTTGAAACTATAGCTAAGAAAATCGGTAGACCTAATGATATAGAGCGTGTTCGTAGTGCTCTAATCAAAGCTAAAAGGATATAAAATGGACGATTGCAAAAAGCTTTGGGATGAAGACGGTAAGGTCTTCGACTCTCAGGAGTAAAAGAATGATTATTTTTGTTGCCGTATTTTTTGCTGGCTATATCACCGCTGGTGTCGTATACTACGGTATCAACGCGGTTCTCAGCAAGATTTTCGAGTGCAAGGACCCTTACGACCCGGATATCTATAACTTTTGGAGGTAATCATGGACCTTGGGCCTGAAGCTGAATATGTTTATCAGCATCCTACTTATAATGCCCTTATCGAGGCTCACATGAGGGCGTGTCCTGAGAATGAGCCTGTTTTTTCTCCTAATGCTTCACCACTCTGTAAGTATCTGACTAGCAAGCTGAGTGCAGCTAACTGGATGATCTTTGAGGGTGTGGACGGTGAAACGGTGATTGAGTTTATTGGAGAAACTGTAGAGTCAGCACCCTCTGCTAGCGACTATTATAAGGAATAAGGTAATGAATGATGTAATTGAACTACTGGCTAAGCATTTCTTCCGTACCGACAAAGAGGAAGGATGTCTTGCGAATCCCGAGGCAACTTGGGATGAGGTCAAGGAAGATTACCTTATCGAGGCTGAGGCTTTCGTAGCTCGTGAGCTTGAAACCCGTGAAGCACGAAAGAATCACGTTTGAATCTTGAAACGCTTGCTAAGACTTGTTTTGAGCGCGATAAGGAATATGGATGCCTTGACCCCGAGGTAACTTGGGACGAAGTCAAGAAAGACTACCTTATTGAAGCTAAGATCATCCAAGATTATCAAGATTATCAAGATTATCAAAAATACCTAAGAACAGAAAAAGGTAAAAATGGCTAAGTTTATTGTAGAAGTAACGAAGGCTTTTTCAGTAGAAGCTGAAAGCGAAGATGAGGCTTTTCGCAGATTCAGCGATGAACCTGACCCACAAACGGTAGAGCAATGGCATAAGGAAGCAGGCTATTGGTCGGAGGTTACGGGTGTGTATCCTGCGGACGGTGTAATTCCATGCTAGAGTAAGTCTTGATTCAAGCCTAGCATTGGGCTACGGTCGCAAACGCGATTTCCAAGCGTACAACCCAATGCTAGGCTTATTTGAGGACTTATAACCCGCTTAGGTTGCCAAACGATAGGCATAAGCCTCTGGCCTGAGAACCTAAGCAATTTTGGATAACATAATGTCGATTTTTGTATTTGGTTCAAATCTAGCGGGTAGGCATGGCAAAGGTGCTGCGCTTACGGCTAGACAATTGCATAGCGCACAATATGGTGTGGGTAAAGGTAGGACTGGCAATAGTTATGCGATTCCTACAAAAGATGCCAACCTACGAACCCTCCCAATAGAGGAAATTCAAGAATATATATCTGAATTTATTGTGTATGCCAAAGAGAATCCAGATTTGCATTTCTATGTAACTCGGATAGGTTGCGGTCTGGCGGGTTATACAGAAACGCAAATCAAGCCAATGTTTGAGGGTGCTCCTGCTAATTGTGAATTTACTTGGAGCAAAACATGAAATTTCTTATTTTCGGCGGTGTTAATGGACTAATTCTTGGTATCTGCGGAATCTACGCACTAGAACATTGGCAGTTTTGGGTTTTGAGTGTGTGGGTGTTTACTTGTTATGAAATTGGTAAGCGTGGTTATCTGGACTGATTATTAGAGGTAAATCTCTAATGAAGTTTTGGAAAGATGTTATACTTGATGCCCTAACTGGACTTAAGTATATCCTCATTTGAGAACTAACTAAATGGCTATTCGCCTAATCAGCGATATTCACCTTGAATTTCAAGGGTTTGAGATTCCCTCTCTGCCTACGGATTCCGAGGATACCCGGAGATATCGGCATAGGCTTGCAGGGTGCCGAATGGATTTGGTCTATGGCAAGTCGATTCAAGGGCATAGTATACGTTGCGGGGAATCACGAATTTTACAAAGGAAACTATACCCAAGTTCGTAAAGACTTGGATGAATTTTCGTGGCCTGACAATGTGCATTACCTGAACGGTGGTACATGTATCATCGGAGATATTAGATTTATTGGCACTACACTTTGGACAGACAATGACCGGAGTGACCCAATGTTTGCCATGTATGTAAATAGACAACTAAATGACTATACTTTTATACGTTATGGTCAAAATCTATTTAGGCCAGAACATTCTGCTATATTGCACGCGCAAGATAGAGAGAATATAGTTACTCATTTGAGTAGGGTAAAAGAAAACGAAAAGGTTGTAGTAGTTAGCCACCATCTGCCTAGTTATCAATGCGTGCATAAAGATTATCGAGGTAATAAGCTAAATTCTGCCTATGCTAGTAATTTGGATGATATCATTTATTACTATAAACCTATCTTGTGGCTTTTTGGTCACTCGCACAAGACTTGCGATATCGAGATCGGTTCTACGCATATGCGTAGCAATCCTCGTGGATATGTTGAGGATTCTCGTGGTGAGAATCCCGAATTTGACCCTTATCTGAGGATTATGTAATGTCTTTTGAAGAATTCTGCCAAAAAGTTGTAAATTCTGGAAAAATAGTAGAGATCGGTAAATTCATGACTAGAGGGGAAGGAGACCCTGATATTTATTATATAGATATCATGGAGCCTACTGACCATGATGGTGATATTTTTGGAGGGGACTCTATAGAGTCCGCTATGCAGAATGCTGCGGATAATTACGAGGTTTCGTAATGAAGTTTGTTAGAGCTTCTTGGGGACAATCTTTTAGAGTTGCTATGCGGTATTGGAGACCTTATAGGCTAACTCTTGCTCATAATCCGCCTATTTATCGCTGGCTGTGGTGGAATTTTACAATTTCGGATCATAAAGATATCAAATGAATCTTAGATTGACATATGTTTGGCTACATCTACCAACCAATGTTCAAGGCGAGCTACAAACTGAGCAATTTTACTGTATAGCCGATTTACTAAGAGCCATAAATGCATGGAATATGCAGCAACCGCAGGTTTGGAAATATTGGTGGAAGCCGTGATAGAGCAGCGATGTTTGTGGTGTGATAGGAAATTGCCCAAAACCCACTATACAAGTAGCATTTATCAGCAAGGGTTTTGTAGGTATAGCTGTAAAGGTGAGTATTATAAGCGCAGTAAAGCTCGTGCATTCTGGTACGGACTGCGTTGTAATCAGAAAAAGATAAAGATATGAGAGACCCTAGAGAAAATCTGTATATTTTTGCTCCATTCAACAATATTGGATGGAGTGATTACCAAGGCTGGCACATTCAGTCTGTTGGATGTTCTTGTTGTTCTTCTACGCAAGAGAATGTTACCCTAGAGAAGATTATTAACATGCGTGAGGAGCTTTTTAAGAATATTGAAAAAGTAGACATTATTATTAAGGTTATGCAGGCTGAGATTGAGTTTCCTCTTTCTCTCACTCGTACTGCTAGCCTTATTCCCCCGGATAAGGGGTGACGATTTTCGGCACTCGGCCGCATTTTGCGGCCTTTTGCCGGTTCGCGGACCCGCATTTGGGTTCACTTGCGCGCAATTGACGCGCAGGCATGGGATTTGCAGGTGTCGGTTGTGCGCTCATAGAGAGCGCGAGGTAAAACATGGACTGTACGAAATGCAAAGGTAAGGGTACAGGTTGGAAGGACCAGCTTTGTCCCTTCTGTCACGGTAAAGGAACCTTCCCTGAAGTAAACAAGGTTGCTATTGTGGGCCTTGTCTACAACATGGGAGGACGTAGAGCACACGGTAAGTTTAGGGCTATCTTTCCTTCTAAGTTGCGCCGAGATAATGGCGTTATTGGTAGTCGTGCTTATTATGTGTGGCGTATGGCACGCTTCCATGGTGGTGCGGATGTTAGGATGCCTATTCTAAGTGGTATCCTTATTGAGGGTGATCCTTACGTTTCTGAGCTTGACAGCATTGCGGATGAGATTGCTAAGTCTGTATTTGGTACAGACATGGCAGCCGCAATTATTTGGGCTAACGTTTTGTAATTTCAAAGGGAGCCTTGCTTGAGGCAAGGTGAGCTAGCCAACGAAGGGTGGGGTGGGTTAGCATCGGTATCAATAAACATATGAGCTTTGCTGGTATGTTTATTAATACTGGTTACGACGGTAACGCAGTAGTCTTAGGAGTCCCGAACCTAAGAGCAGGTTAGCGCCAAAGAGCCTATATCGTCACTAGCATAGACGTTTATAGGACGACGCTAAACTTAGCAACAGCTAGACTAATGGGTGAGGTAAGCTGAGCGTTATACGGAGGCTCGGCAAGCTATACGGCGGTGTACGGGGCCGTGTAGCAGCAGTTTAAGGTACGATGGAGCGACAATTTATGGAGCCGACAAAGGTATGCTTGCTTTGAGAGCTTTTCACCTTGGGAATATAAAGGCCCTAGGCTCCTACATTTATAGAAGGAATAGACATGGTCGCTGCTATTTGTTTGTTTGGAATTTTGATGTTTCTGTTCTATCTAGGCATTTTGGTATTGTTTCCTCATGATTGACTGGGTTATCGAATACATGATTTTATCCTTGATAACGAGGCAAATATGAAATGGGCATTGTTTATTATTTTGGCTTGGTTTTCGTTCCTTTTCTTTATTAGCATCTAATGGTGGCAGCCGCAATCTATCTATTTTGGGAGAACGAATAATGACCATCGAAATGAAAGACGTTTATTATGTAGATAATGAAGAACCGTGCGTATTGGTAGTTGGTAATATTGTAGATGGTACATTTATTGAAGGTCCATTTGAAGGTCGGGATAATGCCATCGCACACGCAAATACACATTACAAGAACGAAAATTGGATTGTAACAGAACTTCACAACCCTGAGGAAAGATAACCAATGTACCGATGTGGATTTTGTGGATCTTTTTCTGCTCCGGGTGAGCGGCAAGTAAAGGTCGTGGTAGAATCCGTGCAGCGTACTTATGATTGCTGGGACAGTGAAGGTGAGCGTTATCAGACAGTTGGCTTCGAGATTCGTAGGGAAACTTCGGGTCATGCTAAGTGTGCTGAAAACACTTACCAGAGTGAGTCAGAGAATATTCGAAACGTTCGTAAGGTTGCGGTAGAAAGCCGCACTAAGGGCAATGCTATGCGTATTAGAAAGTTTCTTACTAGAAGGGCTGCTGAGGAAACCGAGGAATAAGCCTTGATTCAAGCCCACCTAGAAGCCACAAGTAGACCGCTCGTGTATAACCTTCTAGGTGGGCTTATTTGAGGGCTTATGTCTAAGCTTGAAGAAGCTATGAAGCTCTGCGTTGAGGGCAAGAAGCTACGGGCTAAGGGCGAAAACCTCTACAATGATGGCAATAGGCTTTGGGCTAAGGGTGGTTCGGACTGGCGGCCGTCCGATAAGCTTATCTATGAAGGACTTTATCTTTGGGATGAAGGTGATAAGCTCTGTATTGAAGCGTATAAACTATGGAACAAAGAATTAATTAGATTATTTGGGTTTGTTCCTTATTTTATGAGAGACATAAGTAAATATGTCTGAGCTCGAAGAAGCTATAAAACTTTATGCTGAATCTATGAATATTTATGCTGAGAGTGAGAAACTTTTAGCTGAAAGCCGTAAGCTCCAAGCTGAGGGTGATCAACTCTATACTGAAAATAGACTTAAGTTTTGGGGTAAGATTGAGGAGTTATGGAGTAATAGCATAAAGCTCCAAATTCAGGGTAATAAGCTTCGAATTAAAGGTTATAAGCTATGGGGTGAGGTCGATAGACTATGGGAAGAAGAATTAATTAGATTGTTCGGGTTTATTCCTAATTTTATGGAAGATATTGATAATTTTACAGATAAGGTTTCATGATGCACTTTTGTATGGATGAAGCTAGAATGCTAGTTTATGTATTCTTAACCCTATTTGGACTAAGGAAATGTGTAGGTATGTTGAAGATGAATTTTCCTAAGCGCAAGGCACAGAGAAAAGTTGAAGCTGAGGCCCGTAATGAGGCGTACCAGAAGTTGCCTCTTACGGAAAAGCTAAAGCGTAATAGTAAGAAGGTACATAAGAAGTTGAGTTCAAGCGAGTCGTAATGATTACGCTACCTGAATACGTCAATAATATGATACTTCCTAAGTTGCCTGCGGATAAACAGGCAGCGTTGTTTAATGCTTTGGTTTTGTGTAAGCATTATGGTCTAAATAAAGGTGCAAATAAGATTGTTTTGCATCTAGTTAAACATAATACTAGACTTGTTCTAATGGTACTACATAAGTATCGAAAGAATGGGTTCACGGATATGCCTTGGGAAGATATGTTTCAGGAAGGGTTGATAGGCTTGTATGAAGGTATTAGAGGGTTTGATATTTCTCGTAAATACAAATTGTCTACATATGTTGTACCTATTATTTGGCAACATATGGAACATATGCTTAATAAAGAGAATAAATTTACTCAATATAAGCGATCTAATCCCATTACTGAGTTGCTGGAAAAGAAATTGGCTGCTCCTGAACCTGAAGTTGAAGAAGATAGAAGTGAAGATATCGCTAGACTTCATAAGGCTATGCGTCGGCTTCGACCAAAGCAAAGAGAAACAATAGTCAAGTATTTCGGACTAAACGGTAAGAAGCCAATGATTGACAGAGAAATTTCAGAGTCTTGGGGTAAGAGCCGTAGACTTTCGCAGCATTATCGGATTAGTGCAATTAACGATCTAAGAAAAATGATGGGTGTTAAGTGAAAGTTCTAGTAAGTGGTAGTAGGATATGTCTACGTCGTTTTGTCCATTTGGTGGAAGATAGGCTTAATAGTCTACCGAAAGAGAATTTGATTATTGTTCATGGAGCCGCTGCGGGTGTGGACTCTATAGCTAAAACATGGGCTATGGAAAATGATATTAAAGATTTGCCATATCCTGCAGAATGGGGCAAATATGGCAAATCAGCAGGCCCTATTAGAAATAGACAAATGCTTAAAGATAATCCTGATATTGAACTGGTACTTGCATTTCCTAGTCCAGAATCCAGAGGTACTAGGGATATGATAAATGCTGCCAAGGAGGCAGGATTTATGGTTGAAGTAATCGAGCTAGGAGAATAATATGAATCAGTCTGCTAAGCGCAATTTGCTCAGGTTTATGAAAGAGGAAGCAGAAAACGTTAAGAAGGTTATCATAGAAGCAGAGAGACTTTGGCGTAAAGATGAGGAAAAGAGATTGGCGGCACTCATTACTGAGATCTATAAGGATATTCAAACTATTGCGCCTAAGCTTGCTAAGAAGCACGGTCTTACGTTTAATAAGGATAGTGGTTTTTATCCTCATATTTATGGTACTTCGTTTAAGGAGTATAATAAGATTCATGATCACGCTAATATTGCGAATGCTCGTATGAATAAAATTGACGATAAGTATCGTATGGTAGAACGGGATATTTTGCTCGGTGTAGAGGAAGAAGCATCTGATATCCTTACTGGATTTGTGATGGCGATTAAGGCTATTTAAGTATTGAACAGAACCCACGGTATTCCGTGGGTTCGATTGAATACTTACGGGCCGTTAGCTCAATTGGCAGAGCAGCGGACTTTTAATCCGTCGGTTCTAGGTTCGATTCCTAGACGGCCCACCATTTATACTCAAAAAAGAAAGGCTATATTATGTTTGACGATGGAATACAGAAACTGATGTTTTGGCCTGCTGAAGGACCAATGTATGCCATTGAAGCTATAAAATACGCAATGTCTATGTGGAATAATACATATGGACTCATTAGAATTAAAGAAGAATATCATATCGCACTAAACAATAAAAAGCAACTTCAACATACCATCTACGAGTTTGTTACTGGAGGATGGTGTGATAATGAATCTATAATCTATGCTCTACAAGAAAATTATATCGTTTGGGGGGCTATTTGGGAATCTAGCCATTCAGGCGGATTGCATATATTTAAGGTTATGCCAGTATAGCTCCAATGGTAGAGCAGGTGCCTTGTAAGCACTTGGTTGGGGGTTCAAGTCCTCCTACTGGCTCCAGTTTAATGAGAGGGGACGTGGTGGAATTGGCAGACACGACGGACTCAAAATCCGTTGCTCATAACGAGCTTGTGGGTTCGAGTCCCACCGTCCCTACCATAACTGTATCATATTACGGTAAGTGGTTTAGACAAATTATGTATATGGAATGGATTATTAGAGTAGTAGGTTATGCAGCTTGTATTTATCATAATCCATGTAATACCGATTCTACTTATAGTGTTAATACTTCGCCTTATTTTAAACGATGTTTTAGATGCAATGATGCTATACCTAAAGAATTAGATGTAGTTATTGTTCTTTTGGGTCCATATAACTAATAATAATATGATATCCGTACTAGATTTTAGATGGTTTAGAGAAATTAAATATATAGATTGGGATATTAGGATTCTAGGCGCTACAGCCCTTATTTATCATAATACATGCGCTTGTGAATCTGCTTATAGTATCAATCCTTCATCTATTACTAAGCTATGTTTTAGTTGTAATACTGTTATACCAAAAGAATTAGATGTAATTATCACTCTTTTAGGTCCATATACTAGGTAAATGTGTTTAGTAGATTGTTAAATAGATTTATGTTTTCTGAAAAATGGATAGAACAACAATTGGCACCATATATTGGAATGACAGTTAAAGTTAAAATAGGGGATTATTGGATAGTAGAATTAAAAAGTTTACTTAATAATCCTTATTTATTTCATAGAGGTTGTATTTCTATATTGTATGATAAAACATCATCAATTTGTGAATGTAAAAAATATATTCCAAAAGATGTAAGTGCTGCATTATATTTAATGAAAGAAGGAGTTAGAAAATGAGTACAACTATGCTAGCAATTAGGCTATTTGATTCTGTTCTAGGATTAGGATTGAAAATAGCTAGTTTAATCACTTGTATAGGATATTTTTTCGGTTGGAATAGCGCCGAAGCAGCTATTGTATTGACGCTATGGTATATATCTCAGGTTATGCCACATACTCGACAGTTTAATAGTATCAAGGGCGACCCTCGAACGTTCCTTAACGGTGAAGTCTAGGAATTTTTAGCCCCCTTAGCTCAACGGATAGAGCACATGGTTTCTACCCATGGGATGAGGGTTCGATTCCTTCAGGGGGTACCAATTGGATAAACTAGCTATTTTAGATAGAGCATATGATAAATCAGAAAAAAGTGAACCGGGCAAACCGGCCAAGTTATTTCCTATGGAGGATAAGGTTCTCCGTAAAGCTTTACGATATAGCTATAAACTGTTTAGGATAAGATACACTTATAATAAAACCAAAAAATGGTGTAAAGAATATAATACGCCATTTGTAGAACCGGAATTCGCTAGAATCGGTTATCCTATCGAAAGATTGTATAAGGAATTTAATAATGATTAAACGAATTAAATTTTGGTATCAGCGAAGAACTAGAGGGTTCGATGACTCTGAACTATGGAGTCTTGATGACAGTATTCTTAGACTTATTCTTCCTAGATTGAAGGCTTTCAAGTCTTATAACAGAATGGGTTATCCTGCTGATTTTACGCCGGAAGACTGGGAAGCAACGTTGAATAAGATGATTAGAGCTATTGAACTATGGCTTGAGCATGATGGCATGTTTATCGAAGACGATCCTAATACTATTGCGGAACCGGGATCTGTATGGGAAACCCTTAAGGTTACTCCTCAAAGAGAAAATGCCTTGTTGAAGGCTGAATTTGAGGAAGGTTGGAAGTTGTTTCAAAATCATTTCTTTGCCCTTTGGGATTAACATGATTAAAAAGCCGATGCTGGCAGGTAAGTGCGAATCTCCTAAACTTTTGAAGTACCCGGTATTTGTCACTCCCAAGCTGGATGGTATTCGAGCTTTGGTTGTAGATGGCAAACTATTGTCTAGGAAATTTCTTCCTATCCCTAATCGACATATCCAAGATAAATTGAAAGGTATTCCTTCTGTTCTTGATGGTGAGCTTATGCTGCAAAATGCAGACTCTAGCTTTTCTGATATTACTTCAAATGTAATGAGTGAAGACGGTAATCCTAATTTTGTATATCATATATTTGATTACATAAAGGATAACCCAAAAACAGCTTATCTACGCCGAATGGTAGATTTGGCAGAGCTTGATTTGTCCAATTTTCCTCATAAACTAGTTGTTCCTGAAGAAATTAAGAATGAAATGGAATTGAATTACGTTGAAGGACAGTATATTACTCAAGGCTATGAGGGAGTTATGATTCGTTCTGCTTATGGCCCTTACAAGCAGGGCCGCAGTACGGAGAATGAAGGATATCTACTTAAGCTAAAGCGTTTTGAGGATGATGAAGCTGTTATTATTGGGTTTGAGGAACTCCTACATAACGATAATAACGCAGAGAAAGATGCATTTGGCAGGACTAAGCGTAGCCAAGCACAAGATGGTATGCGACACGGTAATACTCTTGGTGCTATTATTGTAGAGCATCCTGTATTTGGTCAGTTTAAGATCGGTACAGGATTTGTTGAAAAGGAAAGATTTGTAATCTGGAAAGGTAGAGATAGATTTCTAGGTAGACTTGCTAAATTTAAGTATCAGAAAACGGGTATGAAGGATAAGCCTAGATTTCCAGTATGGCTTGGTCTTCGTCACCCAAATGATATATAATGATTGAATACAGTATATACTATAAATCAGGTAAATGGTTAATAGCTAGAATTGAATCAGATGAATATGGATCTAGCTATAATACTGTTTTGCATATAGGATGTGATTCTTTCTTTAAAGCTAGAAATACAATGTATACAAATGAATCGTGTAATTTCATTGATACTATTTATGGTAAATCTTTTCAAATGGATTGGCATAAAGTGCAAACTACAAAAATCATAACTTGTTGGCATTGTGAACGCTCTCCTCGTAGTAGGTATTTTAAAACCCTTGTTCATCTATTCGAAGCTTACGGCCGCTAGTATAAATGACGATTAAACATACTATATACTATAAATCAGGTAAATGGTTAATAGCTAGAATTGAATCAGATGAATATGGATCTAGCTATAATACTGTTTTGCATATAGGATGTCTTGAAAATATAGGGTATGCAACTGAATCATGTTATTCATTAGATACTATTTATGGTAAATCTTTTCAAGTAGATTGGGAAAAAGCTCAAGCTGAAAAAATAATACGTTGTGTGTGTTGTGGACATTCTCCTCGTAATAAATATTTTAAAGTCCTAGTACATATATTTGAAGCTTATGGAAGAATAGATTAGGGTGATAAATAATGAAAATCTATAGACTTGAAGATAAAAACGGTAGAGGTCCGTATACTTCCCGTATACTAACGGAGTCTAAGAAATATAAGCTATTGTATGATAACCCTCGTGGAGAGGGAGCCTATGAAGACTTCGACAGTTTTGGAATGCGGCATGTTTGTGGATTTGAAACGATTAACCAATTGACTGAATGGTTCGGAAGGTCGTTGGCTGAATTGATTGCTCTTGGTATGAAAATTTGCTACTATAAGACCCCAATCGAAGGAGTGCTTCGTAGTAAATCGGGGAAACAAGTAGCATTTATTAAGGAATACGCAAAAGGACCGTTTTATGATGGATCGTAATGAAATTGAAAGTATAGCTATTGAGTTGCTATCAGATTGGCGTAATGGTAATCGTGCTGATTTCAGAGAAAAGGTCAATACACTAAAGCCTCTTGAGGCTTTGTATTGTGGACTTTTGATTCTTGAATATATGCAAGCAGATGACAGCGATCTCGAAAGAGAGTTATTCGTGTCTTCTGTGTACTAGATTACACCCTCGTAGCTCAATGGTTAGAGCAACTGGCTTATATCCAGTAGGTTGAAGGTTCAAGTCCTTCCGAGGGTACCATTTTATTCCAATATAGAAGGACGATAATATGACTGCAATAGATGATATTCGAACGTATTTGGCAGAATGTGAAAAAAATAAAGAGTTTACTGTAGAAGATTTTGTAAAAACTAAAGAGATTTTTGAAAAAGCTGTAAACGATAAGAGCATCTTCGCGTGGGGTACGGATAAAGAACTTAATAGACTTTTAACAAAGTTGCATGACTCTATAATAGCTGCATCAATTAAATTTAAGGAAAATAAATATGAATAAACTTTATCGAGCTAGCGTTGAGGTAGTGGCATATTTTTGGGCTGAGTCTAAAGAAGATGCGGAATTTGACGCTCATACGTGGCTTGCAGAAGAAATGAATAATATCATGGAGGCCGACAGTATCACGGAGGCCCAAATCCCGGTAGATGCCAATTGTGCGAATAGTATTCCTTGGGGTGAAGCGCCAGATGGATACGAAGATGAGACAGTTATGGATATTGTAAGGGAGAAATAATGGCCGGTCAAAAGAATCGTAGAGGCATTATACTCGGTACGCGACCACGTTATGTTATTGGTACTGAAATCAGTGTCAAAAGAGTTAAACTTGCCCCTAAAAATAAACTTGTTTGGATGGATGATAATGGTAATATTTATCCTATTAACACTACGGAGCTACGCTAATGGAATTTCTAACATGGTGGTTTGATCAACACCCTGTATGGTCTACATTGTTTTGTCCATTTGGAACAATTATATGGGGTATTTATACTAACAATACCCTAAAGGTACTTTGGGCAGTAATTTGGTATTTTATCATATTATTCGGCAAAATAAGTAATAAGCCTTGAACAAAGCCTCCTTAGAAATAAGGGGGCTTATTTGAGGGCTTATGTATAGGCTCGAAAAAGCTATGAAGCTCTACGCTGAGGGCGATAAGCTCTACGCTGAGGGCGATAAGCTCTGTGCTGAGGGCGATAAGCTTCACCTTATTGCCCTCAGCCCGGAGCTTATCAGATTCAGCGTAGATTGGGCTGAGGGCTATAAGCTACGGGTTAATGGTAGTAAGCTTCGGGCTGAGGGCTATAAACTTTATACTGAGGGCTATAACTTACATGTTAAGGGTAATAAGCTTTGGAAAAAAGAATTAATTAGATTGTTCGGGTTTATTCCTGATTTTATAAAAGATATACAAGATTATGAATATTAGACATTTTGAATTGGCAGCTAAAACTGCTCTTAGATCTAGTTCTAAATTTAGGTTGGGTGCTGTTCTAGCTAAGCGAAACCGTGTTATATCGTGGGGTTGGAACGATATGCGCCGCACGCATCCTATAATGCGGGAGTATAACTATGGGAAACTGTGGACTCCGGGTATTCATGCTGAAGTTGACGCCTGTATAGGCATAGAAAGAGATGACCTTGAAGGGTCAGATATTTATGTGGTAAGAATTAGAAAAGATAGTTCTTACGGACTAGCTAAGCCTTGTCTTATTTGCACTCGTATATTGGGTAGCATGGGTATATCTAAAGCATATTATTCTACCGAAGAAGGGTATGGCGTTTATGAAATTTAAGATTCAAAGTTATGGTAGATTTGACGCTGAAGTAATAGACGAGGATGTTCGTAAGTATTTTACAGATTACATCCGTTTTCCGGGAGATTCAATAGAATTAGCATCTATGTCTGCTACTGTAGATATCTCTATAGAAAGGTATGTTTGGTGTCGTCCTTGTGACGTTAAAGCCCTATACGGTAATAACGGAGGTGAAAGTAAACTAATTTCATACGAACAAGATAACCTAGAACATTCAGTAACTTATATTCATAATAATACTAAAGATCAACTTACATTATACGGACAAACTCTTTATCCGGTTGATATATGCTTAATAACTACGTCAGATTATGTAATGAACATTGCTAATGGTTACTTTAGAACGTTAGGCCGTGGATCAAATAATGCTAAATCTTTTATGTGGTTAAGAGAAAATACTATAGAAGATGCTAAGTACAAAAAATGGAGTAATAATGATCTTGCCTCTGGGTTTAGCGACCTTGCTTGTCTTATGGAAGTAATAGGTACGAGAGATGATACATATTCATGTCTTCGTACTAGAGATAATCAAATTATTGAAGCCTCTAATGAAGGTGTTCGTAAGGCTAGGAAGCGTAAATCTCCATTCACGATGTGACGATTTTCGGCACTCGACCGCATTTTGCGGCCTTTTGCCGGTCGCCGAACCCAAATTGACCCGAATTTTTCGGGCACGAAAATTGCAATGATGGTCCGGGTGGACCACAATACATTAACAACACACAGAGGACATTTCAATGCTTAAGAAGCCGGTATCTGGTATGTTTACTAGGACTACTGATCCTACCAATTTGGATAAGGTTTTGTCTGATATTAAAGCAGACTTTACTGCGATAAAGACTACTGCCTACGATGTTAAAGTAGATCCTATCACTGGTAAAACTGAACTTAAGGCAAATCCTTTCATGTCCAACATTATTCATAAAGAGAATAATGTTATTATCGGTGCTGCTAGTGCTGATTATGGACTTGTTCAGTATAAGGATGCAGTAGGGTTTCTTAAGGATATGATGGAAAATAAAGAGGTTATAGTACCTCTTGCGTCATTGACTTTTGGTGGAGCTAGACTTCATCTACTTTGTACTACAGATGAAACTATTAATCTCCCCGGTAATGATACAATTTCCTGTTTCTTTTCAGTATCTACGTCACATAATAGATCATTGTCGATGACTGTTAGTTGTACTCCTGTCCACGGGGGAAGTCAGACAATCTTTACGCCATTCTCCAATAGTGTAGTTGAGATTAGACATACGGTTAATGTCGAGGAGCGTATGCGGCAGGCTAAGGTTACTTTGACGAAAGTTAAGGACTTTTGGAAGAAATATGCTGATATGTTCCATCGGTTGGCTAATACTGAATGTGATAGCGAGCGCAGGACTTTGCTACTTGAGGATCTTATGCCCGGTGATTCTACTCGTGTAGTGAATGTTAAGGAAAAAATTACTGACATATTCAATAGCGGTCCTACTTCTACTCTTGCGTCTTGCAAAGAAACTCTGTTTGGATTGGTAATCGCCATTCAGATTTATGCTGACTACTATAAGACTGTTAGAACTAATAAATTTGGATACGATGAGGTATCCATGCGTGTTGAGTCTCGTCTTACGGGAGATGGCGCTAAGCTCAAGGCAAAGAGTTTCCAACTAGCAGTAGAGAAGATTGATAGCTTTGCTATTGGTTTGAAATTGGCAGGGATTGCTTAATACATAGATAAATATGTCTAATCTCGAAGAAGCTATGAAGCTTTACGCTAAGGCCAATAAACTATGGTTTGAGGGCCATAAGGGTGAAAGCAATAAGCTCTGTATTGAAGCGTATAAACTATGGAACAAAGAATTAATTAGATTATTTGGGTTTGTTCCTTATTTTATGAGAGACATAAGTAAATATGTCTGAGCTCGAAGAAGCTATACAGCTTTATATTCAAGCTCAAAAATATTCGAGTGAAGCTAATAGATGTTATACTATAGCCCATTCTAATTCCGTAGCTCAATATAATGAATTTATAGCTAAAAGTGATGAATTTCGGATTAAATCGTGGAAACTTTATGAGCAAAGTAATAGGTTATGGAGCATGGAATTAATTAGGCTTTTTGGTTTTGTACCTGATTTTATGCGAGAGATAGAGAACTTTATAGTAAACATAGAAGATTTTGTACCTATTTACACAAAGGAGAATTAAAGTAATGGCATCTCTTGATCAGATTAAAAGTGCGATTAAAAAAATCGTAAGTAAAGACTTCGGTAAGAAGGCTCCACCTTCTATCCTAATCATGGGTCCTCCGGGTAGAGGTAAGACTCTTACTACTGAGGAAATTGCTAAGGATCTTGGGGCAGAATATAAAGTATTCATGACTGCTACAATGGACCCTACGGATGTAGTTGGGTGTCCTCAACCTGTAGGTAACGTTACTAGGTTCTTGCCGCCTGAGGATCTTTATTCTCTTACGGTAGAGAGTGGTAACACTTGGCCGGCAGTAGTGTGCTTTGATGATATGCCTGCCGCTAACGATCAAGTATTCGCTGCATTGTTTCGTTTGTTCCAGCAGCGTGAAGTAGGGGTATTCAAGCTACGAAATAACGTACTTATTATTGCAACAGGCAATAACGCTACGGATAAGTCAGCAGCTAAAGAACTACCTCTTGCTTTGGCTAACCGTTGTATTCGTTTCGATATTGATGCAGTTAAGACCGACGAATGGCTAGCTTGGGCATTGCAGAACGGGGTAACATCGGAGATTTATGGCTTTATCTCTACTAACCCCGATCAACTTGATCAATTCGAGCGTGCAAAGACTGGTACCGAGACTTCATTTGCTACTCCACGTTCAGTAACTATTGCTTCAAGAATTCAAGAGATTATGGGCCTCGAAGATCCTAACCTTTTCATTGCTCTGCGTGGAGCTTGCGGGGAAGGTTGGGCTGTTGCATTCAAGGGTTATTTGAAAAACCATGCTATGTTGATTCCACCGAAGGAAATCCTTGATAACCCTTTAACTGCTAGAATCCCTGCTAAGGAGCAAATCGACATTACATTTGCTACAATAGCAGCATTGGTTTACGAAGTTAACCGTACCAAGAAAGTTGAACACGCTAAAGCCGCGATAGTGTATGCAAATCGCCTTGTGCATAAGGAGCATACGACTCAGATTTGCCGAGTAATTGTGTCAGAGATTGGAGGGAAGGATAAGGGAATCCTGAATATTCTCTCAGATCAGTCTATCAGAGATATCTTCCAGAAGAATCACGAATACCTTACTATTCCTTATTCGCTATAAGAGGGAAATTATGCGACCGTTAAATGATAAGTTAATGAAGGAATTCGTTAAGTTACGAATTGCGATGAATACAAATCACCCCTTTTTCGCTCAGCTTTCTATGTATCTCAAGCCTTGGGCAATTGATGATATACCTACTTTGGGGGTAGATATAAGAGGTAATCTTTATATCAATGAAGAATTCTTTGCTAAAGCACTAAAAGTACCTAAAGATGCTTTCTTTTGTTTGGCGCATGAAATTATGCATCTTGCTACTGATACGTCAAGACGTGCGCCTCCCGTAGTAGATCATAGTTTGTGGAATCAGGCTTCTGATATCGCAATCAATCAATTGATAGTTGATTCTGGGATTAATCTACCGTCTACTGATTTAATTACTCCTTTGCATAAGAATCATTTTCCTGAACTTGCTAAGTATGATAATCTCTCTACTGAGCAAATTTATTTCGATATGATAAAGGAAGCCCATAAAAATAGTAAAAAGGGCGGAAAAGGCGGAAAAGGTGGAAAAGGTGGGGAAAAGGGTACTAACCCTTGTCCTACCTGCGGGGATTCTCATGCTCCTAGTAACTATAAGGGTGCATGGTGGGATGATTCAGCCGAGAGGATTAATAAGGATGGAAGTAAGTCAGACAAGACTCAAGAAGAAATGAATGCTGAGTGGAAAGATCGTGTAACTTCGGCTGCGGTTGCAGCAAAGACTAGAGGTAAACTACCGGGAGTATTGGGTACTTTTTGTGGTGATATCCTTAAACCTAAGAAGAATTGGCGTAAAGAACTTAGCCGATACCTTAGTACCTATCTTAGAGGCAACTGGACTTGGAGACGTATATCTAGGCGTACCTCTGGTGTAGTCCGTACTCCGGGCCGTGATCCTATGCCTCCCCAAGCTGTACTGTATATGGATACATCGGGTTCCGTAAGTGATACTGAACTACAGCGAGCTTTGTCCGAGATTAGTGCTATTATTAAACTTAATGGAGGTAAGGGTCGCTTGCTTTTAGGCGATGCTGAGATATACTATGACGGTGAGGTTACGCCTGACGCTCTAAGAAACATTCCGGTACAACGTGGAGGTACTGATTTTAATTGTGTATTCGAGACTGTAGGCAACGATAAGCCAGATGTATTGGTAATGTTTACTGATCTTTACGGTCCATATCCTGCTGTTCCACCGGGGTATCCGGTAATTTGGTGCTGTTATGAGGGTAATCATGCCCCTAACCCGTGGGGTCACTTGATTGAAATAGAATTGGATTGGATGCAAAAGTGACTATGATAATTAGAACGTATAACGATGCAATAAATGGGTATAATTATAGATGGAGATTAGGTCCATATACTACTAGGTCTTTAAGCTCAGATAGAACATATGTTATCGTTAAATTTATGCAGGAACAAATTACCAGTAACAGATACCCATAGAAGAACATTCTTTACATCATACGGTAATAAAACTTATGTGCCTTTTGGAGAAGGTAATACTATAACTATTCCGGCCACTAAAATAGTCGCAACAAGTAATAGGAAAATAACCATAGATAATTGGGTTATAGCTAAAAGACATGAGTTTTATAAGGTGTTCCATAAGGGGTCAATCCCTATGGAAAAAGATTATACACTTAATGATATAATATATCATGATAGCTATGGGTATGATGACCGATGTCAATGTGGAGAATCTATTCCTAAAGATGTTAAAGTATCTGCTACTCTAATGGCTAATATGGTTGTAATTAAGGAGTAATTAAGGAGTAATTAAGGAGTAATTAAGGAGTAATATGGACCAGCTTATATTTCACCATAAGAATTTATTTACTATAGTTGTAATCAAAGATGAAGTAATAACTCATTCAGATATATATGTACCTTTTTATAAATATGGAATAGCATTTTGCCACCCCAATGACCAATTTTGTCGTAGAATTGGTAGAGAAATTGCTACTGGTAGGGCTATAAAGTATAATGTAATATATGTATTCGATACAATGCAAGATTCTGTTCTGGACGAAGTGCGTCATATAAATAAGCGTAGAACAAATAATCGAATTGATCCGTACTCTGTGGAAGTTGAATTATTCGCACATATAAAAGATATAATTGATCGAAAATGGGGTAAAGCCCGTGCAAAAATCGGGAGAAATGCCTATGCGACTAACTAGTTTAGTTTGTATTCTAGCGATTCTAGGATGTTCTACTACTCTTAAGGACTATACTGAGGAGTATGAGACTATTAAAGGCACAATAGCTGCGCCTCCTGTTATTGAGGACGGTGGGGATAGGCTAATAATCTATCTACAAACAGGCAATATTGTTGCAGAAAAGTCTGAAATCGTAGTAGCTGTAGCTGAAAATGAAGAAGAGAAAAAGGTATTAAAACTTATTTCGGATAAAATTCTAGGTGCCCCGAATGAGGTAATGTTCCTATATGGCGCTAAGGTAGAGGGTCCTTGGCAAGAATATATCGAAGGTATTGACTTCCAGATTATAGCCATAGGGGTATATAATCCTAATGCTAATTCTTATGATGTTATTCTAGCCAGCTATGGCACTAGGACTATGGATGCTCTCCGTAATGTCGGTTGGGGAGGGTTCATTAAGATACTAAGTCAAGCGGCTTTAAAGAGAGTTATATAACCTTTAAGGTAGGAGTAAATAGTGGAGTTAGTTCTATTTTTAATCGCTTTACAATTAGCAGTAATTTCAACTGCGTTATTCGTTGGAATGTTTATACTTATTTGGGCTTTATTTATAGCCCCACCTGCATCCCCTACTATGCCTTTCTTGATGCAGCTATCGGACGATGCGTTGAATAAAAAAGCAACTACTTCTCCTGCTACGGGTGTGGCAACTGAGCCTGTGGTGCATGGTATGTACGTTTAATGGAAAAATGCTATAATGACATATGCACAAGTGGTTGATTTGGCTTTGGGTTTCCTACCTTGTTTAAGTAATACCTCTAAAGGTAATCCTTGTAGTGCGTATATGGGTAAGGAAAGAATTCTTTAATGATAAAGTAGTTGATACAACTTTAGGAATTAAAGTATATAGAAATAGATTATTTCATATGAGAAATTTCCCTCGTTCTTTAGAAAATTATTGTGTTAATTGTATGGAACTGCCTAATTTATTTGATATTCTTAAATCACTATTAAGAGATTAGAACGGAGAATAACATGAGTATATGGTCGTATCCAAAGATTCATAATATCGGTGGAAGATTTACTGAGAATCTATTTAATAACCCAGTAATTGTTGAGGAAAAAATAGATGGTTCTCAGTTTAGCTTTTGTAAAACTAGCGAAGGGCTAAAGGCTAAATCTAAAGGACAAGATCAACGTCTTGATTCGCCTGATAAGATGTTCTCACGAGCTATTGAGGCTATAAAAGCTATTGACTTGCTTTATGGGCTAAAACCTGATTGGGTTTATCGGGGTGAGTATTTGCAGAAATCAAAGCATAATGCTTTAGCTTATGATAGAATACCTAACTATCATATTATTCTATTTGATATAGAGACGGCAGACCAGAGCTTCATGTCTTATGAAGACAAAACTGCTGAAGCAAATAGATTAGGACTTGAGGTAGTACCTCGCATGTTCGAGGGTGAAGTAACAAATGTTGAACACTTTCGCAGTCTTATGGATACTATATCCTGCCTAGGTGGGCAAAAGATTGAGGGAATTGTAATCAAAAACTATTACCAGTTTGGCCCAGACGGTAAAGTCTTAATGGGTAAGCACGTTTCGGAGGCGTTTAAAGAAGTACATAGAGCGGCATGGAAGCAATCTAATCCGGGGCCGGGCGATATCCTAGACAGGTTAGTTGAAATGTACAAGACCCCTGCTAGATGGGAAAAAGGTATTCAGCACTTGAGAGAAAAGGGATTGCTTACCGATAGCCCACAAGATATAGGCAAACTAATCAATGAAGTGCGAGATGATATAAAAGAAGAATGTACTGAAGATATGAAGGATGTACTATTCAAATGGGCTATCGGTCATGTGCTTCGTGGTGTAACTGGTGGGCTACCGGAATGGTATAAAGAAAAATTAGTAGATAAACAATTTGAAGGAAAGGATACGGAGTGATATCCTTAATGTGTTATGTAACAGAAAGGACAAAAAATGATTAGTGCTTTATTTGAATGGACTATATTTACTTTTAGATTTACTCCCGGAAATGGTTTCATTAATTTGATACTGTTTACTGTAATCAATACGGCTATTAAACTATCAGGGTTATATCTCTTAGTTAGAGTTTTAGCTACAGCTATTAAACATGGCCTACAATGAAAACTATTTTGACCTTTTCTGCTTTATGTTGGCTAATTGCTTTAGTATTACTTACTTTCTTCTTCAAATTGGTTATCGACTAACATGAAACACATATCCAGAACAGGTAATAAGCCTAGTAAACTAGGTATAGTGGCAGTAGGAGCCGCTCAAATAGTAGATGGGCTAGTATCCGTGTTAAGTTTTGGACACTTTACTTCGTCTTTTACTTTCTCACTTTTAGCTTATACTATGAAAATAGAACTCAGAAAACATAAGGAATAATCATGGCAACAAAAGAAAAGAATTACGTATTTAAATGGAAGGGAGAGGAGTTTAGTTCTTTCTCTGAATCCTTTTCTAAGGCTTTATCTCTCCCCTCTAAAGAAGCTAAAGAATTCGCACAAGGCTTCATGGAAGGGTATCGTAATATGACAGAATATGCAGATAATAATGTAGGATACTTTATAGGTTACTATGACGGAGCTGAAAGAAGTAAGCTACAGAAACTGTTTAAGGTAGTACACCCAATATTCGGAAAACAATGAGTAGTCCAATCCATCGAGTTGAAGTATACGCTGGTCCAAATCGTGGCGGTGAATATCATTATGCCATATTTTGGATGGCCGACTATCACCCCGGACACCCTGAGGGAGAATATAGAATAGCCGAAAGAGGGCAACATTATCTAGCATCTTTAGATTCGATACCTAAAGATATCAAATGGGAAGATAAGAGAAACCAATGAAATGTGACTTAGCTTTGGAGGGTGGAGGGACGAAATTAATAGGCCACGTTGGAGCTTATGCGGCTTTAACTGCACGAGGTTTTACTCTTTCTCACGCGGCGGGTACAAGTGGTGGGAGTATAGTAGCGGCTGGCGCAGTCGCAGGCTATACCCCTGCTGAGTTACGTCGGCTAGTAATGGGTATCAACTATACTAAATTCCTTGATGGTAATAAGTGGACTAAATACTGGAGAGTTATAAACCATTACGGTCTTTATCGGGGTGAAGAATTCTATAACTTTATGAAGAAGATTCTAGCCGATAAAGGAGTCTATACTTTTAAGGATCTTCTATCCAAAGATCCGGTAGATCATAGCAATTTAAAGTATCGCTGGCGTCTTAAGGTTATTGCCGCTGACCTAACAAATGGCAGAATGGTTACGTTTCCTAATGATGCTACACTATACGGGTTAAACCCTGACGATATGGAAGTTGCTTTAGCGGTTCGTATGTCAATGTCAATTCCGCTATTCTTTGAGCCGGTAAAGTTTGGTGATTGCTATATTGCTGATGGTGGGATGCTATCGAATTTCCCTATCTGGATATGGGATGGAGATGCGACACCTGATTGGCCTACCTTTGGTTTTCTATTAAAAGAAGATGGCGCAGGTAATGCTCACGAAATTGATGGACCCTTCTCATACTTTAAAGCTCTTATTCAGACGATGTTGGAGGCCCACGACAAGAGATTTGTACGCCCCCAAGACTATGAGCACCGTACTATAGCCATTCCAACTGGTGGTTTGTCACCTATTAATTTCGATCTTACTGCCATTGAGAAAGAACGACTGTATCATAATGGGTATATAAGTACCATTAATTTTTTGAATAGCTGGTCTTGGGATGAGTATAAGGAATGGGCTACAGCCTCAAGATTAGGACATAATTAAATGGGGCATATTTTAGATGATAAGCGAAAAATAGAATCAGGACTATGGTGTTTATACTACTATCATATAGATGAAGTAGATTATTATGGTCTGGATGGTAGATCATTATTAGGGCATAGATGTTCAGAAATACAAAAAGGAGCTAGATGGAGTTATACTTTACAAAATATCGTATGTATTGGTTGTAAAGAAAAGATTCCTTCCGATCTTTTAGTAGTATGTCAACTGTTAGGGTGGTTAGAAAGCGTTGGACGAAAAATATGAAAGACTTATTATTCTCTGTAACTAGAGATGATTTAGAGATTCAATTCTTCCGAGCCGGAGGTAAGGGAGGACAAAAGCAGAATAAGACAAGCTCTGCCTGTCGTGTAATTCATCGTGAGTCAGGGGCAGTAGGAGAGTGTCGAGAGGAAAGATATCAGTCTCAAAATAAAAAGATAGCTTTCCGTCGAATGTATAAGTCTGATAAGTTTCAAGGGTGGCTTAGGGCGGAAACTGCTGCTAGATTACAAGGTTTTAAGAATCTTGAGAAACAAGTAGATGCGATGATGGACGAAAAAAACATTAAGATAGAGTATTATACGCCATGAAAAATGCTAAATTGGTCGCTGAATATGAAACAAATGTCTGCGCAGTAAGGGTATACTATGACGTAGATCCTCAAACATATTACATGAGTCTGACTAGTGGAACGAGGAATGAGATTAGACTGTTCGGTCCTTTCAAGCGGGAGCATCTTGAAAATCTAGTCGAAGCTCTTAAAGATGTAAAAGAAATGAAGGGTAAACATTACTATATGGATAGCCCTCCACTAGTTGATGCTATCGCTGGTGCAGACTGGGCTGTTAGCGCCACTTTAGTTGAAGTTATAAAGGATCTTATTCCTGTCAAGGGCACAATCCTTGAGTTAGGTAGCGGGGAAGGTACTGTTGAGTTATCGGAGTTTTTTACCGTCTATTCAGTTGAACATGACCCCGAATGGTTAGGAAAGTATAAAACTAACTATATCCATGCCCCATTGAAAGAACATAAGCCGGTAGGCGGATTCGGGGATGAAGTAGTAGAATGGTATGACCCTGATGTATTGCGTGGAAAGCTTCCTAAATCTTATGATCTATTACTAGTCGATGGGCCACCGAAGAATAGAAGTGGATTTATCAAATACTTTGAACTGTTTAGAGCAGATGTGCCTATTATATTTGATGACGTTAATAGATCTCGTGATATGACGGTAATGACCAAAATTGCCGCTAGACTATCTCGCCCCTATACTGTATATGGGCTACATGAAGCTAAGCATTTTGGGATTATTCTCCCATGAATAAAAATAAGATGATTAAATTTGGCCGTAAGTGGTTTATACATAATAGTTATAACCCATTATCTTACGAGTACGGATTATGGCTGATGCACCGACATGGTAAAATAAACTATGAGGTAGTTTGGCATTTTGATTCTAGTATTTTATGTTGCAAATGTCAAAAGTCTCCACCGGAAGGAGCAAGAGCGGTATTTAATCTTATAATAGGGGTACAGGACTAATTATGAAACTTAACGTAGGATCTTCTACAACTACAGGACAGTATCGTAATAAAGATTTATGGGTAAACATTGATAAGGCCCCATTCGATACCAAGAATTTCGAGATTGGAGATCCACTTGCGGGTTTAAAGTACCCAAATGATATGTTCGATGAGATACATTGTATCCATGTCCTCGAACACGTTGAGTATAAAGATCATATACCTTTTCTTACTGAGCTTTATAGAGTATGCCAGCCGGGAGGAATAATACTGGTAGAAGTACCAAATCTTATTGCAAACTGCGAACAATTGTTGCATGTATATAAAGAACGTAAAGATAATAAAATAGATAAAGCTGTAGCTGATGAGGTTATTCGGTGTATGACTTTATCTATATTCGGGAAAGGTAGATGGGAGGGAGATGCTCACCGTTGGGGGTTTTATCCAGAAAAACTAATTAATTTAGTTCGGTCAATAGGGTTTAATAACGTCGTTCAACCAACTGAAATGATTAGTTCTCATTACAAGCAAGAACCTATAATTCTTGTGAGGGGCACAAAATAAATGAGTCATCTTATATTCGTAGATACAGAGGATGCTAACCCTACTAAAGATGGTTGGACTCTACGAGAGTTCGGAGCAGTCCATTACGATACAATGACTACCTTTCACGGTAAGGATAGTTCCAGAGAAACCTTCGAAGCCTTTAATACTTGGCTTACTAGTTTCGGTCCCGGACGAAAGATATTTATAACTGATAATGTTGCTTATGATTGGCCTCCTATTCATTTCTACATGAAGAAATACTTTAATACTAACCCGTTTGGATGGTCAGCCCGAAGAATAGGAGACTTCTATGCTGGATTAGTAGGAGACTTTAGGAACGCTTCTAAATGGAAGAAGCTACGAGTTACTCCTCATGACCATAACCCGGTTCATGATGCACTTGGCAATGCCGAAGCGTTTAGACGCATAATGAATGGAGAAAGATGACCTATCCGATCCATCGTAGAAGTATCTTTGACCCTGAGGAATTATTAGAATCTTTTACACCTATAGTTACAGACTTAGATGATTGGATCATAATAAAAGGCAAAATAACTAGTCCGTATATTTATATATACCTACATCATATAACATGTAAGCATGTATTAAGTATAAAAATGTTTAAATGTAGGTGTGGAGTTGAAGCTCCTGATTATGTGAAAGCAATATATTCTACTATGACTGCTGGTAGTCTATACGGAAGAAACTACTGTTAAACCATGAGAGATATCAAAACTCCATTAGAGATATTAGAAAAGTTAATAGATGAAGGGTGGAGTTTATCTGGTGTGATTGCTAGATACGATAAGGTATTAGATAAAACTGTAATGATAGATACCGAATATTGTATACATCGTTGGAGTCATCCCGACGATAGAGATGTTAGGTATTATGGACATACATTAATGGAGGCAATAGCAAAAGCAGAGAAAGGTATAAATGAGCGTTAATGTAGTTGGGATGATGTGGAATAAGAATGAAGGAGATATTCTAGAAGAGATTATTTCCGAAGCCATAAAGCATGTGGATCTTTTATACGTAGCAGATGACGGAAGCACAGACAATAGTTGGGAGATTATTCAAAGAGCGGCAAGTTTAGATTCCAAAATCATTATACAACGTGATCCCTGTATAAGAGATCCCGGTCAAAGATCATCTTTATTAAATAAGATTAAAGAACGGCATAATCCGCTGGATACTTGGGTTCAGGTTATAGAATCCGATATAATGATTCTGGATACTGATGTAAGAGAAGCTATTCGGGATAGAGCAGTAGGAGATATAGCCGTGACATGGCAGGCCCTTAATGCTGTTCGTCCTGTTGGAACATGGGAAGAAGTTGACTTATATCCAAACTGGGGTATGCCGGTTAAGGATCTTATGCCACTAGCTCACCGGATGGAACGTATGGTCTATACCTTTCGTCCTATGCCTGACCTTTATTATACCCACACATGGAGACCATGGCCGTCAGGTTTTTCTAGATACTTTAAGGGAGTTGTTGACCCAGATCACCGAGACACAAAAACTCCATTGTTGGCGCATTATGGTTTTAGAGGACCGACGCATTTCAAGTTGAAATATGCTAAAATGGGAGACAAGCATCGGAGATATCCTTCATGGGATCTTCGGACTAAAGAAACAATACTGGCTACTGTTCCAATGTTTAACGGGGATTGGAACGGTAAGGCTTATCCTATGAGCCGTGAAGGATGGATAAATAGGAAGAAGAATAATTATGCTGAGTAATGACGGTAATAATAGTATAGAGATAGATAATTGGGTTATCTCATTAATATCTCCATTCACACAGCATAAATGTAGTAACAGAAAATCAGGATATTGTCGGGTTAATGATGAATGTACAGCGTTAGTTTGTGGTAAATGTGAGGAACACACATCAGAATTTGTATTTGCGGTGTGGAATCTACTACGAGGGAGAGTATGAATTATGCCTAAGCAATATACCGGAGGAGCAATAGGTAGAGGCGCAGCTAGTCCTGCCTTTAGATCCGCGCTAGCTGATATTAATCTTGAATGTGCTAAGTTTACTAAGAAAGGTAAGAAAGTATACTTAGATAAGAATGATGCTAAGGCTGTTTATGCTAAGTATAATGGAGCCTGTGCGTTCTGTGGGTATCCTTTACGTTCTCATAAACGCGGGTCTGATGGATTGGTGTTAATGTTTTATCGTCCACTTAAATTCGGAGGGGAAATCAGCCGAGAGAATTTAATACCTGTATGTTGTCGATGTAAAGGTCGTCAAACTCCATCGCCTAGACCTATTGAAAGAGTTCCTAATGTTGACACTATCGCTGATCTTATTGATCGCCTCATTGTGGAGGTCCATAAACTCGCATTCTTTGAGAACAAGAAACGTGAAGAACACGCTAAGGTATCTCCTGACAAGGAAAAGATCGTAGAATGGGATAACAAGAGCCGAGATTGTTGTGAATTGAGAAGCATTCTCAAAAGGAAACTTAATACAGCTTTTGAAGAGTTTGTCTGCACTATGCAATACGCTCCTAGGGCAGAAACTAGAACCTTTAGGGCTCCTCAATTTGTTGAAGATCGGAATACAATAGCTGATTCTATTGACGCTATGGGGGGTATCAATGCCGATGCGGTTATCCGAGCAGATGTACCTGATGTTAACAGCATTGATAGTAAAGAAACAAGACTAGTCACAGATGAGTTCCTTAAGTCATTCAAGAGTTATATCAGGGATGATCTCATGTATGTTTTTGAGACTAAACAATACAAGATAATCAAAGAATAAAGGGTTATATGAACGAGTTCAATGAACAGTTATCCAGATATATAAACGATATGAGGAGCTATGGACTTCTCTCTAAGGATAAAGAGGCAGAAATTGCTTACCATCTTGATCTATTAATGAAGCAGTTTACTGCAAGTATATTAGATATACCGTATACTGCAGAGTTTATACTATCCAAATGGCAGACTCTTAAGAATGAAAATCGTTCCATTAGTAAGTTAAGTGATTATTACGGTTCTATCCCAGCTAAAGAATTAAATACTAGAATGGAAGAGTATCTTTTAGAACTAGAAAAATATGTAGCCAATCAAGACTATGCAGGTATGAAAGATATCCTTGTTAAGTGTAATCTATCACAACATCTATATTTTGAGGTACTTAAAGATTTGGAAAAGATTAATCCTTCTGATCCATTCATATCTTCTCTTGTATCTATGAGAGAAGAAATCATTATACTACGCAATAAACTTATTACAGCCAATCTTCGTCTCGTTGTTGCTTTTGCAAAGAAGTTTCAAGGATTTGGAGTTAGTATTATTGATCTTATTCAAGAGGGCAATATAGCATTAATCCGAGGTATCGAGAAGTTTGATTATAGTAGAAACCTTAAGTTTTCTACCTATGCTGCATGGTGGATACGGCAGGGTTTTGTTCGTGCAATTCGCAATACTAGTAAGACGATTCGCTTGCCGTCCCACGTTTATGATATCGCTATGAGAGTTAAGCAGGCTCAAGATGCATTGAATTTCTCTTTACAAAGAGAACCTACTATTGGAGAGATATCTAGAGTTACTGGTTATAGCACTCAAAGAATTGAGAAGGTAATTGATATGACTAGTGAGCCTATTAGTCTAGAACTTAGCATTAACGCTAAAGTAGCGGATGGGGACGCTAGGGTTAAAACCTTAAAAGATCTTATTGTTACAGAAGAAGAAGATCCATATCAAACGCTATTGCGACATAATATGTTAGAAGATATGCAGGAAGCTATCAGTCATCTCAACGGGACTGAGCAGCTTATTCTAATTCACCGATATGGTTTAGAGGGTGAGGAGATAAAAACTCTAGAAGAAGTAGGGGTGATGGTAGGCGCTAGCCGAGAGAGAGTTAGACAAATCGAGAAAGATACTCTTCGTAAATTACGAAATGATTCTAAACTCATGGGTTATGTCGAACCTTGAAAGACATAAGTAGATATGTCTAAGCTCGAAGAAGCTATAAAGCTCTGTATTAAGGGTAAAAAGCTAGGTGCTGAGGGCGATAAACTCTGGGTTTGTAGGGGTTATCCTGATAGGATAAAATCCTGTTCTGAAATTGCCCAGCTTTATACTGAAAGCGATAAGCTCTGGGCTGAGGGGTACAGATTGTGGGATGAAGAGCTAATTAGATTGTTTGGGTTTATTCCTGATTTTATGAGCGATATTCGTAAGTATGTCGAACCTTGAAGAAGCTATAAAGCTTTACATTAAAGGGAATGAACTTTGTATTGAGAGCTACAGGCTCTACGAAGTGGGCTGGAATCTACCGAAGGGGCCTGAGAAACAAGAGATATGGGATGAAAGCAGAAAGCTCTCTAATAATGGCAATAAGCTCCAGACTGAAGGAAAGATAATATGGTTAAAAGAGCTAATTAGATTGTTTGGATTTATTCCTGATTGTATGAAGAGTATAGAGGACTTTGTATGAGCTTACAAAAAGCTTTAGACCTTTATATTGAAGGGATTAAACTCTGCGATCAAAGTCGTGATCTTTGGGATGAAAGAATAAATAAAATTGACTCGGGTGAAGATGAACTTTGGTCTATTCGTGACAAAAGTAATGTACTTTGGTATAAAGGTCATATTCTGTGCAATGAGAGTAGAGAGATTTGGAAGACAGAGATAATCAAATTATTCGGATTTATTCCTGATTATATAAAGAGTATAGAAGACTTTGTATGAGCTTACAAAAAGCTTTAGAACTCTACGCTAAGGGCAATAAGTTATGTATAGAAGGTCATAAGCTCCGGACCTATAAAAACTATCCTGAGGATGAAAAGCTCCGTGCTAAAATTTCTCAGCTTTATACTGAAAGCGATAAGCTTTGGGCTGAGGGGTACAGACTGTGGGATGAAGAGCTAATTAAATTGTTCGGGTTTATTCCTGATTTTATGAGAGACATAAACAAATATGTCTAATCTTGAAGAAGCTATAGGTAGCAAAATATATTACCTGTTTATGACAGTTATTCATCCTGTATAAGTATCTGGATTTGTTAGGGGATTTGGGATAGTCAAGAATAAACGGAGAATATACAAGACTTTTTATATTTCTAAGCCTATGGATTCATTGAGATTTCGGGCAATAGTCGATTCTTACATAGTTATGACACACATTACAAGCTATAAAAGGAAGAACTTATGAACATTATAGTCCCATTAGCAGGTGAAGGTAAGCGGTTTACTGACGCAGGTTATCCTGAGAAACCCTTTGTGGATATCAATGGAAAGTCCATGATCGAAACGGTACTAGAATCATTACCTAGGCCATGGCTAGAAGCAGGGGTTTTTACCTTTATAGCCAAAAAAGAATACTTTAAGCGCCTTACTAATCTCTGTAAAATTATGGGGATTAACTATCAAATAATATCAACAGAAGGTACCACTAAAGGTGCTGCTTGTTCGGTATTGCTGAGTAGTACATCGAGCGTGGTCGAACTAGATAAGCCGTTAATCATTATTAATGGTGATCAGATTGTTAAGTTTAGCTTACTTAACTTTAATACTATAGCTAATCAGCTTCAACTTAGTAGATATGCTAATGAGGTGAGTGGGGTCATACCTGTATTTCGTGCTACAGAGAGTAAGTGGAGTTATGTAAGTATAGATGAATACAATCAAGTACGGGAAGTAGTTGAGAAAAATCCAATATCTCCTTGGGCTACTTGTGGGATATATTATTGGTCTAGAACAGATGCATTTTTTGAGTGTGCCGATAATATGATTTTTAATAAAAGAATGGTTAATAATGAATACTATGTGGCTCCTGTGTATAACGAAGTTATTCAATATGGATTCAAGAATGGCACGGTTCTTGCCCTTGAAGTAGATGAGATGGTAAGTCTTGGCACTCCAGAAGACGTACAAAAATGGATAAACAGGTAATCAGTAAGCGGGAAGAAGCCATAAAGATCTATGCTGAAAGCAGAAAACGTTGGGCTGAAGGCGATACTTTCAGTCTAAAACTATGGGATGAAGGCAATAAACTTAGGGTTAAAGGGAATAAACTGTGGAACGAAGAGTTAATTAGATTGTTTGGGTTTATTCCTGATTTTATGAAGAACATAGAAGATTATGTCGAACCTTGAGGAAGCCATAGAACTTTACATTAAAAGCTGTAATCTTAGGGACGAAGGCGATAAGCTCTGGACTGAAGGCGGTAAAATTTGGAATAAAGGCTATCTGCTTCGAGTTGAGAGTGATAAACTCCGTAATGAAAATGTAGGTAAGCTCGCAGCTAAATATAATAAACTATGGGATAAAGGTTATAATATCTGCACTGAAGGCGATAGGGTCCGGGCTGATGGTTGTAAGTTATTAACTCAAAGTGGTAAGCTATTAGATAAAAGTAATAAGTTATGGGAAAAAGAATTAATTAGATTATTTGGATTTATCCCAAACTTCATGAAAGATATAGAGAATTATGTCGAATCGTGTAAGAAAGAGTAGTCCTGTAAGGACTCGTAGACTGGTAGAGGCAATGCGTGATCTACTCCTTAGTGACAAGAACTTTGAAATATTAGTACAAATGGATGATTGGTGGGTTGTAAGGGCCAAAAATGTACCATACAATAAGTATTATTACTACTATCTTTGGCATAATAAATGTGGTACGTTAAAAGAGATAAAAGCAAGTGAGTGTATAGATTGCAATGAAACTACCCCAAAGGATGTTGCAGCAGCCGCAAATGTTATTAGTGGGGGAAAGAATACATATGATATATATAAAGCATAGATGGAGTTAAAGAATGATATATATAGCGCATAGAGGTAATATAGATGGAGTTAATCCGAAGGATGAAAACCATCCAGAGTATCTATTGAACGCCCTATCTAGTGGGTATCATGTAGAGTGCGATGTTAGGACTCATAACGGTAAGCTTTACTTAGGACACGATGAACCTAAGTATCCATGTAATATAGCTTTTCTTCAAGGATGGGGGATATGGGTACACTGTAAAGATGTAGAAAGTTTACGCACCTTAATAACAATACCACAAGTACATTGTTTCTTTCATGAGAGAGATCCATTTACTTTGACTAATAAAGGTTATATATGGTGCTATCCTCGTAACTTTATAGAAGATGGTATACTGGTGCATCCAGAGCTTTTGCCTTTGGATTTAGATTTGAACAAGGCCGGTGGGATTTGTTCGGATAATATCAAAAAATGGATAGCATGAACCCAATAGTATCTTCTAGTGATAAGAAATTATTCTATCCTGAAGAAGAGAGAAAAATCAAAAATGGTCTATGGGTTGTGTATCCCTACCACCAAAACGAAATTAACAGTATTAGAGCTAATGAACTTTTCGATAGTAACAGCGTTATACGCCATTATTGCACCCCCCAGTAAAGGTTATATTGGTTGTGTATATCTAGGAGGAACAAATCCATCAATTATATGTATAGGATGTGGCGTTGAATTACCAAAAGAATTATTAGCAATAGTAGTATTGTTAGAATGGG